>Ga0154449_1165_pt1 | contig 13450 bp, 10 predicted proteins | sample RifGroC2_FD_105642 | JGI IMG/M metagenome (GOLD analysis project Ga0154449, IMG submission 105642) | Pelobacteraceae bacterium GWC2_58_13
CCGGTGGTAGAGCGGGAACTGCAACAGCTTGAAATTCCCGAAGGAGCCTTGATCGGAGGCATCATCCGCGAGGGCGAGGTGATCGTCCCTCGGGGGAATACCCGACTTTTCGGCGGCGACCGTCTGATCCTCATCAGCCAGCCGGACTGCTACGACCAGGTTCTGCGGCTGCTGACCGGGGAAGAGAACCAATGAGCGAGTCCCGTTACGCCCGGCATCTGCGGAGTCGCTACCGGATTCTGCTCGGCTACTCCGGCCTGATTAACGTCCTGGTGGGCGGCCTGATAGTCTCCCCCTGCCTGCTCCTTCCGGCCTTCCCCGTGGAACTTCCCCTGGCCTGGGGCCTGGCGGCGCCGGGACTGGGACTGGTCGCTGCCGGGGCACTGCTGTGGCGAGGCTGTCTGCCTCGTGGCGGGGAAACCCTCACGCTACAGGAAGGGGCCGTCGTCGTTCTTCTGGCCTGGGTTTCCGCGGTGCTGGTCGGGGCCCTCCCCTTCATGGCCGTGGGCGGCCTGAATTTTACCCAGGCGGTTTTCGAGTCGACCAGCGGCTGGACCACCACCGGGCTGTCGGTGGTCGATGTGACCGCTGCCCCACGGCTGCTGCTTTTTTACCGCAGCGTCATGCAACTGGCCGGAGGGGCGGGGCTGGCGGTGATCATGCTCAGCGCCCTGGCCGGACCGGCCGGTACCGGCCTGAGCGCCGCCGAAGGGCGGGCCGACCAGTTGGTGCCGAATGTTCGCCGCTCGGCCAAGCTGGTGATGACCATCTACGGCGGCTACGTCATCTGCGGCTGGCTGGCCCTGATGCTGGCCGGAATGGGATGGTTCGACGCCATCAACCATACCTTCGCCGCAATATCCACCGGCGGTTTTTCCACCCGCCCCGAATCGCTCGGCTTCTGGGACAGCCCGCTGGTGGAGGGGGTTTGCGTCGTCCTGATGCTGTTAGGAAGCATGAATTTCGTCACCGCTTACGCCTTGCTGCATGGCAAGTTCCGCGCGGTGGGAAAGAACGGCGAAATCCGGCTGCAGGCGCTGCTGATTCCGATAATGGTACTGGTGATCTTTTTCGGCGTGACCGCCGGCCTTTACCCGACCCTCGGCAAACAATTGCGGGTAGCCATTTTCGAAGTGGTCACCGCTTTGTCCACCACCGGTTTTTCCACTGTCGGCTACGGGGACTGGAGCGGCCTCGGCTGGCTGGTGTTGATCGTGCTGATGATCATCGGCGGCGGCACCGGCTCCACCGCCGGCGGGCTCAAACAATACAGGATTTACGCCCTCTACCGAGGACTGCTCTGGGAATTCCGGCGGATGTTGCTTCCCCTGGGCGCGGTTACCGTTCCCGATGTCTGGGTGGGGGAAACCCGGCGCTTTCTCAGCGACCGGGAACTGCGGCAGTTGGCCGCCTTCGCCTTTCTTTACCTGGGCACCCTGGTGCTGGGGACCGGCGTTTTGACCGCCTACGGCTATTCCCTCAAGGATAGTCTTTTCGAGTTCGCCAGCGCTCTGGGAACGGTCGGCTTGTCCATTGGGGCGACCACCGCCGCCGCGCCGAAGGGTCAATTATGGACCGAGATTGCAGGGATGCTGCTTGGGCGTCTCGAATTTTTCATGATTTTCTGGGGCTTCATCAAATTCGGTAAGGACGTGCTGGTGTTGTTGCCGAATCAATGTTCCCTGAAAAAGGAGACGTAATGAGAGGGAGGTTCATGTGCATCGCGTTTGGCGCCTTGCTGCTGCTGGCCGCCTGCCGGGAACAAGCGGTCCCCGAAGGTTCCTGGATTCCGGCGTTGGAGGACACGGGGTTCACCTATCTTCAATCCACGGGAGAAAAACTCCGGGGTTCCCTGCAAACCGCCCGCGAGAATCTGACGGAAGGGAAGACCTCGGCCGCTCGGCAGCAATTGGCCGAGGCGGAAGAAACCGTTTTGAGTCTGCTGTATTACCACGTACCCATTACGGAAGTACGACAACTGATTTACGATGCCGGACGTTTGCATGCCCTGAAACGTACAAGCGAGGTTTTGGTCCATCTGGACAGGGCCGAGATCATTTTGAAAAGGATTGGGGAATTCGGTGGCTCGTCCGTTCAACGGGCAACCCATGAAACCCTGGTCATGATCGAGGATTTGCGTTTAACCCTCACCGAGGAGATGCATGCAACCTCGACGAAAGCCCCGAACGAGAGGGCCGAAACGGTGGTGGCGAAATTCCGTCGACTTGGGCACCGGGTCAACATGCTGGCGATCAAAGGCGACCTGATTCTCGCCGGGACCCATTTTGCCGAGGAGCCGTGACCGGATGAGACCCCTGCGGGAACGCCTCAAGAAACTGGCTCCGGGCCAGGTCCTCATGCTGTGTTACGCAGCCGCTATCCTCTTGGGCGCGGTCGCCCTTTCCCTGCCCGTGGCCGCCCACGGGGAACCCTTATCCTTTCTCGACGCCTTGTTCACCGCCACCAGCGCTCAATGCGTCACCGGACTGGTGGTGGTGGATACCGGAACCAAGCTGACCCTTTTCGGTCAAATGGTCGTGCTCGCCTTGATTCAGATCGGCGGATTGGGCATCACCACCTTTTCCGTCTACCTCTTTTTTTACTTGCGCATGGGGGTCGGAACCCGGGGCCGCTGGATCATTCAGGAAACCCTGCTGCATCGGCCGGTCGATTCCATGAAAGATCTGATCCGGGGGGTTTTTGTCCTTACCTTTTGCATCGAGACGGCTGGCGCGCTGGTGCTGGCCATTGTTTTCGTCCCGGAGGTGGGACTCTGGCGAGGCCTTTATTACGGCTTTTTTCATTCCATCTCGGCTTTTTGCAATGCCGGATTCGCTCTCTTCGCCGACAGCCTGATCGGTTATCGAAGCAACACCCTCGTCAATGTGACGATCATGAGTTTGATCATCCTCGGAGGGATCGGTTTTCTGGTCCTTCGTGAATTACTCGATTTCCTTCCGTGGCGGCGGAAAAAAGAGCGCCGGCGATTGTCTCTTCATTCCCGTCTGGTGTTGTGGACCACGGCAGCGCTCATCCTCGGAGGGGCGCTGCTGATCGGACTGCTGGAATCCGGTACGGCATTTGTCGGCATGGGGTTCCGGGAAGGGTTCCTGACCGCCCTGTTTCAGTCGATCACCGCCCGAACCGCCGGCTTCAATACCATCGATCTCAACCAGTTCAGACTTCCCACCCTGTTTCTGATGATTTTCCTGATGTTCGTCGGCGCTTCGCCCGGTTCGGCCGGCGGCGGTATCAAAACCACCAGCCTGGCTCTGGTTATCGCCATTCTCCACAGTCGCCTCAAAGGCGAGACTCATGCCAACGTTTTCCGCCGGACCATTCCCGACGAGGTCGTTACCAAGACTCTGGCCCTGGTCATGCTGGCCATGCTGCTCATCGGCACGGCGATTTTCGCCTTGCTGACCGTTCAGCATCCAGGGCTTGCCGCCAATGGGACCTCGGGGGGATTTCTCAATTACACCTTCGAGGCCGTTTCGGCCTTCGGCACGGTCGGATTGTCCCTGGGCGCCACCAGTCAACTCCTGCCCTGGGGCAAGGTCACCCTGATCCTGCTGATGTTCGTCGGCAGGGTGGGATTGTTGACCGTCGCCTTTACCATCGCCCGGCGCACACGACCGGAGGCGGTTCGTTATTCCCAGGAAAACATCATGATCGGCTAGCTATCAAGGAGCATTAAAGGGATGAGAAGGACACAACGCTTTTGCGTCATCGGTTTGGGAAATTTCGGGTTTCACGTGGCGCGAACCCTTTTCAACAACGGTCACGAAGTGGTCGCCATCGACCTGGACCAGGAAAAAATCCAGAGAGTTCAGGATCATGCCTCCTATTCCGTTATCGGCGACGCGGCCAGTAAGGAGTTTCTGAATGGGCAGGGGGTGGGAGAAATGGATGCCGTGATCGTCTCGACCGGGGAACGGTCCCACCTTGCGACGCTGATTACCCTGTACCTCAAGGAACTGAAAGTCCCCCGCATCCTGGTGAAGGCCATCAGCGAAGACCACGGCCGAATTCTGGAAAAGGTGGGAGCGACGGAGGTGATTTTTCCGGAAAAGGATATGGCGATCAAAATCGCCCGGGGACTGGCCAGTCCGAATATCCTGGAATTCATTCCGCTGGCGGAAGAATATTCCATCACCGAGGCGGGGCCGCCAAAACATTTTCTGGGGAAAAGCCTGATCGAGCTCGATTTGCGGAAGAAACACCAAGTCACCCTCATCGGCATCAAGGATGTGCTCACCGATCAATTCACCCCGGTGCCTCCGCCGACCCACGTGATCAAAGACAGCGATCTATTGATTTTTATCGGCAAGTCGATCGATATCGAAAAAGCCCTGAGAACGAAATAGCGCGCGCGGGGACGTTTTCTCCTGGCCGATTTTCTTCAAAAAACGACCTGATTAGCACTGATCTTCCGCACCGAGGCCGGTAGGATGCCGGTGAGCTTGCGAACCGCATCTTATGAAAGATTTGTAGTGCTGAGTCGGTCAAAGATTAAGGCGAAAACCGGCGGGTTGCGCCCCGCCAGACGCCTTCCTTTTTGTCCAAGCCAACAAAAAAGGAAGCAAAAAATGGCTCCTTGCCGGGGGCATAAGGAGCTCTTGCGCGGAGGGGATGACGTTTATGTTCCGTTGTCGTGAGCCCAGTGACCGTTCTTCGTAGCCCTCTTACCGAGTGGGGTGAAAAACGGAGCATTTTCCCGGACTGAGCAAACGCCGGGCTACGTTTGCGAAAATCTCCCAGCATTAAAGATCGCTGCACAAAAATGGCTTCAGCGGAAGATCAGTTTTACTTACAAAAACCGGTGTGCGGCTCTCGGCATTCACGCTTTGCGGATTGCATCCGGACCCTGTTCAGCCGGCGGATTCGGGCGGTTTGGGATCTTCATCGGCCTCTGCTTCAGGCGTCGGTTTTTTCTTGCCGAACAGGCGGGCGACGATGATGCCGACCTCGTAGAGGATGATGAAGGGAACGGCGACGGCGGCTTGGGAAAAGACGTCCGGCGGGGTCAGGATGGCGCCGACGACGAAAGCGACCAGGATGGCGTATTTGCGATTCTTGCTCAGCCACTTGTGGTCGATCACGCCCATGCGGGCGAGAAAGAAAATAACCACCGGCAGCTCGAAGACCAGGCCGAAAGCCAGCAGCAGTCGGGTCGACAGGGTCAGATAGCTCCCCATCGAAAGCATGGCGTTGATTTCGCCGGTGCTGGTGCCAAAGGAAATCAGAAAGGTGAAAACGGTGGGAAAAACGTAAACGAAACCGAAGTAGGTTCCGGCGGCGAAGCAGAGACAGCTGACCAGCACGAAGGGGACGGCAAAGCGTTTCTCGTGGCCGTAGAGACCGGGGGCGACAAAGGCCCAGAGTTGCCAGAGGATGACCGGCAGAGCCACCAGCAGGCCGGCGACCGCGGCGACCTTGATATAGGTGAAAAACGGTTCGGTGGCGCTAATGAAAACCAGCGAACTGCCAGGGGGAAGGGCGGTCCGCACCGGCTCGGCCACGTACTGGAAGAGCTTTTCGGCGACGCTGTAGCAGCCGAAAAAAGCCGCCAGCCAAGCGCCGCCGGCAATCATCAGTCGTTTGCGCAGTTCTTCGAGGTGAGAAGTGAAGGGAATCTGATCATCCGCCATGGGGAGTCTCTTTCGGCGGTTGTTCCTGGTTTGATACGGGCGGTTCCGGCGCCGGCGCTTCGTTCTCCCCCGAGGTTCCGTCGACGTAGGGGTTGGCCGGCGGCCGGGTTCCCGGGGCCTTGATCTTTCCTTCGCCGATCAGTCGGTCGCGGGTTTCGCTGGTGCGGGTTTCTTCGTGCAGCGTATTCTTCAGGTCGTCGGTGGCCCGCTTGAATTCGGACAACCCCCGGCCCAGGGCCTTGGCCAGATCGGGGAGTTTTTTCGGACCGATAACGATCAGGGCGATAGCCAATATCAGGAGGAGTTCGGGCATGCCGATACCGAACATAAGGGGGCACCTCGCAGGGATTAAAGGAAGGAATTTTCGTAATGCGCAGAGAATATCCCTTATTCCATCTCCCTGTCAAGGCCAAAGGGAGCCGATAAGGGTTTGACATATCAGGGCTTTTGAACTAGGATACGGCGACTAAAAAGCTGCCGCGAAGGCGGCATGGAAGGTGGGAAATGAATCAGGAAGAAATGACCCGGGAAATTCGTCGCCTGGCCGGGGAGCGCAACGCCCTGCTGCTGGCCCACAATTACCAGCGCGATGAAATCCAGGCTATCGCCGACATCACCGGCGACTCGCTCGGTTTGTCGATAGAAGCGTCCCGCACCGACAAGCAGGTGATCGTGTTCTGCGGCGTGCACTTCATGGCCGAAAGCGCCGCGATTCTCTCCCCCGGGAAGATCGTCTTGCTTCCCCGTCCCGATGCCGGCTGTCCGATGGCCGACATGGTGACTCCCGAGGGGCTGCGGGAGATGAAAGCCCGCCTTCCCGGCCGGCCGGTGGTGACCTATGTCAATTCCTCCGCCGCCGTCAAGGCCGAAAGCGATATCTGCTGCACCAGCGCCAATGCGGTGAAAGTGGTCAATTCCCTGGATGCCGACGAGGTGATCCTGGTTCCCGACCGTAACCTCGGCCGCTATATCGCCGCCCACACCAACAAGAAGTGCCACTTCTGGGAGGGCTACTGCCCGACCCACGATCGGTTGCAGGTGGCCGAGGTCAAGCGGGCCCTGGCCGAACATCCCGAAGCTCTGTTCATGGCGCATCCGGAATGTCCCCCCGAGATTCTTGAACTGGCCCATCATATCTGCTCCACCAGCGGCATGTACGACTACGTTCTCAAAAGCCGGGCAAAACAGTTCATTGTCGGCACCGAGGCGGGCATCCTTTACCGCTTGCGGCAGGAGAATCCCGACAAGGAATTCATTCTCCCCTCGCCCCGTCTGATCTGCCCGAATATGAAATTGACTTCGCTGGAAGACGTCCTGCGCAGCCTGCAGACCCTGAGTCCGCAGATCACCGTGCCGGCCGATATCCGCGCCAAGGCGAAGATCACCCTCGACCGTATGCTGGCCGTTCCCCGGGACTGACCGACGGCCGGCCAGATGTGAATAACCCTCGGGGCGTGTTCGGCACGCCCCGTTTTTCGTAGGAACTTTCGCCAACAGATGGACCAGCAGACCCAACAGCCGGAAATCACCCACGCCACCATCCGCTCGGTCGTGGAAGGGATTGCCGCCGGTCAGACCCGGACCGAAGTGCTCGGCCTGGTCGGTTCCAGCGGCGCTTACCTGCTGGCCTCCGAACTGGCGGTGGTGGCTGAGCCGGTGCTGGTGGTGGCCCCCGACAATCGGGAGGCCGAACGTTTTGCCGCCGCCCTCGCCTTTTACCACGGTCGTCCGGATGAAATCCTGCTCTTTCCCCATTGGGAAATCCGCCCCTACGAACCGCTGAGTCCCCATCCCGAGGTCGAGGCGGCCCGCCTGACGGCGCTGGCCGCCCTGCACCAGGGGCGGGCCCGGGCGGTGGTGATGACGACCCGGGCCCTGTTGCAGCGGGTCATTCCCCGGGCCGTGCTGGCCGGACTCTGCGAAACCCTGAAGGCCGAGGAGGACTACCCCCGGGATCGGCTCACCGATCTCCTGCCGCGCCTCGGCTACAATGCCGTACCGCTGGTGGAAGATCGCGGAACTTTTTCCGTTCGCGGCGATATCATTGATATTTTCCCGCCATCCCTGGCCCAGCCGGTGCGCCTTGAATTTTTCGGCGACACCCTTGAGCGGCTGCGCCCCTTCGATGCGGCCAGCCAGCGGTCCAACGAGGGCGAACTCCAGCAGTTGCAGCTGCTGCCGGCCCGGGAGATGGTGCTGGCCGGCGACTATCTGCAGAGCTTTTCCCGCCACCTCAAGGAGCGCTGCGACGCCCTTGAGCTCCCCCGTTCCCAGCGCGAAGCGGTGCTCGAAGAGGCCCGCGAAGGTCTGTTGGCTCCCGGTCGCCAGTTTCTGCTGCCGTTGACCTACGGCCGGCTCGATACCGTATTCGACTATGCCCCCAAGGGACGCTGGATCGTGCTTGATCCGCCGGCGGTGGAACAGGCCGGCGACCGGTTCGCCGCCGAAGTGGCCGAAGGCGAGGCCCGCATGGCCCGCCGCGAGGAACCGTACGTCGAGGCGGCCAGCATGTATCTGACCCCGGCCGAGATGGAGCGGGAGCTGTCCTTGCGGCGCACCCAGGAGTTTGCCGCCCTCGAGGTCTTCCGCCTGCGGGAAGACCGCCAGCTGTACCGGGTTAACGCCCTTGGCAACGGCGACATCCGCCCCCGCCTTCGCGAAGAAGGGGGCGGTCTTGCCAGCCTGGCCGACCAGTTGCGCCAGTGGCGGGACGATGGCTGGCGCACCCTGCTGGTCTGTCACCAGAAGGGCCAGGCCGAGCGGTTGCTCGACCTCCTCGAACCCGAGGGGGTGCGGCCGGTTTTCGACCCGGAGGCCACGCCGAAAAAGCTGCGGAGCAAAGACCTGGTGGTGACGTTGGGAGAACTGCCGGACGGTTTCCGTCTGCCGGACGAACGCTTCGCCGTGATCACCGAAGAAGAGATCTTCGGCCAGCGGGTGCGCCGCCGGCCGCGCAAGGATGTCCGCGCCCTGCTCTCCTCCCTGGCCGAGCTCAAGGAGGGGGATTACGTCGTCCACGCCGATCACGGCATCGGCCGCTACCACGGCTTGCAGCATCTGAGCATGGGGCCGACCGAGGGGGATTTTCTGCACCTCGAATACGCCGGCGGCGACAAGCTCTACCTGCCGGTGGAACGCATCGAAAAGGTGCAGAAATACGTCGGCGGCGAAGGGCAGGCGCCGCGCCTCGACAAAATGGGCGGGGGGGCCTGGGAGAAGGCCAAGCTCAAGGCCCGCGCCGCCGTCGAGGAGCTGGCCCGGGACCTGCTCAAGATCTACGCTCGCCGGGAGATGAGCCAGGGCTTCCGTTATAGCCAGCCGGACCGCATGTTCCGCGAGTTCGAGGCCGCCTTTCCCTACGAAGAAACCCCCGACCAGCTGCGGGCCATCCAGGAGGTGCTCTCCGACATGGAGTCGGAGCGCCCGGTCGACCGGCTGGTTTGTGGCGACGTCGGCTACGGCAAGACCGAGGTGGCGATCCGGGCCGCTTTCCGCGCCGCCCTCGACGGCCGCCAGGTGGCGGTGCTGGTGCCGACCACGGTGCTGGCCCGCCAGCACGGGGAAACCTTTCGCGAACGCTTCAAGGGCTACCCGGTCGAAGTCGACATGATTTCCCGCTTCCGCAGCGCCAGCGAGCAGAAGCAGGTGCTGGAACGCACCGCCGGCGGCCAGGTCGACATCCTGATCGGCACCCACCGGCTGCTGCAACGGGACGTCCGCTTCAAGAACCTCGGCCTGGTGATCATCGACGAGGAGCAGCGCTTCGGCGTCACCCACAAGGAGCGCCTGAAAAAACTGCGGGCCGAGGTCGACGTCATCACCCTCACCGCCACCCCGATCCCCCGCACCCTGCACATGAGCATGATGGGGATGCGCGACCTGTCGGTCATCGAGACGCCGCCGGTCGACCGGCTGGCGGTGCGCACCTACGTCACCCGCTTCGACGACGACCTGATCCGCGAGGCGATCCTGCGCGAGCTGCGCCGTGGCGGGCAGGTTTTTTTCGTCCACAACCGGGTCCAGAACATCGGGGCCATGGCCGAATTCCTGCGCACCCTGGTCCCCGAGGCAAGCATCGCCGTTGGCCACGGACAGATGGGGGAAAAGGCCCTGGAGCAGGTGATGGTCGACTTCATCGAGGGGAAGACCCAGGTTCTGGTCTGCAGCACCATCATCGAGAACGGCATCGACATTCCCCGCGCCAACACCATCATCATCAACCGCGCCGACTGTTTCGGCCTGTCCCAGCTCTACCAGTTGCGCGGCCGGGTCGGCCGCAGCAATCACCGGGCCTATGCCTATCTGCTGATCCCCGGCGAGGGTACCCTGACCCGCGAGGCCCGCGAGCGGCTGCGGGTGCTGCAGGATCTCACCGAACTCGGCGCCGGCTTCCGGGTTGCCAGCCACGATCTCGAACTGCGCGGCGCCGGCGACCTGCTCGGCGCCCGCCAGGCCGGGCAGATCGCCGCCATCGGCTTCGAGATGTACGCCGAACTGCTCGAAGAGACCATCCACGAGCTGCAGGGGCTGGAGCGCGACCAAAAGGTCGATCCCGAGGTGCGCCTCGGCCTGTCCGCTTTTCTGCCGGAAAAATACCTCCCCGATCCCAACCAACGGCTGGTCTTCTACAAGCAGCTGGCCGCCGCCGAGGCGGCTGACGAGCTCTACGATGCGGCCGATGAGTTGCGCGACCGCTACGGCGAGCTGCCCGAGTCGGCGGAGCTGCTGATCGAAGTGATGAAACTGCGGGTGCTGATGAAGCAGCTCAAGGTCGAGCTGGCCGAGTACGACGGCCGGCAGCTCCTCTTCTCTTTCCATGCGACCACCCCGGTGCCGCCGGAGCGGATCCTCAAGCTCATGGAACAGCCCGGAAAATACCGGTTTTCCCCCGATTACCGATTGTCGGTCCAGATTGGAAAAATGCCGGCCGTGGAGGTGCTGGCGGCGGCGAAAAAAGAATTGCAGGGATTTCTCTAGCTGTGCTAGCTTGTCCCCGTTGAGTTCGGTTCGAAGGCCCTTCCCGGCAGGATTAACATCAATGATAAGCTGTTGTCGTCGTCCGGTCCGTTTTCTGTTGCCGCTGTTGTTTCTGCTTCTGCTCACGGCCTGTCGCGAGCGGGGCGAGGCGGTGCCCCAGGTGCTGCTTACGGTGGATGGTCGGGAGGTGACCCTTGAGCAGTTCCGCGGCAGTTTCGGCAAAACCCTGCCGGTCGACCAGAATCTTTCTCCTGAAGAAAAAGCCGAACTCGAACGCTCGTTCCTGGTGCAGACCGTCGACCGTGAGCTGACCCTGGCCGAGGCCGCTCGGCTCAATATCGTTCTGTCCCCGGAGGAGGTCGAGGCGGCCATGGCCGAAGCCCGCGCCGAGTACCCGGTTGAAGAATTCAAGGCCTTGCTGAACGAACGGGGGCTCAGCGAAGCCCAGTGGCGCCAGGAGTTGGAAGAGAGTTTGCTGATGGAAAAGGTCGTTCGTCAGGTGGTTTACACGCTGGTGACGGTCAACGACGAGGATGTCGTCCGCTATTACCAGGAGAACCTGGATGAGTTCGACCGGCCCGAACAGGTGCGCGCCCGACAGATCGTGGTGGCCGACGAGGGCGAGGGGAACCGGTTGCTCGACGAGCTTCGGAAAGGCGCCGAGTTTGCCGCGGTCGCGCGGGAACACTCCCTGTCGCCCGATGCCGAGGATGGCGGCGATCTCGGCTTTTTCGCCCGGAACGAGATGCCTCCCGAGTTCGACGCGGTGGTTTTTTCGCTCCCCGAAGGACAGCTCAGCGACCTGGTGAAAAGCGAATACGGCTATCACCTCTTTCAGGTTCAGGAACGGCGGCCGGCGGTTCGGCTCTCGGTCGAGGCGGTGAGCGACAGCATCCGCGACATTCTGCGCGGACAAAACGAGGAGCAGGCCTATCAGGAATGGTTGCGGGGCCTGCGCGAGCGCGCCTCGATCACCATCAATTGGTCGCTGCTCGACTGAATCGATATCCTCTCCCGGCGAACATTTCCCGGAAAATCTTTTACAAGGAATCTGCCTGATGAAACGTTTCTTTGCCTTATCGATTATCCCGTTGTTGTTATTCGGTTCGTTGGTCCGGGCCGAAACCGTTAACCGGATCGCGGCCGTGGTCAACAACGACATCATCACCCTCCATCAGGTGGATAGCGAGCTGGAAAAGCGCCAGTTCGGCGAAGGTGGGCTGGCTCAGCTTTCGCCTCAGGCTCTTGACGAAGTTCGCCAGCGGGCGCTGGCCAGCCTCATCGAAGAGACGCTGGTGCAGCAGCGGGTCAAGGAACTGGGGATTGCCGTGACCGAGGACGAGGTCGAAGCCGCGATCGGCGATGTGCTCCTGCAGAACCAGTTGACCCGTGACGAGCTGATCGAAGCCCTGAAATTGCAGGGTATGGATTTCGAGATCTACCGGGACAACCTGCGCAAGCAGATTCTCCGTTACAAGCTGCTCGGGCGCGAAGTGAAGAGCAAGGTCGACGTCAGCAGCCAGGAAATACTCGATTATTTCCGCACGCACATCGAGGACTATCGGCAGAAACCAACCATGCATATTGGCCGCATCAGCTTTCCGCTTCCGGAGAAACCCTCGACCGCCCAGATCGACGAGGTCCGCGGCCTGGCCGCCGAGGCCCTGGCCAAGTTGCAGGCCGGCGAAGAGTTCTTCTCGGTGCTGCTCGAATATTCCTCCGTCCAACGCGCCGAGGGGGGCGACATGGGTACCTTCGGTGTCGGCGAGCTGACCCCGGCCTTCGACCGGGCGCTTGAAGGCCTGGACGAAGGAGCGGTCAGCGGTCTGGTGGAAACCCCCGAGGGTTTCCATATCTTCAAACTCATCGGCCGCCAGGAGGGTTCGGTGCGGCAGTTCGATGCCGTCAAGGATGAGATTTCCAAAACCCTCACCGAGCAGAAAACCGATGCAGCCTTCAAATCCTGGGCCGAGGGGCTGCGTAAATCCGCCTACATCGACATTCGCCTGAAATAACCGGCCCGCCGGATTGCACCCATCGAAAAGCCCCGCCGTAACCGGCGGGGCTTTTTTTCGTCCAGGGGCAATCCAAACCAGGGGGTGGCGTACGGATACAACACATTTTTACGATTTAATTATTGTCCGCTTAGTTTTGTCTTTTTATGTTTGTATTTATATGGTAATAGGCTGAATAAAGACATTTTATGTCCACTATTGTCATGCCTGAAGCATTGGGTTGGCGACGGGCTTCCAAGCCTGATGTTTCCCTTCGTTTGAACTCCCCTCCTCTCGGACCATTGCCATGAATGCTGAGCTGGCGGCGATACTGGGCGTACTGAAAGACCTTCGCGGGATCGATTTCACCCGTTACCGCCAGGGCACCCTGCAACGCCGCCTTGCCAACCGCATGGCTTTTCTTGGTCTCGCCGATGATATGCAAAAGTATCTTCACGTCCTGCGGACCGACCCGGCCGAACCCGACCGGCTGATTGAAGTCATCGGCATCAACGTCAGCCACTTTTTTCGCGATCCGCTGGTTTTCGAAGTTTTGGCTAAATCGGTATTTCCGGCCATTATCGAGCGAAAAAAACACCTCGGTTCGCATAATATCCGGATCTGGAGCGCCGGATGTGCCGGCGGCGAAGAAGCCTATTCCCTGGCCATTCTCCTTGATCTGGCCCTGCGGAAGGAGGTGGAGCCCTGGCATAGCTATATCTTTGCCTCGGATATGAGCGGTCAGGCGTTGCGGGAGGCCGCTGCCGGGGTCTATGCCCGGGAAAAACTGGCGGAAACCAAGCTGGGGATTCTCGATGCCTATTTCAT
>Ga0154449_1054_pt3 | contig 13438 bp, 12 predicted proteins | sample RifGroC2_FD_105642 | JGI IMG/M metagenome (GOLD analysis project Ga0154449, IMG submission 105642) | Pelobacteraceae bacterium GWC2_58_13
CAGGCGCCCGAACGCTATCGCCAGATCATCGACCTGGCTGTTCGCGCCGGCCGCCTGCCCGAACCGGAGGTGGCGTACGAATCCCTTGAAACCTTGCGCCGTGCCGACCAACGGCCGTTGCTGGCCGGAATCGCCTGTTCGACCCTGGTCATGCATGGCGACCAGGATGTCATTACTCTGCCGGAAGCCGGTCGCTATCTTGCGGAAAAAATTCCCGATGCCCGGCTGTCCTTGGTGCCCGGGGTCTCCCATGCGCCCTTCTTCAGTCGTCCCCAGGAGGTTTTCAGGCAATGGCGCGAGTTTCTTGCATGACCCGCCCCAAGATCGACGGCGGCCGGGTGCGACAGCATTTCTCCTGTCATGCCACCGATTACGATCGCTATGCCGTAGTGCAAAAGCGGGTGGTCGATGGGTTGCTGGACCGTTTGCGCGCCACGGACCAGGTGGCTGGACCCGTGCTTGAGGTGGGGGTTGGCACCGGCGTGCTCGGACAGAAATTTGCCGATCAATATCCGCACCTGCCGTTGGTGATTTCCGACATCGCTCACGGTATGACCCGCCATGCGGCTCGCATCGTCCACGGGGCGATGCCCCTTGATGCCGATGCCCAGAGTCTGCCGTTTCGGTCGAAGATGTTCGGCCTGATGGTTTCCTCGTCGATGTACCAGTGGGTCAACGATCTGCCACGGGCTTTTGCCGAAAGCGCCCGGGTACTGAAGCCGGGCGGTCGTTTGGCCGTCGCCCTGTTTGGTGAACAGACCCTGTACGAACTGCGAGATTCTCATCGCCAGGCAGTGGCCGAGTGCGGCTGTTCGCGGGGGTCGCATGTGCAGGGATTCCCAACGCTCGGCGAGGTTTGCGCGGCCTTGCAGTTCGCGGGGTTTGTCGATATTCGGGTCGAGATGGCCGATGAGATCGAGTATCACGCCGACGTGCCGGCCCTTCTGCGGAGCCTGAAAAAAATCGGCGCCCAAAACGCCAGCAGTGCCGGTCCTTCGGGGCTGGCCTCGCGCCGCGTCATGCAGCGGATGATGGATATCTACCGCGAGCGGCATGGCTTAGGGGGGCGGGTTCCCGCGACCTATCAGGTGATTTACGGGATGGGAGTGGTCCGGTAGGGGCGAACCTCGTGTTCGTCCGGGGAGGCCGAGGGGCTGCCCCTACAGCACCTGCAGCACGGCGCATTTGAGGTATTCGGTTTCGGGGCAGGCGAGCAGCACCGGATGATCGTAGGCCTGACCGCGCATCTCCACCAGTCGCAGGGTGCGTCCGGCCTGCTGCCCGGCCTGGCGCAGGGTTTCGACAAAGGTTTCGCGGTCCATGTGGTAGGAGCAGGAGCAGGTGAACAGGGTGCCTCCCGGTTCGAGAAGTTCCATGGCGCGGCGATTGACCGTCAGGTATCCCTTGATTGCCTCCGGGAGTTTTTTACGGCTCTTGACGAAGGCCGGCGGGTCGAGAACGACGGCGCCGAACCGCTGACGATCGCGGCCCATGTCCCGCAGCAGTTCGAAGACGTCGGCCTTGACGAAGGAACAGATTGGCTCGAAACCGTTGATGCGGGCATTGTCCCGGGCCAGGGCGATGGCGGCGGCCGAGATATCGACGCCGATCACCTCCCGGGCGCCGAAGTGGGCGGCGTGCAATGACCAGTTCCCCGAATAGCAGAACAGATCAAGCACCCGGCGGCCCTCGACCCGCCCCTTAAGGGCCAGGTGGTTTTCCTTCTGGTCGAGAAAATGTCCGGTTTTTTGTCCGCCGGTGATGTCGATCCGCGATTTCAGCCCGTGTTCGGTAACGACCAGTTCGGCGGGTAATTCCCCTTCCAGCAATTCCACCTGTTGCGGCAGTCCTTCGAGTTCACGAACCGCCACGTCGTTGCGGGCGACGATGGCTTGCGGGCTGAAAATCTCCCGCAACGCCGCCAGAATGGCCGGCCGCCGGTGTTCCATGCCGAGTGTGAGCAATTGGATCGAGAGCACATCGCCGTAGCGGTCGACTACCAGCCCCGGGAGGCCGTCCCCTTCGCCGTGGACGATACGCAGGGCGTTTTCGTCCGGATAAATCCGCTGACGGTATGCAAAAGCACTTTGAATGCGTTTGATGAAGAAATCGGGACTGTCGATCGATTCCCGTTGCCGGGAAAGAAGGCGGGCGGCGATCAGCGAGCGGGGATTGAAATAGGCGGTGCCAAGAAAATCGCCGTGGTTGCTGAAAACTTCAACGGCCTCTCCCGCGGCGGGTTCCGGATCAGTGTGATCTATTTCGTTGCTGAAAATCCAGGGATGCCCGCTACGGACGCGGCGATCATGCCCCTGGCGCAGAACCACTCGGGTCATTTGCAGGGCGAACACTCGAAGAGTGCGCCGACAATCTTGCGGGCCTCGTCCGAAACGACCTGGTAGTAGACCTCGACCCCATCCCGACGCCCCAGGATGACCCCTTTGTTCTTCAGCAGGGCCAGGTGCTGGGAAACGGTCGCCTGGGGCAGCTCAAGGCATTCCCAGATTTTTTTAACGTTACACGACTGGGACATGAGCCCGGCAACGATTTTCAGGCGCACCGGATGTCCCAGAACCTTGAGGATTTCAGCCTCGCGGTCAAAACTTTGTGACTTGTCGAATTCCACGGACGTATCCATTGGCAATCTCCCCCCTGTTTGCACAGGTTTTTTCTTGGTAATAACCAAATATATGAATGTAAATTATGCTTCTTTTAAACAGTAATTGTCAACAAATAACATGATTCCGTTTCAATTCTCCCCGGGATGAGCTCGACTTCGCGGGCAACAGCAGGTAGACTTAGCGCCGTTGCGGCTTTATGAGTATTTGCGGGGGTATATGAAGGCTTGTTTTGAAGGTGAATTCACTTGCCGGCCACGAATTTTTTATGGAGTTCTCCGCCTGTGAAACACATCCTGCTACTGGGGTCGTTGTTGCTGCTTGTTGTTGCCGGGGCCACCGGCGCGCCGCTGGAGCCGCTGCCGCCACGATCGTCGGCGGGCGACCCTGCCGTTGGCGGATTCGACCGCTGGCTCGGCCAGCATTTATGCTTCAATATTGACTTTCTCTGGTTCGATTCCATTGCCGAAGGCTCTTTGTCGTTTGCCGCCGGACCACGCCCCGGAACCTATCGAGCGGTACTTGAGGCGCGAACCCTTGGGGCCGCAGCATGGCTGACTTCGGACCGGGTGCAGCGTTATGTTTCGGTGATGGAACGGACGACCGAGGGGCCGCTACGGGCGCTTTCCCACGAATCCCAGATCATCAAGGGGCGGGGGGCCAAGCGCAAGGATCGAAGTAAGCTTTACCTGTTCGATCATGCCAGGCGACAGGTGAGCTACCAGCATGGACGGAATGGAGTGCTCGGCGCCGCGGAGAGGCTGCCGATGGCCGAAGGGACGCCGCCCAATGATATCCTTACCGCATTTTTTAACTTTCAGGCCGGTTTTTTCGGCCCGATTGTTCCCGGCGGCCGCTACCGTATCCCGACCTTTTCCCGGAAGGGGATGACCACTATCGAGGCGGAGGTGCTCCTCGACCCCCTGCGGGTGCGCCCCGACTTTTTTCCTGCCGAGGGCATGCTGGTCAAGGTCCTTCTCGATCCCGAGGTGTTCGAAACGGCGGGCGGGGCCTTGTATATCTGGTTCGATGAGGGCCGGCTGCCGGCCCGGGGGATTGTCGAAAATGTGATCGGACTGGGCGACGTTTTCGGAACGCTGGTCGAATCGTCGCGGACAAAAGAATAAACCCGCCGGCAGGCGGGCCATCAAGGAGTCCACATGAATAGAAACACCACCTACGTGATCGGGCATAAAAACCCCGACACCGATTCCATTTGCAGCGCCATAGCCTACGCTCGGCTGCGCTCCCGGCAGGGGATTAACAACATCGAGCCGGCCCGGGCCGGAGATCTCAACCGACAGACCGAGTTCGTCATCGATACCCTCTCGGTGCCCCGGCCAAAGTTGCTGGTCGATGTCTATCCCCGGGTTCGCGATGTCATTCGCAGCGAGGTGGTTACCATTGCCGGGGATGCTCCTTTGGCGCAGGCGCTCGAATTGTTTCATGCCCACAGCATTCGCTTGCTGCCGGTGCTTGACGACGATCGACGCCCCTTGGGACTGCTGGTGCTGAAGAAGGTTGCGGAAAAATTCCTGGTGCCGAGCCGCGAGGCGGAAATCCGCCGGGTGACCGCTTCGCCCGACTCGATCCGCCAATGCCTCAAGGCGACCGCGATCAACCTGGTCGACGCCCGGGTCGAGGAGGATCTCGATCTCTACGTGGGCGCCATGGCCTCGGCCACGTTCCGGGGGAAAATCGCCCCCCTCGATCCACGACGAATCATTCTGATTACCGGGGACCGCGAGTTCATCCAGCGCGAGGGGGTGGAAGCGGGCGTTCGAGTGCTGATCGTTACCGGCAATCTGCCGATTGCCGACGACATCGTACAGCGGGGAAAGGAACGGAGCGTCACCATCCTGTCGACCCCTTTCGATACCGCCACCAGCACCTGGCTGACCCGCCTGGCCACCCCGGTCAGATGCCTGGTCGGCGCCGATTTCCTGACGGTTGGATTGCAGGATCGCCTCGACGAATTGCGTCTCAAACTGATGCACGGCGGCGATCCGGGCGCGGTGGTGCTCGACGGTGACGGACGGGTGGCGGCGGTGGCGACCAAGAGTACCCTGCTGGCGCCGTCGCCGATCAAGCTGGTGCTGGTCGACCACAACGAGCTGTCCCAGGCGGTGGCCGGCGCCGACAAGGTGGAGATTACCGAGGTGGTCGATCACCACCGGCTGGGAAACTTTCATACCGACACTCCCATCCGGTTCGTCAACCAGCCCCTGGGGAGTACCTGCACGGTGGTGGCCACCCTTTATCGCGAGGCCGGGATCAGGCCCGATCCGTCCACCGCTGGACTGATGCTTTCCGGTCTGTTGTCCGACACGGTGATTCTCAAGTCGCCGACCACCACCGAACTCGACCGTGAGTATTCCCGTTGGCTCGGGGAACTGGCTGGCCTCGATCCTCAGGAATATGGTCAGCGCCTGTTCGCCTCAGGCAGTGCGCTGGCGGCCTATCCGTCGGCGCGTCAGCTGATTCTGGCCGATTTCAAGGAGTACCGGGCCGGCGAACGTGCCTTCGGCGTTGGTCAGGTCGAAGTTGTCAGTTTTCACGAATTCCACGCCTTGAAAAACGACATCGCCGACAGTCTGGCCAAATTAAAAGACGAGCGTGGGCTTGATGCCGCCGGTTTACTGGTGACCGATATCGTCCAGGGAACCAGTTTGCTGCTCGCCCTCGGCGGCCGTGAGTTTCCGTACGTGATCGGTTATCCCCGGTTGGAGGAAAACGTTTATGAACTCAAAGGGGTGCTGTCCCGCAAAAAGCAGTTGGTGCCCCACCTGCTGAAGGTGCTGGAGGGGTAGCGCGGGCGGCGACGGATGGTTCGCGCAGGGTCATGCAGGTTTTTCATCCAGTTGGTCGATCATCTGCCCTACTGTTGTCGCCGGAGCCCGGCAACTCCGATTGCGGCAGACGTAGGCGGTGGTTTCCCCGGCAATCGGCGGCTTGTTGGCGGCGGCCGGGATGAGTGCGGTCAGTTCCGGATCGGCTTTATCGGTCAGGCTGATCACGGCTTCCGGCAACAACACCTGACGCAGGGATGCCAGAAATTGTTCGGCTTTCGGGTCTTCGAACCCACCCGCCAGCACAATGTCGGTCGGTGGGCTGAGGGCGATATCGAGGGCGATCAGGTGCTGGGCATAGGCTCTGGGATAATCGGCATACAGGATCATGCCATTTTGCAGCAGTTGCTCGCCGCGTTGTTCGAGATCCGTTCGCCCGCAGATTCGTCCCAGCCGCAGCAGGTTGAGGGCGGCCACCGAACAACCGGAAGGGAGCGCGCCGTCCTGCAGTGACCGGCCTCGATCGAGCACCACTTCGGCGTCCCTGCCGGTATCGTACAGACCGTTTTGCCCATCGTCGAAAAGGTCGATCATCTGCTCGGTCAATTCCAAAGAGGTTTTCAGGTCCTCCAGGTGAAAGTCGGCCTGGTACAGCTCGAACAGCCCCCAAGAGAGAAAACTGTAATCCTCCAGAAATCCGGGGACCGCAGCCTCGTTTTGCCGCCAACGGCGCAGCAGCCGCCCGTCCGGCCAGCGCAACTCGGCGAGGATGAACCGGGCCGCGCGGCGGGCCGCCTCGACCAGGGTGGGCTCGCCAAAGACCGCGCCGGCCCGGGCCAGGGCGGCGATGGCCAGCCCGTTCCAGGCGGTGAGAACCTTGTCGTCGCGATGGGGGCGCACCCGTTGCTGCCGAACCGCCAGCAGTTTCCGTCGACTCTCTTCGAGCAGGGCGGCCAGGGCGGTTGGGTCGACCCTCGCTTTTTGTGCCAGTTCCGCCACCCCATCGCGCATCACCGGGATGCTTTTGCCCTCGAAATTCCCCTGTTCATCGATAGAAAAACTTCGGCAAAAGACGGTGCCGGCTTCATGGCCGAGTACTTCGTGAACCCGTGACGGCGTCCATACGTAATAGGTTCCTTCGGCTCCTTCGGAATCGGCGTCTTCGCCGCTGTGAAAACCTCCCCGGGGATCACCCAGATCGCGGCAGACATAGCCGGCGGTTTCCAGTGCGGTCTGCCGGAAATCCCGTTCTCCGCTGTATTGGAAGGCATCGGTGCAGGCGAGAATCAGCATGGCCTGGTCATAGAGCATTTTTTCGAAATGAGGAACGACCCATTCCCGGTCGACCGAGTAGCGATGGATGCCGTGGCCGATCTGGTCATAGATGCCGCCCCGACGGATCCGCCGAAGAGTCCACAAGGCCATTTGCCCCATTTCCGGAGCATTGAAACGACGGGCCAGACGTAGCAGCAGCGAAAGGTTGTGGGCCGCGGGAAACTTGGGGGCGTCGCCAAAACCGCCGTAATCCCGATCAAAGGCTTTCTGGTAATCGGGACCGGCATCCCGCAGTGGCTGATCCATCAGGGGATGGTTCTCGCCCGTCGGCAGATTGTGCTGAAGCAGGGCGAAGGTGATCTGGCTGCTGCTCTGCAGGATGCCGGCCTGGTCGGTTTGCCAGGCATGACTGATCCGTTCGAGAATTTCAATCAGGCCGGCCATGCCTCGATGGCGCTGCCGGGGGAGATAGGTGGCGGCGAAAAACGGTTTCTTGTCGGGGGTCAGGACAAGGTTCAGTGGCCAGCCGCCGCTGCCGGTGAGCAGCTGGCAGGCGGTCATATAGGCCTGGTCGATATCGGGCCGTTCTTCACGATCCACCTTGATGGATACGAAGGCGCGGTTGAGCACGGCCGCGACGTCCGGGTGTTCAAACGATTCGTGGGCCATGACATGGCACCAGTGGCAGGTGGAGTAGCCGATGGAGAGGAAGATCGGTTTGTTTTCACGGCGGGCTATGGCAAAGGCGGTGTCGCCCCAGGGAAACCAGGCGACGGGGTTCTCGGCGTGCTGGAGCAGGTAAGGGCTTTTTTCGAAAATCAAGTGATTGCGCCGGGCGGCCCCCTCCTCCCCTAGGGAGCGAGGATCGATTCGACAAGGCCGTTCAGTCGGGTCGTCATGATCATTTCCGGTCATGGTGCCTCCGGTTGATGTGTTTCATTAGATTTTATCACCCGGACCGTGTTTGGCAAATGTCTTGAGGGGGGAGGATGGCGGGAAGGAGGCGGGGGAAAGACAAAAAAATGCCCCGTGAAGGAGGGGTATCACGGGGCTAAATCCCCCTGGTTGTTTTGGGGAACCAGGGGAGCAATGTGCGGATAATACTAAAGTCTGCCGGCAAAATCAACTAAAATTATAAGCCGGGTCAGATTTGTTTTTCTGTGGGATTTTGGTGCCGGTAAGAGGGGGATTTTGGACAATAAAAGACCCCGTGTACGGAGGGGGGGAGTACACGGGGTCACCCTCCAGTCCCCGAAGGAACCAGAGTTGGCCAATAGTATAACTGGCTCAGGAATATTTCAAGTGAAAAAATGGTGTGAACAGGTTTTGTTTGTCGCAACATTGAGACGTTTTGGGGATGACAGAAGGCTTTGAAGAGGGCTTTCGATGTATTCACTGATTGTAATGAGGAGGCCGCGCAGGTCATTTCTCGGTGGCCGAGGGGGTGAAAACAAGATCCGGAATCTCGGAAATGTGCGCAAGTATCCGGTGGGCCGATGACAGATCCGTCTGTCGATTGAGGTCTCCAGGAATGACCACGCAAGCCAATCCGGCAGCCAAGGCGGCGTTCAGTCCGCGCTCGGAGTCTTCGATCGCCAGACAATGGCGGGCGGAACGGGCGCTTTTGGCGAGCGCCTTCAGGTAGGGTTCGGGATGAGGCTTGGAATGGGTGTAGTCTTCGCGGGTCAGGACGAAATCGAAGAATCCGAGCAGCCCGGTGTGCCGGTGGATGATTTCGAAATGATCCCGATGCGAACTGGTGACGATGGCCATTCCGACCCGGCCGTGTAATTGTTGCAGGGTCTCGGTTACGCCAGCCATGGGTTGAACTCCTTGCCGCAGCAGGTCGGCGTAGCGGCGATTCCGTTGTTCGCGCATGTCGTCGATGCGATCGCGGCTGTGCCGGAGCGCCAGATCGAAGACGCTTTGTCCGCGTTTCAGGGAAATGTCGATGAACTGTTCGCGACTGATCGGGACGCCGGCCTCTGCCAGAACTTCGGCAGAGGCCTGAAAATAAAGGTGTTCGGTGTCGACCAGAACGCCGTCGTTGTCCCAGAACAGGTAGTGGATGTCGCGCATTCTGCTTTTTAAGGTTGGCCCGGCGCCGGTTTCTGGGCGACCTGGGTTTCGATGGGAACCAGCACAATCTGGATGCGGCGGTTCTGGGCCCGCCCCTGAGGGCTGGTGTTGTCGGCCACCGGGCGGTGCTCGCCAAAGCCACAGGCGGAAATACGGTCTCCGGAAATGCCGACACTGTCCTGCAGAAAGTGCAGCACGTTGACCGCCCGGGCCGTCGAGAGCTCCCAGTTGCTGGGGAACCTCTGCTGTAGTCGGGGGCTGATCGGCACATTGTCGGTGTGCCCCTCGACGCGGATTTCCTTGTCCCGCACCTCTTTCACGATCCCGCCGACCCGGCGCAGAACCTCGATCCCCGCCGGTTTAACTTCGGCCTCTCCCGAATCAAAGAGAATTTTTTCCACCATGTTTACGGTGAGTTTTCCCTGAAGTTCGGAGATGGTGACCTCGCCCCGCTTGATTTCCGCATCCATCATGCCGACCAGTTCGTCGTAGGTGTTTTTCATCTGGGCGACCCGGGCTTCCCGTGCGATGCGCTCATTTTCGACCTGCTGGGCAAGATCGCGGTTCTGCTCTTCGAGACGGTCGATGGTTTGTCGCATGTCGGACATCGCGGCTCCCGCTTCGGCGCTGCGGGCCGAGAGGATTTTCTCCAGACGGTCAAGGTCAACCCTGGCCCTTAACAGGTCTTCCTGCAATGCCGAGCTCTTGTTTAAAGCGTCGCGCAGCCGTTGGTCGAGTTCGCCGTTGCGCTGGGTCAGATAACCGTTTTTATCCATCATTAACTGGTACTCGGTTTCGAGTTCCCCGATTCTGGTGGAAAGTTGAACGGCTTCATCGACTTTCTGCTGGTAAACCGTCTTGCTGACGCAGCCGGAGAATGGCAATAAAAATGCTAGCGCCAGAAAAATCAACAACTTATTTGGCATGAGACACTCCTGTAGAGAATGACATTAAAGAAACAAGGGCGGTGTTCGGCAGTCCAGTGGAAATGCGAGGTAAAATATTGCGCAACCCCCTTTTTCTAGCACAACCAGAGGAAATGTAAAGCCCAAATAACTTTGTTATACGGCCGGGCTTTTCGGTTGCGGCAGCTTCGGAAATTATGCTATAAAAAAGCGTTTTCAATATGTTAGACAGGAGTGCAAATGTTTGAAATCGACCGGATAATTCGGAATGCCCTGCAGGAGGACATCGGGCTCGGGGATGTCACCACCCTGGCGACGGTGGAGCCGGGAACGCCCGGGCGCGCCGAACTGGTTGCCAAGGACGATTTCGTCCTCTCGGGTATCGACGTGGCTGGCCGGGTCTTTCACCTGCTCGACAATCGAGTCTCTTTCGAAAAGCTCATGGAGGACGGTCGGACGGTTAGTCGTGGTCAGGTGCTGGCCTGGATCAAAGGGGATGCCGCGGTGCTGTTGCAGGGGGAGCGGGTCGCGTTGAACCTGTTGCAGCGCATGAGCGGGGTGGCTACCCTGACGTCCCGGTTCGTCAAGGCGGTCGAGGGGACTGGGGCCACCCTGGTCGATACCCGCAAAACCACGCCGGGGCTTCGGGTGCTCGAAAAGTATTCGGTGCGCATGGGTGGTGGCCGCAACCATCGTACCTCCCTCTATGACGGGGTCCTGATCAAGGAAAACCACATCGCCGCGGCCGGCGGCGTTGAGATCGCCATCGAACGGGCCCGGGCCCGCGTACCGCACACCCTTAAGATCGAAGTGGAAACCCGCGATATCGATGAGGTTCGCGCCGCCCTGTCCGCTCGCGCCGATATCATCCTGCTCGACAACATGGGCCCCGATGCCTTGCGCGAAGCGGTGCAGTTGATCGGCGGTCGGGCATTGACCGAAGCTTCCGGCGGAGTCAACCTGAAAACCGTGCGGGCCATTGCCGAGACCGGGGTCGATTTTATCTCCGTCGGGGCGCTCACCCACTCGTTTCAAGCGGTGGATATTTCCATGCTGTTCCAGTAGAAAGATTCGCGATCGCATGAGCAGAAAGCTGGAACACGAAGACATCCTGAACCTGTTCCGCGAGCATCCGGGCACCTTCGTGTCGGGGGAGGAGATCAGCCAGAAGCTGGGGGTGTCGCGCACCGCCGTATGGAAAAAAATCCGTCTTCTGCGCGACCTCGGCTACACCATCGATGCCGTGACTTCGCGCGGCTACCGTCTGGCGGCCTCGCCCGATGCACTGATGATCGAAGAGCTGCGTTCCGGCCTTGATACCCGGGTCGTCGGCTGCGAGCTGGTTTTTTTCGATGAAACCGACTCGACCAACACCCGGGCCCGGGAACTGGGCGACCAGGGGCATCCCGCCGGCACCGTGGTGATCGCCGACCGGCAGACCGCTGGGAAAGGGCGTCTCGGCCGCAAATGGGTCTCGCCGCCGGGGGTGAATCTCTACACCTCGGTGTTGCTGCGCCCGCCGATTCTTCCTTTTGACGGCCCGCAACTGACCTTTATTTCCGCCGTGGCGGTGGCCCGGGCGATCCGCGATGTCAGCGGATTGTCCCCCTCGGTCAAGTGGCCGAACGACATCTTGCTCAGCGGCAAAAAGGTCGCCGGCCTGCTCAACGAAATGAACGCCGAAACCGAAGGGGTGCGCTACATCATTCTCGGTATCGGCGTCAATCTGAACATGGATGTTGCCCAATTTCCCGAAGACCTGCGTTATCCGGCCACCTCGGTGGCCCTGGAAAAGGGCGAAGCGGTTTCCCGTCTGGCCTTTGCCCGGACCCTGTACCGCCACCTGGACCGGCTTTATCTGACCTATCTCGACCAGGGTTTCGCCCCGATCGTCAGCGCCTGGGAAGAACTCTGCGACCTGGTCGGGCGGCAGGTCGAGGTCGATTGCCAGAGTCGAATCCTGCGCGGGACTGTGGAGGGGTTGGACACCGACGGCGCGTTGCTGGTGCGAACGGACAACGGCACGCGGGAAAAAATCATGGCTGGCGATGTCAAGCCCCTTTGATACGCTGGTCAAGGTGCTATATTTTATTCCGACGGGTCGAATAGGTTGAATCTATGCTTCTGGTTATCGATATCGGCAATTCCAACACGGTTCTCGGTCTTTACGCCGGGGAAAACCTGATCAAAAACTGGCGCGTCACCACCGACAAAACCCGCACCGTCGACGAATACGCCATTCTCATCGACCGTCTATTCGGGTTTTCCGAATTGCGATTCAAGGAGGTGGACGATGTCATCATCTCGTGCGTGGTGCCACCGCTGCTGAACACTTTTGTCGCGCTCTGCCAGGTCTATTTCGACAAAAAACCTTATGTGGTCGGTCCCGGAATCAAGACCGGGATGCCGATTCTTTACGATAACCCCAAGGAAGTCGGTGCCGACCGCATCGTCAACGCCGTGGCCGCTTACGAAAAATATCGACGCAGTCTGATCGTCGTCGATTTCGGCACGGCGACGACCTTCGACTACATTTCCGCCAGAGGCGAATATCTCGGCGGCGCCATTGCTCCCGGCGTGGCTATTTCAGCCGAGGCCCTGTTCGAACGGGCCAGCAAGCTGCCGCGGGTCGATCTGTCGCGGCCTCCCCAGGTGATCGCCAAAAACACCGTGAACAGCATGCAGTCCGGAATTTTCTATGGGTATGTCGGGTTGGTCGATGGAATCGTCGCCCGCATGAAACAGGAAGCCGGCGAGTCTGCCCTGGTGGTGGCCACCGGTGGGCTGGCGCCGCTGATTTCCGGCGATTCGAAGGCGATCGATGAGGTCGAGCCGATGCTGACGCTGGAAGGGTTGTTGATCATTTATCATCGAAATAAGGGAGGGAGCAAGAGTTTCGACCATTAAAGGTTTGCTCGCAAAGGGTCACGTTATTAGTTTTGCTGGGGATGTTCCCCCCTGTTCGTTGTTTCCTGAAGTCAATCCTTTAACTGGTTTCACCCCGGGGTGAAATGTAAGGAGGAATCATGGGAAAGTATGAAACGGCCAAACTGCGTAACTTGGGAATTGTGGGGCAAGGGGATGCCGGGAAAACCTCGCTTACCGAGGCCATCCTCTTCAATACCGGGATGACCGATCGCCTTGGGCGGGTGGACGACGGCACCTCGACCATGGATTATGAGCCTGAAGAGATCAAGCGCCAGATCACCATCAGTTCGAGCCTTAACCACTGCGAATGGCGGGACTGCAGCCTGCACATCGTCGACACTCCCGGCTACACCAACTTTCTCCATGATACCCGCAACTGCCTACGTATTCTCGGTGGCGCCGTGCTGGTCGTCTCCGCCGTCGACGGCGTCAAAGCCCAATCGTTGAAAATCTGGGAGTGGGCCAACGAGTTCGAAGTGCCGCGGATCGTGTTCGTCAACAAGATGGACCGCGACCGCGCCGACTTCCTCAAGGCCGTCGACGATGTCCAGAAAAGTCTTTCGACCCGCGCCATCGCCGTGACCCTGCCGGTTGGATCCGGAGAGGATTTCAAGGGGATTATCGATCTCGTCGACATGAAGGCCCGGTTTTTCAAGTTCGATGACAAGGGGACTTACGATGAAACCGACATCCCGGCCGAGTATCTCGAAGAGGCCGAGCGGGTGCGGACCATTCTGGTCGAAGCGGCTGCCGAAGCGGATGACGAACTGATGGAAAAGTATCTTGAAACCGAATCCCTCAACCGGGACGAGATTCTGCTCGGTTTGCGGGAAGGAACTCTGAC
>Ga0154449_1154_pt1 | contig 13410 bp, 14 predicted proteins | sample RifGroC2_FD_105642 | JGI IMG/M metagenome (GOLD analysis project Ga0154449, IMG submission 105642) | Pelobacteraceae bacterium GWC2_58_13
CATGAAAAACTCTCTTACTTCGACCATCACCCTGCTCATCGCTTCGGCCTCCCCGGCCATGAAAAACTCTCTTACTTCGACCATCACCCTGCTCATCGCTTCGGCCTCCCCGGCATTTGCTGCCAACGGCTCCAGCAGCGCCGGCATCGGCATCATAACCATCCTCTTCCTCGGCTTCTTCGGTCTGATCGTGGCCACCCAGGTACTTCCCGGCCTCTTCCTCTTCTTCACCGGGACCAAAAGCCTGTTCGGCAAACGCAATAACGAGATCGCCTCAAAACGTTGAACTGGGATAAATGAACTCGTCAAAATGATTAACCAACCCATTTTTCCATATAACCCATAGGAGGACATTATGAAAACCACCTCTAAAATCGCCGCCGCCACCGCCACCCTGATGACCCTTGCCACCTCCGCTTTCGCCAGCGGCGGCCGGGTTGACAACAGCGGGATCGTGGTTTGGATCTTCCTCGGCTTCTGCGGCATGATTGTCGCCGCCCAGCTGATTCCCGCCCTGTTGGTGATGTTCGGCCTTGTTAAAGGCGTGATGGCTCCGCGGGAAGAAGCTGCCCACAAATCGAGCAAGTAACCTTAGAACACCTGACGCAGCGACCACAAAAACCTATAAAGGAGGACACCATGAACGCGATCGCCCGAACCAGCACACTCTTCACCGGACTCATGACCCTGGCCACCAGCGCCTTTGCCGCCGGCTCGTCGACCCAGGGCAGCGGAATCCTGGTATGGCTCTTCCTCGGTTTCTGTGGCCTGATCGTCGCCACCCAGCTGGTTCCCGCCCTGATGATGCTGACCGGCATCGTCCGCGGCGTGACCTCGAACAGCGAAGCGGGACAGCAGACCGGCAAATAAATTTCAACTTTTAAAATAATCATCCAGGGGCTGTTCCAAGAGGAGCAGCCCTTTTTATTTGGGCTGTCTTTGCAGGACGCTCTCCGTTCTCCAGGTTGGATCGGTAACCGGTCGGATCATCTTTTTACCAGTTGGGTCACGCGGCAGGAAACTTGCGGATGCATTAAGGCTTCATGGGGGTTCTGGTCGCTGGTTGCGAAAGATAGCTTCCAGAAACGCAAAAAGGACGGCCAACCGGCCGTCCTTTTTGCGTTTTATCCAGAGATGGTTCAGCCTTTGAGTTCGGCCAGCTTGGCTTTTGCCTTGCCTGCTTCCTCGGACTGGGGATAGCTTTCCTGGACTTTCTGCAGAAGGATCTTGGCATTCTGGATATCGCCAAGGGCATGAAAGGAAAGCCCCTGCTTGAGTAAGGCGGCGGCGGCCTTGGGGTGCGACGGATGTTTTTGGATTACGTCCTGAAACTGCAGGATGGCATTTTCATAACTCTTCTCGCCATAATAGGCCTCGCCGATCCAGTACATGGCATTAACGGCCAGTGGATTTTGAGGGTTGTTCTGCAGAAAAATCTCTAGATTTTTGCGTGCACCAGCGTAATCGCCGCTTTTCTGAATTTTTTCCAGCGCCGTTTCGTAAAGGCTCTCCGGAGTTGTTTGCGCTGTGGGCAGGACTGTGGCCGCGGTGCGATTCTCTTCAAGTTTGAGGATTCGGTCCTCGAGAGAGGTGAGCTTGAGGCCGAGATCGTCGCGCATCAGGCCCATGTCCGAGCGCAACTCTTCTCGGTCGCGGGATTGGTCCTCGAAGCGCCCGTTGAAGGACTGAATATCGACTTTTAGGGAATCGAGATTCACTTGCTGGTCGGCTTGCGTGCGGCTGAGGATATCCAGGCGTTGCTCAAGCTCTCCAGCCAGGTTTTTGCCTTGCGCCGCAAGACTTAATTCAGCATTGGCCAAGCGCTTTTTCATTTGTTCAAGATCCCGTTCCATGCGCAGTTCGCGTTGGGTCGGGATGCATCCGGAAACGATCGCCAGAAGGACTAGCAGCAGAGAGAATTTGATCCAACCGTTCATGGTTCAGAGTCCTTTGTCAACAACGAAGGCCGCGCTTTGGCACGGCCTCGAAGCTGAAACGATGGTGCTTAACGTGCGTCTTTAAATTCGGCCCGGCGGTTTTGGGACCAGGCGCTTTCCGAGCGGCCCGGATCGAGCGGCATTTCCTCGCCATATGAGATGATGGTCAGACGATCGGAGTCAACTCCGAGGGAAACCATGTAGTTTTTGGTGGCGCTGGCGCGGCGCTCACCCAGGGCCAGGTTATATTCGTCGGAACCGCGCTCGTCGCAGTGCCCTTCGATGCGAACCCGGAGTCCGGTATTGGCCTTCATGTACTCGGCGTTTTTGGCCAGGATATCGCGGGCCTCGGGAGTCAGGGTGAACTGGTCGAATTCGAAGAAAATGCGGTTCAGGCCAGCCACGGTGCCGTCACCCATGGTTCCCATGCCGTAGCCCGAACCGTCGCCGGTGGCCTGATCGGACATCGAACCGTTGCCGTAGCCGGCAACATCTTCGGACGGCATGGTTGAGACAACGGGCTCTCCCGATGGATCAACGACGACGGAAGCCGGTTTCTTGGCGCATCCGCACATCACGGCGGCCACCAGGGTAACGGACAGTATTATGCGCAGGGTGTGCTTTTTCATAATTTCGAGCTCCTTTAATGCTGATACAGACATTGATAAGAAAGAACCCACAAATTTCCTCAGGCCATTGAAAAGCAGGCTAATTATACAGAAATCGATTTAAAAAACAATCCCTTTACCATTCGTTCGACCAGGCCGGGTGGCTGCAGTCTCCACCCGCCGGCGAAACGCGCCGGCTGCCGCTGCCATCGGCTCGCATGATGTAAATGCCTCGTTTACCGTCTTCATCCGACGAATACACCAGGAACCGGCTGTCGTGACTCCAGCGGGCGTGTTCTTTGTTGCCGGGGCCGAAAGTCAGCCGGCGTTCGTCGCTGCCGTCGGGGTTGATGGTGAAAATGTCGAAACGCCCCCCTTCGAGGCGGCTGAAGGCGATGCGGTCGCCCTTGGGATTCCAGGCCGGAGTCGCATTGTATTTGCCGTCCTTGGTTAAGCGGCGGACCTGTCCGGTGACCACATCGAGAATGAAGATATGCGGATTGCCCTGGCGGTCGGAGACGAAAGCAATCTGGTCGCCGTTGGGGTTCCAGGTCGGATCGACATCGATGCCCCAGGCATCGGTCAGGCGCTTGTGGATGGTTCCGCCGGTACCGATCAAGTAGAGTTCGGAGTTACCGTCCCTGGACAACGTGAGGGCGATTTCCTGGCCGTCCGGGCGATAGCGGGCGGCGATGTTGAGGCCCTTCTGGGCCGAGACCTTGGCTTCCCGGCCCGAGTAGGTCTCTTTGCGGTAGATGTCGGGGTTGGAGGCTTTGTACGAGGTGAAGATAAGTTCTTTGCCGCGAGGCGAGAAGTCGGGATTGAGAACGATGGAACGGTGGTCGGTGATGCGCACCGGATTGTGGCCGTCGACCTCCATCAGGTAGAGTTCCTTGTGGCCGGTACGGTTGGAGATGTACGCGATGCGGGTGTTGAACGGGCCAGCTTCGCCGGTCATGCTTTTGAGGATCTGGTCGGAGAAAGTATGCCCCATGCGCCGCAGGTCGGACACCTTGCCAATGTAGCGGCGGCCGGCGAGCTGGCGACGGCCAACCACGTCATAGAGACGGGCTTCCAGGGTCAGCTGGTCGCCCTGAACCGCATATCCCCCTTTGATCAGGGCGTCGGCCCGCAGCAGACGCCATTGGCCGAAGTCGACTTCAACGCTCGAAAGGCCGAGCCTGTTGGCGTCGCCAAGAAACGATTCGGGGTCGACCAGGGTGAACAACCCCGACAGGTCGAGGTCCGCTTCGAGCACCTGGTTGAGGTCCTCCGCCAGTTGCGGCCTGACTACGCCGTCAAGGGGAAGGAAGCGGGTCAGGGCCAGCGGAATGGCCTGCTGGCCGGGGGCGCTGATTTCGATCTGGGCAAAGGCTGGACTCGTCCAGATGCCGGCGAGGGTAACAACTGCGGTGATCAGACGGGACAAAGTTTTCATTTAAGCAATTCCTTTAGGTTGAACACGACATCTTTTTTCATTCCGGCAAGGGTCGGTTCAGGATAGTCTTTTAGTTGTAAAATGGCACGGCTGACCGAATCGTCAAAGTGGGAATCACCCGATTTTTCGGTGAATTTGTACGAAAGAAGCTGGCCCTTGGCATCAAATATCAGTTGCACTTCCGCCGCCAGATCGGTGCGCCCCAGTTGGTATTGGGAAAGCCGCCAAGCCTGTTTCAGAAACTCGTGCAGCCAGGCATCGCTGGAAACCCCCGCCTCGGTTCCCTTGCCGTCGAGCATGCCGACCGGGGCGTTGCCGGCGGCGTTGCGGGTATCCTTGCTGGACATGGCGGCGAGTTTGTCCTTGAGGTCTTGCATTTCTTTTTGATTTTTTAACTTATCAAGGGCGCTGGAAAGACTCTGCTCGTCTTTTTTGGTCACCTTCGGCTTGGACTCCGCCTTGGGGGTCGGCTTGGGGGTCGGCTTGGGGGTCGGCTTGGCTTTGGGTTTCGGCTCCGCTTTAGTGGTTGGTTTGGGGGTCGGTTTTGGTTGGGGTTTGGTTTCCGGCTTGGGCGGCAGTTTGACCGCGTCCGGTTTCGGTTCCGGTTTGGCTGCCGGCGGTTCCGGTTTCTTGGCTTCTTTGGGCGGCTGGGGCCGGGCGTCGGGGCGGCCGGCCTGGGGATCCTTGACCGGCAGGTTAACCAGATCGACGACATAAACCGGCTTGGGTGGTGTGGCCATGCGGGGAATGAGAACCCCTGAGACGAGGCCGAGAACTGCCAGGTGAACGACGAAAGACACAGCGATCATGCGTCCCAGTCCCGGTTCGGGGCTGGCCTGGATGTCCTGCCGTATGTGTGGATTCGGGTGCATAAAGAAAGACAGCCAGCCGGATAAACTTCCGGCGGAGGGTCAGGGTTTGGGTTCCTGGGAAACCATCCCCAGTTTGGCAACGCCGGCCTTTTTGATGGCCGCCATGACCGGAACCACTTTGCCGTAGGGAACGTCGCGATCGGCTTCGAGAAAGACGTCTTTTTCGTTTTCGGGCTTGTCCTTGAGGATCTGCTGCAACACCGGAGTCAACTTGGCGACGCTGTCGATCTCGGTGCGACCGATGGAAATCTTTCCATTTTTTTGCACGGTAATCACCAGCGGCTCCTTGGTTGCCGTCAGACTCTGGGCACTTTCCACTTCGGGGAGGTTGACATCGACCCCCTGCTCCATCATCGGCGCGGTAACCATGAAGATGATCAGCAGCACCAGCATGACATCGACCAGTGGCGTTACGTTGATCTGCGAAAGGGTGCTGCGGCTGTTGCCTCTGCCGGGTCCGACGTCCATCAGCCTCTCCGGATCATGCGTTCGACGATGTTGAGGAATTCCTGGCTGAAGTTGTCCATCTCGCCGGTCAGTACATTGACCTTGTGGACGAAGTGGTTATACCCCATGACCGCTGGAATGGCGGCGACCAGGCCGATGGCGGTGGCGACCAGCGCCTCGGAGATACCGGGGGCGACGACCGCCAGCGAAGCGCTGCCGGTCTGACCGATACCGCGAAAAGCGTCCATGATCCCCCAGACGGTGCCGAACAGGCCGATGAAAGGGGCGGTGGAGCCGGTGGTGGCCAGGGTGGTCAAAAATTTCTCCAGCCGGTGGGTCTCCAGGGTGGTGGCGCGGCGCAGGGCTCGGGCCACGTTTTCAGCACCGCCGAGATCGGTGGTCAGGTTGCCGTCCTCTTCGCTGGGACGCTTGCCCTGAACCTTGAGCAGTTCCTGGTAGCCTTCCCGAAACAGCACGGTCAGCGGCGAGTTGGGGTAATCCCTGAGTCCCTGGCCGATCGTATCAAAGCGTTTCTTGGCCCAGAAAAAATCGAGAAAATGGTCGGAGTCGCGCGTGGCGCGGTGGATGACCAGAAACTTGTAGAAAATGATGGCCCAGGAGACCACCGAAAAATAAACCAGAACCAACAGGACCAGCTTGACAATCGGGCCGGCGCCGAGAACCAGATCCAAGATATGCCTCCCTTGAAAAGGGGTTAGGGGTGATAACGTCGGCGATTATCGTGCAAGCGCCTGAGCAAGTCAATGGGCATTCGAAAACTCATTCGGGGGTTTGAACGTCTTCGTGGGCGATTCCCAGGAGCGCCTGACGGTAAAAATCGACCTGCCGAAGCTTTTCCGGGTTGGCTCCGGCGGCGAGTGCGTCGATTTTCATCAGGTCGAGAAGCAGGGCAAATCGGGGGTCCTCGATGAAGCGCCATTGCCGGTGGCTGAGCTTGGCCTGATCGGCCACCTGCCAGCTGAGCGCGAACATGTGGTGGCGGATCAGCCAGAGGATGTCGGCTTGATCTTCCGTGGCCACCCCCAACCGGTTCAGTACCGCGGACGCCAGTTCGGCCCCTGCCCGATCATGGCCGAAAGCACGGATACGGCCGTCGATTTCCCGGGTTGTGACGGCTTTGCCAATGTCGTGAAGCAACGCTCCCCAGGCCAGACGCCGGTCGGGGTTGGCGGGAAGATGACGGATCGCCAGCAGGGTGTGCGTCAGCACGTCACCTTCCGGGTGGTAAACAGGGGGCTGGGGGACCCCGTCAAGCCGGTAGAGTTCCGGCAGCATCCGCCGCAGGGCCGGATCCCGCCAAAAACGCCGCTCGCGTTCTTCACCCTCGGGCAGAAGAAAAATCCGTTCTATATACTCGAGGTCGGTCAATGCTCCTCCAAAACAGCTGAGTGCCTATAGTTGATGGCGTCGCAAAAACTCGCCAACTGCTGCGTTGCTGCAATCCTCTCGCGGCTTCGACGTATGTAAGTACGCCTCATTGCTCGATAATTGCGCGCCTTGCCTTTGGCGTTTTTTGCTTAGCCATCTACTTTGATGCTTTTTGCAAAAGCATCAAAGTTTATACCCCTGTTTCCCGAACCAACGCAAGCCGGAGGTGGCTTAAAGGCAGTGGGCGAGTCGGGCCAGGGTGAATTTAGCCGTGGCCGAGCGGGGCGAGCGTTGCAGCAGGCGTTTGAGCGAGACGAGATCGTCGACATCTTCCCAGGAGGCCAGTTCTCGATAATCGATATTCAGTTCGGCGGCTCGGCGGCGGGTGGCGTCAAGCACCCGGGGGGTACTCCAGGGGATGTCGCGAAACAGCTCCGGATGGTGGCGGTGCTCGCCAACCAGCACGTAGCCGCCATCGCCTGCCGGCACGGTAACGCAGTCGGCCCGGGCCAGGACGGCAATCGCTTCTTCGACCCTGGCCAGAGGGAGATCGGGGCTGTCCGAGCCGATCAGGACGGCCGACGTGTGGCCGTGTTCGAGCAGGGTTTTCAATGCCTGTTCCATACGTCGACCGAGGTCCCCCTCGGCCTGGGGGAACAGGGGCAGGCCGGGAAAGGCCCCGCGAAAGTATTGTTCCCGGCCTGCGTGAAAAAGCACCAGGGTAAAAGGGCCGCGGATCATTGCGCCGACGGTTTCTTCCAGACAGACCCGGTACACCTCGGCAGCTTCGGTAGCCGACAGGGGGGGGCAAAGTCGCGTCTTTACCCGTCCCGGAACCGGTTCCTTGGCGAAGATGCCCAGCACCGGGCCCAGGGAAGCCTTCTTTTCCGCCAGTTGCTGTTCCATCGATGACTTGTCCACCGTTTCCACAGACTTATCCACAGGAAGATGTTTTATCGGCGCTGCTCGACCAGGGCGTAGGCCGAATGGTTGTGGATCGATTCGAAATTCTCGCATTCGACCCGGAACCACTCGATATCCTCGACGCTTTGCAGCTTTACGGTGACCGCCCGCACGATGTCCTCGACGAACATCGGGTTGTCGTAAGCCTGTTCGGTGACCGCCTTTTCATCTTCGCGTTTGAGCAGTGAGTAAATCGGAGCGCTGCCGCAGCTCTCAATCCATTCGATCAGATCCTCCAACCAGATATGGTGACGGTCACTGCGGTAGCGGATGCGCACGCTGACGGAACTGCGCTGGTTGTGGGCGCCCCGTTCGCTGATTTCCCGGGAGCAGGGACAGAGCGAGGTGACCGGCACGGTGACGCCGAGGACGAAGTCGGCCTCATCTCCCAGACTGCCGATCATCTGGCACTGGTATTCCATCAGGCTGCGGGCGCGGGAGACCGGCGCCTGTTTTTCGATAAAATAGGGAAATTCCAGCTCCAGGTGAGCGCTGGAGGCTTCCAGCCGGTCTTTCATGTCCTGCAGGATGGTATCCATTCGCTCGATGCTGATTTCGCCGTGGTGCTGGTTGAGAATTTCGATGAAGCGGCTCATGTGGGTTCCCTTGAAATGATGGGGAAGATCCACGTACATGTTGATCCGGGCCACGGTATGTTGTTTGTCCCTGCTTTTGTCGAGCACCACAATCGGATAGCGGATGTTTTTCACCCCCACCTTGTCGATGGGGATGTTGCGGTCGTCCCGGGACTGCTGCAGGTCAGGCATGCTGGACATGGTTTTTCCTTCGTCGAGGTATCCTTGAGCTGATGTCGGATACCGGTCTCGGTTATTGGTAAGCCACCGGATCGCTGATACCGACTTCGGCGAATCCCTTGAGCCGGAGCCGGCAGGAGTCGCACTGGCCGCAGGCCAGGCCGGCCGGGGTGGGGTCGTAGCAGGAATGGGTGAGGGCGTAGTCGACCCCCAGCGCCAGCCCCCGGCGGATGATGTCGGCCTTGGAGAGATCGATCAACGGGGTGTGGATGCGGTAGCGGCCGATCCCTTCGACCGCGGCCCGGGTGGCCAGGTTGGCCATGGCCTCGAAGGCGGCGATATACTCGGGGCGGCAGTCGGGATAGCCCGAATAGTCGAGGGCGTTGACCCCGATGAAGATGTCGAAGGCGCCGAGCACCTCGGCCCAGCCGAGAGCGAAGGAGAGAAAGATGGTATTGCGCGCCGGCACGTAGGTGACCGGGATTTCCCCCTCCTGCACGCCGTCCTTGGGGACGGCCAGGTCCGAGGTCAGGGCGCTGCCGCCGATGCGGCGCAGGTCGATCTCGACCAGGTGGTGCTTGACGGCGCCGATTCTGGGGGCGTATTCCTTGGCCTTGTCCAGTTCGATGCTGTGGCGTTGGCCGTAGGCGAAACTCATGGCGCAGGGGGCGAATCCCCGATCGCGGGCGATGGCCATGCAGGTGGTGGAATCGAGTCCGCCACTGTAAAGAACCACGGCCTTTTTTGGGTTGGACATGGGATGCTCCTGGGTAAAACCGGTGATTGGCGATTGGTGATTGGTAAATCCATGAAGGCGGTGGAGCGAGGTTTTTCAACCAATCGCTAATCACCAGTCACCAATGACGGAAGCTCAATGAACTTCGTAAAAATCTCCCGTCCCCAGCCGGTGCACCTTCAGCAGGTTGGTGGTGCCGGGGGAGGAAACCGGGCTGCCCATGGTGATGACCACCACGTCGCCGCGTTGCAGAACCCCAGCAGCCAGCACCGCCGCTTCCACCGAGCGGATCTGGGACTCGGTGTCCCCTTCGATATCGACCCGGATCGAGCGAACCCCCGCGTACAGGGTCAGCCTGCGACGGGCCGATTGGGAGGGCGTTATGGCGAAAATCGGCAGATCGGGACGGTACTTGGCGACCAGTGCCGCAGTGCTGCCGGTCTGGGTGAAGGCAAGGATGGCGGCGGCGCCGACATTTTCCGCCACCCGGCAGGCGGCCTGGCCGATGGCTTCCGGGAGGCGCCGATAGCCCAGCACTTCGCGGATCGGGTGAAAACCCTTCTTTTTCAGAACCGGGTCCTGCTCGACATCGCTGGCCACCCGGACCATCAGCGAAACCGCCTCGACCGGGTACTTGCCGGCGGCGGTTTCCCCCGAAAGCATGATCGCGTCGGTACCGTCGAGAATGGCGTTGGCCACGTCCGAAGTTTCCGCGCGGGTCGGACGCGGGTTCTGGATCATGCTTTCCAGCATCTGGGTGGCGGTGATGACCGGCTTGCCGGCCTCGTTGCACTTGCGGATGATCCGCTTCTGGATCAGCGGAACTTTCTCGGGACTCATTTCCACCCCGAGATCGCCGCGGGCCACCATGATGCCGTCGGACGCTTCCAGAATGGCGTCGAAGTCGTCAATCGCCTGGGGCTTTTCAATCTTGGCGATGACCCGGAGATCGCTTTTCCCCTGGTAGAGGATCTCTTTCAGATCGAGGACGTCGGCGGCCTGGCGGACGAAGGACAGGGCCACGTAGTCAATTTCCTGGGTCATGCAGAAGCGCAGGTCGTCGAGGTCTTTTTCGGTCATCGCCGGGATCGACACCTTGGCGCCGGGAAGGTTGATCCCTTTACGGTCCTTGAGGAGGCCGCCGATGTGGACCCGGCAGCGCACCTCGTCGGTGCCGACGGCAAGCACCTGCAGTTCGAGCAGGCCGTCGTCGAGGAGGATCGGGTCGCCCGGCTTGACGTCCCCCGGCAGATGTTGGTAGGTGGTCGGGATGACCCCATTGTCCCCGAGCACCTCGCGGGTGGTGATGACCACCTCCTGATCGGCGGTCAGCATCATTTCGCCACCCCGCATGCGTCCGGCGCGGATTTTTGGTCCTTGCAGGTCGGCGAGAATGGCCACCGCCTGCTGGCGACGCCGGGAAAGATCGCGCAGGCGCTGGATCAGGATTGCCTTGCCGGCCTGGTCGCCGTGGGAAAAGTTGAGCCGGAAGACATCGGCGCCGGCCTCCATCAAGGCCAGCAGCATGGCTTCGGACTCGCTGGCGGGGCCAACCGTGGCGACGATTTTGGTACGCCGGAACATGGGTTCTCCTTGGCGTCTTTAGCCAGACGCAACAGGTTGTTTTTAAAGGACTCCGGTTGAGCTGGGAGAAGGGTGGAACTATAGCATACCGCCGCCCAAACGGCAAAAAAATTGGCCAACCAAAGGCGTTTGTGATATTTATACAGACTTCTCTTAACACCGAGGCTAATCCCGTCCATGTCCGTACGAAGCATTCTGCGATTTATCCTGCTGGCCGGCCTAGGCCTGGGGCTGACCGGCATCGGCGCCTTGGTCGGCGCCTATTTTTACGTTTCCGGTTCGCTGCCCAAGGTCGACACCCTGGCCGACTATCGGCCACCGATCATCAGTCGGGTTTTCAGCGACGACGGCGCGGTCATCGCCGAGTTCTATCGCGAGCGGCGAATCGTGGTGCCGGTGTCGCGAATGCCCCAGCCGTTGCTGCAGGCTTTTGTCTCGGCGGAAGACTCCAATTTTTTCCAGCACCAGGGGATCGACCTGCTCTCGATTCTTCGGGCGGCGCTGAAAAATCTCAAGGCCGGCGGTATCGTCCAGGGGGGAAGCACCATTACCCAGCAGGTGGCCAAGAGCATGCTGCTCTCCCCCGAGAAGAAGTTCTCCCGCAAGTTCAAGGAAGCGATTCTCGCCTGGCGCATGGAGCAGCGGCTGTCGAAGGAAGAGATTCTCCATCTTTACCTGAATCAGATCTATCTCGGCCACGCCGCTTATGGGGTCCAGGCCGCCGCCGAAAACTATTTCGACAAGAACGTCGAAGATCTGACCCTGGCCGAATGCGCCATCCTGGCCGGTTTGCCCCAGGCTCCCAGCCGGTATTCGCCTTACCGGCATTTTGCCAAGGCCAAGGAACGTCAGAAATACGTGCTCGGGCGCATGCTCGAAGAGAAATACATCAGCGCCGAAGAAGCGGCTGCGGCGTTGCGGGAGGAAGTAACGATTCACCCCCGCACCAACGTTCATATCCGCGAAGCGGCGTACTTCGCCGAGCAGGTCCGCCGGCATCTCGAACAGACCTATGGCGAGGAACGTCTGTACACCGCCGGGCTGCAAGTATATACCACCATGAACCTGGCCATGCAGCAGGCCGCCCAACGGGCGGTGCAGGAGAATCTGCGGGATTATGATCGGCGCACCGGCTATCGGGGACCGCAGAAGGTCCTTGATGCCGCCACGGCGGAAGCTTTTCTCCAGGAACAGATTGCCTTCCTGGCGGAAAATCCCCCCCAGGTCGGTACCTTTCTCGATGCGATCTTAAGTGGATCGACCGATCAGGCCCTGCAGGTGCGGATCGGCGACCGGTCCGGGGATATCCCGCGCAAGGGGCTGGATTGGGCCGGAACGGTGCGGGTCGTCGCGGCCGGCCAGAAACCCATGGGCAATGCCGAGGGGAAGGAAACCCGGCTGCCGATCGGATCGCTGCTTCTGGTCCGGGTAGAAAAGCTTCGCGAGGACGGCGGTCTTGGGTTGTCCCTGGCCCAGGAGCCACAGGCCCAGGGAGCGCTGGTGGCCTTGGACCCGCATACCGGCCAGGTCAAGGCCATGGTCGGAGGTTACGATTTTTACGCCAGCCAGTTCAACCGGGTCATCCAGGCCCACCGTCTGCCGGGTTCAGCCATCAAGCCGATTATTTACGCTGCCGCTCTTGACAAGGGGTACACCCCGGCCACGGTGATCCTCGACACGCCCCTGGTTTACCGGGGGACGACCGCGTCCGGAGAAGAAACCGAGTGGAAACCGAAAAACTACGAGAAAAAGTTCAACGGACCGACCTCGTTTCGCAGTGCCTTGACCCACTCGCAAAACATCATCACCATCAAAATTCTCGAAGATATCGGGGTCGGTTACACGGTCAACTATGCCCGCAAGCTCGGCATCGCCTCACCCCTCAATCGCGACCTGACCCTGGCTCTCGGCTCCTCGGCCCTGACCCCTTTGGAGTTGGCCACGGCGTATAGCGTTTTCGCCAACGGCGGGGTGCGCATTTCTCCGGCGTACATCACCCGGATCGCCAACCGTGACGGTCGGGTCCTCGAGTCGGTCGACCCCGGCGACTTTCCCGGCGGGCTGGCCGACGACCAGCGCCTGATCAAATTGACGCCCGAGCGGGTCATTTCACCGGAAACCGCCTATCTGATCACCAATCTGATGGAAAGCGTGATCCGCGACGGCACCGGTCGCCGGGCTCGCGAGCTGGGACGGCCGGCGGCCGGTAAAACCGGGACCACCAACGACCTCAAGGATGCCTGGTTCGCCGGTTATGTGCCTCAGCTGGTGGCGGTAGCCTGGACCGGCTATGACCAGGAACGGCCGCTGGGCAAAAAAGAAACCGGAGCCCGGGCGGCATTGCCGGCCTGGCTGAGCTTCATGAAAGAAGCGGTCAAGCAGTTCGAGCCCCGGGATTTTACCGTTCCCGACGATATCGAGTTTCGTCCCATCGATCCCCTGACCGGGTTGCTCGCGTCGGAGGATAGCGCCGAGGCCCGGATCGAGGTTTTTGCCCCCGGATCGGTACCCACCCGTTACGCCATCGACGAGCAGCGCCCGACGGCCAAAGACTTTTTTAAAATCGATCTGAACGATTATTGATAACGGATGGGAGCGGTCCCGATGTAAGACTTTCCGACAGTTTTTTTGCGGAATTTCTTACAGTCCATTCATGTTGAAATGGCTATGCTCTCAGATTT
>Ga0154449_1153_pt2 | contig 13388 bp, 13 predicted proteins | sample RifGroC2_FD_105642 | JGI IMG/M metagenome (GOLD analysis project Ga0154449, IMG submission 105642) | Pelobacteraceae bacterium GWC2_58_13
CACCGCCATGAAGCGGAACCTGGTCTCGTGATTTTCGAAAACCAGCTTCCGGCTTCCCTTGTCCATCTCCGGGCAGGTGATGCCGATCTTGGCAAACAGCTCCATCGAATCCTGCATGATCCGCCCCTTGGGAAGGGCGAAGGTGATGTAATCGCTCATTTGTGCAAATCCTTGTAGGGGCGCTGCTTGCCGCGCTCTTGTTGTTTGGGCGCGGCAAGCAGCGCCCCTACGATTATTCCTTGACCCGCTCGATGTCGGCGCCCAGGCTCTTGAGTTTTTCCTCGATTCGCTCATAGCCCCGGTCGAGATGGTATATCCGCGAGATTTCAGTGGTGTTGTCGGCGGCCAACCCAGCCAGAATCAGGGATGCGCTGGCCCGCAGGTCGGTCGCCATGACCGGCGCCCCAAGGAGTCCCTTGACTCCCTTGACCGTGGCGGTATGCCCCTCGATGGAGATATTGGCTCCCATCCGCTGCAATTCACAGACATGCATGAAGCGGTTTTCGAAAACATTTTCGGTAATCACGCTGGTTCCCGTGCCGAGAGCCATGAGAGCCATGAACTGGGCCTGCATGTCGGTGGGAAAACCGGGATGAGGACGGGTCTTGATATCAACCGAAGTGATTTTACGCGGCCCCTTGACCCGCAACCCGCCGGTCTCTTCGCTGATTTCGGCCCCGGCTTCGCGCAGCTTGAAGATGAGCGCCTCCAGATGGCTCGACATCGCGCCGGTCACCAGAACGTCCCCCTGCGTAATCGCCGCGGCGACCATGAAGGTGCCGGCTTCGATGCGGTCGGGCATGACCGCATGCACCAGGGGCGTCAACTCGTCGACCCCCTCGATGGTGACGGAGTCGGTTCCCGCCCCTTCGATGCGCGCCCCCATTTTATTCAGGGCCTCGGCCAATTCGACAATCTCCGGCTCGCAGGCGGCGTTCTCCAGCACCGTCGTCCCCTGAGCCAGGGAGGCCGCCATCATCAGGTTTTCGGTACCGCCAACGGTTGGCATGTCGAACAGGATGCGTGCGCCGCGCAGACGTTTGGCGCGGGCCTCGACGTAACCGTGGTCGAGGGTGATCTTCGCCCCCATCGCTTCCAGCCCCTTGAGGTGCAGGTTAATGGGACGGGCGCCGATGGCGCAACCACCGGGCAAACTGACCCTGGCGTGACCGAGGCGGGCCAGCAATGGGCCAAGCACCAGCACCGAGGCGCGCATGGTCCGCACCAGATCGTAGGGCGCCTCGACACTTTCAATGGCGCCGGAATCGACTACGAAGTTGCCGTTTTTCCGCGTCACTTGCGCCCCGAGCACCGTCAACAGTTTCTCGACCGTAGCGATGTCCCGCAGGTCGGGAACATTGGCTATCCGATGGACACCGGGAGCCAGCAGCGTAGCGAACAACAGGGGCAGGGCCGAGTTTTTTGCCCCGCTGACTTTGACCTCGCCCGAAAGACGACGGCCGCCATGAATGACGATTTTATCCAAGCAGAAAACCTTTAGCGTAGATTCTGTATGAAAGTTGATTAATTATAAAACATCTAGACCATCTCGAAAAAAATTCACCGCAAGTTCCGCCCACCGACCACCCTGGGCACGCCGGCATAATCGTCACGAACGAACAGGTCTTGCAACCCGGCCCGGATAAAAATCCGATCAACCGCTTCAGCCTGACCAAGGCCGACTTCAACCAGCAGCCAGCCGTCGGGTTGCAGCAGCCTACCGGCCTCCGTCGCCAGAGCTCGGTAGGCCGCCAAGCCATCGGCATCGCCGCCGAGCAGGGCCAGATGCGGCTCGAAATCCCGCACCTCGGGCATCAACCCGGACATCTCCGCCCCGGGAATATAGGGGGGATTGGCGACGATCAACCCATAGGGCCCGCCACTCAGATGGTACAGGTCCGCCTGACGAAAATTCACCCGCTCCGCCAAGCCGTTGTGTCGGGCGTTTGCTTCCGCCACGGCCAGAGCCGCGGGCGAAATATCGATAGCATCGATCCGCGCCTCGGGCAGCTCATGAGCCAGGGCGATGGCAATGGCTCCGCTACCGGTACCGACATCAAGGATGGCGCCAGATCCGGCTATTTTTTTCAGCGCTTCTTCCACCAGAATCTCGGTATCGGCCCGGGGAATCAGCACGTCGGGGGTCACCTGCAGAGGCAGCGACCAGAACTCGGTGGTGCCGAGAATATACTGTACCGGCTCCCGTCGGGCCCGCCGCGCCACCCGCTCCCGAAAAGCGGCCTGCTCATCGCTGCTCAAGGGCCGATCAAAATTGAGGTAGAGCCCGACCCGGTTGAGCTTGAGAACATCGGCCAGCAGAATTTCGGCATCCAGCCGTCCCCCGTCGATCCCCTTTTCCTTAAAATAGCCCGCGGTCCACTGCAGGATTTTGAGCACGGTCCAGGTCTCGGCCAACCTCAGGACTCCTTGCCGGACATGGCATCGGCCTGGGTGTGGGCGGTCAGGGCGTCGAGAATCTCATTCAGATCTCCTTGCATGATGGCGTCCAGCCGGTACAGGGTCAAGCCGATGCGGTGGTCGGTGCAGCGCCCCTGGGGAAAGTTATAGGTGCGGATGCGTTCGCTGCGGTCGCCGCTGCCGACCTGGCTCTTGCGGTCGGCGGCTTGCAGCGCTTGTTGTTCGGCCACTCTGGCGTCAAGAATTTTCGATCGCAGCACCTTCATGGCCTTGGCCTTGTTTTTATGCTGCGACTTCTCATCCTGGCAGGAAACCACCACCCCGGTCGGCAGGTGGGTGATACGCACCGCCGACTCGGTTTTATTGACGTGCTGACCACCGGCTCCGGATGCGCGATAGACATCAATCCGCAGATCGGTGGGGTTGATATCCACATCAACCTCCTCGGCTTCGGGGAGAACCGCCACGGTACAGGCGGAGGTGTGAATTCGCCCTTGAGCCTCGGTTTCCGGCACCCGTTGCACCCGGTGGGTGCCGCTTTCGAACTTGAGCCGGGAATAGACCCGGTCGCCGCTGATCAGGGCAATGACTTCCTTGAATCCGCCCGCTTCGGACTCGGTAGCGCTCAGGATCTCGACCCGCCAGCGCCGACCTTCGGCGTAGCGGGAATACATGCGGAACAGATCGCCGGCGAACAGGGCCGCTTCATCGCCGCCGGTGCCGGCCCGCACCTCGAGGATGATATTTTTGCCATCGTTGGGATCCTTGGGCAACAGCAATACCTTGAGTTCCTGAGCGAGGGCTTCCTTGCGCGCCTCCAGCTCGGGAAGCTCGGCCTTGGCCATCGCCTTCAGTTCTTCGTCGTTCTCCCGCAGCAGCTCGCGATTGCCCTCGATATCCTCGCAGACCTTGCAATACTTGCCATAGGTCTCAACGACCTCGGCCAGCTCGGCATGCTCCTTGGTCAGGGCGCGAAACTTTTCCTGGTTGGCGATCAGCGAGGGGTCGGACATCAACCCCTCGATCTCACGAAAACGATCGACAACCTCTTCCAGCTTGGTGTACATAGCCATAAATCAATCCGTCGTGTAGGGGCAGGTCCACGACCTGCCCTGCCCGGGTTTTGAACCCGTCCCTACGATAGTTCCTTGAATTCCTTGCGAACCGCAACGGCCTCGCCACAGGTCATGACACCTTCCGGGCAGGCGCCCCGCAGGCAGCCCGGCCCGGCGTCGACAAACAGGAGCGGAGCCTCCCGACGCACCAGCCGGAGCATTTCCGTCGCCATGGCCCGAATTTCCCACTGGGCCCGCCGGCAGCAGCGCAAATTGAAAAAATGCAGCAGCTCGCGGGCATTCATGGTCATCACCAGCTTGGTTTCGGCCGCGTTGGGGAGAACGAAGCGGGCATCCTCAGCCGGAATTCCGGCGTCCAGCAACTCCCGGTAGACCTGGTGCGCCTGATCGAGAAAACCGTTGAAACGCTCAAGCAACTCGGGTCGGGCCTGGATCGACGCGGGCACAACCGCGGCAAATTGCGTCTTGTGCGAGACATACCGCTGGCTCTGCTGGGAAAAAGAAGCAATCCGATGACGGACCAACTGGTGGGAACAAGCACGGCTGATACCTTCGATACCGAAGGTGAAGGCGACATGTTCAAGAACGGAATAATGCCCGAGGGACAGGATCTTGGCGAGCAGCGTCGCACGCTCTTCGCGCCCCTGTTCCAGAAGGCGATCGATCGACGAAGAAGAATAGCAGAGCCGGGCGGCGGCAGCAGCCACCTTGTCAGGCTCAGGGGTATGGGTCAACAACTGAACCAGCAAAGCCATTTAGCGCAACGCCCCCTCAGGGAAGAAAAACGCAGAAACCCGCCGCATCCAGCAAGATGCGGCGGGAGGAGCATACGACCGCGGTGCGTATCGTTAAAAAAAGAGACGGCCGGGCGGGCCGTCTCCGGAACTTGTCTATTGCTGACCGTATTTTTTGCGGAAACGCTCGATGCGGCCGGCGGTGTCGAGCAGCTTCTGTTTGCCGGTGTAGAACGGATGGCAGTTGGAACAGATTTCCGTCGTGATCTCGCCGCCCTTCTTGGTCGAGCGGGTTTCAAAAGTGTAGCCGCAGTGACACTTGACGGTCACCGCTTCGTAGCGGGGGTGAATTCCATCTTTCATGGGCAGTTCTCCTTAGCGCCTGGCTAGTACAGGCAAGTATTTTATTCTCACGTGAATAAAAAGTGTTTTTTATCACCATCCGCCAAAGATTGCAAGGATTATCTCTCGAACCGGCACTACTGATTCATCGAATCGAGAAATTCCTGATTGCACTTGGTTTCTCCGAGCTTGTCCAGAATGAATTCCATGCTGTCGACTACATTCATCGAAGACAGCACCTTGCGCAGCAGCCAGGTGCGTTGCAGGCTGGTGCGGTCCACCAGCAACTCCTCGCGGCGGGTTCCCGACTTGTTGATATCGATGGCCGGGAAGGTCCGCTTGTCGACCAGACGCCGGTCGAGGACCAGTTCCATGTTGCCGGTTCCCTTGAACTCCTCGAAGATGACCTCGTCCATCTTGCTGCCGGTATCGACCAGGGCGGTGGCGATGATGGTCAGGCTGCCGCCTTCCTCGATATTGCGAGCCGCGCCGAAGAAGCGTTTCGGTTTGTGCAGGGCGTTGGAATCGACCCCACCGGAAAGGATCTTGCCCGAGGGCGGCACCACGGTATTGTAGGCGCGTGCCAAACGGGTGATGGAGTCGAGCAGAATGACCACGTCGCGTTTGTGTTCAACCAGGCGCTTGGCCTTTTCGATGACCATCTCGGCAACCTGCACGTGGCGGGTGGCCGGCTCGTCGAAGGTTGAGGAGATCACCTCGCCGTCGACGCTGCGCTGCATGTCGGTGACTTCTTCGGGGCGTTCGTCGATGAGCAGGACGATCAGGTAGACGTCGGGATGGTTGGTGGTGATCGAGTTGGCAATGTTCTGCAGGAGCATGGTCTTGCCGGTGCGGGGCGGCGCCACGATCAGGCCACGCTGCCCCTTGCCGATGGGAGCGGCGAGATCGACAACCCGCATCGGCAGGTTGTCGGCCGTGGTTTCCAGGGTAAGTCGCTCCTCCGGATAGAGCGGAGTCAGGTTGTCGAACAGGGTCTTGTCGCGCGCCACGGCCGGGTTTTCGAAATTGACTTCGGAAACCTTGAGCAGGGCGAAATAGCGCTCGCCTTCTTTGGGAGGGCGGATCTGTCCCGACACGGTATCGCCGGTGCGCAGGTTGAAACGGCGAATCTGCGAAGGCGAAACATAGATGTCATCCGGCCCGGGGAGGTAATTCGCATCCGGCGCCCGCAGAAAACCGAAACCGTCAGGCAGGATCTCCAGCACCCCTTCGCCGAAAATGGCTCCGTTTTTTTCGGCCGTCGCGTTGAGAATGGCAAAAATCAGGTCCTGCTTGCGCATGCCTGCGCCGCCCTCAATCTTGAGTTCCTTGGCGATCGCGGCCAGATCCGTGGCCTTTTTCTCTTTAAGTTCCTTCAGGTTCATGGGTTCTCCTAGGATGCCCGTCAACAAACCAAGTCGGGTGTGCATGCACGCAAAAGGGCATAGCAAAACCTGACGAATTCAATTGAAGGGACAAAACGGGTCGATCTCTTCGATGATGTTTATGGAATAAAGTCAGAAGTGAGCGGCAGGGGGTACCCTTATCTGCTATCGCCAAAACAGTCTGAACCATTGGCCGACAGCGGACCGACTATTTAAGAAAACTTTATATGAATTTCGGTCTACCTGTAACTGAGCCACTGATTTATAAAGGATATTGAAATGATGACGGGCAGTGTAGCGGGGAAAATGCAGTGCTACGGAGCTTATGTACATCCATTCGCCACTGCCTGTCAATCACTTTTATTTCTTTGCCGGGATATTGGCGCCCCCAGGAGAACATGGGGGCGCCAATAGACATCGGGGAGGTACGGCAAACAGCTGACGCCAGTGCTATCGGATCGAAAAAAGTCAACCGATACTACTGCTCCTTGTTACGCAGAGGGTTGATCATGCCGGGACTCAGTTCGGACGCCAACCCCTCGAACAATTCCTTGTACAGGCGTGGCCAGGAGCCCGATCCTAAAAACGCGGTTTCTCTTTCCGCCAAAGTCCGCTCCAGGCCTGGAATCGAAATGAAACGGATCTTGACCTCCTCGGTCTTATTATAAAAAGCCTCGTCAAAATCAGGATACTGCAAGGGCAAAAAGCTCTCCCCGGGCTCTCCATGGTACTCCCAGAGGACCCTGCCGTCGGGAGTGATAACCATGGCTCCGACCAGGATGACATTGTACCTGGCCTTCAGGTAAGTCAACTTGGTCCGGTCCCAACGGGTTTCCTGGCGCTCAAGGCCGTTGAAAATCAACACCAGCAGCGCGTCAACCACATTTTTTTCGGCCAGGGAGGCAATCTCCGTCCCATTGAGGACGTACCCCCGATGCTGTTCGTCGCCACTTCCGTTGAGGTTCCGCCCCGTGACCAGCCGATTGAACATCTCCCGGGCATCTCCCGGCACGACGCGGACATCGAAGTAGTTTTTACTTTCCTTGAGCGTTTCGATCAAAAGCCCCTGCGTGGCCGCATTGTAGCGGCGCAGCATTTCGGCCACCGCATCGCGTTCAGGATGATCGATATCCGACGCCTCGTCCAGCATCAGGGGCAAAACCCCCAGCGTCTGCACCTGTTCGCGATACTGGTCCTTGGGGACGGTAAACGAACCGCCGCCGCACCCCGTTATCATCAACAAAAGAACCGACGCCAAAAACCATCGTTGCATAGTATGCCTCCCATGATATGGATTGAATCAATTTCAACCGGATGAAGTTTACCCGAGATTATTGCGGATGGGTATCGCTGCAGCACAGATACCCCAACCAGGCCAACCCCAGACCCACCGCCGGAAATGCGAAAGCACGGTGAAAAGCGTCGGCCTGGGCGGGATTTCCGCCCATGACATAGCCCATGACCTGCTGGGTCAGCGCCGCGCCGATAACCACGAAAAAATTAATCGAAGTCATGGCCGTGGCCGCAAGCTCGCCGGAGAACAGTTCCTTAACCTGGGCATAGAGCACCGGCCCGGTCGACACGAACATCCCGAACAGAAAAAAAACCAGGGGCAGAAGGGCCGCCGGCAGCCGTTCAAGTGGTCCGAGAAACAGGGACAGGATCACCAATACGCCCAGCTGCCCCGCCGCCAGAACTTTTTTGCGCGAGGCCCAAACCCGGTCGGACAGCCGCCCGGCCAGGGGACAGCCGACGATAAAACCTACCGCGGTGAGCAGCAGCAGAAAAGCCGCCGTCTCCCGCGGGCAGCCGAGCATCTCGACCAGATAGGGGCCGCCCCAGAGGCCCTGCACCGCCATGTAGCTTCCATACCAGAAAAACGCCAGCAGGCCAAGCAGCCAGAACGACGGGGTCCGCGCCAGCCGGCCCCAGCCGGCCAAAAGTGGCGGTCGCTTGCCGCTGACCGCGCCGTCGGGGGCATCGCGGACGACGATGAACACGGCCAGGGCGACCAAAACGGTCAACCCGGCCACGGCAACGAAGGTCTGACGCCAGCCGACTTTTTCAGCCAGCCAGGCCAGGGGAGCCGTCGCCAGCAGGTTGCCGATGTTTCCCAGAGCGACCTGCAATCCCGACAGGGTGGCGAATTGCCGGGGTTCAAACCAGGCGGTATAAACCTTCAGCGATCCCATCAGGACGCAAGCGGTGCCGACACCGATCAGCGCCCGGCCCACCCAGGCCCCCAGGTATCCCTCGGCAAAAGCGAACAGCAGGGCGCCGGCCGCCGTCACCAGCCCCAGGGTAAAGATCGTTCGGCGCGGTCCGATACGGTCAAGCACCGGCCCGAGCGGGAGTTGCGTCAGCGCGAATGCGTAAAAAAGAGCCGAGGAGACATTTCCCAGCTGTTCGGCGGAAAGGACGAGATCGTTCCGCAGATCCCCGGCGATCACCGCCGCCGACACCCGATAGAAGTAGGCCACCACGTACATCCCGGTAAGCACTGCAAAGATATGCCATTTTCTGTCGTGCAGCAAACCCGGCTCCCCCGGTCAATCTTGATGCTTTCGCAAAAAGCATCAAATTGGATGGCTAAGCAAAAAGCGCCAAATGCAAGGCGCGCAATTGTCGAGCTATGAGGCGTACTTACGTACGTCGAAGCAGCGAGGCAATTGCAGCAACGCAGCAGTTGGCGAGTTTTTGCGACGCCATCAATCTTCAATCAGCGAATTCGGCACCCGCGAGGCTTTCGGCACCATTGCCAGATCGAAAAAGCGAATTCCCCAAGCCAGAATCTCTCCCGGAGGCGCTCCCCGTAACGACTGCGGCACCGGCTGGCCGAGAAAGCGCAGCACCTGCCAGATCAATTCACCGCCCCGACCGACGGCCACCGCCCCATGCCGCTTGCTGATTTTTTCGCCCTCCGCACTCAGCGCAAGCGGCAGGTGTATATAACGGGGATGAGGGAAATTCAGGCAATCCTGCAGGTAGATCTGGCGCGGAGTCGAAGACAGCAGATCCTGGCCGCGCACCACCTGGGTCACTCCGGCATCGGCATCGTCCACCACCACCGCAAGTTGGTAGGCGAACAGGCCGTCGGCCCGGCGCAGCACAAAATCGCCGACCTCGTCGGCCAGACACTGGCTCAGGGGCCCGAACACTCCATCGGTCAGGCAAACCTGCGATGACGGCACCCGCAGGCGCCAGGCCCGTGGGCGCAGCCCCGGCGCCAGACCGCTGCGACAGGTGCCGGGATAAACCGGCCCCTCTTCCCCGGCGTGGGGCGCACTGGCCAGAATTTCCTTACGGGAACAGGCGCAGCCGAAAACCAACCCCTGCTCATCCAGGCGCGCAAGCATGGCGGCATAGCGCTCGGTGCGCCGACTCTGCCAGACCACCTCGCCGTCCCAGAACAGAGAGAGCGCTTCCAGGGTGCGCATGATTTCGTCCGCCGCTCCGGAGACCACCCGCGGCGTATCCAGGTCCTCCATCCGCAACAGCCAGCGCCCGCCGCCATGACGGGCCAGACAGTAGCTGCCGACCGCCGCCAGCAACGAGCCGAAATGGAGCGCGCCGGTGGGACTGGGTGCAAAGCGGCCGATCGGCACGACGGTTTCATCGAAAGGTGAACTCACCACAACAGCCTCCGGAGGAAATTGATGATGCCCGACGGCCCGGCGACTGTCAAGAGGCCCTTCCGCTACCGGAAAAAGATACGACTTGTCTTTAAAGTTGACAAATCTTCCCTGGGAAGATATCTGTTACCTGCCAGGTTATGAATAGGAGGTCAAAGTGATCATTACCCGTGCCACAGAATATGCCATCCGCGCCCTGCTTTACTTGGCTCGCCAACCGCGCGGAGAAATCGTGTACAAGAAAGACATCTGCAGCCACCAGCACATCACCCCGGCCTTCCTGACCAAAATCCTGCAACCCCTTATCAAGGATGGCATCGTCGGTTCGCAACGGGGGGTCGGCGGCGGCTTTTTTCTGCGCAAGGACCCGAGCGAAGTCACCCTGCTTGACGTCGTTATCGCGCAGGAAGGGCCCCTGTATCTCAACGACTGCCTGTCCGACGGGGAATCCTGCGAACGAGAGGTGTTCTGCCCGGTCCACGGCGCCTGGAAGGAAGTTCGCCAGGACATGATGGCCACCCTCCAGCGCTACAGCTTCGCCCAACTGGTCCAGATGGAAAAAACCAACCTGGAAAAGCTCGGCAGGTAGTTCCTCCCTCAAGCCGCACAAAAACGCAAAACGGCCGCCCATTTTTGTTGCGATGGGCGGCCGTTTCATTTTTACGCAAAAAAAACCCTGGAGACCAGGAGGGTAAGTCGTCCAGGGCAAATAAGGAAGCTGCGTCCAGCCTCCTCGAAAAATCTCTTAATCCGTAATTATTATACCCCCGGCGTCCCGGAAGTGCAAACTCAGCGGATAAAAATCAACGAACATGATCTTCCGGGTAGGCGTCGATATTGTGGATCCGCAGGTCGGGCCCGGCAAATTCATCCTCGTCGGTCATGCGGAACCCAAACAGGTTGCGAACCATCACGTACACCAGCACGCTGACCGTCAGGGCGTAAGCGATCGCCAGCAGGGTGCCGATTAATTGGGAAAAGAAATTCACGCCTCCCATGCCGCCGAATACCGGCATTCCGAAAATCCCGGCGGCAATCCCCCCCCAGCTGCCGACCACGCCGTGCAGCGGCCAGACGCCCAGCACATCGTCGATCTTGAGCTTTTCCTGCTCCCACTGAAACCCGTAAACAAAGATCAAAGAGCCGATGCCGCCCAGGAGAAAGGCCGCCAGCGGGTGCACGATATCCGAGCCGGCGCAGATGGCGATCAGCCCGGCCAGCGCGCCGTTGTGGACGAAACCGGGGTCGTTTCGGCTGGCCACCAGGGCGAACAGCACGCCGCCGACCATGGCCATCAGCGAGTTGACCGCCACCAGTCCGGAAATCCCTTCGAGCTTCTGGGCGCTCATGACGTTGAAACCGAACCAGCCCACGGCCAGAATCCAGCTGCCGAGCGCCAGGAAGGGAATGTTGCTGACCGGAATCGGATGGCTCTTGCCGCGCACGTAACGTCCCATGCGCGGACCGAGAATCAGCACCGCCGGCAGGGCCATCCAGCCGCCCATGGAATGCACCACCACGCTGCCGGCGAAATCATGAAAGGGAGCGCCCAGGGTCCGTTCGAGAAACCCCTGCAAATAGCTGCTGTTGCGTCCCCAGATCAGGGATTCGAAAAACGGGTAGGCCAGTCCGACGAACACGGCCCCGGCCGCAACCTGCGGCCAGAATTTGGCCCGTTCGGCGATTCCCCCGGAAATGATGGCGGGAATGCAGGCTGCAAAGCAGAGCAGAAAGAAAAACCGCACCAGCTCGATTCCCTGGTTGTCGCCGAGCAGGCCGGCGGCCGGTTGCAGAAAGTCGATGCCGTAGGCGATGGGATAACCGATCAGAAAATAGATGATCGTCGAAACCGACCAGTCGGAGAGGATTTTGACAAAGGCGTTGACCTGGCTCTTCTTGCGAACCGTGCCAACTTCGAGAAAGGCAAACCCGGCGTGCATGGCGAAAACCATAACCGCCCCCAGCATCAGAAATAAGACATCCCCGCCATTGCGCAGGGAAACAATGGATGCTTCCATCTTCAGACCTCCTCGTCCATGTTGAAGGCGTCGTTGCCTCCGATCGATTCGGAATCCGTTTCAATAAGCGTACCATTGCGTAACTATCCGTAATAACTCATAAAGCATCCACAAGCCAAGACTCGGCCAGAACTGGCTGCGCAAATATTATGCAAGCCTGCCCAAATTACACACGCCAGATTTTCCCGCCGCCCCATTGTCTCAGGCTTAACTCAAGTACAAATATTTTATTTCCACTTTTTTATTGACTAGCTGATTTTGAATAGTCTGGGGTTTGCCAAACGATTCTTTATATTTTTATATACTTTTAAAGTCACAGACCAGCCGCAGAGCGGGTGGCTTGAGAAAACCCCTAAAAGTAAGGGTTTAAGTTAAGTCGAGTTCTCCCTGACGGTCTAATTCTTCTTGATTCCTGACGTACGCTCGGATCGTCTCTTCATCCATTCCGACCGTACTGACAAATACCCACGTGACCAAAAATGCTTCCCGGTGAAGCCCTTCTTCACCCCTTGCAACTGCCGATGGATATGGATGGCTGACCTGCCTTCCAGATACCCAACGAACATCGCAAATGCTGTACTTCGGTGGCACACTCAGCACCAGGTGAACATGGTCGGGCATCGCGTGCCCTTCGATGAGCGCAACTTCCTTCTGACGACACAACTGCCGGATGATCTTCCCTATCTCCCTGCGAATCCGGCCAAATAGGGCCTTCTTCCGATACTTCGGAACGATCGCCACATGGTATTTGCACTCCCATTTTACATGGGCTAAACTTTGCCACTCTCGCATGGCATTTCCTCCTGGGGATTTCCCTTAGTGGCTTTCCTCGGGAGGAAATGTCTTATAAATCGCTGGAGCGGCAAAGCCTTTTTTAGTCACACCGGCAGAGCCGGTGGTTTACTGAAAATCTCAATTAGAAAACCAAATAGAGTTTTAGAGGTGAAAAATGCGCATGTCCGACAACGCCATCGACTATCAGAAACTGCGCCTCGACGGCATCTACCGGCAGAACGACGCCGGCGACCTGATGCTGCGGGTGAAAATCCCCGCCGGAGTCCTCTCCAGCGAGCAGGCGCTGAAAATCAGCGACCTCTCGGAGCGCTTCTCCAACGGTAACCTGCACCTGACCACCCGCGGCAGCATCGAGCTGCACGGGCTGCGATATCCGGATCTGGCCGCGGTGGCGACCGCTCTGGCCGCGGTCGGACTCACCTCCCGGGGCGCCTGCGGCGGCGCGGTGCGGGGGATTGCCTGCAGCACCACCTTCGCTCCCGGTTTCGAAACGGTGCAGGCCCTGGCCCGCCGGCTGCACCGGCATTTCGCCGGCAACCCCCATTTCGAGGGGCTGCCGAAAAAATTCAAGATCGGGATCGACGCCGGCTACCGGGGGGCGCGGCATCTGATCCAGGACGTCGGCCTGGTCCATGTCGGCGACCGGCATTACGATGTCTGGATCGCCGGCGGCCTCGGCCGGCAGCCCCGGGCCGGTTTCCTTTTCGAACGACAGGTCGCCGAGCAGCGGTTGATCCCGTTGATCGAGGCCATTGTCCACGCCTACCGCAAGCACACCCCGCCGCCGAAACGGCTCAAATTTCTGGCCGCCGAAACGGGTGAGACACGCCTGCGGGAGCTGATTTCCGCCGAACTGGTCGGAGCGCCGGAGTCCTTTCCCTTTCAGACCCTGGAGCAGGCCCTGACCGCCGCCCCGACTGCGGCGGGACCGGTGGAGGTCCCGGTCTTCGCCGGCGAACTGCCGGCTTCGGCGCTACGCCGACTGGCG
>Ga0154449_1040_pt4 | contig 13104 bp, 11 predicted proteins | sample RifGroC2_FD_105642 | JGI IMG/M metagenome (GOLD analysis project Ga0154449, IMG submission 105642) | Pelobacteraceae bacterium GWC2_58_13
CGAGCCGATTCCGGCCTACGAGCAGATCCGTTTCTCGATCACCAGCCATCGCGGCTGTTTCGGCGGCTGTGCTTTCTGCGCCATCACCCACCACCAGGGCAAGCTGATACAATCCCGCTCCGAGCAGTCGATTCTCGACGAGATCGACCGGTTGACCCGTCATCCCGAGTTTCGCGGCACGGTCACCGACATCGGCGGTCCGACCGCCAACATGTATGGCCTTGGTTGCGGCAGCGATGTGGCCAAAAGCTTATGCCGGCGTAGCGGGTGCCTCTATCCTAAACCGTGTAAGCACCTGGTCGTCAAGGATAGCCGGGCGGTACGGCTGTTGAACAAGATTCGCCGGCACCAGCAGGTTAATCATGCGTTTGTCGCTTCGGGGGTGCGTTACGACCTGCTGAAGCTGCAACCGGACTACTTCGAGGCCCTGTTGGCCCATCATGTCGGCGGCCTGCTCAAGGTGGCTCCGGAGTCGACCAGCGAACAGGTCACGGCCGTCATGCGCAAGCCCGGCCCGCAGGCGTTCCTCGATTTTCTCGAACAATTTCGCAAGCGCAGCCGAGAACTGGGGCGGCGTCAAGCGGTGGTCCCCTATCTGATCGCCGGCCATCCCGGCTGTACCGTTTCGGATATGGTCGATGTTGCGTTGTTTCTGCGGCGACACCAGCTGCGGGTGGAGCAGGTGCAGGAATTCACCCCGACTCCGGGCACCCTGGCCACGTGTATGTACCACACCGGGCGCGATCCGCTGACCGGGGAGTCGGTGCACGTGCCGCGTACCGAACGGGAAAAAAAGCTGCAGAAGGCCCTGCTGCTCTGGCAGCAGCCGGAGAGTCGCAAGCTGGTCGCCGAGGCGCTGACAGCCTGTGGCAGGGAAAACGACGGTCGCGTTCTTCTGGGTGGCGAAGGGCGGAACGGCGAGCGGCTCCGGACGCGGCGATGAATCAGTCTGAGCTGGGAGAAATGGGACGGACGGAAAGATAGGGGAGCAAGGGCGCCTCCGAGTTCCAGGCGACGGTGCGGTTTCGGCCTTCCCCCTTGGCCCGGTACAGGGCCTGGTCGGCCAGGTCCAGCAGGTTCGTGGCATTGTTGCTGTCCTCGGGGTATTCGGCCACTCCCAGGGAAAGGGTGAGCTTCCCTTCCGGCTGGCTGGTTTCGGCCCCGGCAAATATCTTCTCGGCCACGCACAGACGCAGTTTCTCGGCCGCCGCGCGGGCGCCCTCCTTGGTGGTTTTTGTCATCAGGATAACGAATTCTTCCCCCCCGAACCGAGCCGCCAGATCGATTTGGCGGATATTACTCCGCAGGATCTGCGCGACTTCCTGAAGTACCACATCCCCCTGCAAGTGCCCATGGGCGTCGTTATATCGTTTGAAATGATCGATGTCGAGCATGATCAGGCTGAAGTTTGAGCCATAGCGGAGGGCTTCGGCGATTTCCTTTTCGAGAACGTTCTGGAAATGACGCCGATTGGCCAGTTGGGTCAACGGGTCGGTGTTCGACATTTCCCGGGTCCGGTTGTAGAGGCGCGCATTCTCGATGGCCATGGCGGCCTGGCCGGCGACCGCCTGTGCCAGCCGGATTTCCCGGTCGCTGAATCCATCTTCGGCATTCTTGTGCAGGTTGACAACCCCGAGCAATTCGTTTTTGACCACCATGGGAAGCGACAGAAGCGAACCGATGGTAGCGTTTCTACCCTTGTAGTGAAGATTGCGCGGATCATCGTGAACCTTGCGCAGATGGATCATTTTTCGGGTTCTGGCGACTTCACCGGTGATGCCTTCATCGAGATCGAAGGAAAGTCCGTCGAGCAGGGTCTGTTCGATCCCGAGGGTCTTGCGGATTTCCAGTTTCCGTGCTTCCGTCTGGTACAGCAGGAGGACGACTTCATCGCAGGGGACTACATCTTTCAGAATTTTCAGAATCCGGCCGAAAAGGATGTCCAGATCAAGTGAAGACAGCATCTCCTGGATCAGATCGAACAGGGCCGACAATTCGTTCACATGGGAGGTGAGTTCAACGTTGGTCTTCTCGATCTGGCGGTTCTTCTCACTCAGAATATTTTGGAACCGGAGTTTTTCCTGCGCCGCCGCCAGCATGGTTTCCTGAATAATTTTTTGTTCGTAGAGCGTTTTCAGCTCTTTGGTCATCTGGTTGAACGATCTGGCGACCTGGCCGAGTTCGTCGGAGGCGGAAGTTTCGATGTGAAATTCCAGGTTTCCCCGACTGACGGCCTGGGTCGCGCGCATCAGTCGTTCGATGGGCCGCATGACCTGCCGTTGCAGAATCTGGTAATAAACGATTCCGCCGAGCAGCACGAAACCCAGAACGGTGGCGATTCCCTGAAACGTCAAAGAGCTGACCAGGGCGTTCAGGTCGGTCATCGGTATTTCGGTGACCGAAAGGATCAATTCCGATGTTCCCAGGGGAATGGCGCTGAAAAGATATTTGATGGATCGCGGGGAGGTGCTGGTGCGGATGATCTGCTGGCCGTTGAGAATATCTTCCAGTTCCTTGGGGGACAGAATCGGTGGCTGGTGACTGTTTTCGGTGCAGCTCAGAACTTCGCCGGTGAGCGAAAGCAGCGAGGTTCGCCCCCCGAATCCGCTCGAGTGCGCACGCAGAAAGGAGGGTTTTATCGGTGACTGCAAAATCAGTACGTGTCGTGTTCGATTACCCCCGGGCAGGGGCGATGCGATCGTCAGCGCCGGGGCCGCGCCAATGTCGGTGGTGAAGCGAAAACGATTCTTGCCGCTGCGCGTGGCCTGGTCGATCAGGTCGCGTAAGGACTGCGAGGGCAGCTGGTTCCAACTGTCCGCCGAATAAATATCGATACTGATATCGGAGTTTCGCAGTGTTTCAGCGAGGTGCTGCTGCTGGACGATCAGATTTTCACTGACCGTGTCGTTCTCCGCGATCAGATAGGCATAGCCGATCAGGTCGGCGTAAGTGTCAAGCAGGGTTTCCTGTTTTTTGATTTCGCGGAAGATGATTTCCTGGCTGGCCAACAGGCGCTCGTCGGTGGATTTTTGCAGCGCCTGGGTAATGAGCTGGACAAAGCAAACGGTGGTTATCGTACCGAGGAGCAGGAGGATCAGAAAAAACGGCAGCAGAATCTTGTAACCGAGCGACCAGTTGCGGACAGATTCCCGGTGATTCAGGTCCCTTTTCATAGACTATCTTTCGCGGTTAACGTCGAATGCTTCCGTTTTTAATCATTTCCAGAAACACCTCGGCCACCTGGGGGTCGAATTGGGTTCCCGAATATTCCCGGATTTCCTTGATCGCTGTTTCAAAGGAGAGCGCTTGGCGATAGGGGCGATCGGAAGTCATGGCGTCAAAGGTGTCGGCCACGGCCAGAATGCGGGCTTCGAAAAGAATATCCTCGCCGGCCAGATTGTTGGGATAGCCTTTGCCGTCATAGCGTTCGTGATGCTGTTCGATGATTTTCCTGACGTTTTTGAGGAACTGTATCGGTTCGAGGATTTTGACGCCGATCAGGGGGTGCTGTTGCAGGGTCTGGATGTTTTTTTCCGTCAGTTTCCCTTTTTTGTGCAGCAGGGCGATGTCGATGCCGATTTTGCCGATATCGTGCAGGATGGCGGCCTGTTCCAGGCGGGTGATGCGCTCCGGGGAAAGACTGAGTCGTTTGGCCAGGGCCAGGCTGATGCGGGTGACCCGTTCGGAATGACCGCGAGTATAGGCGTCGCTGGCCTCGATGGTCGAAACCAGAGCCTGTACCGTGCTCAGATAACTGGCCTGCTGTTCCTGGTAGAGCTGGGCGTTGTTGATGGCGACGCTGGCCTGGGCGGCGATGGTGGAAAGCAATTCGAGGTCTTCCGGGTAAAAAGAAGAGCCATTGTGCCGGTTGGCCATGGTAATGGTCCCGATCGGTTCATCCTTGATCATCAGAGGCGCGCAGATGACCGTCTCGCGGGTGAATCCCAGCCGGCTGACCTTGTTGAACTTGTCGGTATCGTTGATGTTCTGAATCAACAGGGGTTTGCGGTTTTCGATCACCCAGTGCGAGACGCCGCCGTCTTCGAGGGGAATACGCATGCCGGCGGGCGGAGTCACCGGCAGGCCGTAGGTGCCGTCGATGGTGAGTTCATGGGTTTCCTTATCGAACCGCAGAATGTAACCGGTGCTGGCTTTCAGTGTTTCCACGGTTTTGCCGATCAGAAGTTGGAACAGCTTGTTCTGATTCATGGTGGCATTGATCGCCAGACCCATGTTGTAGAGTGCGGAAAGTCGGGTTACCGCCTGTTGCAGGGTGGTATTTTTGTTCTCCAGTTCGCCGGCCAGGTCGGCTATCCGGTAGTTGGCTTCCTCGATCTCCTCGATGCGTCCTTCGAGAGTCGTATTGAGATATTCGATTTCCTTGAGTCTTTCTTCCAGGGTCTGATTCATCCCCTGGATCTGTTCCTGGTGGGCGAGTTTTTCCTTGCTGACGGCGATTTCCCTTTCTTGCCGGACCATTTCGTGGATCTGGTTATGCAGCCGGTTGACCATCCGGTTGAATTTATCGGAAAGCTGGGCCATCTCCTTCGAAGTGGTGATCGATACGGAAGCTTGGTCGAATTCGCCGCACTCAAGGTGGTTCATTGCCTTGATCAGGTTGCGGATGGGATTTTCAACATAATAAAGCACAAAACCGGTGATGGCCAGGATCAGGAACCCGAGCATGAACAGCGACGAGGTCATGGTACGGACACCGATCTGGCCCTGCAGGCTGACCAGGTCGTCCAGTGAAACGTGGATGCTGAGAATGCCGAGGACCCGCTGGGACTTGTCGTGGCAGGAAAAACAGGCTGGTTCATTGAAAATGGGAAGAATGCGGGCTTGGTAATGACTGCCGTCGTGGTCATGTTTGGTGGAAAGTTGCTGCGAACGATAGGCGATCAGGTCAATCGCCGGAACCAGATCGCCGACCGTATCCGGGCTGCCGGCACGCAGGATGCGGCCCGTCTCGTCAAAAATAAGGACATATTTCAGCGCCGGTTCTTTCTGGACTTCTTCGAGAATTTCTCCGACCCGGGCATTTTCTCCGTTACGCATGAAGGTGATGATGCTGTTGCGGATGGTGTCGCCGAGAATCCGGCTGTTCTGCTGGGCCAGCTGGTTGAGGGTTTCGCGCTGGGTGACGAGGTGGTGCCAAATGGTCAGGGTCACGACCATCAAGGCAATTATGGTGGAGAGTCCTAGAAACTTGGTTTTCAGAGAATTCATCAAAATTCCCGGGTCAACTGAGTATGAAGGTGTGAAAAATGAGGTTCATATTTGCCGAAACCGACGAACATTAAAGCGACGGCAGGGATTTGTCAGCGATATGCCGGTCGGGATAATGCAAATGACGGATTACCGGCGGACCCAAACGACGGGCCGTAAATTAATCTTCGAAACAGAATAAACTGTTGATACCCTTGGCATCAATCGATTTCTTCAGCACTTGCGATTATTGCGACACGTTCTTGACTGTTAAGGCACAAGGTTTTAAGATGTGCCGCTCGATAAACGATTAAAAAAATGCAAATTTGCTGCCAATGATTTTATGCCTGTGGGTCGGCGACGAGGATCTTTATGAAGTTTATGTTGTCGGTTCTCGGGGTGGTATTGATTATCGAAGGCATTCCCTGGTTTCTGTCGCCCAGGATGATGCAAAAGGCTTTGCGGCAATTGACTGCAATTCCCGAATCCTCGCTGAGAATCCTGGGGGCGTTGCTGATGTTTTGCGGATTGCTGCTGGTTTATCTGGCGGTTGGCTAGGATGCCGAAAGAAATTGACTTTACCCCCCTGTTTGTGGTTGATTTAGACCCGGTTTTTTCGGGGTCCTCACCGTTTTCCGACTGGCATTAATGCATCTGACTCATTTTGATTTTGAACTTCCAGAGACGCTGATCGCCCAGCATCCGCCGAACTCTCGCGAAGATTCCCGGCTCATGGTATTAAGTCGTCGGGAAAAAGAAATTCGGGCCGGGATGTTTCCCGATATCCTCGATTATTTCGCCGCCGGAGACCTGCTGGTTCTGAACGACACTCGGGTTATTCCGGCCAGGCTCCTGGGGGAGAAGGAAAGCGGCGGCCGGATCGAGGTGTTTCTGGTGCGGCGCCTGGCTTCCCATGAAGAGGACTGGGCCTGTCTCACCCGTTGCTCGAAAACGCCGAAGGCCGGCGCCCGGCTACTGCTGGGCGGCGAGATCGAGGGGACCCTGCTGGCGGGGGGCGAAGCTCCTTACCGGCATATCCGGTTTCGTTGCCAGGGGGACTTTACCCAGGTTCTCGAACGGGTTGGTCGTATTCCTCTGCCCCCGTATATCCGACGGGAGGACGACCAGCTTGACCGGGACCGCTATCAGACGGTGTTTGCGATAACCAACGGCGCGGTTGCCGCTCCCACTGCCGGGCTGCATTTCACCGAACGGATACTGGAGGGACTGCGCTCCCGGGGAGTGACGATTTGCCCGTTGACGCTGCATGTGGGCCTGGGAACCTTTTTGCCGGTGCGGGTGGAGAATATCCTTGAACATCGGATGCATGTCGAGACCTATCACATCCCCCGGACGACGGCCGACGCGGTAAACAGGGCAAAAGCCGAGGGACGGCGGGTTTTTGCGTTGGGGACGACGACCACCAGGACCCTTGAACACGCCGTGGATGAAACAGGTTGCTTGAAGGCGGGGGAAGGAAACAGCGATCTCTTCATTTACCCCGGGTTTAAATTCCGGATGGTCGACGCCATGATTACCAATTTTCACCTGCCGAAATCGACCCTGTTGATGCTGGTTTCCGGATTCGCCGGCAGGGATTTTATCCTTGAAGCCTATCGCCGGGCGGTTCGGGAGCGCTTTCGTTTTTTCAGTTACGGCGATTGCATGCTGATCCTTTAGGCGGCCGCCGTTGACATTTATGTGAGTTGGTATTGATTCTTGAAAAAATTCAGTTTCGATCTTTTAAATGTGGACGCCGGGTCCCAGGCCCGCCGCGGACGGGTGCATACCCGGCGCGGGATCATTGAAACGCCGGTATTCATGCCCGTTGGGACTCAGGGTACGGTGAAAGCCATGTACCCAGAGACTCTCAAGGAAATCGGCGCCCAGATCATTCTGGCCAATACCTACCATCTGTTTCTTCGGCCCGGTCACGACCTGGTTCGCCGGCTCGGCGGGCTGCACGCGTTCATGAACTGGGATCGGCCGATTCTCACGGACAGCGGCGGTTTCCAGGTTTTCAGCCTGGGCGCTTTGCGTAAGATCGACGAGGAGGGTGTGCGGTTTCAATCGCATCTGGACGGTTCGAGTCATGTGCTGACGCCCGAATCGTCGATCGCCATCCAGGAGGCGCTGGGGGCGGACATCATCATGGCCTTTGATGAGTGCATCCCCTATCCGTCGAGCCGTGAGTACGTGGCCGCATCCACCGATCGTTCCAGTCGCTGGGCCCGCCGTTGCCGGCAGGCCCGCCAGGTTGATGACGGCGCGGCCCTGTATGGCATCGTTCAGGGCGGCATGCATCGGGACCTGCGGGCGCGGAGTGTCGCCGACCTGTTGGAAATCGGCTTCGAGGGATATGCCGTTGGCGGGTTATCCGTCGGTGAGTCGGCCGATCTCATGTACGAAATAATGGAGTGGACCATGCCGCTGCTCCCCGAGAATCAGCCCCGATACGTGATGGGGGTGGGGACGCCGGAGAATCTGGTCGAGGGGGTTCGCCGCGGGGTCGATATGTTCGATTGCGTCATGCCGACGCGCAATGCCCGCAATGGCGTGATGTTCACCAGTTTTGGCAAGGTCAGCATCAAGCAGGCCCGCTATCTGGACGATGCGCGGCCGCTCGACCCGGAGTGTTCCTGCTACGTTTGTCGCAACTACAGCCGGGCGTATCTGCGGCACTTGTACCAAAGTAATGAAATTCTCTCATCGATGTTGAATACGCACCACAATCTGCACTATTATCAGCAGCTGATGTCTTCGATGCGCAACGCCATCGAAGCGGGAGCCTTCGAACGGTTCCGAAAAGATTTTTACGAAAAACGCCAGATCGATGGAGGAAACTGAGCGCCAGCTGGTTTCCGCAACCCCTTTCAAATGACCCAACGCATCTAATCAAGGAGGAAGTACAATGTTTTCTGAAGCTTACGCAATGGCTGGAAATCCTGCGGCACAACCGGGCGGAGGCCCTGGTTACGAAGGCATGATCATGCTGGTCGCGATGTTTGCGATCTTCTATTTCCTGTTGATCCGCCCCCAGCAAAAAAGAGCCAAGCAGCACAAACAACTGATCGAGGGTCTCAAGGTCGGCGACCAGGTGGTGACCGCCGGCGGTCTGCACGGCAAGATTTCCGCTCTGCAGGACACGATCATTATTGTCGAAGTCGCTACCGGTGTTAAAATCAAAGTAAATCGCGCTTCGATCGTGGGAACCCGGCAGGAGCAGTAACCCGCTGGTTCAATATCCGGCAAGACCGAACGAGCCGCGGAGCGGTTTCGTCATCAAGCCGAAAGGAGATTTTTTCTGCCATGTCCAAAAGTCTCAAGTTGCGAGGGGGGCTGGTTTTTTTCTGTCTCCTCCTTTCGTTGATTTCCCTGGCGCCGAATTTTATGGCCGACAGTTTACCCGAATGGTGGACCGGGGCGTTCGATCCGATTCATCTGGGTCTTGACCTGCAGGGTGGTATGCACCTGGTTCTCGGCGTGGATGTGGACAAGGCAGTGGAAAGCAGGCTGGACAGCACCCTTGACCAGATTGAGGGCCTGTTGAACGAAAAGGACGTCATCTTCAAACGGGTTGAACGGCTGCCCGGCGATCGCCTGGCAGTGACCGTTTACGATGCTCAGGCCGGCAGCCAGGTCGACTCCCTGATGAAGGAGAATTTTCCTAATCTCGAAGCGATGACCCTGTCCGATGAAGGCGGCTATATTCAGAAAAATTACCGCCTCAGTACCCCGGAGGTGGCCAACGTCAAGGACTACGCCGTTCGTCAGGCACTGGAAACCCTGCGCAACCGGGTCGACCAGTTCGGGGTCAGCGAGCCGACCCTGCAATTGCAGAGCGAAAACCGCATCCTGATTCAGCTTCCCGGGATCAAGGATCCGGATCGGGCCATCGCCCTGCTCGGCAAGACCGCCCGGCTCGAGTTCAAGATGGTTGCCGAGGACGTCAATCCCCAGGATGCCATTAAAGGGGTTCTGCCGCCCGGTACCCAGCTTCTTTATGAAAAGGACGTCAATCGCCAGACCGGCGAGACGACCGAAAATCCGCTGGTGGTTTATGAAAAAACCGCCCTGACCGGCGACCTGCTGGCCGACGCCCAGGTTCGTATCGATACCCGATTCAATGAACCCTATGTCGCCATCGATTTCAACTCGGTTGGCGCCAAACGATTCGATCAGATCACCGCGGCCAACGTCGGCAAACGCATGGCGATCGTCCTTGACGATACGGTTTATTCGGCCCCGGTTATTCGCGAACGGATCTCCGGCGGCAGCGCCCAGATCAGCGGCGCGTTCAACGAGCAGGAAGCGACCGACCTGGCGATCGTGCTGCGGGCCGGCTCGCTGCCGGCGCCGGTCCATATCCTTGAAAACCGCACCGTCGGCCCCTCCCTTGGGCGCGACTCGATCAATATGGGAATCGTTTCGGTGATGGTTGGCGGTCTGCTGGTGGTCCTGGCCATGGCCGTCTACTACAAACTCTCCGGCCTGGTCGCCAATATCGTTTTGATCCTGAACGTTTTCTTCATCATGGCGTTGCTGTCCCTGTTCAAGGCCACCCTGACCCTGCCGGGCATTGCCGGTATCGTGTTGACCATCGGCATGGCCGTTGACGCCAACGTGCTGATTTTCGAGCGCATCCGCGAGGAACTGCGGCTAGGCAAGACCGTGCGCAATGCGCTGGATGCCGGTTACAGCAAGGCGTTTCTGACCATTATCGACGCCAACGTTACCACCCTGATCGCGGCCCTGGTGCTGTTCCAGTTCGGCACCGGACCGGTCAAGGGCTTTGCCGTCACCCTTTCGGTGGGGATCATCGCTTCGCTCTTTACCGCGATTTTCGTATCGCGGGTGATTTTCGATTTCTTCCTGGAGCGTCGCCAGATCAAGCGGCTGAGCATATAAGGAGACCACGATGGAGCTTATCAGTCCCAATATCAATATCGATTTCGTCGGCAGAAAAACCATCGCGGTCATGTTTTCAGCGGCGCTCATCGTAATCGGCCTGGTTTCGCTGCTGATCAAGGGCGGCCCCAATTACGGCATCGATTTCGCCGGCGGAACGCTGGTGCAGGTTAAGTTCACCCAGGTCACCAAGGCGGCGGACATCAAGGACGCTCTTCAGTCGCTTGAACTCGGCAGCCTGGTGGTACAGCAATTCGGCGAAACCGCCGACGAGTTCCTGATCCGGGCCCAGAATACCAGCGCGGAACTGGAAGGCCTTTCAAAGCAGATAGCTAACGCCATCGAGAGCAAATACGGCGTTGGAAGCGTCGAAGTGCGGCGGGCCGAGATGGTCGGGCCCCAGGTTGGCAAGGACCTGCGAGAAAAAGGGTTGATGGCGATTCTTTACGCCATGATCGGGATTCTGGTCTACGTCACCTGGCGCTTTGAGTTCCGGTTTGCCGTCGGCGCCATCCTCGCCTTGGTGCATGATGTGCTGATCACCCTCGGGGCCTTTTCGGTCTTCAACCAGGAAATCGACCTGCCGGTCATCGCCGCGTTTCTGGCGATTATCGGCTACTCGCTGAACGATACCATCATCGTCTATGACCGGATCCGCGAAAACATGGGCAAACATGGCAAGGACGGCCTGGTCAAGGTCGTCAATCGCAGCATCAACGAAACCCTGTCCCGCACCATTCTCACTTCCGGCACCACCTTGCTGGTGGTGGCGGCGCTCTTCGTTTTCGGCGGCGGGGTCATCCACACCTTTGCGTTCGCCCTGCTGGTGGGTATCCTGATCGGTACCTATTCGTCGATCTTTGTCGCCAGCCCGCTGCTTATTTTCTGGGAAGAGCGTAAGGGAGGGAAGGGAACCAAGGCGGTTGCCAAGGGAGGTATCGCATGAAAAAAGAGACTCTGTTCTTCGTCGGAGTCGCCCTGGTCGTCGGGGTTCTGGTCGGTATCCTGGTCAGCAAGGGTGGCAAGAGCACCGCGCCGACGCAGGGAACCGCGCCTTCGACCCCGGTGGTGAATGTTCAACAGGATATTCAGTTGATGGAAAATCTGGTGGCCAACGATCCCGGCAACCGCGGGGCCTGGGTCCAGCTCGGTCATGCCTATTTCGATTCCAATCAACCGGTCAAGGCGATCGAGGCGTACAACAAGGCCCTGGAAATCGATCCCAACGATTCGGACGTGCTGACCGACCAGGGAGTCATGTTTCGTCGTCTCGGCTGGTTCGACCGGGCCGAAGAGAATTTCATCAAGGCCAGCGAACTGAATCCTTCCCATGCCCAGAGCCTGTACAACCTTGGGGTGGTTTACCGTTACGATCTCCAGAATCCCAACCGGGCCCGCGAAGTGTGGACCCGTTACCTGCAGATCAATCCCAGCGGACCGGGCGCCGACAATATCCGTCGCGAACTCGAATCCCTTGACGGCGCGTCGACCCTGGCTCCGGCCAAATAGACGGTCTCGCGGGAGGTCGGCCGGGGCTGGTCCATCCAGCCGTGAAACGTACTGCCAGGCCGGGAGATCACTCCCGGCCTGTTGCTTATCGGGGGGGCTCCGCATTGGGCAGACGTCGTTACATTCCGTACCGATGGGTCATTGTCGGCCTGCTTTTCTGGCCCTGTGCCTGCGTCGTGCCGACACCGCCGATTTCGGGGACTCTGAGCGGCGAAGTTCGCTGGCAGGGTAGGATTTACCTCGATGGCGATGTGCTGTTCGAGGAGGGTTCCCGCCTGATTGTCGCTCCCGGGAGCGAAATCGTTTTTCTGCCGGCCAGCGAAGGGCGCGATCCGTTGACCACTCACCCCAATTTCCCCGGCAGTGAATTGATCATCAAGGGCGAGCTGGTTGCCGAGGGGACGCCGGCAGCGCCGATCACCTTCCGCTATCTCGATCCACTTGCGCCGGCCGGCAGCTGGGGCGGCATCAATCTGTCGCAGAGTCCCGGGGCTAGTTTTCGCTTCTGCCGGTTTACTCAGGCGGACAGCGCGGTGCACAGCCAGGATTCGACGGTTCATATCGAGGAATCCCTGTTCGAGAATAACCTGGTCGGCATCCGGTTCTTTTCCAGTCCGATGCGGATTGAAAACAACCTGCTGCGCCGCAACGGCACCGCCATCCGCTTTCATTTCGGCGCGCCGCTGATTCGCCGCAATGAGATCGTCGACAACCGGCGGGGGTTTTTTTTCACCGCCTTTCCCCGGGATTTTCTTATCGAGCTGAACAGGATCCACGGCAATAGCGAGTATGCCGTGGTGCTCGGGGAAGACGTTCCCGAGGATGTGGCGATGCCTCGCAACTTCTGGGGAACCACCGATATTCCGTCGATCGAGGGGACGTTTTTCGATGGTCGCAGAACCGGGTACCTGGGCTCGGTTCAGGTGGCTCCCATTCTCACCGAACCGGATGAAAGGGCAGGTATTTCATGGAACCCGTAACTCGCAGAATCTGGGCCGCGCGGGAAACCCCCGGGGATGGCGTCCGGGAGGCCGCCCTGGCCAGCGCCCTTGGCGTGGCCCCGTTGACCGCGCGGATTCTGCTGCTGCGCGGACTGGATTCGCCCGAGCGCGCCCGTGGGTTCATCGATGCGCGACTGGCGGACCTGCCCGATCCTTTTTTGCTGCTGGGCATGAAACAGGCGGTTGCGCGGCTGGTCCGGGCCCGACTTGAGCGGGAAAAGGTCCAGGTGCACGGCGATTACGATGTGGACGGCATTACCGGCTCGGCGCTGCTGGTTGAAGGTCTGCGGAATCTGGGCTTCGACGTCGATTATCATATCCCCCTGCGGCTGAAGGATGGCTACGGGCTTTCCGCCGAAGCGCTGCAGGAGGCTTCCGCCGCCGGCATCCGGGTGGTGGTGTCGGTCGACTGCGGGATCTCGGCGTTGGCCGAGGCCGCGCTGGCCAGAGAGCTGGGCCTCGATCTGATTGTCACCGA
>Ga0154449_1138_pt2 | contig 12987 bp, 11 predicted proteins | sample RifGroC2_FD_105642 | JGI IMG/M metagenome (GOLD analysis project Ga0154449, IMG submission 105642) | Pelobacteraceae bacterium GWC2_58_13
TCGTATGGCCGCCCGCAATATCGCGCGCCAGACCAAGGGGCATTACCCTGCGCCAACTGCTGCTCTGGCCGTTATGCGCGACACCTTCGCCATGAGCCTCGAACGGGGGCTGGAACGCGAAGCTCAGGTCTTGGGCCAGTTGATTGTCACCGACGTCTGCAAAAACCTGGTACACATTTTTTTCCTCTCGCAACGAGCCAAGAAAAGGAATGCTCCGGCCGCCGCCCGTCCGGTGCAACAAGCGGCGATCCTCGGGGCCGGCGTCATGGGCTCAGCAATTGCCTGGCTGTTCGCCAGCAAATCCGTACCGGTGCTACTCAAGGACATCCGCCAGGAGGTCGTCAGCGCGGGAATGGAACGCATCCGCAACCTATTTTCAAAAAAGGCCGGCGACCGCCCAGAAACGGTTGAGCGGGTTGCCAGCCAGATGGCCTTGGTCACCGGTACCATCGACCTCGAAAAAATGGCCGATGCCGACCTGGTAATCGAAGCCGTGATCGAAAAAATGCAAGTGAAGCAGACGGTCCTGAAAGAAACCGAAGCACGGCTGAAGAAAACGGCGATTTTCGCCACCAATACTTCGGCCCTGTCGGTAAGCGAGCTACAACAGGTCGCTGCGCGGCCTGAAAACGTCGGCGGCATGCATTTTTTCAACCCTGTCGACCGGATGCCGCTGGTGGAAATCATTCGCGGCCGACATACCTCGGGAACAACGGTAGCCACCCTCTTTGACCTGGCTCTGAGGCTCGGCAAAACCCCGATTCTGGTGGCCGATGGCCCTGGATTTCTGGTTAACCGCCTGCTTATGGCCTACCTCAACGAAGCCTGCCTGATGGCCGAAGAAGGGGTCGACTGGCAGTCCCTGGATCATCTGACCACCAACTTCGGTCTGCCGATGGGGCCTTTCCGATTGATCGACGAAGTCGGTATCGACATCGCCGTCGAGGTCGGCAACACCATCAGTTCGGCGTTTTCGTATCTGAAACGCTGTAGATTACTCGAACAACTGAACAAAGCGGGCCTGCTCGGCAAAAAAGGCGGCAGTGGCTTCTACCTATACCGTAGCAAAAAGGAAACACCGGCAAACCCTGTCGCGAACAGGGTATTAAAACTCTCTGGTGGGCGATTGGCGACCGAAAACGATTTACGCCGGCTGCTGTTACTGATGGTCAACGAAGCCGGTCGCTGCCTTGATGAACAGGTGGTGGCAACGCCTGAGGATATTGATACCGGAATGGTTTTCGGAATCGGATTCCCCCCCTTCCGTGGCGGGCTGTGTCGCTGGGCCGACCATCAGGGCCGCCCTGCGCTTGTCCTAGAATTGCGACAATTGGCCGAGATCCATGGTGAGCGTTTTGTCCCTTGCGCCAATCTTGAAAACAATGCGGGTTTTTACCCAGTGAAAACCAAATAAAACAATGCCGGAGGCCTGTGGGCCTCCGGCATTGTTTTATTCATATGGGACTCGGCACCCGCTCAACCGAGGAAATGATGGTTATTTCTTGCGCGGTTCGCCAAAATGGTGGTGTCAAGAACTTCGCCGCAAGAACAACATTTCCAAGCATCAAAAGAGCGAACGAAATCGTAGTATTTTTCTGCGTACATTCTGCTTCGGCATTTAGGACATTTCATTGCTCTCTCCTTTTATCAGATGGAATAACACCCGTCTCTTGCACCAATGCTCATAAGTAAATACACGAGACATGCCATTTTCAGAAAAGAAGAGGACCAAATTCATCTTCGTTAAGTCGGTAAAAGAAATTTTGACCGTTTTTCAACTACTTGACTTTCTCAAAAAAAACATTTCCAACGCTCAATCGACTTGGTTCCGATACCAGGAACCCGGTCCAGGCCTTCTATGGAAATAAAATCGCCATTTTTATGACGATCTTCTTCGATGACTGCTGCCAAGCGAACCCCGATCCCCGGCAAAGCCTCCCAATCTTCCTGTGTCATACGATCCGGATGCAGCTTAATTCCAAGGGCCATGCGTTGGGTTGCCGGCATCCACCCCATAGAAAAGTCAACAATTTCGCCATCTTCAACAATAAGAGCGAGGCTGCTTCCATCCATCATTTTAGCCTGCGGCACCTCTCTGGATAATCGCAATGGCCCATTCGGAGGTATCGTCAACCTAATGACGGTCACCAGATCAATTTCGTCATAAAATTGATGGATTCCTTCTAATGGAAATCCATTTTTCAACATTACGCTGATTTTTCGATCCTTTTCAACAGAAACGGCCGGGAGGCTTTTCTCACGAAAAACCTCCCGGCCGCTCAATACAATCAAATATACCACCAGCAGCGACACCAGCAGCGTCGTCCCCCGGGGAGGACGCATTTACCCCTCCTGGTCTTTGATCAGCTTGTACTGAAGGGCATCGACCAAGGCATGGTACGACGCATCGATAATGTTGTCGCTGACCCCTACAGTTCCCCAGCGGGATTCCTTGTCCCCCGACTCGATCAGCACGCGGGTAACCGATGCCGTCCCCTTGCCGGCCGGCAGAACCCGAACCTTGTAGTCGAGCAGACGGATTTCCCGCAGCCGAGGATAGAAGTTTTCCAATGCCTTGCGCAGAGCGTTGTCGAGGGCGTTGACCGGGCCGTTGCCTTCAGCGGCGGTGTGCTCGATACGGCCGCCAACCTTGACCTGCACGGTCGCCTCGGAAACCGGTTTCTCTTCCTCATGGCGCTTGGTATCGATGACCCGAAATCCGATAACCGAAAAGTAGTTGCGCAGGGTGCCAAGGGCGCGGCGCATCAGCAACTCGAAGGAGGCCTCGGCCCCCTCGAACTGGAAACCTTTATTCTCGAGATCCTTGATGTTTTCCAGGATTTCCAGGGTCACCGGGTCTTTACTGTCGAGGTTGATGTTGAATTCCTCGGCCTTGGCTAGGATATTCGAGCGCCCGGAGAGGTCAGAAACCAGCACGCGGGTGCAATTGCCGACCAGCTCGGGACGGATATGTTCATAGGTTTCGGGATGACGCTGGATAGCGGAAACATGCACCCCTCCCTTGTGGGCGAAGGCCGAGTTGCCGACATAGGCCTGGTGCTTGTTGGGAACCATATTGGCCATCTCGTAAATGGTGCGGGAAACCTGACGCAGACGTTTGAGCTGTTTCTCTTCGACGCAGGCCTTGCCCATTTTGAGCTGCAGGGAGGGGATGACGGAGCAGAGATTGGCATTGCCGCAACGCTCGCCAAAACCATTGATGGTTCCCTGTACGTGAACGATGCCATGGGCGACTGCGGTCAGTGAATTGGCCACCGCGCATTCGCTGTCGTTGTGGGTGTGAATTCCCAGCGGAGTCGACACGGCCAGCTTGACCTGCTCAATGATTGCCTGTAGCTCGTGCGGCAGAGTACCGCCGTTGGTATCGCACAGGACGATACAGTCGGAACCCGCCTGTTGAGCCGCCTGCAGCGTTTTTAACGCATACTCGGGATTGGCCTTGTATCCATCAAAAAAATGCTCGGCATCGTAAATGACTTCACCGACATGTTGCTTGAGATAGGCCAGCGAATCGTAGATCAGCTCGAGGTTCTCTTCGAGGCTGATGCGAAGCGCCTCATAAACATGAAAATCCCAGGTTTTGCCAAAAATGGTCACGGCATCCGGCTCAGCCTGGATCAACGTGCGAATGTTGTTGTCCTTGTCCGGGGTGGTTTTGGCCCGCCGGGTCGAACCGAAGGCTGCAATCTTGGCCTGTTTGAGGGCAACTTTTTTGATGTCCTTGAAAAAGGCGATATCCTTGGGATTGGAACCGGGCCAGCCACCTTCGATATAATGAATCCCCAGTTCATCCAGCAGTTGGGCGATGCGGATCTTATCCGCCACCAGAAAAGAAACATCTTCTGCCTGCGTACCATCCCTAAGCGTCGTATCGTAGAGCTTGATCTGATTCATTCCTTTTTCCCCGTTTCCCGCAAACCGGCCATGCAGGTAGGGGCGACGCATGCGTCGCCCCTACGACTACGGCCACTCTTTTCAGTTGACTTGCCAGACGATTATTCGGCTTTGACATCCTTCTTGGCCAATCCAAAAGCTTCGTGCAGCACCCTCACGGCAAGCTCGGAGTATTTGGCGCCGATGACGCAGGACACCTTGATTTCGCTGGTGGAAATCATCAGGATATTGATCCCCTCCTGCGACAGGGTCTGGAACATTTTGCTGGCCACGCCAGAATGGGACCGCATACCGACCCCGACGATGGAAACCTTGGCGATGTTTTCGTCGGTGCTGACACCGCCGGCCCCGACATCCTTGGCGGTTTCTTCAATAATTTTTAAGGCCTTTTTAAAGTCGCCCTTGGGCACGGTGAAAGTCAGGTCGGTGTACCCCTCATGGGAGACGTTCTGGATGATCATGTCCACGGTGATGTTGGCGTGGGACAGGGGCGAAAAAATCTGTGCGGCGATTCCCGGCTTGTCGGGGATACGCATCACGGAAATTTTGGCTTCATCTTTGTTGTAGGTAATTCCCGAAACCAGAACGGCTTCCATATCAGCATCCTCCTTCGTTACCAGGGTCCCTGGATTGTCGTTAAAACTGGAACGGACATGGATCACAACGTCGTACTTCTTGGCAAACTCCACGCTGCGGATCTGCAGCACTTTGGAACCGAGCGAAGCCATCTCGAGCATCTCGTCGTAGGAAACCTTCTCCATCTTGGAAGCTTCCGGAACAATTCGAGGATCGGTTGTGTACACGCCATCTACATCAGTAAAAATCTCACAAACATCGGCCTTAAGGGCAGCAGCAACGGCCACTGCGGAGGTATCTGAACCGCCGCGGCCGAGGGTGGTGATGTTGCCTTCTTTGTCGATCCCCTGAAAACCCGCGACGATGAGGATAGTTCCTCCTTTAAGGTCTTCGCGGATTTTTTTGTCATCGATCTTTTCGATACGCGCCTTGGAGAAGGCGCTGTCGGTCACGATGGGAATCTGAAAGCCACAATAACTCTTGGCCTTGTATCCCATCGACTGCAGACACATGGAAAGGAGCGACATGCTGACCTGCTCTCCGGTGGCGACCAGAACATCATATTCTCGTTCGCTGGGAAACTCACACATTTCGTTTGCCAGTGCCACCAGCTTATTGGTTTCTCCGGACATTGCCGAAACAATGACGACCACATCATTGCCGTCGTCGTAGGTTTTGGCCACACGACGGGCAACATTGCGGATCCTGTCAATGGTACCTACGGAAGTCCCGCCGTACTTCTGCACAACCAGGGCCATAATTCCCTCTTCCTCCTTTGTAATAAGCGACTTAAGGGTCGTAAAACGCTAACGAACGGAAGAACTCCGCCGGGCGGCCGGGCGGCTCACCTTGTGAACCGCAAACCCGGAAACATCTTCGGCCGCTTCCTTGATGATTTCCGGCAGGCTGGGGTGGGCATGAATGACCTCCGCCAGCTCGTGGGCTGTCAGGTTTTTCTGCATGGCCAGGGCCACTTCGGCAACCAGGGATGAAGCCTCCTCGCCAACGATGGTGGCGCCCAGAATGCGCCCTTCGCCTTTGTCGGCAAGGATCTTGACCATTCCACGGGGTTCACCGTCACACAAGGCCTTCCCCGAGGCCAAATAAGCGAAACGCCCAGTCAAAAACTCTTGTCCCTGATTGCGGCATTGCTCTTCGGTCAGACCAACCTGGGCGATTTCCGGGGCCGTGAAAATGATACTTGGCACCACCCGGTAATCCGCCAGGGCATCTCCTCCGAGGGCATTCTCAACCGCAATTTGCGCCTGATACGAGGCCACGTGGGCCAGCTGCACGCCACCGGTCAGATCGCCAATGGCAAACACGCCGTCGACGGCCGTGCGCATTCTCTCATCGACCACCACGGCGCCGTTTTCCATCTGAATACCCGCTTCTTCGATCCCGAGATCCGAGCTGTTGGGCCGGCGGCCGATGGAAATCAGAACTTTTTCGGCAACGGCTGTTTCGCCGGTGGAAAGCTTCACCCTGACCTCGGAACCAGAAACCTCGATCGATTCGACCGCCGTATCGACATGGATCTTCACGCCGGCGGCCTTAAAGGTTTTTTCCACCTCGCGCACCGCCTGTCGGTCGCTGCGCCCGAGCAGAATGGGGAGCTGTTCTACAATGGTGACGTCAACGCCGAAGGTGGAAAAAATACCCGCGAATTCACACCCTATATACCCTCCGCCAATAATTAGCAGGCTCTTCGGAAGCTCTTTAATAGCAAGAATTTCATCGCTGGTCAAAACATTTTTCCCGTCAACCGGGAGGGCTTGCGGACGGACCGGAACCGATCCGGTGGCGAGGATGATATTTTTCGCCCGCAGGTGTCCAATCACCCCCTGATGGCGGATCCGCACCCGCCCCGGACCTTCCAGGAATGCCCGACCAGTAAAAACATCGACGCCGGATCCCTTGAGCAGCTGGACCACGCCACCGACCAACTTGCCGACCACCTCGTCCTTGCGCCGTGTCGCGGTGCCGAAGTCGAACACCGGCTCGCCAACCCGGATGCCGTGTTCACTGGCGCCGCTGATTTTCTGCAGCAGTCGAGCCGTGCTGTAGAGTGCCTTGGTCGGAATGCAGCCGCGGTTGAGGCAGGTGCCGCCGACTTCGCGCGCCTCAATGAGACATACTTTAGCCCCTTTTTGAGCTCCGCGGATGGCGGCGACATAACCACCCGGGCCGGCACCGATGATGGCCAGATCATACTCGATCATACTGTTCTCCCGCAGCAATCCACTGGGATCTGAATGCTTCAAGCACCGCCAGGTTTTTCACTCCCTCGGCGCTGAAGCTGATTTTGCGGCACTCCCCCTCACCTTGTTCCAGGTGGACCCGAATCCCTTCAAGATCAAGGTCGGGAAAACGATCCCCCCACTCCACTACCGTTACCCCATCGCCACTGAGGTATTCGTCAAACCCGAGATCGAGCAGATCTTCGGGGGTAACCAAGCGATAGAGGTCGAAATGGTAGAGGTCGATCCGCCCCCGGTACTGGTTCATCAGGGTATAGGACGGGCTGACCACCGGCTCGGTTTCAGGAATCTCCAGGCCCCGCCCCAAGCCTTGGGTAAAGCAGGTTTTTCCCACCCCCAAGTCGCCCGAGAGCAGGACCACCGTCGATGGACCCAGCAGGCGCCCTAAAGCCTCCCCCAGAGACTGGGTCTGCTCGGGGGAACGGGTTTCCATGATCCAGGGGAACAAAGAACCTACCTCATCGAACGGATAATATCGAGTCTGGCCACCACGCCGACCACCTTGCCACCATCAACCACCGGCACCAGATGCACCGCCCGGTCGACCATCAGACCGGCAATCTCACTGACCGGAGTATCCAAGGAACAGGTAGCGACCTCACGGCTGCAGATTTCCCCGACCTTGCGGGCAGTAATCCTTTTGACCTCATCCCGAAAGTTCTTCTCGCTCTCAAGGTAAAACACCCAGTCAAAAATCGAAATAACGGTGGGAATGTGCAGGGGTTTGTCCTGCTCGACCAAGTCGGTTTCGGTCACCACTCCTTCGAGATGGTTTTCACTGTCAACCACCGGCATGGCATTGACATTGTATTCGCCAAACATGCGCGCCAGTTCGTCCACCTCGGTGTCGGCACTGACAGTGTAAACGTTGGTGGACATGATATCTTTAGCGGTGAGCATCGTTTTCTCCTTGTAAAAGCAGGGCGTTACGGGCTGCGGGAACCTCCCGCAGCAAATCGGATGCAAGCAAGCCGGCGGTGCCGCAACGTTCGGCAACCCGGTCGGCAGCCAGGCCATGCAGGTAAACACCAAGGACCGCTGCCTCGTTCGGCGCCACTCCTTGGGCCAGCAGTCCGCCAATGATACCGGTCAGGGCGTCACCCATGCCACCGCAGGCCATGCCGGGATTGCCGCTGGAATTGATCCGCACCCGTCCGTCGGGAAAAGCGATCAATGTGCGCGCCCCTTTGAGTACCAGGGTCACGCCATAGTCGGCAGCAAAACGGCGGGCCACGCCGATCCGGTCCGCCTCGACCTCGGCAACGGAGGTCCCGGTCAGGCGCGCCATTTCGCCCGGATGGGGAGTAAGAACCGCCTTCAAACGCGGGCACTGGCGCAGGAATTCAGGCCGGGAGCCCAGGGCATTTAAACCGTCGGCATCGATAACCAACGGCAACGGACACTCGCGAACCAGGTGCCGGATCAAGGCACAGGTCTCTTCCGCTTGGCCGATCCCCGGGCCAAGTGCCAACGCTTTCTTGTCGGACCACAGCAGGCGGACTTGATCGAGCGCCTGCAGGCTAAGGGCGCCGTCAACTTCGGCCAGCGCCGTGGTCATCGCCTCGGTTAGTTTAACAGCCAGAATCTCCTGGGTCGAGGCCGGACAGGCAACTGTTACCAGGCCGCTGCCGATGCGCATGCCGCCCTCGGCGGTCAAAACCGCGGCGCCGGTCTTGCCGGCCGAACCAGCGACGACCAGCAGATGACCGAAGGTTCCTTTATGACCCGTCGCCGGTCGGGCCGGTAAAAGCGGGGCGGCCACGGCGGCATCGACCAAAACCGCCTCATCGGCGGTCGCGGACAGCAGGGCCGAAGGGATGCCGATGTCGACCGTTTTCAAGCGGCCGCAGAGTTCGGCCCCGGGATAAATCACCTGCCCAAGTTTGGGACACGCAAAGGTTACGGTCATATCGGCGCATACCGCCTTGCCGAGCAGACGTCCGCTGGTGGCATCAACTCCCGACGGAATATCGATAGCCAGCACCGGCAGCCGGGAACTGTTGATCCAATCGATAGCCCGGGCAAAATGACCGCGCACCTCGGAAGAAAGACCGGTGCCGAACAGCGCATCAACCAGCAGCCGGGCCTCTCTCTCGGCGGTCAGCGCCTCTGCGAGCCGCGCTTCATCCGGGGCAAAACGAACATCCCCCTGCATCTGCCGTAAAGCCGACAGATTGATTGCCGCATCCCCGACGATAACCTCGGCGGTCGCCAGCACCAGGGTACGCACCTGCCAGCCCCAATTGATCAGGTGCCGCGCCATGACGTAACCATCGCCACCGTTATTCCCCTTGCCCGCCAGGATCAATAGGGGACCCGGGAACAGATTCTCATAAAAACGGTGCAGGAGTTCGGCGGCGCCTCGGCCGGCGTTTTCCATCAACACCACACCGGGGATGCCAATATCTTCGATGGCCGTGCGGTCGAGTTCTCGCATCTGCGCGGCGGTCAGCACCTTCATGCCTTCTCCAGAATGACTGTGGCGGTGGCGTAATCGCCATCATGGCTGTAAGAGAGATGAATGGCGGCGATGCCACGCTCGCGGCAGATGACCTCAGCGCGGCCGGCAAGAGCCAGGGAGGGTTTACCGAGCTCGTCCCGAACCACCTCCATATCCTGCCAGGAAATCCCTTCGCGCAACCCGAGTCCCAAAGCCTTGAGAAAGGCCTCCTTGGTTGCGAAGCGAGCCGCGAGATGTGGCGCGGGATCCCGCTTGGGAAGGCAATAGGCCTTTTCTCCGGGGGTAAATACCCGGTCGATCAGACCCTCGTTTCCCTGTTCGAGAAACCGGCGGAAGCGCGACACCTGGCTCAGGTCGACACCGATGCCGGCAATAGAAGACATCTCAACCCTCTTTACGAATCAGATCAACCATTTCCCGAACCGCGCGCTCGAAACCGACCAACACCGCCCGGGAAACGATACTGTGGCCGATGTTGAATTCATCAATGCCTCCCAAGGCAACCACCTCCTGCACATTGTGGTAATTCAGCCCGTGCCCGGCGTTGACTCCGAGACCGAGCTTACGGCCAGCCCGGATGGCATTTTGAATCTTGACCAGCTCAAGCTGACGCTCGTCGGCGCGGCGGGCTTCGCAGTACGCCCCGGTATGGATCTCGATGGTGTCGGCACCAAGACGATGAGATTCTTTGATTTGCTCGATATCCGGATCGACGAACAGGCTGACCGGAATCCCTCCCTGCTGCAGCATTTCAATCGCTGTTTTCAGCTCCTGCCGGTTGCGCACGACATCGAGCCCCCCCTCGGTGGTCAGTTCTTGGCGTTTTTCCGGCACCAGAGTCACGTAATCGGGGAGAATTTTCAACGCGATTCCAACCATTTCGTCGGTCGCCGCCATCTCCAGGTTAAGTCTGGTCTTGATCGTTTTACGCAGCACCTCAACGTCACGGTCCTGGATATGGCGTCGGTCTTCGCGCAGGTGCACGGTGATGCTGTCGGCGCCGGCCAGCTCGGCAATCGCCGCCGCCGTCACCGGATCAGGTTCATTAATGCCGCGAGCCTGACGAACGGTTGCGACATGGTCCACATTGACTCCCAGCTTTGCCACGCTTACCTCGCCTCCTTCTCGCCCCCGAGATGCTTCTCGATGGCATCGCCAATCTCATGCGCCAGCTCGGTGATCTGATATTTGTCCTGGCCTTCAAGCATGATCCGTAGCAGCGGCTCGGTTCCCGAATAGCGGATCAGCACCCGGCCGTTGCCATCCAGCTTTGCTTCGACGGCCTCGATCGCTTTCTGCACCGGGGTCACTTTGCTGATATCCTGACGCTCCTTGACCCGAACATTGAGCAGCACCTGCGGCAGGGAAATCATCACCTCGGCCAGTTCGGAGAGGGTCTTGCCAGTACGCTGCATGATGGCGAGCACCTGCAGGGCCGACACCATTCCGTCGCCGGTGGTGTTGTGATCGAGAAAAATCATATGCCCCGACTGCTCGCCGCCGAGGTTATAACCGTGACGGAGCATTTCCTCGACCACGTAACGGTCGCCAACGGCAGTCTTGACGACCTTGCCGCCGGCTTTTTTCAGGGCGATATCGAGCCCCATGTTGCTCATTACCGTGGCCACCAAGGTGTTTTGCGCCAGTTGTTTCTTGCCGATCATGTCGGTGGCGCAGATGGCCATGATATGATCTCCGTCCACCTCGTTGCCGAATTCATCGACGAAAATCACCCGGTCGGCGTCGCCGTCGAGGGCAATCCCGAGGTGGGCCCGATTCTCGACCACCGCATCGGCGAGAAGCTGCGGGTACAATGAGCCGCAGCCGGCGTTGATGTTGGTTCCGTTGGGAGAAACCCCCAGTGAAATCACCTCGGCGCCGAGTTCTTCAAGGACCGCCGGAGCGACCTTGTAAGCGGCGCCGTTGGCACAGTCGAGAACAATCCGCATCCCCTTGAGATCAAGCTCCTTGGGAAAGGAATTCTTCAAAAAAACGACGTAGCGTCCACGAGCATCATCGATGCGGAAGGCTTTGCCGACTTCCGACGCAATCGGTCGCAACGAGTCGATCTTTTTGGAAAAGATAAGGTCTTCGATTTTCAATTCGGTCTCGTCGGGAAGCTTGAAACCGGTGCGGGAGAAAAACTTGATGCCGTTATCTTGATAGGGGTTGTGCGATGCCGAGATGACCACGCCGGCGTCAGCCCGCATCGAGGCGGTAATAAAGGCGATACCGGGGGTCGGCAGCGGGCCAACCAGGAGCACGTCGACTCCCATCGAACAGATGCCCGCCGCCAGGGCGTTTTCAATCATATAGCCGGACAAACGAGTGTCCTTGCCGATGACGATCCTGTGGCGCCGTTTATCGTCCTTGTCCTTGCAGATATAGGCAGCGGCACGGCCCAACTGCATGGCAATCTCGGTAGTCATGGGATGGCTGTTGGCCACCCCGCGCACCCCATCGGTGCCGAAAAGCTTCTTGGTCATTGAGCAACTCCTGAATTCGGTGCGATGGTCTCTTCCTCTTGGACAGGCACTTCCGGTTCCGGCAGTTTGGAAATAGTTACCTGCACTTCAACCGTTTTATCGTCTTTCAGAGTCGTGTACGTTCCTCGGAAATTGATGGGAACGATCAGGGTGAAGCTGTCCTGCACGCCTTCAATATCAATCGGATCGGTTTCGACCTGACTGACATCCTTAAGCTCGCTTTCCGCTCCTTCCACGGCCACCTCGGTTGGCTTAAAGCGGATCAACTCAAACTTGAAACCCTCGGCCGGAGTTCCTGAGATGATGGCCTCGACCGGCACCTTTTTCGTCTTAATCCGCTCCAACTTGACATCGACGAAAGACGGCGATAGCCGGGTGACCTTGAGGGCGCTCGGTAAATTAAAACGCTCTTCGAGCCGCTTGAAGGAACTGAGACCCGGCTCCAGCCCCTTGAGGTCGACGGCGATGCTGATGTCTTTGGGTTGCAGGTTCATCAGCAGGGTCCGAGGACCGCTGATACGCACATCAACCTGGCTCGGAACCTCGTTGGCCACCATCAGTCCCGCCGGCACGTTTTTCAGAATCAGGGGAACCGCATAGGAGATCTCCTGCTTTTGCTCCCCCATGACGAAAAACCACAGGATCAAGGCGAACGCCAGCGACAACAGCTTCAAGAACAGATTTTCCGTCAACCGCTTGAACATGGGCTACCGTTTCTTTTTGGTCTTGCCGACACGGGGTTCGAACAACCGGGTCAGCACACGCTTGAGTGAGGTGGAATCGAGATCGCGGGTGATCCTGCCACCGACCACCACGGAAATTTTTCCGGTCTCCTCGGAAACGACGATGGCGACCGCGTCCACCAGTTCGGTCAGGCCGATGGCGGCGCGGTGACGGGTCCCCAGGGCTTTGCTGATGTCAGGGTTCTGCGACAAAGGGAGAAAACAGCCGGCGCGCTTGATACGCCCCTGTTGCAACACCAAGGCACCGTCATGAATGGGTGAATAGGGGAGGAATATGGAGTTGATCAGGTCGCTGGAAACCTTGGCATCGATTTCGACGCCGACTTCGAGAAAATCTTTCAACCCGGTTTCCCGCTCGATGACGATCAAGGCGCCGATGCGCTTGCTGGCCATGTTGACGCATGCCTTGACCAGTTCGTCCATGATCTCGGTCTCTTCCTTATAGGAGATATCGGCAAAGAAGGGATTGCGGCCGACATGAATCAGAGCCCGGCGGATATCGTTCTGGAACAGAACCACAATAACCAGGATGATCGAAGAGAGGA
>Ga0154449_1061_pt1 | contig 12846 bp, 10 predicted proteins | sample RifGroC2_FD_105642 | JGI IMG/M metagenome (GOLD analysis project Ga0154449, IMG submission 105642) | Pelobacteraceae bacterium GWC2_58_13
CACCGGCCAGGGGACACCAGATCCGAGCGAATGTCTGTGAAATTGACACCTCGACCATCTGCCCTCCTTGCCTGGAGAAATTCATTCAGCAACCGCCAACCACGTCGGCCAAGGACTTGTCGGCCGCGCTACCGGCAGAACCCTGTAACCCGTTAAGTTGACAAAGTTTCGCAGCGCACAATGGTGAACAGACCGTCGAAGGATGATAAATTTTCTTACCGCCGGATTGCTTTTATCCGTTCACTAGTTAAACTTTCCAGTGTTTACGTGTCTCCAGACGACAAGAAATCGAGGGGCACTCAAATCAACTGCATCCAATCAAAGCAATGGGGAGAGTGGAAGATGCAACAGGGCAAAGTTAAATGGTTCAGTGATGCCAAGGGCTTCGGATTTATTGAACAGGAAGGGGGACCGGATATTTTCGTCCATTTTTCATCCATCGAAATGGACGGGTTCAAAACTCTCGCCGAAGGAGAACAGGTTTCTTTTGTGGTTCTCGATGGCCCGAGGGGACCGCAGGCCCAGAACGTGACCCGGGCCTGACAATTTGAACCAATATTTAAATTCTTTTTATCACGGGAAATTTTCTATAGAAAATAACAATAATAGATTGCCAGGCCACTATTTATATGTTAACGTTTCGCCCAAGTTCCGGAAAATAAGGTTCACCCAACAAGCAATGAACCGTTCATCCTCGCGGGCTGCACGGTTTTTTTTGTGGATAAAGCCACCGGGACTTTCATTTCAACACCGGATGACCCCGGAGAACACAAAAGGAGCACAAGAAAAATGGCACAAGGTACTGTCAAGTGGTTTAACGATGCTAAAGGGTTCGGTTTTATTCAGCAGGACAACGGCCCTGACGTCTTCGCTCATTTCTCGGCGATTGCCGGCGATGGGTTCAAATCCCTGGCCGAAGGCGAGCGGGTTCAGTTTGACGTAATTGATGGCCAGAAAGGCCCCCAGGCCGCCAACATCGTTAAGATTTAAAAGACAACCCCAACTAAAAAAAACTCCGCAAGCTCTTTGCGGAGTTTTTTTATGCCCGCCAAAAGCTTTCGCTATCTCCCTGTTTTACCTTTCTTTTCCGGACCATGGCAGGGGCCGGCTTTGATCTTGACAGAACGCCCGGGTATTGCTACGGTACGTTTTTGGAGAGCCGCGGAGCATCCTGCCAATCCAGCAAAAACAACCGGGGTGGGGACCATGAAAGTACTTGTTTCCGACAAGTTTTCAATGGAAGGGCTCAAAGTCTTCGAAAACGCCAAAGGGATCACTCTCAAATATCGCCCTGGCATGACCGAAGATGAGTTGCTCAACGCCGTTGGCGACATCGACGCCTTGGTGGTACGCGGGGGAACCCAGGTTACCGAAAACGTATTCCTGGCGGCGCCGAAACTCAAGGTAGTCGGCCGAGCCGGCATCGGCGTAGAGAACATGGACCTGGCGGCGGCCAACGCCAAGGGGGTGGTTGTCATGAACACTCCCTTCGGCAGCGCCACGACCATGGCCGAATTCACCATTGCCTTGCTGCTGGCGCTGGCCCGGCATATTCCACAAGCTTACGCCGCCACCAAAGCAGGCGAATGGGACAGCTACCGCTACCTCGGCATCGATATCGCCGGCCGCACCCTGGGGGTGATCGGCGCCGGCAAAATCGGTCGCATGGTCGTCGAACGGGCCTTGGCCCTACGCATGCGAGTTCTGGTGCACGACCCCTATCTGGCCGAGGAACTGGCCCGCCAACTCGGGGCCGAGCTGGTCGATCTGGATGAGCTCCTTTCCCGCTCGGATTTCATCAGCCTGCATGTGCCGCTGAATATCGAGACCGAAGGAATCATCGGCGAAGAAGCTCTAACCAAGGTTAAACGAGGCTGCCATATCATCAATTGCGCGGTCGGCCGCCTGATCGATGAGGACGCCCTGGCCCAGGCGCTACGGGACGGGAGAGTGGCCGGGGCAGCACTCGATGTTTTCGCCAACCAACCACCGGGCAAAGACCATCCACTGTTGAATCTCGACCAGGTTATCTGCACTCCGCACATGCGGGCCGCCACTCGCGATGCCCAGGTCAACGTGACCGTGCAGACAGCGCACCAGATCGTCGACTTTCTGCAGAAAGGGATTGTCGTGAACGCCCTCAACGTGCCGTCGATCAATGCGGAAATGTTGTCGGTCATCCGCCCCTACGTTGAACTGGCCGAGCGCCTTGGCGGCTTTCAGGCCCAACGCTACGCCCGGGGCATCAAGGAAGTCACCATCGAATATTCGGGCAGCGTCACCGGGTTTCCCATCGAGCCCCTGACCATGGCCCTGCTCAAAGGCCTGCTGACGCCGATGGTCGGCTCCATGGTCAATTTTGTAAATGCTACCCACCGGGCCCGCGAACGGGGCATCCGGGTGGTTGAAGCCAAAAGCAGCACCGCCGAGGGATTCGCCAACATGATCCGGCTCACGGTGACCAGCGAAGACGGAGTTCACTCGGTAACCGGCACCGTGTTCAGCGCCGATGATTATCGGATCGTCAGAGTCGACGACTATCATGTCGAGGCGATTCCCGACGGGCACATCCTGATTCTGCACAATGACGACCGTCCCGGAGTTATTGGTTTTATCGGCCAGGCCCTGGCGAAAGCCGGCATCAATATCGCCATGATGAATCTCTCGCGGCGCAAGATCCAGGGCAAGGCCATCTCCTTGATCAATGTCGATAGCCGAATACCAGAAACACTCATCGAAGAACTTCGCAACAACGAACATATTTTATCAGCTGTTCAAGTTCAGCTCTGAGGACGCCGTTTCCCCGGCCAGCCCGTTTCGATCAGACTGAACCGCAACGCCCCCAAAAGGACCGCACCACTTATGACTGTCGAGAACACCGCCCTTGAGGCCATTCTCCCCAAGGGCGTCAAAGATTTCCTGCCGATCAAGGCAGCCAAAATCGAGTTTCTGCAGAAAACCCTGCTGTCGGTTTTTTCCCAATGGGGCTTTCGCCCTATCGTTCCCCCGTCCCTGGAATACCTGGACGTCCTCGAACGAGGACTGGGAGAAGGTCTGCGCGAAAAGACCTTCCGTCTTGACGATCGCCAGAGCGGAAAACTGGTGGCTTTCACCCCCGACATCACCCCCCAGGTGGCCCGCATTGTCGCCACCCGGATGAAGGACGTGCCGCTACCGCTACGCCTATGCTATACCGGCCGGGTATTGCGCCATACCGAGCAGCAAGTCGGCAAGGACCGCGAGATTTTTCAGGCCGGGGTCGAAATGATTGGCCTCGAAAGTCCGGAAGCCGACGCCGAAATGATCGCTATGGCGGTCGAAAGTCTCAAAGCCCTCGGCGCCAGGGAATTTACCATCGATATCGGTCAGGTCGAGTTTTTTCGCGGGGTCATGGCCGACCAGCAGCTTCCGGCGCCGCTTGCATCCGAACTTCAGAACGCCATTGCCCGCAAGGACAACTCGACTCTGAAGACACTCCTCGAAAGATCCACCCTCGATGATCGTACCCGCGATGAGATTCTCGCGCTGCCACGGCTGTTCGGTGGCCGTGAAGTACTGGCCAAAGCTGAACAGGCCGTAAGCAACGGACGCTCCCGCCGGGCCCTCGACAACCTCGCCCGAGTGATCGACATCCTCACCGTCTATGGGGTCGAAGACCACGTTACGTTCGACCTCGGCGAATTGCGTGGCCTCGATTACCACACCGGACTGACCTTTCAGGGTTATCTCACCGGCATTGGCAGGGCGGTCTGCCTCGGTGGGCGCTACGACAACCTCACCGCCCGCTACGGCTACCCGGCCCCGGCGACCGGCTTTGCCTTTAATGTGCTCAACCTGCTGTTCGCTCTCGACAAGGAACTCGACACGGTGGCCGCCCACCAGACCGATGTCCTGATTTTTCAGACCGGAACCAACAAACAAGCGGCACAGCAGATCGCCCGGACCTTGCGGGCCAAGGGCTATTCCGCCGCGCGCGACATCATCGCCCGCGGCTTGGAAGATTCCATCAGTTATGCGCACAAGATGAACTTTCGCTTCATCCTGTGTACCGGAGAAAATCGCGAAGACGTGCTGCTCATCAACCTCGCTGACAAATCGGAGCGCAAGGTTGCCTATCAGGACATCTTCGCTGAGGATTTTGCTCTTTAATCCTATCAGGAGACAATTCAGACATGGCCAATGTAATTATCGTAGGCGCCCAGTGGGGCGATGAAGGAAAAGGCAAGGTCGTCGACATCTATACCGAATATGCCAATGATGTCGTACGCTACCAGGGCGGCAACAATGCCGGCCACACCCTGGTTGTCGGCAACGAAAAAACCGTACTGCACCTGATTCCGTCCGGCATCCTTCACGAAGGCAAACGCTGCATCATCGGCAACGGCGTGGTCCTCGACCCCAAGGTCATTCTTGAGGAAATCGATAAGCTGAAGAAAAAGGGATATCTCAAAAACGACAGCCAACTGGTGATTGACGCCAACGTACATATCATCATGCCCTACCACAAGGCCATCGATATTGCCCGCGAAAGCAATTCCGGCTCCCGCAAGATCGGCACCACCGGCCGCGGCATAGGCCCCACCTACGAAGACAAGATCGGCCGCCGCGGTATCCGCTTCATCGACCTGCTCAGACCTGAAATTTTCGCCCGCAAAGTCAAGGAATTGCTCCCGGAAAAGAATTTCATCCTGGAGAAAATGCTCGGCTGCGCAGCGCTCGACGAACAGGCTTTGATCGACGAATATGTTGCTTACGGCCAACAACTCGGTAAATACCTCGGCAGCTCTTCCAAACTGCTCAACCAGAGCATCAAGGAGAAGAAAAACATTCTCTTCGAAGGTGCCCAAGGCAGCCTGCTCGACGTCGACCACGGCACCTACCCTTACGTCACCTCCTCGTCGACCATCGCCGGCGGCGCCTGCACCGGCTCTGGCGTCGGTCCGCGCTTCATCGACGCCGTCGTCGGCATTTCCAAGGCCTACGTCACCCGCGTCGGCGAAGGGCCCTTCCCCACCGAACTGACTGACGAGATGGGCGAAAAACTGCGCCAGGCCGGCCAGGAGTTCGGCGCCACCACCGGCCGGCCCCGCCGCTGCGGCTGGTTCGATGCCGGCGCCCTGCGCGAGGCGGTGCGCACCAATGGTTTGACCGGGCTGGCCATCACCAAAATGGATGTTCTCAACGACCTCGAAACCATCAAGATCTGTACCGCCTACTCCTACCGCGGCGAGATGCTGGAAGATTTCCCCCAGGATCTCGAGGTGCTCAAGGAATGCAAACCGGTCTACGAAGAAATCGACGGCTGGAACTGCGAACTCTCCGGGGCCACCAGCTTCGAAACCCTGCCGCAGAAAGCCCAGGACTACCTGAGAAAGCTTGAGCAGGTCACCGGCTGCCCGGTGGTACTGGTTTCCATCGGACCGCGCCGTAGCGAAACCATTCAGATAATAAACCCCTTCAACTGAAAAAACCTTTTTTCAGAAAAAAAGGGTTGACTCGAACCAAGGTTTCCATTATAAGTTGGAACCCGTTGTGAGCCGGTAGCTCAGTCGGTAGAGCATCTGACTTTTAATCAGATGGTCGTGGGTTCGATCCCCCCCCGGCTCACCATTTTTACCATGTAGGAACCGCAGGGTCATTTCCTGCGGGGACTTGAAGTTAAGTCCCTATCGTCTAGCCTGGCCCAGGACACCGGCCTTTCACGCCGGCGACGGGGGTTCGAATCCCCCTGGGGACGCCAAAAGTTAAAAGCCCTGCCATCCAAATGGCGGGGCTTTTTCTTTTCGTATCAGCGGGTTAGCTGCTTGCCTTGAACACCCTCCCTGAATCAACCCGACATCCCCTCGCCGTGCACCGCCCTATTCCATCAGGGAAAGATAAACACCCTGCCCCTGGTTGTCGCGTCACGACCAGGCCTGCCGAATATCTGATGAACAACACCGGTGTTGACATGCCAATCCGGCAATGATGAGTTATTTAAGAATTTTTATTGGAAATTTTTGTTTTGACTTTTACGAATTAGCTCTGGTACAGTCTCAACATTGCTGATACATAAAGTATGGTACACGATAATACTAAACCACCCGCGAGGGTGGGGCGGAAAGCCTACAGGGTCTCCAGAAGACAGCCGGGTTGCCGAAATATCACAAGATATTCGACAACCCGGCTTTTTTGTGTCCACCGTCTAAAACAGGAGGTCTTTCAAGTAAAAAGAGCTAGGTGCCTAACAGGGGCGCCAGCCCATACCGATCCGCAGTGGTGGGTATATCGGTATGAACCTCAGCTGGTGATAAACGATACTACTAAACCATTCGCGAGAATGGGGCGGAAAGCCTACAGGGTCTCTAGAAGACAGCCGGGTTGCCGAAATATCCCAGGATATCGGTCCCGGCTTTTTTGTGACCAAAATCTCCAACAAGCAGCTCGCAGGAGGAACAATTCACGGATGGTTAACGGAAAAAGGTCGTCCTCACCCGCAAGCACATCAGGTCCCGAACAAAAAACCAAAGGAGTCAGCATGCAGATTATCGGTAAAACATCAGTTTTCTTCCTCTTCGCCATGACTTTGGCAACAGTTCAATTTTGGAGTACGGAGGCGTCGGCACTATCGTCCTATTTCACCAGCAGGGGCTGCATCGACTGCCATTCCGCCCCGACCGTTGCCACCTGCGCCGGGTGCCACGAACACAGCGGAACCCTGACCGCGACCAAGAACAAGACGACCTCCTACGCCCCCGGCGAAACGGTGACGATAACCCTGACCGCTTCGGGCGCCCGGAGCGGCTGGATCGGCGCCCGGCTCTATAACCAGAACGGCGTCGAAATCGCCCGCTCCACCGGCAACCAGAGCGGCATGGGCGCGTCGACCGTCTACCCGGCAACCCTCTCGGCGCCGGCACCGGCCACGGCGGGCACCTACACCTGGAAGATGGCCTATTTAGGCAATGTAAACGGTACGGGAAGCGGCGACGTCCACAGCGAAAAAACCGTCAACGTAGCCATCACCGTAGCGGCGCCGGCCGACACCACCGCTCCCGTGGTGAGCGCCTTCACCCTGCCGGCCACCGCCACCAGCCTGACCGTCCCCGTCGGCAGCTTCTCCGCCACCGACAACCTCGCCGTCACCGGCTACCTGATCAACAAGGTCGCCACCGCTCCGGCCGCCGGCGCCACCGGCTGGACCGCCAGCGCCCCGGCCAGCGTCACCGCCGTCGCCGGCAGCAACACCTTCTACGCCTGGGCCAAGGACGCCGCGGGTAACGTCTCCCTGGCCAAGAGCGCCACGGTCACCGTCACCCTGCCCGACACCACGGACACCACCAAACCGACCCTGACCATCTCCGCGTTGGCCGATGGCGCCCTGACCAACAAGGTGACCCTGAATATCAGCGGCAACGCCAGCGATGCCGGCGGGATCCAGTCCGTCACCGTCAACGGCCAGGCCGTCATTGTCAATCCTGACGGTTCCTTCAGCACCGCCGTGAGCCTCGTGGCCGGTGCCAACGCCATCTCCGTCACCGCAACCGACAAGGCCGGCAACCAGCAGACCGACAGCCGCACCATCACCTCCGACCCGACGGCGCCCATCCTGACCATCGCATCGCCGGCCGATAACAGCAGTTCCATGCAGTCGTTCATATCGTTGACCGGCAACATCAATGAAAACTCCACCGTTACCGTCACGGTAAATAGCGGCAGTCCCCAAGCCGCCAGTATCAATGGCGACAGCTTTACCGCTACCGTGTATCTGGAAGTGGGCGCCAATACCATTCTCGTCACGGCCACCGACCTGGCCGGCAACAGTACCGATGCCAAGCGGACGGTCACCTTCGAAAGCGACAGCATGATGTCTCTGGCGGTGACCAGCCCCAATCAGGATCTTACCACCAGGAATTCAACCCTCGTGCTGAAAGGCAAAGTCGTTGACGCCTTGAGCAAAGTGACCGTTCGCATCACCATGGCGGGGAAAACCTATCGTCCGACGGTAAAAGTTGACGGCACCTTTGCCCAGAAGCTTTACTTTAAAGTAGCCAAACCTTATGCCATTACCGTGGTCGCTACCGATGAGGACGGCAACAGCAGCAGCGTGATCCGCAACGTGATTTACCGTCCTGTAACCAAAGACGACGATCACGACGACGACGATAGCGACGATGATGACGACGATCGCGATCGCGAAGACGACTAAAAAACATTGAATGGAGGTAAAAAAACCACCCGCGAGAGCGGGTGGTTTTTTTACGTCAAACACAAGGAAAACGGACCCGAAACGGTCACCGAATCCTGGGGAGGGTCCATATTAAATTGCCAACTTCCGATGCCTAACCTTTTGAATTTCCTTTGTAGCTGATCTGGCTCCCTTTATTAATTACTTCATCACCCGACACCGCGACTCGACCCAACTCCAACCAATGCAAGTCCCCGCGCAAGCCGTTTTTGCTGCCGGCGGTGCTGAACAGGGTGAACGCGAACGTGCCGTCGCTTGCTTGCCTGGGGTAAATCAAGCGATTCGGCGTGGTCAATTTGCAGAACGATGTTATAGTTTTATCAATACCCAATGGGAGGATGTCATGCCGATTGCACCGCCTTGCGAAACGCTGCTTGACCAGCCCGCCATGGCACTGATGGATCTGTTCGGCCGGATGCGTGCCATGACCGACGGCATCGGCTTTCAAGGCACTCTGCCGGCCGTGTGGCAGTGCAGCGACGAGACCCAGGGGATCAAAAAAGCGTTGTTCGGCTACGTTTACGACTGCCCGGTGTTCAATCTCGGCCGGGTTGGCGCCCTGCTCGATCCGACCCGATTGGGCCCCGCGTCTCATCATGGCCGCGATCTGGTGATCCTCGGCGGCAGTCACATCGGCGCCGTTGAAAAAGGCGGGATCGGTTATGTCGAGAGGGTGAATGGCAAGGTGGTTCCCTGTTGCGGCATGCTGCACCGGGTTCTGGAGCCGTACCTGACTCTGTATCACCGCGCCGCGGCGCTGATCACCCTGTTTCGCGGGGTTGGCGGCATCAAAATCGAAATCCCCTATAAATATCTGTTTCGCAAACCGCCGGGGGAGGTCACGCAGATTCACGTGACGCTCCGTCAACTGGTGGACGGCGAGGCCATCAGGGAATCGACTCACGGCAAGGTTTATCGACTCAATCCGGAATTTGCCAACCGACACCAGCAGGCGCTGGCCGAGCTCGGCAAGGAGGCGCGGTCGCTGGCCGAGCTGCTCGACCCGAACTGTTTCCGCTTCGTCAAACGCCTCAATAAGGAGAGCTTCGATCCGGGGGGAATGCTCGAAGCGTCGATCTTCGACTTTCTGCCGGAAATCGTCACCGCCCGCTATCCGCACCGGCGGCTCTCCGACGTCAATACCTGGCGGCAGTTCCATCGTCTGGCCTCCTACCTGGTCGATTCTTTCGACAGCGGCGACCGCAATATCCTGGTCGTGGCCGGCCTGACCCTGGATCATTCGATTTTCCACAATACCTTTGTGCCCCAGTTCGGCTTCTTGATGGAGCAGGGCAGAGCGCTGCAGGCCCGCTATTTCGGCCCCCGGGAAATCAATGAACATCTCTGCGGGCAAACGATCTTTCAACCCCGGCAGAGCTTTCTCGAATTTGCCGGGGTCAGCCCATCAACCCCTGATCGACGAAGCTGACGTACCGGCCGCTGCCGATGATGATATGATCGAGAACCCGGACCCCCATCAGCTCTCCCGCCTCCCGCAAGCGGGTGGTGATCTCCAGGTCCTCGCGGCTCGGGGTGGGATCGCCCGAGGGGTGGTTGTGGACGAACAGGACCGCCGCCGCCGACTCCCGCACCACCGGAGCGAACACCTCGCGGGGATGGACGATGCTGGCGGTCAGGCTCCCTTCGGAAATCTGCACCTCGCGCAGCACCCGGTTCTTGCTGTCGAGCAACAGGGCGATAAAGACCTCTTTGCGGTAGTCGCGCAACCGTTCGTGAAAATGTTGATAAACTTCCGTCGAACAGGTGTAGCGGTCGCCCGGCCGTAGCGCCTCGATGCCGAACCGGCGGGCCAGTTCGAATACCGCGTGCAGCTCAGCCGCCTTGGCCGGACCGATCCCCTTCACTTCACAGAGCTCGACCACCGTGGCCATGGCCAGACCACGCAAGGTTTTGAACCGGACCAGCAACAGGCGGGCATGGTCGACCGCGCTGGTCTGGCTGGCGGCATCGCCGGTACGCAACACCAGGGCCAGCAACTCGGCCTCGGAAAGGGTGTGGGAGCCGTTTTTCAGCAGTTTTTCCCGGGGACGTTCGTCCGCGGGCCAGTCCTTGATTCTTCGCATGGTCGATTCCCTCCTCTGGATGTCATGGCATACCGGCAAGCTTAGCACGACCGTGGAAACCGACCAAAGGTAAATTGGTCGTTATTAATCCATATTGGTTGAGGGCTGGGACAACACAAGCCCCGGTCAGAGTGGCCGGGGCTTGCGGATTGCGGCGGGGCTGGAAAACAGAATTATTCGCGGACGTAGGTGTCGATGTCGGTTTCATGGACCATGCCCATGGTCCGGGCGTATTCCGATTCGATGATGGCGTAGTGGTTGCGGGTTTCCTCGGCCACCTTGAGGAAAACGGATCGTACCATCGGGTCGATCATCCTTTCCGCGAGCAGGGTAAAGTTTTTCTCCATGTCCTGCTCTTCCCTCATGGCGATTTCCCGGGCTTTTCGATCATGCATATTGTCGCTCAAGGCTTTTTGCAGGGAAAGCAGCATCGCGGAATCAGGATGAGGGGGGGTCGCAATAAAGGCATCGAACGGGCCGAGGTCGCCCCCTTTGTAATAGTTGAAAAAGCGGGAGATATTCTCCCTTACCTCGTCGGCCAGGCGCTCAAAAATCTTTTTACCGGCCGGATTCTTGTTGATTTCGGCGGCTTTCAGGTAGAAATCCATTAAATTCTTTTTGGCGTGAATGGCCTGCTTCAGTGCTTCCTGCATCTTGAGTTCCTGGGGCATGGTCACCTCCTGTTCCGATGAGAGTTAAGTGCAGACACCGCGCTTGAACCTCTAATACAAAACGCCTAAGAATCGGGGTCGCGCTTATTCGCGAACATAGATGTTGATGTCGGTTTCGTGAACCATGCCCATGATGTGGGCATATTCCGACTCGATGATCTGGTAATGATCGTTGGTTTCCTTGGCCATTTTCTCGAATACCGCTTTGACCTTGGGGTCGCTGACCTGCGCGGCCGTGGACCGGAGCTTCTTCTCCAGTTCGAGCTCTTCGCGCATGGCGATTTCCATGGCTTTCTGTTCGGTCCCGCGATCTTTGAGGGCCTGTTCCAAATCCTTGAGCATGGTCAGGTCGGCTTGCGGCGGGCGGGCCATGAATTCGTCAAAGCTGCCGAGATCCTTGCCGGGGTAGATATGGAAAAAATGGCTGGCATGTTCGCGTTCGTCGCCGGCCAAGACCTCGAAAACCTTTTTGCCGCGGGGATTTTCGGTGATTTCCGCGGCCCGTTTATAAAAATCCATGGTGTCTTTTTCGGTTTGGATGGCCTGTTTCAACGCTTCGTTCAGGTTGAATTGCTGAGTCATGTCCCTGCCTCCTTGTTGAATGATTTTTCGCCATTCACCTGTTGAATTGCTAGAATTATGACTGAGGATGTCCTCATGTCAAAGGGGCGGGAGAAAGAAATTCGATTAATTTTTGCAGCGTCGAGCTTTTGGATTAAACGAAAAAGTGTGTCATGATATCGGTAGCCCGATGAGCAAGGAGCAGCGTATGGAAATGTATCGGGAGGCGGTGAGTCTCCAGCCGGTTCTGTTGCCACGGCGGCACCTGCGAAAGATGGTGCGCCTGGCGCGGACCCTGTACCGCCTGAGCCGCCTGCCGGCCTACCGTGAAGCCGTTTTTCCCCAGGTGCCGGAGATCGCCCGCATCGACCCGGGGCACGACTCGGTGATGATGGGCTACGATTTTCACCTCACCCCTGGAGGACCTCGGCTGATCGAGGTCAACACCAATGCCGGCGGCTGGCTGCTGGCTCTGCTGGCCCAGTTTGGCGAGTCGGTTCGGAATCCGCGTTCTCTGCCGTCACGGACGCGCCGGCGGCTGGTCGGGCCGTTCGCCGAGGAACTGCGGGCCTGGAGCGACGGCGCCTTGGAACGCCCTTCGGTCATGGCGATCATCGACGAAAATCCCGCCGAACAATTCCTGTTCGGCGAAATGGATTTTTGTCGTCGGTTGCTGGCTGAAGAGTGGGGAATTCCTGTGTTGGTGGCCGATCCGGCGGAGTTCGAAGCCGGGGCAAAGGGTGTGTTCCACCAGGGGCGGCCGATCGAGTTGGTGTACAACCGGCATTGCGATTTTTATCTGGAGAGCGAAGCGATGGCCGGTTTCCGCGCGGCCTGCCTGGCCGGTACCGTCTGCCTCAGTCCTCATCCCTTCAGCTACGGATTGCTGGGCGACAAGCGGCGGCTGGCGTTCTGGTCCGATCCGGCGGCGCTGACGAGACTCGGGCTGGAGGAGAAGGATTCCCGGCTGTTGGCGGAACTGGTTCCCGAGAGTCGGATGCTGACAACGCTGGATGAGGCGGCGGTCTGGCAGCAACGCAACGATTGGGGATTCAAGCCGGTGGACCGCTTCGGCAGTCGAGGCGTGCTGCTCGGCCGCAAGATCAGCCGCAAACGGTTTGACGGTCTCGACCCCGCGGAGACCCTGGCGCAGCGGCTGGAGCCGCCTTCAATGACGGGTGGCGGTGAATTCCCGGAGATGAAAACCGACTATCGGCTGTACGTTTACCGGAATCGAATTCTCGGAGTGGCAGCCCGGCTTTATCAGGGACAGGTGACCAATCTGCGAACGCCCGGTGGTGGC
>Ga0154449_1180_pt4 | contig 12467 bp, 10 predicted proteins | sample RifGroC2_FD_105642 | JGI IMG/M metagenome (GOLD analysis project Ga0154449, IMG submission 105642) | Pelobacteraceae bacterium GWC2_58_13
CCTCATTGCTCGACAATTACGCGCCTTGCATTTGGCGTTTTTTGCTTAGCCCTCCAACATTGATGCTTTTTGCGAAAGCATCCATGTTGGCGGTTAGTGCTCCTCGCCAAAAATTTGCGCGGTGAAAATGTAAATTTCGGTATCTTCGGCGGACCAGGCTTCGGTGGAGAGTCCAGCCTTGATACAGGTTTGTTTGAGAAAGGTTTTTCTGTCCCATTTGTGCTCGGTGGCCACTTGCGGCAGCAGGACTCCGCGATAATAACCTTTTTCGAGATAGATGCCGTGCCTGCCGACAATGATTTCTTCGATGTTGTCGATTTTATGGAGTGGCGAGAGGACCGAAATCTCGATGCTGAAATTGTCGAGATCCGCTTCTTTCATCGGGTAAAAACGCGGGTCCTTGGTGGCCGAGGCCTTGGCCATTTCGGCGACTTCCTTGAACAGCGGTTGTTCCGACTGAAAATTTCCGATGCAGCCCCTGAGTTTGCCCTTTTGTTTGATCGTGACAAAGCAACCGCTGCGTACGTTGAGGGAATTCTCTTCGCGGGGTTCAATGTAGTCCGCGCCCAAACGTATCCAGTTGATGACTGCCTGGCGAGCAATAGCGAGCAGACAGGCCTTTTCCTTGAGGGTTAGCTCCTGATCCACGGGTCCTCCTGGAGTATAGGGGTGAATCTGTTGGCTGGGAAGCCGGGCACAATATAGTAAAGATTGGACTTTGTTTCAATGTTTTTAAGGTGATTTCGACTGGATGTGATAAATAATCCAAAGTAGAACTAAGGGTCAATCTCCCGTCCTGGATTGATCGGATCCCGAGGCTTGCTAAACTTATACCGCAAGGCCGATTGTTTTGGCCGCCAGTCGATGTTTTAAGATACCCGGACCCCCAAATTTTGCGAGGTATAAATTGCGCCGTTTGTTTTTTTGGTTGAGTCTGCCGCTGGTATTGGTCTTCGGTTGTACGATGGAATCTCCCGACTGGATCCGCGGTCAGTCGTCCGCTTATCCGGCCAGCGAATACCTGACCGCCGTCGGCCTCGGCAGCGCCCGTGACCTGGCCGAGGAGGAGGCCCGGCAAAAATTGCAGGCACGGTTGCATCGTCAGTCGGAGATGGACCGGAGCGAGGCGGAAGGGGGACGGATTGCCGAAGTCTGGCATGATCGCGAAGCGGACGCGTACTATGCCTTGGCGGTGATCGACCGGCAGAGTGCCGGCAAGCTGTTGTCCGCTGCCTTGGCCGCCCTTGATCGAACCATTGCCGAGAGGGTGGCGGCCGCCGAGGTGGCGGGTTCATCGTTGTTGCGCTGGGGACATTTTCTGTGGGCCGCATCCCTGGCGACCAAGCGCGAAGCGCTTGCGGACGACTTGCGTTATGTCGACCCGGCCGCCGTAATTCCTCCCGTCGCCTATTCGTTGGGACAGCTGGTCGAGCGCCGTGACTTGGCGGCCGCGCGGGTCGGGGTGGCCATCAGGTTGGGCAATGATCGGGACGATGCCGTGAGGCAGCGCCTGATCCGGGCTCTTGCCGAGCGGGGACTCCGGCTCGCGCCGGATTTCGCTGCCGATTTGCGCATCAATGGTTCAGTGGCGGCCTTGGAGCCGCCTCCCGACATCCCGGCCGTTGCGGTCCGGATTGAATTCGATGGCGACGACACCGATAGCGTGAAGCTGCCAACCATCGATGAACGGGCCGATTCAGAGGCTATCGGGGAACAGCTCGCGTTGCGCCTTGTCGCCGAGGTGATCTCGCTGGCGGGAGAGGAGCTTCCTTGATCCCCTTGGCATGAAACGAAAAAAGCCCCGGAGTCCGGGGCTTTTTTCGTTGGTCGGTCAGATTTTGCGAAGGGCTATTTACGCAGTTTGTCAAACTTTTTACGATCGTTGGCGTCAAGATACCTTTTGCGCAGGCGGATCGATTTAGGGGTGACTTCAACCAGTTCGTCCTCGGCGATGTATTCGAGGGCCTGCTCCAGAGAGAGAACCGTCGGCGGCGTACACTTCGTCGACTCGTCGGTTCCCGAAGCGCGGACGTTGGTCAGCTTTTTGCCACGGCAGGCGTTAACCACCAGGTCGTTGTCCTTGGCGTGCTGGCCGACGATCATTCCCTCGTAGACGGGGGTGCCGGCAGCGACGAAAAGGATGCCGCGCTCTTGCAGATTGTAGAGGGAGTAACCGACCGTTTCCCCGGTGTCCATGGAGACCAGCACGCCGTTTTTGCGTCCGGCGATGGGGCCCTTGTAGGGGGCGTATTCGTGGAAGGTATGATTCAAAACCCCGGTTCCCCGGGTATCGGTAAGAAACTCGGTGCGAAAACCGATCAGGCCGCGGGCGGGGATGATGAATTCGAGGCGGTTGGTACCATCCATCGGCTGCATGGAAACCATCTCAGCCTTACGGGTGCCGAGCTTTTCAATGACCGTGCCCTGGTACTCTTCAGGGACGTCGATGACCAGGTATTCCATCGGCTCGCAGCGGTGTCCGTCGATTTCCTGGTAGATGACCTCGGGTTTGGAGACAGAGAGTTCAAAGCCCTCGCGGCGCATGTTCTCGATGAGGATCGACAGGTGCAACTCGCCGCGTCCGGAGACCTTGAAGGTATCGGTATTTTCGGTATCCTCCACCCGCAGGGAGACGTTGGTGCGCAGCTCCTTCGTCAGACGGTCGCGGATGTTGCGGGAGGTGACGTACTTCCCTTCCCTGCCGGCGAAGGGGGAGTCGCTGACCATGAAATTCATCGAAATGGTCGGTTGGTCAATGGCCATGTAGGGCAGGGCCACCGGCTCGGCGGCGCTGGCCAGGGTCTCGCCGATGCTGACTTCGTCGAAGCCGGCGATGGTGACGATGTCTCCGGCGATGGCCTCGGGAAGCTCGATCTGGCTGAGTCCCTCGTATCCAAGAAGCTTGCTGATTCGGCCCCTGGCGATCTTGCCGTCCTTGTCGATGTGGGCGATGGTTTCCCCGGCCTTGACCCGGCCGTTGGCGATGCGGCCGGTGGCGATGCGGCCGATGTAGTCGTTGTAGGCGATACTGGAAACCAGCATCTGGAAGGGGGCCTCGGGGTCCGCAACGGGCGGCGCCACGCGGGCGGCGATCATGTCGAAAAGAGGCTCGAGGTTGTCGGACTCGTCTTCCAGATGACGTTTGGCATACCCGCTTTTGGCGCTGGCATAGACGATGGGGAAATCAAGCTGCTCTTCGTTGGTGGTCAGTTCGCAGAAGAGGTCGAAGACCATGTCCACCACTTCCTCGGGCCGGGCGCCGGGGCGGTCGATCTTATTGATGACGACGATCGGTTTGATGCCGAGGTCGAGGGATTTCTTGAGGACGAAGCGGGTCTGGGGCATGGGGCCGTCGAAGGCGTCGACCAGCAGCAGCACCGAGTCGACCATCTTCAGGACGCGTTCCACTTCGCCGCCGAAGTCGGCGTGTCCCGGGGTGTCGACGATGTTGATCTTCAGCCCTCCATGGTGGATGGAGAGGTTTTTGGAGAGGATGGTGATGCCCCGCTCCTTTTCCAGGTCGTTGCTGTCCATCACCCGTTCGGTGATGACCTGGTTTTCGCGGAAAACTCCGGACTGCTTGAGCATGGCGTCGACCAGGGTGGTTTTGCCGTGGTCGACGTGGGCGATAATGGCGATGTTGCGAATGTTCTGTGACATAACGTGTAACCAAGGCTCCTATAAATGAACTCTGCGAGGGACGTATTATATTATCCTACTTGAGCAAAACCTTACAACTGTATCCATGATTCGAGGTAAAAGCCAGCAGAAAATTTGGCGGTTGATTTCTTTGCCACCAATTTCTTGTCGGAATCGGGCATCCGTAGTAAACTTTGCCGGTTTTGTTATTTGCCACTCAAATAGGTGCTTTCGTGAAAAATCGCGATGACGAAGCAACAATCCTTCGGTCCGTTGACCAGGCGGACCGAAGAATTGGCGACCGAAGGGGTGCGCCCGATGGAGGTAAAATAATGGATTGGAAACCCTGTCTGGAAGAGGGTGAGACGCTGCGCTGGGAAGGGCGCCCGGCTCCACGCGCCTTCACCTTTCGCAACTGGAAACACTCGATGTGCGGCTTGCTGCTGCTGCTTTTTTCGGCCTATTGGCAGATTGTCGGAGTGCAATTGGCCGCCGTTTATCGGATTCCCTGGCTGATCTGGATTCCGGTTCCCTTTCTGATCGTCGGTCTGTACCTCGGCATTGGCCATCTGTTACTGGCCCGGATGGAGTGGGAAAAAGTCTTCTATGCCGTTACCGACCGTCGCCTGCTGGCCCACCGGGGCCTGTTTCGACAGCGGGTTGAAACCTTCGATTTGTCCGAATTGACCAGTTTCAGGGTCAAACCGCTCGGCCGCGAGGTGGCGACGCTGCGAGTCTTTTCTTCCGGTTCCGGGGCGAGCCTGGCCTTTGTTGCGATCGAATATCCGCAACAGGTCACGACCCTGTTGGAAGGGGCGCTGATCGCCAATGGTCATGAAGTCTCGGTGAGGCCCTTGTGATCCAGGCAAACGGCCGCTGCCGCGTCACTTTGAGGGTTTCCGAGACGCGCTTTATCATTTGACTTTTCTTTACCCATCTGGGTACTATCCCGACGTATTAAACGGGAAAAGGACATATCAAAAGTGCCCATGGAAAAACGATTTTTTCTGGAGACCTTCGGGTGCCAGATGAATGTGGTCGATTCGGAGCGGATCGTCGACCTGCTCCAGGGAATCGGTTATGGACAGGTTGCCGAGCCCGCCGATGCCGATCTGATTCTGCTCAATACCTGCGCCGTGCGCGACAAGGCCGAGCGCAAGGTTTATGGTCATCTTGGCCGCTACAAACCGCTCAAGGACGAAAACCCGGCGCTTATTCTCGGCATCGGCGGCTGCGTCGCCCAGCAGGAGGGTGAAAAGCTGCTTACCAAGCTGCCATATCTCGACTTGGTGTTCGGTACCCACAATGTCCATAAGCTTCCCGAGATGGTGCGAGCCGTGGAGAACAACCGGGTGCGTTGCCATGAAACCGAATTTCTCGACCGGGAAACCCGGCTCCAGCTTTTTCCGACCCGCACCTTTGCGGATACGGTGACCCGATTCGTCACGGTCATGCAGGGGTGTGACAACTTCTGTTCCTACTGTGTGGTGCCCCATGTGCGGGGCCGCGAAATCAGCCGCCCGAGCGCGGAGATTCTACACGAGGTTCGCCAGCTGGCTGCCTCCGGGGTGCGGGAAGTCACCCTGATCGGCCAGAATGTCAATTCCTATGGCTGCAAGGGGGAAAACGAGATGTCGTTTGCCCGCCTGCTGGCCGAGGTCGATGGCATTGAGGGTATCGAACGCATTCGATTTACCACCTCCCATCCCAAAGACCTTTCCGACGAGCTGATCGATTGTTTCGGCTCGCTGAAAAAGCTCTGCAATCATATCCATCTGCCGGTGCAGAGCGGCGCCGACCGTATCCTGAACCTGATGAACCGCGGCTATACGCGGGAGCAATACCTCGCCAAGGTGCTTCGCTTGCAGACGGTATGTCCCGATATCCGTCTGACCTCCGATATCATCGTCGGTTTTCCCGGCGAGACCGAGGAGGATTTCGCGGCGACCCTGTCGCTGATGGAACAGGTGCGCTACGCCGACGTTTTTTCCTTCATCTATTCCCCCCGGCCGGGTACGGCGGCCGCCGGATTGCCGGATACCCTGAATCCAGCCGTCAGGCAAGTTCGCTTCGATCGGCTGCTGACCCAGCAGGAGGAGATTTCCCGAAGCTGGCGCGAGGCCGATCAGGGGCGGGTGTTTGAAGTGCTGGTCGAAGGGGAAAGCCGCCAGGGCAACGGCCAGATTTTCGGGCGCACCACCTGGAACAGAATCGTCAACTTCGAAGGGGATCGCAGCTTGGCGGGGAGTTTGGTGCCGGTCCGGATCTCCCGTGTTTACCGTAATTCCCATCTTGGCAAACTGGTTGAAAACTGATTTTCCGCAACGCTGATCCGCTACGGGATAACCATGGCTAAAGGACGGATTCTCGCAATCGACAACGAGCAGGCATCGCGGACCCTGTATCAGGAACTGCTCGGGACCGATGGCTATTACGTGCGGACCGCGGCCAATGGTCGCGATGCTCTCGAATGCCTGCGTCGCGAAGAGTTCGACCTGGTGATCACCGAACTTCGGGTCGAAGCGGGGCGGGACGTCATCACCGACCTGATCAAGCGCTTCAATCCGGCCCAGGAAGTGCTGGTGGTCACTGGTCAGAATGATGTCGCGGCCGCCGTCGAAGCGATGAAACGAGGGGTTTCCGAATACATCCTCAAGCCGATCAATCCCGATGAATTCCTCCTGCTGGTCAACAACCTCCTGTTCCGTCAATCTCAGCGCATCGAGCACAAGAAGCTCCTCGACGAGAACATCGAGTATCATCTGACCCTCGGCTATTACCAGAAGTGTCTCGGTTTTCTCAAGGTGCATGACCTTGATCGCCTCGGCGACCTGGTCCTGGACACCCTCATGGAGCTGCTCCACGCCGAGGGCGGCATCCTCTGGCTTCCCGGTTACGGCGGACAACAGTATCGGTTGCGCTGCCGGCGGGGTCTGGTCAAGGTGGCCGTCGGCGAAGATGCGTTCATCCCCAGCGAGGCGGAACGCCGACTGGTGCACTCCGGCGAAGCCGTTCTCATCGAGCAGGGATCCGCGCTCTGGCTGCCGCTGCTGACCGGCATGGATCCGCTGGCGCTGATTCGCATCGAGGCCCCGGCCGGCCGGGACTCCTTCAATCGCCGCGATCTCAAGGTGGCGGACATGCTCGGAGAATTCGCCGCCAGCGCGCTTAATAACGTGATGCTGTTGCGTAACCTCGAACAGAACACCCTGCGGGTTCCCCGTGGCGAGGCCTACAAGATGACGTTCTTCCACGACCACGTGGAAAAGGATCTGAACAAGGCCCGCCGTTACGGACGCAACCTGTCCTTCATCAAACTGACCATCGATAATTTCGAGGAACTGGCCAGCCTCTTCCGTAACCGGGAACTGGAGGAAGCCATGGGCCGGGTCGTCGAGACGATCAATTCCGCGCTGCGCGATGCGGATATCATGGCCATGTCGGAGCCCGATGAATACTACATCCTGCTTCCCGAAACCGACTACTGGGGATCGCTGGTGGCGCAGAAAAGGATTCGAAAGGCGCTCAAGGGCAAGCTGACGGTGTGTGACCTGAAAAAAAGTCACAACGTCAACCTTTTCCTGCGCTCCGCCTCGTTTCCAACCGACGGCACCACGTTTGAAGAGCTGCGTCTGGCCGCGGGGCAGCGCCTGGCCCGCCTGAAGAAGAGTATCTATCACCGTGCCGGCATGTCGGAGGCCCCGTTCTGGAACGTGGTTGGGCGCCTGCTCGGCGCGCCCGGCGACTATAAATTATCCGAAAACGGAGTTAAGGTGGCCGAAGGTCTGGCGCGTCACGAAGATGCCCTGCGCTGCCGCTATTTCCGCATGCCGGTCGGGCGGCTCGATGAAATCATGCGGTCGTTCTGCCGGGAAGTCGTCGAATCGAGCCGGGTTCGCGGCATTATCTATCGCGGGTGCGGCGATTTTGAACGGGTTCGCAAAAATCTCCGGCACATTGATGGCGTGGAAAAGTCGGCGACCTCGTTTTTTCTGCTCGGCGGACAACGGCGGGTTCATTGGGACTACCAGCGAATCGTGCCGATCTATATCGACTCCGACCGGTTCGAAAAAATCCCTTTTCTGCTCTACCTTAACGAGGATTACGCCTACGCCATGTTCGCCCGCCAGCGTGGCGACGAACTGATCGGTTTTCATACGTCGGATTTCTATTTTGTCGAAAACATGATCACCAAGCTCCAGGAGCAATACCAGCTCCAGGCGCAGATCTAGGGCAAAACCTGTATGCCGAGGCAGCTCACTAAAATCATACTGACCAGCAACCGGGAAGACCTGGTCGGCCTGGCCGACCTGCTGCTTCAGCACGGCCTGGAAGTCAATCTCTGCAGGGACGGCGCCCAGGCGCTCGAGTTGTCGTTGACCCTGTTTCCCGACATGATGGTGCTCGATACCGAAATCCCCCTGCTGCCGGCAACCCGTCTGGCCCAGATTCTGTTGTCCAACCCCCGTACCGAACGTATCGCCTTTTTTTATATTGGCCGCGAAGGCGAAGAGGTCGACGGTTTCCGGCGTCACAAAGACTGCTTCGTGCCGCGCCCGTTCAATCCCGAACAGCTTCTGGTGGCGGTGCTGGGTCATTTCAGCCGGCTCGAAAAAACCGAGCAGGTCGGTCGTCAGGAAAAGGAAATCCGAGGCGACCTGAACCAGATTTCGGTCACCGATCTGGTTCAGGTTCTCGGGGTTAACCGCAAGGACGGCGTGCTGTCCCTGAGCAGTGTTGCCGGGCGCGGCACGATATTCATGCGGGAAGGCAGCGTGATCAATGCCCGAATTGGACGGGTGGACGGAGATAAGGCATTTTTCCGTCTACTCGACTGGGATGAAGGGACTTTCTGGTTTTCTCCCGGGCCCGTCGATGTCGAAGTACGCATCAACGTTCCGGTCGACCACCTGGTTATCGACGGCCTTCGGCAGCTTGACGAGATGAAGGCTCAGCTTGCCAGCCTGCCGGCGCCCGATTCCTGTCTTGAAATGAAGGTTCCCCGCGACCGGCTGCCCCGGGGGTTGCGCCCCACGACCCAGGAAATCCTCATCCTGGCCGAATATTACCCCCTGGTGCAGGACATTCTCGACCATTGTCCCCGTCCTGACTTTGAAGTGCTTCAGGTCCTCAAGGTTCTGATTGAAAAGGGCGTTCTCGAAGAGCGCAAAGAAGGGCTGACCTCGGAAATCAGCAGGATTCCGCTACTAACCTCCGATGAAATTATTGTCATCAAAGACCATCTCGGGGAGCGTGACGTGCTGCTGGACGAAGCGTCCGCCAAATTAATCCTGCTGGCGTTGACCGCCGCGGATATCCGGCGCTTCGTGCAGGCGCTGCAGGGGATTTCAGAGTTTGAACCGGCCCACGATTTTCTTCTTGGCGGGGAAGACAGCCTCGGCCTGGGGGATGTCGGTCGCCTGGTGATTACCGAAACCTTTTCATTGCGACTCTTTGCACTGCCGGCCACGCCTGAAACCGGGCCCCTCTGGACACCGTTCTGTCGTCGGTTGCTTGGGGTGGTGTCCCTTGCCAAGCCGGGCGAAGCAGCGGCGGCCGAAGAGTTTTTCAAGTTTCGCTCCCACCTGCCGGTGGTATCGGTCGTATTTAACGACCCGATCGAGGGAGCGTTCGTCCTCAAACGAGGAGACCGGATGGCTTTTCGCGAACTGCTGGCATTTTTTGCTGCTCATTTCCGCCGGTCGCGGCCGGCCAGGGAGGATGCATGATCGATCTTCACACCCATACCCTTTTCAGCGATGGCGAGCTGATCCCCTACGAACTGGTCCGGCGCGCGGCCGTGGCCGGCTACCGGGCGCTGGCGATTACCGATCATGGCGATTTTTCCAACATGGACCTGATCATCCCGCGCCTGGTCCGGGTGGCCGAAAGTCTCGGCGCCGGCTGGGGAATGTCGGTTATCCCCGGCATCGAGCTGACTCACATCCCGCCCGCCTCCATCGCGGAGGCGGCCTGCGAGGCTCGTTCCCTGGGGGCGCGGCTGATTGTCTGTCACGGCGAAACCATCGTCGAGCCGGTGGCTGTCGGGACCAATCGCGCCGCCATCGAGGCGGGGGTTGATATCCTCTCTCATCCCGGGCTGATTACCTCGGAAGATGTCGCTCTGGCGGCCGAAGCCGGGGTCTGTCTGGAGATAACGACCCGCAAGGGGCATTCCCTGACCAATGGCCACGTCGCCCGGTTGGCCCTGACCGTTGGGGCGAAACTGGTGGTCAACAACGATGCCCATGCCCCCGGCGATCTGGTGTCGCTGGACATGGCCCGCCGCATCGCCCTGGGCGCCGGGCTGTCCGAGTCCCAGTTCGAACTGTGCCGGAAGAATTCCGAAGCCCTGGTCCGCAAGGCACTCGGCTAGAAATCCCCTCGCGCAGTGCTGAAGCTCGCTGCTGTTCAGATTTTTTACAAAGGACAATTGTCATGCAAGAGCAGGATTTTAATTTTCTGAAAGAACTGGTCGAAGCTCCGAGTCCGTCCGGCTTCGAACAGCCGGCCCAGCGCATCATCCGCCGGGTGCTGGGTCCGGTGGCCGACGAGCTTCGTACCGATGTCATGGGTAACGTCATTGCCCGGCTTGCCGGGGTTGGAGAAAACCTGCCGAAGGTGATGCTGGCCGGTCATTGCGACGAAATCGGCTTCATGGTCAAATATATCGATGAGGGCGGTTTCCTTTTTTTCGCCCCGATCGGCGGGGTCGATGCCCATCTGGTTCCCGGTCAGCGGGTCCATGTGCACACGACGTCCGGTCCGATCCTGGGCGTGGTCGGCAAGAAGCCGATTCACATGATGGAAACCAAGGACCGGGAAACGGTGGTCAAACTCAAAAGCCAATTCATCGACATCGGCTGCGGCGACAAGGCCGAAGCCGAAAAACTGGTGGCCATCGGCGATCCGGTGACTTTCGCCGTCGGTCTTGAGCGGCTGCAGGGCGACCGGGTGATCTCGCGGGCCTTTGACGACAAGATGGGCGCGTTCATCGTTGCCCGGGTGTTGCAGGAAGTACGGCGGCGCGGGGCTCCTCCCGTCGATCTGTTCGGTGTCACCACCGTGCAGGAAGAGGTCGGATTGCGCGGCGGGACCACCAGCGCCTATGGCGTCAATCCCGACATCGGCATCGCCGTCGAAGTCGGGTTCGCTACCGATTATCCGGAAATGGACAAAAAAGAGATCGGTGAATTCAAGATCGGCAAGGGTCCGATCATCGCCCGGGGTGCCAACATCAATCCGGTTCTGTTCGACCTGCTCACCGCCACCGCCCGCGCGGAAAATATCCCCTTCCAGGTCATGGGAGCGCCGAGGGCGACCGGCACCGACGCCAACGTCATGCAGCTTAACCGTGGCGGGTCGGCTGCGGCCCTGGTCAGCGTGCCTCTGCGCTACATGCACACCCCGGTCGAACTGTTGTCCCTCGAAGATCTTGAAAACACCGTGAAGCTTCTGACCGCGGTGGTTTTCAGAATTGAAAACATCAGCCAGTTCATCCCGAATTGATTCAGTTAATCAGCGAAGAAATCGGTCATTAAATCCGTGTACAATTAGATTTGCTCCGAGTCCCGTTCCGGGTTCACCGAGTCTGAATTGGGCCGACGGTTTGTGTAATGAAAACTGTCGGCCCACCTGTTTGTGATTTTTTTCAGATTTTGGCTTGACCTGCCGGGGAACCTTGGATAGTATCGCCGATTAATATTTTTTCTTCCCAACAGGATGACTCACCCCATAAAAAGGAGCTGGCGATGCTGGATCCAGAGATCCGTGAAGGTCTGACGTTCGACGATGTATTACTTGTTCCCGCCCATTCGACCGTACTCCCCAAAGAAGTCGACCTCACGACTCAACTGACCCCCAAAATCAAACTCAACATTCCCCTGCTTTCCGCCGCCATGGATACCGTCACCGAAAACCGGACCGCCATCTGCATGGCCCGGGAAGGGGGTCTCGGCATCCTGCACAAAAACATGCCGCCGGCTATGCAGGCCCTCGAAGTCGACCAGGTCAAGAAGTCGGAAAGCGGCATGATTGTCGACCCGATCACGATGCATCCCGACCAGAAAATCTATGAGGCCCTTGAGCTGATGGAGAAATACCGCATCTCCGGGGTTCCCATCACCAAGGATGGCAAGCTGGTCGGTATTCTGACCAATCGCGACCTGCGTTTCGAAACCAAACTGGCCCAGCCGATCTCCAACGTGATGACCAAGGACAAGCTGGTCACCGTGCCGCCGGGAACGACCCTGGAGGAGGCTAAATATCACCTGCACCTGCATCGTATCGAAAAGCTGTTGGTGGTCGACGACACCTTTACCCTCAAGGGGCTGATCACCATCAAGGACATCGAGAAGGTCCGCAAGTATCCCAACGCCTGCAAGGACGACTTCGGACGGCTGCGGGTGGGGGCGGCGATCGGCGTCAGCGATGACCGCGAAGAACGGCTTGAGGCTCTGGTCCGGGCCGGAGTCGACGTGGTTATCATCGACACCGCCCACGGTCATTCGCAGGGCGTTCTCGACGCCGTGATCCATACTCGTCGCGCTTACCCCGACCTGCAGCTGATCGCCGGCAACATCGCCACGGCCGAGGCGGCTCAGGCTCTCATCAAGGCGGGCGTCGACGCGGTCAAGGTCGGCATCGGCCCCGGTTCGATCTGCACCACCCGCGTGGTCGCCGGGGTCGGCGTGCCGCAGATCACCGCCATCGCCGACGTCGCCACGGTCACCCGCAAGGCGGGCATCCCGCTGATCGCCGACGGCGGCATCAAATATTCCGGCGAACTTCCCAAGGCGATTGCCGCCGGCGCCGACGTCATCATGATC
>Ga0154449_1156_pt6 | contig 12442 bp, 11 predicted proteins | sample RifGroC2_FD_105642 | JGI IMG/M metagenome (GOLD analysis project Ga0154449, IMG submission 105642) | Pelobacteraceae bacterium GWC2_58_13
CGAGGTGCCGCGGTTGCAGTACGGCTATTTCAACCGCACCCGCGAAACTTTTTTCCCTCCCGGATTTGAGACCGACTGGCCCCTTTCGGTCTGAACCCTGCGACCAGTGGATTGTTGTCATGCGCTTCTATCGCCCGAAATCGTTTCTGAGCCTGGTGCTGATCGGGTTTTTTCTGGTCTCGCTGCCGCTGATCGCGGCCCTGGTCAACGCCGAATTGTCGATGGGGACCCTGGCCCGGCAGAGCGCCCAGGTGGTCTATCGCTCGGTCCGGGCCACCGAGGGGAGCCGGCTGCTGGTCGAAGACCTGATTGCCCTGGAGCGCAAGGCTCGTCAGTTCGAGGTTCTGGGCGAACAGCTCCTGCGGCAGGAGATGGAAACCCAGCACGCGGAGATTCAGGAAACCTTGCGTCGGCTGCTGGCGCTCCCTCTCGATCCTCCCTTGCTGCACAGCTTGCAGCAACTGTTGTCGCAGGAATCGCAAATCTTCGCCGTGCTGCAGAAGGAACCGCGCAAAGCGCAGGCGCGCGAGGCGGCGCTGACGCGATTCCGCGAACTCAACGAATTGGCCAACGAAGTTGCCGCCGAAGGGCAATTGCTGATTTTTCGCGAAGTGGATAACATGCAGAAATCCACGGAGCAGGCGCAACAGGCATTGATCTGGCAGGCCATCGCCCTGATCCCCTGTTCAGTCCTGTTCGTGGTGCTCTTCGCCCTGTTGATTTCCCGGCCGATCAAGCAGGTCGTGGCGGCGATCAATCGGCTCGGCGAAGGCGATTTCACCACCGCCGTCACCGTCAGCGGCACCCGCGACCTGGCCTTTCTCGGGGAACGCCTCGACTGGATGCGCAACCAGCTGGCCGACGTGGAACGGTCGAAAGCCAAGTTCGTCGCCCAGGTTTCCCACGAACTCAAGACACCTCTGGCATCGATTCGCGAAGGCGCCGAGTTGCTCAACGATAACGTGGTGGGCGACCTCAACGAACCGCAGGGGGAGATCGTCGAAATTCTCTGCAAAAGCAGTCGAGACCTGCAGAAACTGATCGAGAACCTGCTTGGTTTCAGCAAGGTCCAGGCCGGCGCCAATTCGATCCTGGAACTGGCCGAGGTCGCGGTGATCGCGTTGATCGACGACGTGCTGGCCGATCACCGAACCCTGGTGATGAAAAAAAAGTTGAATCTGGACCTCGATGTCGATTCGCTGACGGTTATCGCTGACCACGACCGGCTGCGGACGGTTATTGACAACCTGGTATCCAATGCCGTTAAATTCACCCCGCCGGGAGGGCGGATCAACATTCTCTGTCGACGGAATCAGGGGGGGTGGTTTCTCGATGTGGCGGATTCGGGCCCCGGCATCCCCCAGGAGGACCGGGACAAGGTGTTTCTGCCCTTTTACCAGGGGCGGCTATCGAGTCCCGGTCATGTCAAGGGAACCGGGCTCGGCCTGTCCATCGCCCGCGAAATCGCCCTGGCTCATGGGGGGGACCTCAGTCTGGTCGACGGGGGCCCTTCGGGATGCCGTTTCCGCTTGACGCTGCCATTACTTGAAGAGAACGGAACCGTATGAAAATATTTATTGCCGCAGTGTTGCTGTTCGTTACCCTTGCGTCCGTAGCCGGCTGCAACCGGTTGAAATCCATGCTGACGGAGGAGCCCCGCTGGAAGCCGGTTACCGAGGAGCCGGCGGCGGAGAAGCCGACCGTTGAAAAACCGATCCCGCCGTCTCAAGAAAGAGGGGATCTTCTGGCATATTTTAATTTTCTCCAGCGATTGACCGACGTCGAGCTCGGCAAGGAATTTCGGGCCGTCAAGCAGCGGTACGCCGGGGCCGCCGATGAAGACGATCGCTGGCGCCTCATTTTTCTTTCGATTCTGCCGGGGCAGCCTTTTTCCGATCGCGACTATGCCCTTGAACTGTTACGCGGGCGTCGGGTGGAAAAGGGTCCCGAGCATGAGCCCCGGGCCGGCCTGGGCCGATTGCTCAGCCTGCTGCTCGCCGACCAGAGCGAACTCAAGCGCAAACTGGGGGAAGAAAAACAGCGGGCCGAAAAGTTGGCCCAGCAGCTGCAGGAGCTGAAAGAAATCGAAACTATTCTGAGTGAACGAGAAAAAATACGCCCCGCGGCGCAATGAGAGCACAAATGACCAAGATGCCAAACCGTATTCTGTTGGTGGATGACGACACCGACCTGTTGCGCCTCCTTTCCATGCGGTTATCCGCCGCCGGGTACACCGTCACCCTGGCCGAAAGCGCCGAACAGGCGATGGCCCAGTTTCTGACGGTCCGCCCGAATATCGTCGTGACCGACTTGCGCATGGAAGGCATGGACGGGCTGGCCCTGTTCGAGTCGATCCGCAAGGTAAACGCCTCGGTGCCGGTGATCATTCTGACCGCCCACGGGTCGATCGCCGATGCCGTTGACGCGACCCGGAGAGGGGTTTATACCTTTCTCACCAAACCGGTGGACAGCCGGAATCTTCTGAAGGAAATTCGTAATGCCCTGAATTTGAGCGGCTTCGCCAGCGGGACGGCCGACAACGGCCAGATGGCGGCCTGGCGACGGGATATCATCACCTGCAGTCCGGCCATGGATGACCTGCTCGGGCGGTTGCAACTGGTGGCGGCGAGCGAATCGAGTATTCTGATTCTAGGTGAAAGCGGTACCGGCAAAGAGCTGTTGGCGCGGGCCATTCACCAGGTCAGTCCTCGGGCCGAGGGCCCTTTTGTCGCGGTCAATTGTGGTTCGATCCCGGAAGCGTTGCTTGAGTCCGAGTTGTTCGGCCATACCAAGGGGGCGTTTACCGGCGCGGTGCAGGATTATTCCGGCCTGTTCAAATCGGCCAATGGCGGAACCCTGCTGCTCGACGAAATCGGCGACATGCCGCTGGCGCTGCAGGTCAAGCTGCTGCGGGTGCTGCAGGAACGCCAGGTACGGCCGGTCGGTTCGACCAAGGTCGTGCCGATTGACGTGCGGATCATCTCGGCGACCCACCGTGATCTCGAAGAATCCATCGCGTCCGGCCGATTCCGCCAGGATCTCTATTACCGGCTGAATGTGGTTTGCCTCGAAGTGCCCAACCTGAACCGCCGTCGGGAAGATGTGCCGCTGTTGGCCGAACACTTCCGCCAGAAACTGGCGGCCCGCTCGGGCAAGAAAATCACCGGTTTTTCCCCGGACGCCATGGAAGTCCTGCTCAATGCTCCCTGGCCCGGAAATATCCGTCAGTTGATCAATGTTATCGAGCAGGCGGTGGCGCTGTCGACCACCCCGGTGATCTCCGCCGACCTGCTGCAGAGCGCGATCCGTGACGCTCCGGAAAAAATTCCCACTTTTGCCGATGCGCGTCGCAAGTTCGAGCAGGATTACCTGGTTCAACTGCTGCAGATGACCAAAGGCAATGTCAGCCGCGCCGCCCGTATTGCCGAGCGTAATCGCACCGACTTCTACAAGCTGCTGCAGCGCCATCATATCGTCCCCACCCTGTTCAAGACCGATTAGCCCGTCCACCCCTGTCGCCATGTGGCGACAGGGGTGGACGGCTGTCCCTTGCCTTTTCTTGCTGCCGAAATATTCGGTCGAAGAAGCATTTCCCGAGTAAAATTTGTTACTTGCCATCCTTGAGCCTCGAAATTTTTCCGCGACGGCGCCGTGAAATGGCCCGATTGGCGTCTCTGAATGACGACATTTTCCCCCGTCTGGATCGTGGTTTTATTCATGAATATTATCTTTCCTGCTTAGAGACTTGTTTTTACATATTTAATTATTTTGGCCCAAGGTTTGCTAACGGGTGGATGATGTGGTCTTCGGCCATGTACCCTGGGGCCGAAGAGGTATTTTGCTCTCCTTTTACTGTGTCAGCGATGAATGGAGATTTATATGGAAAAGCGATTTATCCGTACCTTGGTCATCCTGCTTTGCGGGATCGCCATGGCTCTGGTTGCCTATGCCGGTCAGAAGGGGGACCCGGAGGCCGACTCACTGGAGTATCTCGGCAAGCACCGGGAGGATTCCCTCCAGTTTTCCGCCCCCGGCCGGTGCCTGGCGGCTGCCGAAATCCAGGCGCCCCGGGGAACACTCAGCGGCCGATCCGATCATGCATTGCTCTGATTTTCAAGGCCACCGCGGATTAGTCCGTTTTTTTCTGCCCCTGGCCGCCGGAATCCTTTTATTCAGCCATCCCGGCATGGCTTTGGCCAAAACCCTGTACGTCTCCGACGACCTGATCATTAACTTTCGCGCCGGGAAGGGGTCCCAGTACCGGATCATCCGAACCCTGAAAACGGGGACGCCGGTAGAAGTTCTTGGCGAGGACAAGGATCATCTCCAGGTTCGTTTGCAAAACGGCGATGAAGGTTATGTGTTGAAACAGTACATGACCGACGAATTGCCGAAAATACAGGTCATTACGGCATTGCAGAAAGAAAACGACCGGCTCAAGGCACAGTTGGGGGCCACCGACTCGGGGCGCGCCGAAATCGAGGCGCAGCTTGCCGCAAGCCTGGAACAACAGCGGCAGCTGCAAGTTCAGCTTGCGGAAACCACCGCGGCTTTGCAGAAGGTGCAGGCCCGGTATGACGATCTCGGCCAAAAGTCGGAAAACGTGGTGGCGATTGTCGATGAGCGCGACCGCCTGGCTTCCGAGAACGTCCAGTTGTCCGCCGAGCTCACGGGGCTGCGGGAAGAGAACAGCACCCTGTTGCGAACGGCGATGATCCAATGGTTCCTGGCCGGCGCGGGGGTCTTCGGGGGCGGCTGGATTTTCGGCAGGATTTCCCGCAAAAAGCGTCGTAACGGGTTCGCTTGACCCCAGTCCCCGGTCCTTTCCCGGACCTCTTTGGTAACCTTCCGATCTGATTGACAATATCCGATTTTCGTATAACCTGATGGCTGAGGAGGACCTTGGCTATGGGCAAACATTTGATTTTGGTGGGTGGGGGACATGCCCACCTGACCGTGCTGAAGAATCTCAAGGATTTTATCGACCGGGGACACCGGGTCACCCTGATCAGCCCCAGCGCGTATCATTATTATTCCGGAATGGGACCGGGGCTTCTTTCGGGGTTGTACCAACCCAACCAGGTGCGGTTCAATGTCGGCCGCATGGCGACCGACGGCGGCGGGGCCTTTGTCCGCGACGAGGTTGTCCGCGTCGACGCCGAGGGCCGACTGCTGCATCTGGCTTCCGGAAATTCCCTTTCCTACGACTTCGCGTCTTTCAACACCGGCAGCAGCGTTCCCGATTCCCTGACGGGCGGGACGACCTCCCGCGTTGTTCCCGTCAAGCCGATCCGGGGTCTTCTGGACGCCCGCCAACGAATTCTGGCTGGGCTGGCCACCAAGCGCATGCGGCTGGTGGTGGTCGGGGGAGGTCCGGCCGGCATCGAATTGTGCGGAAATCTCTGGCGGCTGGTGCGCGACGCCGGTGGACACGCGGAACTAACCCTGGTTGGCGGTCGGCGGCTTCTCGACGGCTTTCCCGACCGGGTTCGCGATCTGGCGCTGGCATCCTTGGCCGAGCGCGGAATTCGTGTCCTCGAAGGGGTGCGGGCCCTGGCGGTAGAAGGGGATCGGGTGGTTCTGTCGGACCGGGACGAGCTTGCCTGCGACCTGGTTTTTCTGGCCGTTGGCATCCAGCCCGCCGGGATTTTCACCGAGTCCGGACTGGCGGTGGGGGCGGACGGCGGGCTGCTGGTTGACGATACCCTGCGGAGCCTGAGCTCTCCCGATTTGTTTGGCGGCGGCGACTGCATCTGCCTGCAGAATCGGCCGTTGCCCAAGGTTGGGGTCTATGCGGTGCGCCAGAATCCGATTCTTTATCATAACCTGATGGCCGCTCTCGAAGACGAGGCCCTGTGTCATTTCGTGCCCCAGAAGATGTATATGCTGATTCTCAATCTCGGCAATGGCCGTGGCATCCTGCAGCGGGGCCGGTTGGTTTTGGACGGTCGCTGGCCGTTTTTGCTCAAGGACTGGATCGATCGCCGCTTCATGGCCGGATTTCAGGTTTCGGGCGAACGGACGGAATCGGAAACCTCGGCGCCGGAAGGACAGGGATAATGGGACTTCTCGCTTTTTTCAAGCCGGTTCCGGGAATGACGGCAGAGGCGGTTCGCCATTTTCTGCGGCAGCACAATCCCGATGACTATCAGTTGCTCGACGTGCGCCAGCCCGGTGAGTACAATCAGGGCCACCTGCCCGGAGCGCGGCTGATTCCGGTTGGGCGCCTGGAGGAGCAGTTGTCCGAGCTCGATCCACGGAAGACCACGATCGTTTATTGTGGCTCCGGGGTGCGCAGCCGGGGGGCGACGGCGGTGTTGCTGCAAGCCGGATTTAGCGATGTTTTCAATATGAACGGGGGAATCCAGGTTTGGCGGGGGGGGATAGCCAGAGACGACGATTCATTGCTCCAGTCCTGGTTCGCGCCGGCGGCTACTCCCGAGCAGCATCTGGCTCTGGCCTGGCATCTGGAGGAAGGAACCCGCCGCTTTTACACCGAGCTGTCGCAGCGAGACGATCTGGCTGCCGCAGCCGGCCTGATGCGGGACCTGGTTGGCGCCGAAGGACGCCACAAGGCAACCTTGGCCGCTCTTTACGAGGGAGTTTCCGGCCGCAGGGCCAATCCCGGGTTTCCGGCCGGTATTCTTGAGGAGGAACCTGACGAGGTGGTCATGGAGGGGGGACTGACTCTGTCCGCGGCTCTCGCCTGGAGCCACGGCAAATCCCTTGCCGAGATTCTCGAACTGGCCATGGCTCTTGAACTCAACGCCTACGATCGATACCTGATGCTTCGGCGCAAGGCGGAGGATGACACCGTTCGGCGGGTCTTCGAGGTGATTTCCGACGAGGAAAAACGTCATCTCGAACGGCTGACCAAGCTGTACGAAGAGGGCCTTTAGGCGTTTACCGAGAAGCGGTCACGCGGCGGGCGCAGGCGACGGCCTCGGGTAGAAACGAGGTGAAGTCGTTTTCCAGCGCCTGGTAATGGCGGCGAAGTTCCTCGGTTCCGCTGGCGAGCGGATTGGGTCGGGAGAGTCGGGTGGCAAGGCGGCCGAGGACGGTGTCGATCGTGTCGATGTCGCGATAGGATTCGAGCCAATTGTGGCCGATCATGCGCGGGGCGATGCGTTGCAGGCCGGGCGGCAGCATCTGATGATGGGTCTCGAGGGCGAGGTAAACCTGCCGGGCGAAAGCGGCCAGCGGCATGTCGGCGTGGCTGGACCAGTTTCTGGCGAGAAAATGATCGTAAAAGACATCAACCAGGATGCCCCGGTAATGCCGGTAGGAGGGGTCCAGCCGCTGCAGGCTGCGCCGGACGGTGGCGTTGCCGTGGGCGAAGCTGTCGATGCGGCGGTGCAGTTCGATGCCCCGGCGGATGTCGGCCGGATAGGTGTCATCCAGCCGCCCTTTGACGAAATCGCCCATCAGGCTGCCGAGAAGTCCCTCCGGGGAATGGTCGGATAGGTACAGATGAAAAAGATAGTTCAAGAAAGGCTCTTCGTTTCGGACGGATGCGTCAGGTCGGCAGCTGGTACTTTTCCGCCAGCTCGGCCAGTTTCCGGCGGACATCCTGGTTGTTCTGCTGCAGTTCACGGGCCGCCTGATAAAGTTGAATGGCCTCCTGCCGCCGCTGGTGGTCGATCAGCTGCGAGACGATTTCGCCGAAAAACCACCCGTCCTCTTCCTCCCTGACCACAAGTTCGCGATAGCAGCGCACGACCTCGTCCGAGTCGCCGCGTACCGCGTACAGTTTGGCCAGTCCCAGCAGGCTGAATTTATCGTAGCAGTTTTCGAGGTTTTTCCGGTAGGTGGCTTCGGCGGCTTCCAGGTTGCCGATACTCCGATAGGCGTCCGCCAACCGGGTGAGCATGTTAACCGTGCCCCGGTCGCGTTCAAGAATCCTCTCCCACAAGGAGATGGCCATCGGATAGTCCCGTTGCCAGCGGTAGTAGTTGCCGAGACCATACAGCGCGTAGGAGTTGTTACCTTCCAGATCGAGGGCCTTCTCGTAATATTCCCGGGCTTTTTCATGTTCGCCGCGATGCCAGTGGAGGTTGCCTACGATGGTCAGGATGTTGATCATCTTCGGGCCTTTGTCCATGACTCGTTCGTAATACTGGATGGCCAGTTCGTCCTGTCCGGTTTTCTGGTACAGGTCGGCCAGCCCCATCAGGGCATAGCGATCTTCCTTGTTGATGCTGAGGGCCTGGCGATAGCAGGCTTCGGCCCGCTGATGGTTGCCGATGGTTTTGTGCCCGTCGGCGATTCGGGTCAGCACGAAGATGTCCCGAGGCCGAAACTGAATGTAGCGTTCCCATAGCGGCAGAGCCTTGTCGATCTGGCGCTGGCCGCGGTAGGTGTCGCCCAGGCCGCGCAGGGCAAAGAGGTTGTCCGGGTCCTTGCCCAGAACATCGAGGTAGCATTGGGCGGCCCGGGGGTAATTTTTAAGCACCCGCAGGGTGTCGCCGAGCCCAGTAAGAATATAGGGATTATTGGGTTCCAGTTCGCGGGCTTCATCGAACAACACGCAGGCTTCACGGTAGCGTTGTTCCTTGAAAAGGCGGTGGCCCTGCTTGGAGAGATCCACGACTTTCCCGTGGCTGGATGAACTGGTCTCGGTTTGCTCGGTAGAGGCGTTATTTTCCATTTAGTAACAAGCCTTGATGGTCAGTTGATGGCATTTAGGGTCTGGGTCGACAGTTTTGACAAAATTCCCCCCATATCGAAGCTGTCGTCCGGGTCCGGGGTCCGTCTTCTTCTGCAAGTCGGATGCCATTGATATCACAGAAAATAACACCTCTGCTGGAGGCGGGCGGCGGCGGTCGTTCGCGGGTGCCGGCCGTCGTCAGGTCTGCAGGATTTTGTTTTTCAGAATCAGAACTTCAAAGGCCATGATCACCTTGACCGCAAGTCGCTGCATCTCGGGCAGATAGTCATTCAGGGCCTGATCCTCGTCGTCAGCATAGATAATCCCTACGGTGCGGCCCATCATGACCAGGGGGACCAGCAGGACGGTTTTTGGCAAACGGCCACCGAATTCCTGAAGCATCATCGAATTGAAAGGCGAACGGGGAACCGGGCCGAGGTAATAGCTGTGGGTTTCCTTAACGGTTTTCAGCACCGAAGGTTCATCCAGCGGGATCTGCAGTTGATCAAAGGCGAGAACCGGCTTTTGGCGGCATATCGCCTTCCACCCCATCGCCATATCACCACGTATCAAGAACATGGCCCCGCAAAAAAGGGTCTGGCCGAGATAGTGGACGACGGTGTCGGCGATGTCGTCCCGGTCACTGGTTGCCGACAGTTTTCGCGATACCTCGTCGATCGTGTAGCGTTCAAAAAAATCCGCCTGTTTTTCCCCGTCGACCATCGCGGCGGTATTCTCGTCAACCAGTTCCTCGATCTCTTCATACCAGGCATCGTCGGATGGTTTGGGCCCCGCCGCCGGCTCGCTTCCGAGAATTTCTTCGTCGAGCAGGAGGGGGGAGTGGATGTAGCGGAGCTTGCGTTCGACCTGGTAATATTTTTCAAGGGCGAGGACGATGCGTACCTCGGGAATGACGACGGGGCGGATGACGTAGCTGGTGAGGAAGGCAATCTCGTCAATGACTTTCAGGTCAGACGGATCAACCATCCCCAGCGATAGTCGCCGGCCCTCGAGTCGTAGCGGGATAATCTGGTATTTGGCTGCGTATTCCCTGGGAATGAGGGAGAGGATGTCGCCGGGGATGTTCATCAGCAGGCCGGGGGGGTCGAGAAAGGGGACTCCCAGCTTTTTGCTCAGAACGCGGGCGATGTCGGTTTCTTCGAGCAGCCCCATCTCGATCAGGTTGGTGCCGAGCCGCCCTCCGAAAATAACCTGACACTTCAGCCCTTCTTCGAGCTGCATGGTGGAAATCAGGTTTTCCCGGACAAGCAGTTCGCCTATTCTGATGGCCATTCGGATCCCCTGGATAACAGCATGAGAAAACTTTTGCGAGTTTACGTTTAAATAGCGACAAAAGCAAGGGTTGAGTAGCCGCAAAGACCGGCGTCCGGGGGGATCTTGCCTGCCGGCGAAGGGGCGAAGCGAAAAAGGAGAAATCCCTTCGTTTATTGAGCGCGGCTCTCGTTTTCGCTTCGGTTGGCTTTGGCCTGGTGGGTGTCGTTCCCCTGTAGCTGAACCAGCAGGGGAGCGGACATCGCCTGGAATTCGGCCATATGCGCCCGTGATATCGGGGTGGCGGCGGGAGTCTTGATTTTATAGGGGTTGACCGGGGTGCCGTTTCGGTACATGCGGAAGCAGAGGTGGGGACCGGTCGCCAGCCCGGTGCTGCCAACGTAGCCGATAACCGTTCCCTGCGAAATCTTCTTGCCCTGCTTCATCCCTTTGGCAAAGCGGCTCATGTGCAGGTAGAGGGTTTCGTAGCTGTTGATATGACGCAGTTTGATAAAATTGCCGTTGTACTTGGCATAACCGATTTTGGTGATGGTGGCATCGCCCACGGCTTTGATCGGGGTGCCGGTCGGGGCGGCGTAGTCGATGGCCGGGTGGGCTTTCCATATTTTGGAAATGGGGTGAAAGCGTTTCAGGGTGAAACCGGAGGAAATTCGCGAGAAGGCCAGCGGTGCCTTGAGAAAGGCCTTGCGCAGGCTGTTGCCCTTGGCGTCGTAGTATGACGCCGGGTTGTCGCCGTCCTTGAACAGGAAGGCCCGAAAGGTTTCCCCCTGGTTGGTGAACTCGGCGGCCAGAATACGTCCGTAACCGGCCGGTTGACCTTCGCGGTAGCGTTTTTCCACCAGCGCCTTGAACGAGTCGCCCGCACGGATGTCGAGGATGAAGTTGACGTCCCAGGCGAAAATGTCGGCCAGGGTCATGGCCAAATCGACGCTCTCGCCGATATCGGCGACGGTCTCGAACAGGCTCGAGGCGATCGTGCCCTCGACCAGACCGGTTTCGACCGTGTAGTCGATGGCGATGCGTTCGACGTCGAAACCTTCTTTGCCGTGGCGGATGATCAGTTGGTCATCGTTGTCGATATCGTATTCTAATTGCTCGAAGGAGCCATCCGTCAAACAGATTTTGTAGGGTTTTCCGGCGCAGATGTTGGACAGCGGGAAAACTCCCCGGCTCTGTTGGCCGAGGTCGTGGATCTCCTGGAGGGAGAAATAGGCACTGAGCAGGTTGGTGATGGTTTCGCCCGGTCGGATTGCTCCCTCGATGATCTGGCGTTGGATTTCGGGAATCGGCGGCGGGCCCTGTATGGTTGTTTCGATCGGCGCCGTGCGGGCTTCGGTGGGGGGAGCGGATGGTCGGGTGGTTATGAAATACAGGATGCCGAAAAGGGTCAATAGCAGCACCAGTAGCGGTGCGCGGTTTTTTTTACGACGGCGTTGGGCCATGATTCTGGGCGGGTTGAAGTCGAAATCCATGGTGCTCCTGCCTGGGTGAACGCCGGCCCGCGGCATGAAATCCATCAATAAATCACGGGCATGGTACCAGCACCCCGGATATTTTGTCTAGCGAGGAATGGTTTTTAACCCCGGTAACGTCTGCGGAATGCTTGGCTTGCCGTTGCCGACATGGTAATCTTCTGTTTTTAAAATCAGTGAAGAACAGGGGATATCATGGTCAACAGAGAACGTCTTTGTGAAGAATTTTTCCGCCTGGCGACGATCGCCAGTCCTTCCTTGCGCGAAGGGGAAATCTCCCGTTATCTACAGACGAGATTCCAGAAGTTGGGCGGTGACGTCGTCATCGACGGCGCCGGGCCGCAAGCCGGAAGTGAAAGCGGTAATCTGATCGTTTCGTTTCCGGCCCGGGGAAGAGATGCCGAGCCGCTGATGCTGTCGGTGCACATGGATACCGTGGAGCCGGTGGACGGCGTGGTGCCGGAGCTGCACAACGGCATTTTCACCAGCGCCGGCGAAACCATTCTCGGCGCGGATGATAAGGCGGGGATCGCCGAGATCATCGAGGCGCTCGAAATCGTTCGCGAACAAGGCATCCCCCACGGCCCGCTCGAAGTGGTGGTTACCATCTGCGAAGAAATCGGGCTGGTTGGCGCCAAGCTTCTCGACTATTCGTTGATTCGCTCCCGTCGTGGATTGGCGCTCGATACCAGCGGGGTCGACCGGATTATTCGCAAGGCGCCCTGCGCCAACAAGCTGCGTTTCGAAATCGTCGGCCGCGAAGCCCACGCCGGGATTGCCCCGGAGCAGGGGATCTCCGCCATTGTCGTGGTCAGCCGGGCTATCGCCAATATGCGCCTCGGGCGCATCGACGAGGAAACCACGGCCAATCTTGGCACCATTCATGGCGGGCAGGCGACCAATATCGTTCCGAACCGGGTGGTGGTCGAGGGAGAGGCGCGCAGCCACAGTACCGAAAAACTTGTCCGTCAGACCGAGCACATGGTGACCTGTTTTGAACAGGCCGCCTTGCAGTCGTCCATCGATATCG
>Ga0154449_1004_pt2 | contig 12199 bp, 11 predicted proteins | sample RifGroC2_FD_105642 | JGI IMG/M metagenome (GOLD analysis project Ga0154449, IMG submission 105642) | Pelobacteraceae bacterium GWC2_58_13
CATCCGCGCTGACTTCCACCGGTCCGGGGATATAAAGCTTCTTGCCCATGGTTCGTGCTCCTTCAAGAAGAGATGTTTCCCTGCATTAAACCCAAAGGTCCGGCACAAAAAAACGCCCGGCCCTGTCGGATGCAGGGGAGCCCAGGCGTACGGCTGCGACGGTCGTGAATTCCTGCTCCCCGATGGTTCCCCATCTTGCGCCAGTTACAGGAGACCTGTTGAATACTATTCCTGCGCCATCCGGGCGCCGGTTTGATTCCTTAACACATTCACGGGCCGACTGTCAAGGAATTCCCTCGTTGACATTCCCCTCCCCGGACGGTAGGATACCAAGGGTTTTCAATGTATTTCCAACCCCTTGATGATTTTCAGCAAAGGATTTCGAGCCGTATGTGGTTACTGATGAAACGCCTTCTGACCCTGACGGCCCTGGTGCTGACGACCTCGGTTTCCGCCCAGGCGGCCCTCACCTTTGGCGCCGCCCCGGCCGTGGATTCCCTGATCCAGTCGGTACCGCAGGCCCAGCGTTTCGGGGCCTACCTCGAAAAGCACCTGGGAGAACCGGTTGACGTCCGCATTTTCGCCACCGACCACGACCTCAGGGAAACCCTGAACGCCTATTACGATGTCGATCTGGCGGTGATCCGCGGCAATCGGCTCCGACACCAGCCCAACAACGATTTCAAGGAACTGGCCAACTCGGCCCGAAAAACCGGACCAATCGCCAAGGCCGACATGCTGGTCATGCGCCAGGGTCTCGACAGCGAACTTCTTTCCCGCATCCGGACCGTGCTCGCCGACATGGAAAAGGACCCGGAAGGGCATGCCCTGCTGTACAATTTGGGAATCCAGCGCTTTGCCCTGGCCGGCGACATCAAACCGGTGTCGCCGGCCCCGGTCGGGCCACGTCTCAACCCTCCACGGCCGTCCCCCGCCCAGCGGCCGACGGTACCAGTCGTCCGGCCACCAGAAGAATTCACCCTCGGCGTGGTCGCCGACCCCGGTGCCCCGCTGCGCAGCAAGGAAGCCGCCGAGGATTTCGCCAAGAAGCTCGGGCAACAGTTGAAATCCCCGGTCAAGGTGCGGGTTTTCAAGGAGGAGACCGTCCTGCATGATTGGCTCAACCGCTACCGGATGGTTGAGCTGGCGCTCTTTTCCAGCGGATATCTCCAGAAACATCCGGAGGGAGAATTCGAACTTCTCGCGCAACCTGCCGACCTGGCCAACCAGGGACTGACCGCCGACGCCTCGCTGGTCGCCCGCCAGGGTTTTGACCCCGCCCGGCTCACCCGTCTGAGCAGCAGCCTGGAACAGATCAAGGGAGCCCCGCTCGTCCCCTTGCCGAGCCGCTCGTCCCTGCCGGTCGCGACAGCCGTTTCCGCACCGACGACCACGCCGGAGGTCATCCGCCACACCCAGCCGACCCAACTCCCGAAACCGATGCCGAGGGTCGGCCCAACCGGCGAAACCGCGACCAGACTTGCCCTCGGCGCCGTTCCCACGGCCGATGCCCCATTCCGCAGCGAAGCGCAGGTCCAGGCCTTCGGCCGGTTGCTGGAAAACCGGCTCGGCGCCCCGGTCGACACACGCACCTTCAAGGATCAGGCCTCCCTGCGGGAATGGCTCAACCGTTACCGCATGGTGGATGTCGGCCTGTTCGACGAAATCTATCTGCAGAAGCAATCGCCCAGCGAATTCAAGCCGCTGCTTCCGGTCAGCGATCTCGGCGGACCCGCCGGCAGTCGCCTGGTGGGTCGCCAGGGACTCGACGAAGCCCTGCTTACCCGCGTCCGGAACGCTCTGCAACAAATGAAAAACGACCCCGAGGTGGCGACCCTTTTCCACCCCGCTGCCTCCATAACGCCGGTTGCCGCCGGAGCACCCATTCCGGCGCCGATCATAAAACCAGCGGTTCCCACAGCCACGCCGAAGGTCGAAATCCCGCCGGCGCCGGCTATCCCCGAACCAAAACCGGAACCGGTCGCCCCGGCCATCCCACCCGTTGAGGTCGAGAAAATGCCGGAATCCCCGACGACAACGCGGATCTCCCAACCTGAAATCCCGGTCGCTCCGAAACCCGAGCCCCCCGAGGTCGTGGTCCGTTCCTCCGTGAAACGGGAGCAGGTTTACCTGGCCCCCTTCATCACCGTCATGGTTCCCGGCGCGCTGGCGGAAAAGATCTTCGACACCTTCGTCGACCAGCTGAACGCCGACGGCATGAACCAACAGTACGAATTCGTCATCCTCAAGGGCGGCCTCGATTCCGTCGACCCGGCCTGGCTGGCTGACCGCAATTACGTGACCGGCGAAATTTTTGGCTATGTCGAGGAATCCGGCTGCTGCTCGACCGACATCCGCACCAAGTCCAGAATCGTTCTGTACCGCAAGGGGAGCGCCATTCCAGCGCTGAAGTACGAGTATCCGGTCAAGATTTTTTTCGACCACGATTATTCCACCATCGAAAAAGAACGTCAGAATATCGCCGGCAACATCGCTGGCGAACTGGCCACAAAAGTCCGCTCGGCCCTCAGCGGATCCTGAATTCCTTCATTTTTTCAGATAACCCTTGACATTCCCACGCTCCTGATTATATTTAGCCCTGTTGTTAGCACTCCCTACCGGCGAGTGCTAACAACGGAAGCCTCACCCGAAGAGGCCTGACCCGCCGGGTCCTCATCGGCAACAGGCGTCTTTTTTATTTCTGTGCTTCATACGGGAACCCATCCCGACACCTTATCTAATGATTGGAAAGGAGAACAACTCATGAACATCAGACCGCTGCAGGACCGCATCATCGTCAAAAGGATCGAAGAGGAAACCAAAACCGCCGGAGGCCTGATCATCCCCGACTCCGCCAAGGAAAAACCCCAGATGGGCATGGTCATCGCCGCCGGCAACGGCAAGAAGACCGAAGAAGGCAAAATTCTCGCCCTGGACGTGAAAGTCGGCGACAAGGTGCTGTTCGGCAAGTACGCCGGCACCGAGATCAAGGTTGAAGGCGAAGAGTATCTCATGATGCGCGAAGATGACATCCTCGGCGTCGTGGAAAAATAATTCGTAACTCATTCATTTTAATAAGGAGATAGAAATAATGTCTGCGAAAGAAATCAAATTTTCCCAGGACGCCCGTAACAGCATCCTCATCGGGGTCAACCTGCTGGCCGCCGCCGTCAAAGCCACCCTCGGGCCCAAAGGCCGCAACGTCATCATCAACAAGTCCTTCGGCGCGCCCCTGATCACCAAGGACGGCGTCACCGTCGCCAAGGAAATCGAACTGGAAGACGCCTTTGAAAACATGGGCGCCCAGCTGGTCAAGGAAGTCGCTTCCAAAACCTCCGACGTAGCCGGCGACGGTACCACCACCGCCACCGTGCTGGCCCAGGCCATTTACCGCGAAGGCGTCAAACTGGTTTCCGCCGGTCACAACCCGATGGAAATCAAGCGCGGCATCGACAAAGCCGTGGAAGTGGCCGTAGCCAGCCTGAAAGAACAATCCAAGCCGATCAAGGATCACAAGGAAATCGCCCAGGTCGGCACCATCTCGGCCAACAGCGACGCCACCATCGGCAACATCATCGCCGAGGCGATGGAGAAAGTCGGCAAGGAAGGGGTCATCACCGTCGAGGAAGCCAAGTCGATGGAAACCACCCTCGAGACCGTCGAAGGGATGCAGTTCGACCGCGGCTACCTCTCCCCCTACTTCGTCTCCGATCCGGAACGCATGGAAGCCACCATGGAAGATGCCATGGTCCTGATTTACGAAAAGAAGATCAGCAACATGCGCGACCTCCTGCCGATCCTTGAGCCGGTGGCCAAACAGGGCCGTCAGCTGCTGATCGTCGCCGAAGACGTTGAAGGCGAAGCGCTGGCCACCCTGGTGGTCAACAAGCTGCGCGGCACCCTCAACATCTGCGCCGTCAAGGCTCCGGGCTTCGGCGACCGCCGCAAGGCCATGCTCGAAGACATCGCCATCCTCACCGGCGCCACCGTGATCTCCGAAGACATGGGCCACAAACTGGAGAACGCGACCCTCGACCTGCTCGGCAGCGCCAAGCGTATCGTCGTCGACAAAGACACCACCACCATCATCGACGGTGCCGGTGCCGATGCCGACATCCAGAACCGCGTCAAGGTGATCCGCGCCCAGATCGAAGAAACCACCAGCGACTACGACAAAGAGAAGCTCCAGGAGCGTCTGGCTAAACTGGTCGGCGGCGTGGCCGTGGTCAAGGTTGGCGCAGCCACCGAAACCGAAATGAAAGAGAAAAAAGCCCGCGTTGAAGACGCTCTGCACGCCACTCGCGCTGCCGTTGAAGAAGGCATCGTCCCTGGTGGCGGGGTTGCCCTGATCCGGGCCATCGCTGCCGTGGCGAAGATTGAGTTGGAAGGCGAGCAGAAATTCGGCGTCAACATCGTCAAGCGTGCCCTCGAAGAGCCGCTGCGGACGATTGCCTCCAACGCCGGTCTCGAAGGTTCCATCGTGGTCAACGAAGTCCTCAAGCACACCGGTGCTTACGGCCTCAACGCCGCCACCGACGAATACTGCGACATGATCGAAGCGGGCATTATCGACCCGACCAAGGTTACCCGTAGCGCTCTGCAGAACGCCGCTTCGGTTGCCGGCCTGATGCTGACCACCGAAGCTGCCATTGCCGACGCACCCCAAAAGGCCGATGCAATGCCTGGCGGCATGCCCGGCGGGATGGGCGGCATGGGCGGGATGGGTGGCATGGGCGGCATGATGTAAGCCCTGCGCCAAAACGTCAATACCGATAGCAGAAAAGGCCCCCCGGAAACACCGGGGGGCCTTTTTGTTTGGCAGGAAAATCCGGAGCAACTACACGATCAAGCTGGCGGCGACGGCATCGCGATTCAAGGGGACAACCCGGATGACCCACCTGCGCTCCTCCTGCTGCAGCAGGATATCGATCTCGGCCTCGTTCTGCCCTTTGCCGTAGGAGGCCACGATGGCGCCGGCCATGGCCAGCTCCTCCTGACCGGCGTTGCCGCTGACCAGCCCCAACGGCCCGGAGAAATTATCGCTGCGGACCAGGACATCGGTTGACCGAGCCAGGTTTTTGATAGCGTCATTGTCGCTCTGGTTGCGGCCAACGGCGAGCTTGGCCGATGGCGACAGGCGAAACTGGCGACCGAGCTTGAGCAGCTCGATATCGACCACGGTTGCTTTCGGCTGGTATTGAAAGAGGTCGCGCAGGCGGCCGGAAAAGGACGATTCGGTCAGCAGGCACCCGCCGCCGGACGCGGGATAGTCGGCCAGCCCCCAAGCCTCCGCCAGTTCCTGCTGCCGCCGCCGGGAACGTCCCTGGATATCGAGCAACTGGTCGCGATCGACCAGGCCCTGTTCTTCCATCGGGGTGATCGGCAGCAGCCGGGCCGACAGCGGACGCAAAATACGGTCGGGATAGCCGGAATAATTAGCCACCGCCCGCAGGGCGCTGAGATTTTGACTCATGGGCCGTTGGCCCAGAACTTCGCCGGAAAAAAGAAAATCCAGACCCTGCTCCTCCATGATCCGGCCGGCCAAACGGAACATCATGGCATGACAGTCGATACAGGGATTCATGTTCCTGCCGTAGCCGTACTTCGGCCGTTTCAGCATTTCGAGATGAATTTCACCGATATCCCGGACGATCAGTGAAATCTCCAGATCCTTGGCCGCTTTTTCAGCCTTGGTCGAACCGAAAAACGGGGTAACGAACGCGACACAGGTCACTTCGACCCCCTGGCGTTTCAATGTCAGCGCTGCCAGGTTGCTGTCGAGTCCGCCGGACAGGAGCCCCAGTGCTTTGCTCATGTTTAACCTCCCATACACCCAATTCCCTTGTCGGGGTCGTCACCATAACGCAAAGCCCCGACGGAATTCAAGCCGTAATTCACCTTCTGGCAGCTTGACTTTTACCCTGGGGGTTTGCCAGAATGATGCTACACTGAAAAGGCTAACTCCGGGAGACCGGAAGACGCAAAACCGACGGGTCGAACCCCAGCCCTCCCCTACTGGAGCTTGAAACAGACGGCCAGGTTACCGAAGATATGAAGCAGAGGAGCCGTTCAGGCATCCCCGGGCCCATCCCCCTTCGGTGGTGGGTTTTTGTTTTGTCTTGATCGCTGCATTGGATTCTCGCTGTAAGGAGCATGCATGGCCAAAATTGACGGTCTTTTTAAAATGATGAAACAGCAGGGGGCCAGCGACCTGCACATCTCCAGCGGCTCCCCACCGATCCTGCGCCAACACGGGGAGATGGAAAAACTCAACTTCCCGCCGCTGACCAACGATCAAGCCAAGGCGCTGCTGTTTGAAATACTCAACCAGGAACAGCGAACCCAGTTCGAGGAAACCCGCGACCTCGACTTTGCCTACGAGTTGGCGGGTATTGCCCGCTTCCGTGGCAACATTCTCGACACCTACCGCGGTATTGCCGGGGTCTTCCGCATCATCCCGAGCAAAATCCTCTCCGCCGACGATCTCAACCTGCCGGCGGGCATTCGCAAAATGTGCCACCTGAAAAAGGGGCTGGTGCTGGTGACCGGGCCGACCGGCAGTGGCAAGTCGACCACCCTGGCGGCCATGATCGACCTGATCAACTGCACCCGCCGCGAGCACATTCTGACCCTGGAAGATCCCCTCGAATTCATCCACGAAAACAAGCTGTCGTTGATGAACCAGCGGCAGATCGGCCTGCACACCCTGTCTTTCGCCGCCGCTCTCAAGGGAGCCCTGCGCGAGGACCCGGACGTGATCCTGGTCGGCGAGATGCGCGATCTCGAAACCATCTCGCTGGCCATGACCGCCGCCGAAACCGGCCACCTGGTCTACGGCACCCTGCACACCAACTCGGCCCCGAAGACCATCGACCGCATCATCGACGCCTTCCCCAAGGATGCCCAGGAGCAGGTGCGCACCATGCTCGGCGAGAGCCTTAAGGGAGTGGTCTGCCAGCAGCTGATGAAGACCGCCGACGGCAAGGGCCGGATCGCCGCCCACGAAATCCTGATCGGCAACGCGGCGGTGAGCAATCTGATTCGTGAAGGCAAGACCTTCCAGATTCCGTCGATCATGCAAACCGCCAAGGGGGAAGGAATGCAGTTGATGGACCAGCGCATTCTCGAACTGCTCAAGGAAAAGAAGATCACCCCCGAAGAAGCCCATCGTTGCGCGGTCGATAAGCGCTCCTTCGAACAGTACTTGCCCAAACAGGATGCCAAATAATCGGTACGGAGCGTGTCGGCCCGTCGCGGCTGACCGTAAAAATGCATTGAAAGACACTTTCGGCCGTAAAATCGAATACCTGCGACTCTCCATCACCGACCGTTGCAATCTACGCTGCCGTTACTGCATGCCCGAAGAAGGGGTGGAATCGGTCGGCCACGGCGGGATCCTCTCCTACGAAGACCTGCTGCGTATCGCGGCGGCCGCCACCCGCCTCGGAGTCAGCAAAATCCGCGTCACCGGTGGCGAACCACTGGTGCGCAAAGGAATCGTCGGCTTTGTGAAAGAGCTGGCCGCCCTGCCGGGACAGCCGGAAATCACCCTGACCACCAACGGCCTGCTGCTCGACCAGATGGCCGCGGACCTCAAGCAGGCCGGACTCTCCAGGGTCAACGTCAGCCTCGACACCCTGCGCGAAGACCGCTTCGAGCAAATTACCCGGCGCCCCGGCCTGCAACGGGTGCTGGATGGCATCCACCGGGCCGCCGCTGTCGGCTTGGCTCCGTTGAAGATCAACATGGTGCCGATTCGCGAAGTCAACGCCGATGAAATCGCCGATTTTGGCCGGCTCTCCCTGGAGCATCCCTGGGAAATACGATTCATCGAGTTCATGCCGGTCAGCGGCGGCCTCGGTTACAGCGCCGAAAACCGTTTCTCGGCGCAGGAAATCATGACCGAACTCGAAAGCATTGGACCGCTTACCCCCGTCGAACGCAGCGGCCCGGCCGGCCCGGCCCGGCTGTTCCGTTACCGCGACAGCCCCGGACGGGTCGGAGTGATTCCCGCCATCTCGAGCCATTTCTGCGGCGAATGCAATCGACTGCGGGTAACCGCCGATGGCCGCATCCGCCCCTGTCTTCTTTGCTCGGATGAACTGGATATCAGGGAAGCTTTGCGCCGGAACGCCAGCGATGCGGAACTTGAGGAATTGCTGCGGGCGGCCGTTGTGGCCAAGCCCAGGCAGCATCGGGTGGGCGAAAAGGATTACAAGGAAGGATCGCGGGGCATGCAGAAGATCGGCGGTTAACGCTAAAAAGGGCGGCCAACGGGCCGCCCTTTTCGGTTGGAAAGGGCTATTCGCGGATATGACAGCGGCTGCAGTTGCCTACCACGGCAAAAGCCCGCTGGCCATTGTGACAGACACCGCAGAGACGACCGGCGTAAATCTCTTCCATGGTGATTTTCACCGTCCCCTGCTTCATCTTGGGAAACATGCCGTCGTTATGACATTCCATGCACTTGATGCCGGCATCCTTGTGAACTTGGCCATCGAAAAACACCTTGCCCAGCGGACTCTCGCTGAAAGTCAGGATTTTCCCCGGCGGAACGGCCAGGGCTACGCCGCACAACCCCACACCCAGAACCAGCGCTGCAACAACAAATCGAATACGCATCGGACGACCTCCTTGTTATGACATGGACGATGTACTGAGTTCAAAGTATGCCGCAACCGGCATGAAAAGCAACCGGGGAGAAGGTCCGCCTTCCGGTGCGAAAATTGCATTTAATCAAGGCCAGGCTAAAAGAGGGAGGTTCCATGTCGATCAAACCCACCGATGTGCTTCAGGCACTGGCCATGCTGGACCAGACCGGCCGCCGCTCCAAAACGGGCGAGCCGCAGAGAACCGGCTTTTCCGACGTCCTCGCCGCGGTTTCGTCAGGAGGCGCGACCGACGTCCGGGCACTGGCCGAGATGTGCCGGCTGGAGATGATGCGCGGCAGCTTCGACTTTGCCGACGATCAGGATTTCGAACAAAGCTTTCAGTTCCCCCTGTCCTCCCTGAGCGCTTATACCGCATCGAGTCAAAGAAATGACCTGCCGCCCCCCCCTTCGGCAGCGGAATCTCTCAGCCATCCACGGAGCGCCGCCCAAACCGACGCCAGGGTCACCGATATCGCCCATCGGGCCGCGGAACGCTATGGCGTCGATCCGGCCCTGGTCAAGGCGGTCATCAAGGCCGAAAGCGATTTCAACCCCAACGTGGAGTCCAAGGTTGGCGCCCAGGGACTCATGCAGCTGATGCCGGGAACCGCCAGGGATCTCGGCGTCTCCGACCCCTTTGATCCCGAACAGAACGTCATGGGCGGCACCCGTTATCTCAAGCAGCTGCTTAACAAATACGGTGGCGACCTGGACAAAACCCTGGCCGCCTACAACTGGGGCCCGGGCAATGTCGACCGCAAGGGAATCGACACCCTGCCCGACGAAACCCACACCTATCTCAGCCGCGTCAAACGGTTTCAATCCGAATTTCTCGCCTGACAAAAAAAGATGGCGTCGCCATCGGAAGACTTTTTGCGAAAAGATCAAAAAAGGCGGACCGCAAACGGTCCGCCTTTTAGGTTCAATATCCGCACGGCTACGCTGGTCAAGGCAATCGATCCAGCCAATCCTTCTCCATCGTGCAAAACCGTTGCAGCAGCCGGGCGCCCCAATGATAAAACGGGTGGCCGGCCGGATCCTTTTCCATCCGAATGCAAAACGGAATCACCCAGGGGAGCAGTAACTCACCAACAAAAACCCTCTGCTTAACCGTTTTGTCCCGTGCCCCCTCAATGTCCCTGCGCCCCAATGCCTCTTCCTCCTGGCTCACCAGATAATACAGAAATTCCAGCTCGGTGGCCAGGTAGTCGGGCGGCTCGCCGCCACCTTCCAGGGATAGATCCTCGGCCCGATAAGCCTCCAGCACTTTGAGGGAGCTTTGCCCCATCAGAATGCCGTCCCGCTCCAGATACAGAGAACCGTACGGAGGCGCCGGTACACCGCCCAAACGGTTGATGAACTGGTTGGTAAACCCGGTTTCCAGATCCAGCAGGATGTCATCTTCAAGCAGGACCGGCGGTGACTCAGTCCCGGTCAACCGGGCCGCCTCTTCGGCGTCCCCCCTGGCCAGCGCGTCGATCAGTTGCGGGTCGGGATAAGCAAACACTTGCGCCAGAAACCGGTAAAGCAGTTTCCGCTCACTCACATGAAGCATCCGTATCTCCTTCATCGATGATGATTCGGTTTTTAACAAGACACCGTGAACGAGTGCAATTATCATGCAAACATGCTGTATCGGTTGCCCAACCGCCTGACCAAGATCCGATCATTTAGTATCGGGCAACGCGGCGACCACCAGTTCGAGCAGATGGACCACTTGCTGCGACAACCCGGCGTGATTGACCGAATCCTGCAGCTGCATGATGCATCCCGGGCAATCGGTGGCCACCAGTTCGGCGCCGCTGGCGCCGATATTGGCGGCTTTCTTGGCGCCGATCTTCTTGCTCGTCTCGTAGTGGTAGACCGAATAAGTGCCGCCCAGACCGCAGCAGGTGCCGGCCGCCGCCATTTCGACGAACTCCACCTGTGGCAGCGCCTTGAGGATCTGCCGGGGTTCCTTGGTGATGCCTCGGGTGCGCAGATGACAGGGATCGTGGTAGGTGACTTTGATCCGCTTGGCCGCCTTCGGCAGCGCCGCCAGCTTCTCCGGCAGGCCGTGCTTGGCCAGAAAAACGAAGATGTCCATGGTCTTGGCCGCCAGCGCCGGGTAATCGCCGCCCAGATCGGCGTAGATCTTGCCGATGCCGGCGTTGCAGGAGGCACAGGCGGTCACCACGTAATCGGCCGGAATGCGATTCAGAGCCGCCAGATTCCGCGCCGCCAGCTCCTCCACCGTTTTGGCGGCGCCGGCGCTGACCGCCGGCAGGCCGCAGCAGGCCTGATCCTTGGGGATGATCACCGTCACCCCGAGAAACTTCAGGATTTTGAGAAACGCCTCGCCAATGGCCGGATACATGTAGTTGATGCCGCAGCCGGTGAAAAAGGCCACCGTCGGCGCCCCTTCCTTACCTGGGATCCGCTCCGGCACCCGCTCGCGAAAGGGCTTGGCGGCAATCGGCGGCAGGGTGCGGCCGGCGTCGATATAAGGCGCCGGAAAGCGCAGGCGCAGGCCGCTGTTTTCCGGCAACTGTTTGAACAGCAGCGACGACAGGGCGCCGCCGGTCTTGGCCAGCATATTCATCAACTTCGGCCGGCCGAGGACCGCGGTCAGGGCCTTGCCGAAACTGCTGAGCCCGCGCTGTTCGGCGATGCGCCGACGGGCGGCGGCGACGATCTCTTCGGTCGGCACCTTATTCGGACACTGGGCGCAGCAGCTGCCGCACAGCAGGCACTGGCTGAGATCCTCCAGTACCTTGGCTTCGAGGCCGATCTCGCCGTCGAGCACGGCCCCGGCCAGCGCCACCTTGCCCCGCGCCACCCGCCCTTCATGTTTTTCGACGCCGAAAACCGGACAATGAGCCCGACAGGCGCCGCACCTGACGCATTGTTCGATCTCTTCACGATATTCTTCAAGGTCTTTAAGTTTGGTCATGGATTTCTCTGAAGTCACTGGGTTGTTGAAGAAGAGATTGAGGCGACTTCGCTGAGTCGCAATTGAGCTGCGTTCAGCAGGTTGCGAAAATCTTCGTTTTCCGGGAATGCGGTCGCCAACCGTTGCCGGATCGTAACACATTCGGTGAACGCTGCCCGCGCCTCCTTCAATCGTCCGAGGTCGCGGGCCACAGTACCGACGTTGTCGAGGGCGATGGAGAGGTCGCGCAGGGTTTGCGGGGTGTCGCCGACCTGTGTTCGCAGTTGGCGGAAGATGCCGAGGCTTTCCCGGAAGGCATCTCGTGCCTCCTCCCGTTCACCAAGGGCAAGGGCCACCCGGCCTAAGTTGTCGAGGGAGATGGAGAGGTCACGCAGAACTTCCGGAAGGTCACCACGCTTTGCCCGAAGTTGACGACGGATGTCGAGGTTTTCACGGAAGACGTTCTGTGCTTCTTCAAGTTGCCCGAGGTCGCGGGCAACTTGACCTATGTTATCAAGCACTACGGAGCGGAGACGCAAAGTTTGGGACGACTTGCCAAGTTGTTCGCATAACAGATGGTTAAGGGAGAGGCTTTCCCGAAAGACATTCTGTGCTTCATCAAGTGCCCCGCTAGCGT
>Ga0154449_1166_pt1 | contig 11940 bp, 9 predicted proteins | sample RifGroC2_FD_105642 | JGI IMG/M metagenome (GOLD analysis project Ga0154449, IMG submission 105642) | Pelobacteraceae bacterium GWC2_58_13
AGAGGGCGATGACGTACAGGCCCATCTGCAGCATCCATGGGATATCCCAGGCGGCCCGCATCACCGGGTCGAAAACGACGCCGCCGAACTCCAGGGTTTCAGGAACCAGATTACGCAGGTCGATCCCGCGACTGACCAGGTACCAGGTTGAACCGCAGCCGAGCAAGGTGCCCAGCACCATGGAAACCGCGCCGAGGATCAGCGCCTCGGCCAGCACCATCCGCCGCAGTCGTCCCGGCGAGGCGCCGAGGGCGAGGATGACGCCGAACTCGCGGATGCGCTCCATCACCGACATCAGCAGGGTGTTGACCACGCCGATGGTGACGATCAGCAGGATGATGACGAAGATGAACTTCTGGCTGGTGTAATCGAGGCGAATGGCGTCGGAGAGGTTCGGCATGGCGGCCTCCCAGGGAGTGGGGCGCAGGTCCGGTCGATCCGCCGTCAGCTTCCAAACCTCCGGCAGCAGCCGGGTTTCGTCCTCGGCCCGGTCGAGGACGATGGCCAGCTCGTGGATTTCTCCGGCGATTCCGGCCATGGCGGCGGCGCGCTCGCGGCCGACGATGATCATGCCGCCGTCCACCTCTTTCAGCCCGGTACGCAATACCCCCCGTACCCGCAGCAGTTCGTTGGACAATTCGCCGTTGCGGTTCTGCACGGTGACGACGAATTTACTCCCTTCACCGATCTTCAGTTCCTTCAGCAGTCGCGCGCCGACCAGCGCGTCGCGGCCGGACAGGGAACGGATGTTTTGCTCGGCCGGCAGTTTCTTCCAGAATGGGTTGACCGTCGATTCGGCCGCCGGGTCGACCCCCATCAGCATGATCCCGCGGCTCTCCCGACTCGATTGCGCCAGTCCCGGCAGGTAGATCCGCGGCAACGCCTGCCGCACGCCGCGCAGCGCGGAGACCCGGTTGGCGAGCCCCGCTTCGGTGAAGCTCAGCTTTTCATCGCGGCTTTTCACGTAATCGCCGCGATAGATGGCAATGTGTCCCGAACCGGCCCGCACGCCGCTGTCGATCATCTGGGCGTAGACCCCGAAGGAGAGGTTGTGAAAGGTTTGCAGCAGAAACAGGCTGAAGCCCATGGCCGTCAGGGTAATAAGAGTGCGGCGACGGTTGCGCCAGAGATTTTTCCAGGCCAGCTTCAGGGTTTCCATGCTACTCCTCGCGGATCGCTTCGATCGGTTGCAGGCGAGCCGCCCGTCGGGCCGGAAAGTAGCCGGCGGCCAGCGAAACCAGCAGCAGGGCGAAGGCCGGAATGGTCACGTTGTCCGCCTCGAAGGCGGCGCTCAACCGGGGCAATATGGTCCCGCCGGCGTAGGTGACCGCCGACAGGTAGGGGCTCAGATCGACGCCGACCCGTTCCATGTAGAGGGTCATGGCCAGCCCGGCCGCCACCCCGAGCGTCATCGAGACCACTCCCATGGCCAGGGTTTCGAGAAGCACCAGGTTCTGCACCGAACGTGGCTTCATGCCCATGGCCATGAGGATGCCGAACTCGCGGGTCCGCTCCATCACCGACATGAAGATGGTGTTGAGGATTCCCAGCCCGGTGGCGGCGTAGAGGATGGCCACCAGGATCAGCCGCGACACGTTGTAGCTGGCGATGACTTCCTGCATCTCCGGCAGCAGCTGTCCCCAGGTGAGGACTTCCAGGCCGGCGGGCAGGTTCGTTTGCAGGGGGGCGGCCAGCTCGCCGGCGCGCATCGGCTCCAAAATGGTGATCGCCAGTTCGTGGATGCGGTCCGGCAGCACCGTGAGCTTCTGCAGCCAGGGGAGGTTGACCAGGACCAGAGCGTTGTCGCGGTTGCCGGAGCCGGTTTCGAAAATGCCGGTGACGGTCAGCAGGTCGTTGCCGATGGAGCCGTCGGCGGCCTGGGTGAGAAAGACCAGTTCGTCGCCCGGTTGCACGCCGAGTTTTTTCGCCAGGCCGGCGCCGATGAGGGCGCCGGCGGTCTCGGTTTCGTCGAGGTAGCGGCCGGCGACCAGCTGGCGGCTGAAGCTGGTGACCTGCTGCTCTTGTGCCGGTTGGACGCCGAGCAGTTCGGCCGGGTAGGTGCTGTCGGCATGGGCAACCAGTCCGAAGGCGCGCAACCGGGGCGACACGCCGCGCACTTCCGGTCGTTTCCGCAGGTTCCCGGCAAGGGCCGCATAATCGGAAAAATCGGCGAACATATCGCGATCGTCCTGGTACCCCCTGGCCGAAATCACCAGATGCCCGTAGTACTGCTCGGTCGCCGAAGCCAGCATGTCGGCGAACATTCCGGAAAAGACCCCCAGGGCCAGAATCAGCAGCGACGACGAAACCACCATCGCCGAGAGGGTCAGCAGGGTGCGGCGGCTGTTGCGCCAGAGATTGCGAAAAGCGAGGGAGACCAGCATGGTCAGCGGGCTTTCAGAAAACGCAGGGAAAAGAAATCGGGCGGCAGCGGGAGATCGAATTCGAGGTCGCGGTAGCGCATGATCGTTCGCTCCGCCGGTTTGTCGAGGGGGAGCACGGTCATCCGCAGCGGCAGCTTCCGCCCCGAAACGGTCTGGACCTCGTCGAAGACGATCTCCCGCACCCGTACCATGTCTTCGTCATAATAGTCCACCCGCAGCGGCAGCCTGGTCGTCTTTTCTATTTCGTAGACCAGCTTGCCCCAGACCACCGCCGCTTCCGGCCGGGGCAGACATTCGATGCGCCAGATTGAGTTCGTTTCTTCCGCCAGGGCAAAGGTGTAGTCCCGGTCGATCTGGCTCCCTTTGACCAGGTCGTCGTTGGTGATGTGGCTCCCCATCCATGAGCCGCCCATCATCGAGGGGGGGATCTTGATCACCCGGTCGACCTTGGGCAGATAGTTCCAGACTTCGTCGTCCACCTTCAGGGTGCTGACTCCGCGCTCCTTGGGCGGTTCGAGGATGCGGGTCAGAAAACGGTCCCGCTCCAGCGACCAGGATTCCATCTCCAGCGAGCGCTGCCAGTTTTCGGTGGCGACTTCCATGTGGACCAGGGCGTGCGACGAGTGGCCGCGATACTGGATTTCCACCTCGCGGATCAGCTCCCGCAGGTCGAGGGTTTCCCCGAAAGCCAGAGGGCAACAGGCGACCCAGATGCAGAGCCAGAGCGTGACGAGTCGGTTCATGGCGGTCCTTTCAGGAGAAAACGTCGCTTTCAATTATACCCGGTTTTCGCAATCCGGTAGAAAAGGGCGGTAGGTAGTTGATGGAGTTCCGTCTGTTAAATGTCAAAAATGTGATATATAACATCAGATGTCCGGGCAGGAGTCGATGCCCAGGACCATTTTTTTGTGGTATGTGGGAGGATTTACATGAATTATCCCGTCTGGCACCTGCCGGACATCGGCGGCAGCACGCTGATCGCGCTGATTGCCATCGTCCACGTCTTCGTTTCCCATTTCGCCGTCGGTGGCGGACTCTATCTGGTGCTGGCCGAGCGCAAGGGGATGCGCGAGCAGAATCCCGACATTCTCTCCTTCACCCGCGGCCACTGCAAATTCTTCTTGCTGGTGACCATGGTGTTCGGCGGTCTGACGGGGGTGGGAATCTGGTTCATCATCTCGCTGGTGCAGCCGGCCGGCACCTCGCTGCTGATTCATAATTTCGTGTTCGGCTGGGCCACCGAATGGGTCTTCTTCCTGGTCGAAATCGTCGCCCTGTTCATTTATTTCTACACCTTCGACCGCATGGACCGACGCCCTCACCTGATCATCGGCTGGATCTATTTTGTCGCCGCCTGGTGCAGCCTGTTTCTGATCAACGGCATCATCGATTTCATGCTGACCCCGGGCCAGTGGCTAATTGACCATGATTTCTGGTCCGGTTTTTTCAATCCGACCTTCTGGCCGTCGCTGGTGTTCAGAACCTTTGTTGCCGTGATGATGGCGGGTCTGTATGCCTACGTGACCTGCGCCTGGCAAAAGAACCAGGGCCTCAAGATCGCCATGACCCGATTTTCCGGCAAGTGGGTGCTGATCGCCCTGGCCGGCGCCGTTCCGTCCGGATTCTGGTACCTCTCCCAATTGCCGCAGCCGGCCAGAACCCTGGTGGATGGCGCCTCTCCAACCATTGTCCGGGCTCTCGACTGGGGGCTCTACGCCGTCATCGCCATCCTGTTGATCAGCCTGATTTTCACGGTCATCATGCCGGTGCTGCACAACCGGGTGACCGCCCTGGTGGTGCTGGCTTGCGGCCTGCTGTTTACCGGTTCCTTCGAATGGACGCGCGAGGCCGCCCGGCGACCGTACGTGGTTAATGAAGTGATGTATTCCAACGGCATTCGCAAGGGGGAGGTGGACGACATCAACCGTCAGGGCTTTCTCGGCTCGGCCCGCTGGGTGAGGATTCGGGAATTTCACGAGGAAAGCCTGCTGGAAATCGGCCAGGATCTGTTCAAGAATCAGTGCCACGCCTGCCACACGGTCGGTGGTTTTAACAACGATATTGTCGCCCGCACGGCGAACTTCAACTATCCGGCGATGATGACCTACCTGGAAACCCTCCACCAGAAGCGATATTTCATGCCGCCCTTTGTCGGCACTCCCGATGAGATGCGGGCCTTGGCGACCTGGATCGTCACCGGGCTGCACGGCAAGCCGTCCGAGGCCGCCGGCGCTCAGGCGGCCATCGGCAGCGGGGAAGGGCCGGGAGGAGCGCTGTTTCGGAATAATTGCATCTTCTGTCACGATTCAGGTCTGATCAAAACCAAGACCGCCGGCTGGAGTTCCGAACGGGTTCGTTCGGCTCTCGACAAGCTGAGCGCCCTGAACCCGGCCATGCCCGATTATGCCGGATCGGCGACGGAAAAAGATCAGCTGGCCGCCTTCATCCTCTCCCTCAACGCCGCCGGATCGACCGTTCCGGCCACGGCGGACGATGCCGGAGAAACGGTCTTCGAGGCCCACTGCGCCATGTGCCACGGCTTGGCCGAAGGCGGTAATCCGCTGTTGCCGAAGGTGGCCGGCTGGAGTCGGCAACGAATCCGCGCGGCCCTCGACATGCTGGAGCAGTTGCAGCCGGCCATGCCGCCGATGGAGGCCACCAGCGAAGAGAAAGACAGCTTGGCGGCATTTCTCCACCAGCAATCCCAGGGAGGTCAACCATGAATCCCCTTATCCCGATTCCCGATGCCATTCCGGTTGCCTGGGGCTGGTTCGAATTTCTGCTGCTGCTGACCTTTCCGCTGCACTTTGTTTGTATGAACATGCTACTCGGATTTTCCGGAATCAGTCTTTTCGCACGCCTGCGCGGCGACGACACCTCGCGCCGGTTGGCTTTCGAACTGGCCCGGGTGCTCCCCTTTCTGGTCGCCTTCACGGTCAATTTCGGGGTCGCCCCGCTGTTGTTCAACCAGGTGCTCTACGGCCAGTTCCTTTATGTCAGTTCGATCCTGATGGGAGCCTTCTGGCTGGCGGTGATCCCGCTGCTGATTTTTGCCTATTACGCCATTTATCTGTACGATTTTCGGTTCCGTTCGCTGGGGCGGTGCGGGGCGCTGTTCATCGGTCTGGCCCTGCTGGCGGTTCTGCTGATTGCCTTCATTTTCACCAATAACATGTCGCTGGCCCTTGATCCGTTGCGCTGGACCGCCTATTTTCGAAACGCCTCCGGGACCCTGCTCAATACCGGCGATCCGACCCTGTTTCCCCGATTTCTGCATTTCGCGGTCGGCGGTTTTGCCATTGGCGCTCTTGCCGTGGCGGTGTTCGCCCGTTTCTGGCGGCAGCGCGATCCCCAGGTGGCCGAACGGGCAAGCGGCATCGGAATGTGGATGTTCACCTACCTGACCATGGCCCAGATCCTTCTGGGAATGTGGTTCCTCATGGCGCTGCCCCGGGAGATCATGTTGATTTTCATGGGACGCAACCTGCTGGCCACCGGCGTATTCGTCGTCGCCCTGGCGCTGGCGCTCGTAGTTCTGGTCACGGGCCTGCGCCGGCAGGTCGGGTGGACGGCGGGACTGACTTTTGTTCTGCTCTTTCTCATGGTCGTCATGCGCGACCTGGCCCGCATCGCCTACCATGCCCCCTTTTTTCGTGCCGAATCCCTCCAGGTGATTCCCCAGTATTCGCCGATGGTGATGTTTTTCATCGTCCTGGCGGCGGGACTGGCGTGCATAGCCTGGATGCTTTGGCAGGTGCGAGCCTCTTACAAAAAAGCCTGAGGTGTTTTTTGAAGCTCCGAAGCCCAACGGGAAAAGGGCCGCCCATGGGCCGCCCTTTTCCCGTTAGTTGCAGGATTTTGCCGTTGAGAGGTCAATACGCCCCGTTGGTGAGAATCTGCATGGTGATGTCTTCCGCCCAGTCGTTCAGGCGGATGTTTCCCGGGGGATGAATCCCCTTCGGCAGGATGGCATGGTCTTTCAGATAGGCATTGAGTCGATCCAGGGCCGTCGAGATGCGATCGGCATTGGCTTGCGGATTGAGGGTCACGGCCGTGGTCGGAGCCCAGGTCGGCGGCGGGACGCTGTCGAAACAGGCGTTCAGAAATTGCTCCAGGAGCAGACTGGCTTCCGGGTCGTCTTTAATTCTGAGACTGATTTCCATGAGTTGCCAGTTTTTGCTGCCCATGTGACCTCCTTGTTCCCCGAATATTTCATAGAGATTATTTAATTGATCCGGAAAAACTTTCGTGTTACGTTTGTTTTAGATTTTATAGGGTTTTATCTGAGCATATTTTTTCAGAAGTTGACCCTGTCCGTCAACTAAAAAATAGCTAATAAATAATTTATCTTATAGAGATATTATGGTGTCGCCTACAGAATACGATAAAGAGGTTGGCGCGCGCATTAAACAACTGCGCCTTTCCGCCGGGGCGACCCAAAAAGCTTTTGCCGATTCCCTCGGCATTGTGCAGGGTTTTTTGAGCGCGTTGGAAACCGGGAAAAAAGTTCCTTCGGACACGCTGGTCCTCGCACTGTGCCAATTGTACCGGATAGATCGGAATTGGCTATGCACCGGGCGTGGTAAAATGCAGGCGGCGGCCCCGGCGGCGGAATCCGCGACGGGGGGGATTCCGCTCCTGAGTAAAATTTCTTCGGATTTTCCCGTAATTCACCCGGCCGAAATCGAGAGTTATCTTTCGCTGCCGGACCTTCCGGCGGGATGTTATGCGATCCGTTTCGAGGGGGATTTCATGGCCCCGACCATTATGGACGGAGATCTGGTTGTTTTTCAGGCCGGCGAAGACGTCGGCAATAAAGACATCGTGCTGGTCACCAACCGCTGGGGCGAGGTTATCCTGCGCCGATACCGGGTGCGCGGCGACGAAATTTATCTCGCGGCGGAGAATTCATCCTACAGTCCCTTTCGCCCCGACCCGCAAACCCGGACCATCGGCAAGGTGGTCGCCATCTGGCGACGGGTAAAAATCTGAGGCCGCCGGGCCTTTTTTACCACCCTTCTTGACCTTGTCCCCTCGATGGATTAAAGTCGCTTTCCGTTAAAAAATCACGATTCCACAGGAGTTTATGCATATGAGCAGGATTGAACTGCCCGGTGAAAAACAGGTGGGGCATTTGAAGCTGCTGCGCGAGCCGCGGCGTATTACCGGGAAGGAATTCAACACGCTGGCCGCGAGCGAACGCCTGGACATCATCCGCCGGGTCAGCGGCCGGCAGAAATACAACCTGTTGATCGAGGCGAACGACGCCGAGGCACTGGTGCGGCGGATGGCGGCCCAGGAGGTCTACTTGCTGATCAAGGAGCTGGGTGATGAGGATTCCGGCGAACTGGTGCTGATGAGCAATGCCGACCAGTTCACCACGTTTCTCGATCTCGACTGCTGGCAGGGGGATATTTTCAACGGCGGCGCGGCTTTGAACTGGTTAACGATGTTGTTCGAAGGAGGCGAGGAGAAGGTCGTGCAGGCCTTTCGCCAACTCGATTTCGAGCTGCTGGTGCTGATGGTCAAGAAGCAGATCAACGTGCTGGCCGGTCCCGAGGACATCGACGACGATGACGTGCGCATCGAGGCGATGCATCGCGACTGCGGCTTCGAAATCGAGTACCGCGATAGCGAGAACGCCAAGCTGGTCGGCGCCGTGCTCAACATTCTGCTTCGTGCCGACTCCGAATTTTATCAACACCTGCTCGAATCGGTTCGTTGGGAGCAGGAATCGCTGCTCGAAGAAGATGTCTACCAATCCCGCCGAGGGCGGCTGCTCGACCAGGGTTTCCCCGACCCGTTCGAGGCGCTGGCGGTTTACGCCTGGCTCGACCCGGCCGGCTTCGTTCCCGAACAGAACCGCAAGGCCGGCATTCTGCCCGGCGAAAACGTCGAGCCGCCGGGATTCTACCTCACCGCCGCCCGTCCGAAAGATCTGCTGGCCGAGGTGCTGTCCGGCGGCGTTCGCGAAGAAGTCGCCTGGGAGCTGACCTACCTGGTGAACAAAGTGGTCATTGCCGACCGGATCGACGTCGGCGACGTGTTGCAGATGCAGGGAGTGACCGAAGACATCTATCGCTACCTGAATCTGGCGCTGGAACATCTCAGCGGCGGCGACCTGCTCAAGGCGTGCGGGCTGCTCGATGGGGTTTATCTCGAAAGCCTGTTTCGTTTAGGGTTCAGCCTCACTCTCCGGTTCAGGCAGCGGGCGGAAACAGTGCGGAAATCCCCAATCGGACCCTATCTTGACGGGCCGTTCCGGGCCATGGTCGATGCCCTGGTCGCCAAGAAACCGCGGTTTTTCGAAGGGATCGCCGAAGAAAACCGGGGCGGTCAGCGCCCTTTCGCCAATCTGCGCGATCTGCGCATGACCGACGAATGGCTGGATCGGCTCGAAGTGCAAGTTCGTTTGTTCGACGGCCGTCTCGGCTTCGATCTGCCGTCCCCGTCCGCACTCGACCTGTCCGGCTGTTTTCCCGATAGCGCCGGGGATCTGGTTCTTTCCGACTTCTTTCTCACCGCCCTTGGCAACCGGATTCTCGGCCGCGAATTTTTGCCGGCGCCGATTACCCGGTCGGAACTGGCCGCCTTGCACGAGCGGGTTTGTCGTGACGGCAAGCTGGCCGCCGACCTGCGGTGGGAGACGGTTCAGTGGCTGGAAACGGTCGCCCCCAAAGCCGGGGCTTTCGGTTCCTACTGCCTTGATCTCTGGGACGCGGAATTCTGTCAACTGAAGCTCGGCGACGTCGATCCCCGTTACGGTTGCGGATTGATCGTGCGCGGCTGATTTTGCCTTGACCCTCGGGGCGCGGTATAATGAGAACGACTCGGGAGGAGACCATCATGAGACGTTTTCTGTTCATCCTGACCCTACTGCTGGTTCCGGTCCTGGCCGCCGCAGCAACACCGGCGATGACCGGAACTCAGGCCAATTACGAAAAAGCAACCTTTGCCGGGGGGTGTTTCTGGTGCATGGAGCCCCCGTTTGAAAAACTCGACGGGGTGATCTCGGTGACCTCGGGATATACGGGGGGGCCGCAGAAAAATCCCACCTATGAAGAGGTTTCGGCCGGAGTCACCCAGCATCTCGAATCGGTCGAAATCCTGTTCGATCCGGTTAAAATAAGCTACGCCCGGTTGCTCGACGTCTTCTGGCGCAACATCGATCCGACCGATCCGAACGGCCAGTTCGTCGATCGGGGAGCCCAGTACCGCAGCGCGGTTTTCTGGCATGACGAACAACAGCGTCAACTTGCCGATGCCTCGAAACAGCAGATGGCGGCCTCGGGCCGTTTCGACGGACCGATCGTCACCGCAATCCGGCCGGCGGCGCCTTTTTACCCGGCCGAGGAATATCATCAGGATTACTATAAAAAAAATCCCCTCCGCTACAAATTTTATCGCTACAATTCGGGCCGGGATCGGTATCTGGAGAAGGTTTGGGGCAAGGATCAAAAATAGGGCGCCGGGGTGTGCCCCGCCCGGGCTCCAGCATATCGAGAAGCCGAAGAGTTGGGTTTCGTGGTGGGGTTTGAATTGACAGGAGGCCGGGGTTTCTGTATACAGAGACATCGGCTTGTTAATGATTTTTTGTAAATATGCAGGACTGTTTTTGCGATGCGGACCTCAACCTCTATCCCAACCATGTGCTGACACCTATGCCCAGATCGAGAGAAGCCGCCCAGGCCAGCCTGGAGAACCTGTACCGGATTTTCACCATTCCGGAAGAACCCGATTCCACGCTCGGCAGCATCGACCAGGCCATCACCGGCAATGTCGGTGACTTCCTGCAGAAACACGTGGTCGCCCTGGAACGCAAGCTCAGCGAGATCGAGGGCGATTTCGCCAGTCCCCGGATTCCCGAAGACCCGACTTTCGTTTCCGATTACACCGAGTTTCTGAAAGAGAAACTGGTCGCCCAGTCGGTCCATACCGCCTCGCCGCGCTTCATCGGTCACATGACTTCGGCGGTTCCCTATTTCATGCTGCCGCTTTCGCGGATTCTGGTCGCTCTCAATCAGAACCTGGTCAAGGTCGAGACGTCCAAAGCCTTTACCCCGATGGAACGGCAGGTGCTGGCCATGATTCACCGGCTGGTGTACAACCGCGACGACGATTTTTACGGCCAGTGGATTCAGGACAGCCGGCATGCGCTGGGCGCCTTCTGCTCGGGGGGGACGGTCGCCAATATCACCGCCCTCTGGGCCGCGCGCAACCGGCTCTGCGGTCCTTCCGGAGAATTTCGGGGAATCGCCCGCGAGGGGCTGCTCAAGGCCCTCCAGCATCTCGATTGCGCCGGACTGGCGATTCTGGTGTCACGTCGGGCGCATTATTCCCTCGGCAAGGCGGTCGATCTGCTGGGGCTGGGGCGGGACAATCTGGTGACGGTGGAAACCGACGAAAACAACCGGGTCGATCTGCAGCAGCTGCGGGAACACTACCGCCGCCTGAACGGCGAAGGAATCCGCATCCTGGCCCTGGTGGGCATTGCCGGAACCACCGAGACCGGCAACGTCGATCCTCTGGAGGCGTTGGCGGATCAGGCCGCGGAAATCGGCTGTCACTTTCACGTGGATGCCGCCTGGGGCGGCCCGACGCTCTTTTCCACCACCTATCGACATCTGTTGCGGGGCATCGAACGGGCCGATTCGGTCACCATCGATGCCCACAAACAACTGTACGTTCCGATGGGGGCGGGCATGGTGGTGTTCAAGGATCCCGCCACCCTGGCCTCCATCGAACATCACGCCGCCTATATCATCCGCCGCGGCTCCAAGGACCTGGGCAGCCACACCCTGGAAGGGTCGCGTCCCGGCATGGCGATGCTGGTGCATGCCGGCCTTTCGATCATCGGTCGCAAAGGATACGAACTGCTGATGGATCTGGGGATCGAGAAGGCCCGCTGTTTTGCCGCTCGAATCAATGCCCACCCCGACTTCGAACTGATCTCCGTCCCCGAACTCAATATTCTGACCTACCGCTACAATCCGGCCTGGTTGCAGGCGATCCTGGCGCAGGCAAATGACGAACTGGCCCGTCGAATCAACAGCCCGTTGGACCGGATCACCGAGACCATCCAGAAGCGTCAGCGCGCGGCGGGGATTTCCTTCGTCTCCCGCACCCGGCTCGCGCCGAAACGTTACCGGGGCGACACCATCACCGTCTTCCGCGTGGTGCTGGCCAACCCCCTGACCACCGAGACTATCCTCGCCGCTGTTCTCGAAGAGCAGTGCGCTCTTGCCAGACAAGACGATATCGCTTCACTGCTCGCAGAGCTCAAGGCAATGGTTTCTCCCTGAACGGAAAGAGACAGGGCTCTTTGATATCTGCCCCTTTCCCTCTTAATTAATCACTGCTGTCGCTTTGGGATTTTTCACGAAAAAATGCCCGCTTCTTTTTAGAGGAGCGGGCATTGAGCTTTTACAGGACAGGAGAGTTGTTCAAGTTCTGATTTTTCGTTGCCGCAAACCTTGATGCCCCCGCAAAAAAGGCTCACGCCACTTGAGGCATGAGACAGCCGATTCGGTAGTCGCCGGGACAGAGCGCCCCGGCA
>Ga0154449_1142_pt2 | contig 11813 bp, 6 predicted proteins | sample RifGroC2_FD_105642 | JGI IMG/M metagenome (GOLD analysis project Ga0154449, IMG submission 105642) | Pelobacteraceae bacterium GWC2_58_13
CCTCGATCAGGTTGCCGTTGGAAAGCAGGACGGGATAACGCCGCCGGTCGGCGACGATGGTGGTGGTGTAACGGGCCAACACGTCGGGACGATCGGGGAACCAGGTGATCTTGCGGAAACCCTCGGCTTCGCACTGGGTGCAGAAGTTGCCGCTCGATTTGTACAATCCTTCGAGGGAGGTGTTGTCCTGCGGCCGGATCGCGGTCTCGACCCGCAGGGAAAAGGCGTCCGGCACTGCGGCGATATCGAGGGTTTCGCCGTCGATGAGGTAATCGCCGGCACCCAGCTCGCGGTCGTCCAGCATCAGCCCCCTGAGTTCAAGGTCGCGACCAAAGAGTCGCAGGGTCCGCTCGGACGACACCGCCGCCGGATTGCGCCGGACGGCAAAGCGGGAGGTAACCACGGTGATTTCCTCGCCCAGTTCAAAATGGAGATCGACGGATTCAATCAGGTAGGCCGGCGGTGCATAGTCCTTCAGAAGCACCGCCCGGTGTTCACGGTCTGGCATCGGCTGCATTCTCTCTCTCTTGATCCGGCAGGGCCGGCATTCAGAATCACAGGATTCCCCTCCCTTCAAAAAGGCAGGGGTTCTACTTCAACGCGGTGGCACTGATCCGATTGCGGCCGTTCTTTTTCGACTGGTACAGAGCCCGGTCGGCGGCGTCAACCATCTGCGACTTGTCGGTGGCTGCCATTCCCGGCTCGTAGGTAGCCAAACCGATGCTGACGGTGATTTTCACCGGGCTCCCGTCAATGTTCGTTTCCATCTGCTCAACTTTACGCCGCAGTCGCTCGGCGAACACCCGGCAACCACCGGAGTCGGTCATCGGCAGAATGACTGCAAACTCTTCGCCACCGTAGCGGGCCACCACATCCGAAGTGCGCATGCAGTCCTGGACCAGGGCGGCCAGCTTACGTAGAATCACATCGCCGCCGGGATGCCCGTAAGCGTCGTTGACCAATTTGAAATGGTCGATATCGAACATCATCAGCGACAGAGTGCTGCCGTAGCGAACCGCGCGGCTCATCTCCCGGGTCAACAGTTCCTGAAAATAGCGGTGGTTGTAAAGACCGGTCAAACCGTCGCGAAAGGCCATCTCGCGCAGCTTGGCGTTGGCCTCCATCAACTCGCCGGCCAGCCGTTCGGCCTTTTCCTTGGCCTGCTTGAACTCCATGACCAGTTGCTCGTAGGTGAGGTTGAGGCGCCGCAGTTCCTCATTGGCCTCTTGAAGCAACTGGGAAAAAGGCTTCATGTTGCCGGGATCGATATCGAAGCTGGAAAGGATTTCGATCGACTTTTCCGCCACCGCGTCGACCACGGCGTCGATTTTCTCTTCATCAATCTGGAACCGGCCGACCAGTTCCCGCTTCAGATCCCTGATCCTTTCGACGCTACGGGTCCCGTGATAAACCGCCGCCAGCACGTCCGACCAGCGCAACAGATCGGCCTGCATCCGCAGCGGCTCGTCACGGACGCCATCATGGTGACAGCGGATCGGGCCATAGATCTTTTCCGGCAATCCCCACTGTTGCAGGAGTTCGGCGCCGACCTCCTGGTGATCGAACCCGAAAATCTTTTTTTCTATTTCATTAATGGGCGTGCCGGCGGCCTTTTTTTCATCCAGCACCCGCATGTAATCATGGGGCCGGCACAGGTGCATCATCAATATCCCGATATCCTGCAACAGGGCGCTGGCAAAAACATCGTCGTTTTTTCGTCCCAGGAGCGACGCCAGGAGTTCCGCGGCAACCCCGGAGGTGACCGCCTTCTTCCAGAAATATTCAAAACTGAACCCTTCGCCGTCTTCGCCCCGCATGTCCTTGACGATGACAAACGACAGCGCGATATTCTTCAGCACGTCGACCCCCAGCACCGACAGAGCCTTCTCGATACTGTTGACCTTGTTGGGCAGGGCGTAAAATGACGAGTTGGCCACCTTGAGCATCTTGGCGGTCAGGGCCGGGTCGGCCGAGATTATCCGCGCCAGTTCGACAAAGGACGAACCATTCTGCTTGACCGCCTCCAGAATCCGCACGGCAATCGCCGGCGGCGACGGGAGCTCGATGTTGTCCTTATTCAGTTCCTGCAGGCTGCTCATGTCGCTTTTCCGGGAATTTTCAGGACACAGACGTTGGCCCAAGGCCAAAGCGAACCGTAAATATAACAAGTTTTTGCCGGACTGACCACGGAAAGTTTCGACCGCCAGAGGGTCGCAAACCGGGAGGATATGGCGAACAGAGGTCTATTGCAGGCCGAAACGCTTCTGCACCTCGGCCGGAGCATCATCGTAATGGGAAAATTCCATGGTGAAGGTTCCCCGCCCCTTGGTCGCGCTGCGCAGCTCGGTCATGTAACCGAACATTTCCACCAGGGGAACCCGGGCGCGGATCAGCTCGATATCGCCACGGGACTGCATGCCTTCGACCCGGCCGCGCATCTGCTGCAGCGATCCGAGCACCTTGCCGGCATAGTCCGAAGGGACGGTCAGTTCGAGGCTCATGACCGGTTCCAGCAGCAACGGCCGCCCTTCGCGGGCCGCCATCACCAGGCCGCGCTGGGCGGCGGCCCGCAGCCCGAGCTCGGTGGTCACTCCCGGCACGAATGGCGCCTCCGCCACTTCGACCGCCAGATCGGTAAGCGGATACCCGGCCACTGTCCCGCCCGCGCAGACCGCTTCCAGGCTTTGTCGCAGCATCTGGCGAAAATCTGCCGGCAACAGCGCCCCCTCCGCCTCGGGCAGAACCAGCCGCAGACCCTCGCCGCGCGCCAGCGGCGTCAACCGCAGCAGCACCTCTCCCTCCTGAACCCTGCCATCGACTTCGCGATGAAAGCGCTCACGCCATTCGGCGGCCCGGCAGAGGGTTTCCCGATACACCACCTGCGGCCGACCGGTTTTGACTTCAACCCCGAAATCCCGGGCCAGCCGCGTGGTGATCACTTCGAGATGCAACTCTCCCATGCCGACCAGAATGGTCTGCCCGGTATCCTTATCCTCCCGAACCTTGAACGTGGGATCTTCCCACTGCAACTTCTCCAGCGACGGCAGCAACTTGTCCCGGTCGCCCACCCCTTTCGGCTCGACCGCCAGCGAGACCACCGGTTCGGGGCAGGAAAGCCCCGCCAGCAGCAGCAAATGATCGCTGCGACAGAGGGTATCGCCGGTCAATACGCTTTTCAGGCCGGCCGCGGCGACAATATCCCCCGCTCCCGCTTCGTCAAGACGCTCACGGCGGTGGGCATGCATGCGGAACAACCGGGCGACTTTTTCATGGCAGCCGCGGTTGCTGATCCAGACGGCCTCTCCGGCTTTGAGGGTTCCGGAGTAGATCCGCAGATAGGTGAGTTTGCGCCCCTCGTCGGAAAGCACCTTGAACGCCAGGGCGCACAACGGTCCTTTCGGGTCGCTCGGCAGCGGTTCTTCAACCTCGGGATGTTGCGGATGGCGAGCCGGCGCCGGCGGCACGTCGAGGGGCGAGGGCAGGAAATGGCCTACCGCGTCGAGCAGTGGTTGGATTCCCTTGTTTCGCAACGCCGAACCGAGCAGCACCGGAAACAACCGGCACTCCAGAGTGCCCCGGCGCAGGGCCGCGATCAGGCGCGGAGCCTCGACCGTTCGTCCTTCGAGAAAATCGGCCAGAATGGCATCGTCCAGATCGGCCGCGGTTTCCAGCAACAGCTCTCTGGCGGCGGCCGCCTCTTCCGCCATGTCCCGCGGAATGGCGCCGGCGTGCACGGTGACACCCTGGTCGGTCTCATCGAACAGCAGGGCCTGGCCGGAGATCAGGTCGACCACCCCGGCAAAGCTTCCTTCCTGGCCGATCGGCAGTTGCAGCAGGACCGGTCGGGCTTTGAGACGTTGCATCATCTGCGCAAGCACGGCCCGGTAGTCGGCGCCGATCCGATCCATCTTATTGAGCAGGCAAATGCGCGGAACCCGATAGCGGTCAGCCTGATGCCACACCGATTCGCTCTGTGGCTGCACCCCATCGACGGCGCTGAAAATGGCCACGGCGCCGTCGAGTACCCGTAGCGACCGCTCGACCTCGATGGTGAAATCGATATGTCCCGGAGTGTCGATCAGGTTGATCCACAGATTTTTCCAGCGACAGGTCGTGCTGGTGGCGGTGATGGTGATGCCCCGCTCCTGCTCCTGGTCCATCCAGTCCATGGTGGCGGAACCGTCATGCACCTCGCCCATTTTATGTATTTCGCCGCTGTAATAAAGAATTCGCTCGGAAACCGTGGTTTTACCTGCGTCGATATGGGAGATGATCCCGATATTGCGAACCGTCTGCTGTTCCAGACTCATATGTCACCTCGGAAAACAATAATGAATTTTGCTTATTATACCTCCTGGACGCAGGCAGGCAAGAGGCGGGGCAATCGATGGCTTCAGACCGGATCGATCTTGAAAACCAGGCGTTGACCGTCGTAGGCCAGCTCCGTGCCGGCCGGCATCATCGGGGCATGCCGGGGATAGTCGACGTCGTGGCTGAGATGGGTGAGAATGGTCCGTTGGGCGCCAATCCGCTCGGCGAGCAACAAGGCCTGGGGGATGTTGAGGTGACTGGCATGGGGCAGGAAGCGCAGGCCGTCAATTACCAGGATTTCAATCCCGGCAAGTACGCCAAGAGTCGTTTCCGGAACGGAACTGCAGTCGGTGAGATAGGCAAAGGGACCGATGCGGTAGCCAAGCGAGCGACCGGGTCCGTGCAGCAGAGGCAGCGGAACGATTTCGAGACCGAACAGGGTGAACACATCGGAAATCGCCTGCGGCTGCAATCGGGGCCGGTAGCCCGGCTCGTCGCATTCGTCGAAAATGTAGGCGAACACCCGGCGCAGCACATCGAGGTCTTCGCTGGAACCGTGAATGGGAATCGCCTCGCCGGAGGCCATATTGAAAGGGCGAAGGTCGTCGATGCCATTGACATGGTCGGCGTGGGTGTGAGTGTACAGCACGGCATCGATGTGGGTGATATTTTCCCGTAGGGCCTGTTGCCGCAGGTCGGTGGAAGTATCGACCAGAATGTTGCGGCCGGCAAAGGAAATCAGGATGCTGCAACGGGTTCTCTGGTTCTGCGGCACCCGCGAGGAACAGACGGGGCAAGAGCAAGCCGGCACCGGCACCCCGGTGCTGGTGCCAGAACCCAGGATGGTTACGGTGATCCGCCGGCCGTTCATGCCTTGAACGCGCCCACCTCTTCACCCAATGCGGCGGTCTGCTGGGTGAGGGTATCCACGACTTGGTCAAGTTCGGCGGCGCGCAGGGCGTTGTTTTCGGAGACGGTGCGCAGGCTGGATACCGCCTGGAGCACCTGACGAATTTTCTCGGTCTGCTGCCGGGTCGCCTCATCGATGCGCTCAATCATGAGGCTGATATGTTCCATGCTGGCGTTGATCTGACGACTCCCCTTGGCCTGTTCCGAAGTGCTCATCTTGCCGTGCGAGGCAATCGATCGCATGGCCTCGGCCGCCTGGGCCAACAGCTGGGTGCCGGAGGTCTGCTGCTTGATCGCCGAGGAAATTTGCCCGAGCATCGAAGCGATCTGATTGATCGAACTGGTGATTTGCTGGCTGCCGCGCGCCTGTTCCTGGGTGGCGCGAACAATGCTGCGAACCTGTTCGGTCGATTTCAGGGTACTGTTGCGAATTTTTTCCAGGGCTTCACCGGCCACCCGGGAACGGGAAACCTCCTGATGCACCCGTTCGCTGCTGGCATCCATCACCGTGACGGCCTCCTGAACCCCTCCTTGCAGGCTGCCAATGATACCGGCAATCTCCCGGGTCGAAACCGCCGTCCGTTCGGCCAGCTCACGAATCTCATCGGCCACCACGGCAAACCCCTTGCCGTGATCCCCGGCCTGGGCGGCAATGATGGCCGCGTTCAGCGCCAGCAGGCTGGTCTGGTCGGCCACATCGTCGATCACGTTGAGAATCTTGCCGATCGCCTTGGACTGCCGGCCGAGGTCGCGAACCACCTTGCTGGCGCCGTCGACCATTTCACGGACTTCACCAATTCCCCGAATCGTCTCGTCCACCGCTTCCTTACCCTGCTGGGAATCGTTGGCGGCCTCTTCGGAAAGACTACTGGAGGTTTCGGCATTTTCTTCGATTTCTTTGATGGCGGCATCCATCTGGGTGATGGACGAAGCGGTCACCTCGGTCGATGCAGCCAGTATTTCGATATTTTCCATGATTTGCTGACTGGCGACGGACATCTCGTTAATTGAGCTGGAAACCTCGGCCACGGTGCCGAACAGATTTTCCATCTGTTCGGCAATTTCTTCGATGGTCGATCCGAGTTCGAGGGTCGCGGAAGAACTTTCCTCGACGGCGTCGACCAGCATCCCCGTGCTTTCAGCGATGCCGCCAAGGGTCTGCTCGATCCCCTGGATGGCCAGGTGGGATTCTTCGAAAGAGCGGGACTGGTTCGTGACACCTTCGTTGAGCTGACTCGACGACACACGGATTTTTTTACCGACCCCACCCAAATCTTCGCGAACGACCTGGATACGCCGGACCATTTCTTGTAACCGTTCGAGAAAACTGTTGAAGCTTCGGGCCAATTCGCCAACTTCGTCATTCGATTCGATGGTCAGGCGGCTGGTCAGATCGCCTTCGCCTTCGGCGATCTCCTTGAGGTTTTTCACCACCGCCGCCAGCGGTCGCACCACACTGCGGGAAATGGCTACGCCAACCAGAATCGCCAGCAAACCGACCCCGAACAGAATGCCCACAAACTGGTCCCGCATACGCTTACGCGAGGCCGTCAGTTCCGAACGGTCAAGCGCCATCAGCATCCCCTCGCCCTGCCCGTTGAGAGAAAATCGATAAATGCGGAACGGCGTATTGCCCAGGTCGGCATTCCAGCTGTCACGACCAGAGAAATCCGCTACTTTCAGCGCCTGGAGCTCAGGGGCGGATGCGGAAATAATTCCGTCCCGGCTGAAGAAGGCGATTTCCGAGCCGGTAATCGCCTTAATTTTCTGCGCATAGGCCTCATCCAGAAACAGGGTGCCGACCAGATACCCGATCGACTTGTTGTGGAACTGGATCGGCGCTACGGTTACCAGCGCGGCCCGACCGGCAACACTTTCAAGTCCCATGGCCTCTTCATCGGCCATGGCGGCCAAAAGCAGGGGGTGGCCCTTGAAATCGCCGATAATAACCCCCTTGTGCTCCTTGTCGATGCTGCTGCGCAGCAATCCCCCTTCGGCGTTCAATACCTGAATCACATCGAAATGAAACACCTTCTGGGTTTTCTCGATGATGGCGCCGATATCGAGCATTTCCTCAGGGGAACTGGCAAAATAGATGGAATTGACCAGGTCGGGAGCCTGGCTGGTCAAGCGGATGTAGTTGAACGCTTCTTTTTCCGAATACTCAATGGTTTTGCGCACGAAGCCCGCCAGTTCAGCGGCCCGCAACTGCATGTTTCGATCAAGCTGACCTTCGACCGATGCCGATAGAATCAGCAAGGCAATCGCCAGCGGCACCACCGAAAGGCCGATCAGGGCCAGCAGGATTTTCCAACGTAGACTTAGCGATGTCACCATTGCAGCACTCTCTCATACGGCTAAAGGCTCGGAAAATCGCCTTCCGGCAATCCGCCACGTTCACATAAAAACCATTAAATCAGCCATTTGCAGCAAAATAGCACTTATCCGCCGCGGCAGGCAACCGTTAATCCCGAAATCCGGAAGCTGTCAACAAATTGCCTCGAACCGAATTCAGATTTTGCTTAGCAATAAATGTTCCGCAAAAAGCCGCAATCCCCGCCGGTCCGCCCCGGCCAGGACAACCGCTTCGGCTTGAAACAACGACAGCCGCACCGGAATCGACCAGCGCGGCTGCTGTTGGTGTGATGAAGCCACCGTCCGGCAAAGTCCGTAACCGATCGGTCAGATGGGGCGGCGGCTCTTCCCCGGCTTGTACTCGCCATCAAAAGGAAGCAATTCGATGGTCACACCTTCGACAAAAGTGCCTTTTTCCACCGCCACCGGCTGCGGATTATCGCCCCCGTAACGGCCGTAAGGCTCGCCCTGGCGGGGCATATCCCAGGCATGGATGCGGGCGCCAAGGTAATAGGTTCCGGCTTGGGGCAGATACAGAGTAAAGGCGCCATTCTCATCCGAAAGGGTCGAGACAAAATCGGGCAGCCGACGCATTTCCGGATCGAGATAGGCGGTGGTGAATCCGCCCGGAACCGGATGCCCCGAAGCATCCACCAACCTGCCGCGAACACCGGTGTCGGTCTGGCTCTCCACCACCCCTTTTTTGAAGAACATCGGCGCCTTGATGGCGACCAGGGGCATGTCGACCACGGCCAGCTTGCCGGAAACCACCGTGGTCAGGATCCGCTGATGCTCCGAATAGTAGTCGCCAGGCGACAGGGGCCCCATGGGCCGACCGCTCAAGCGCTTGCGAGCCACCACGTAGTAGGTCCCGGCGGGGACGTCAAGACCGTAGCTGCCGTCGGCGCGGCTCGGGAGCGAAATGAACATCGACGGACCGAGCAGGTTGGAAATGGCATCCGGATAGATATTGACGTAGGCTCCCTCCAGAGGTTCGCCGCTATCCTTGAGAAAAACCTTGCCGACAATCCCGGTCTTTCCTCCCTGCTCGATATATTCGGTCACCCTCCGCTCGGACAAAGCCTGATCGGTGCGGGGAAAACACCCGGGCACCAACAGGACCAGCGCCAGCACGGTACAGATATTTAACCCAATTCGCCGCATCGATGCCTCCTGTTTTAGGTAAATTTCTCAAATGAACGAATTATCGAATCTTAACGAATCGCCAGTAAATGTCAAAAGATTCATTGAAATATGGGCTTTGCTCGGTAGACTTTTTTAATGATGACAGTTCCCACATTACCCGACAATCCTTTGCTGCAGCGCAACTGCAAACGATTTGGCCAGCAGAAATTCGATGTCCTGATCATCGGCGCCGGCATCAATGGCTCCGGCATTGCCCGGGATCTTGCCCTGCGCGGTCTGCGCCTGGCGCTGATCGACAAAGGCGATTTCGCTTCCGGAACCTCAAGCGCCTCGACCAAACTGATCCACGGCGGCCTGCGCTACCTCGAGCAATTTGCCCTGAACCTAGTTTTCGAATCCTGTCGGGAGCGTCGGATTCTGCAGAACATCGCCCCCCACCTGGTTACCCCCATGCCGTTCGTGATTCCGGTGTACCGCAACGACCCCCGATCGCTGATGACCATCCGTGCCGGCATGGTCCTGTACGACCTGCTGGCCGCCTTCCGCAACACCCGCCGTCACAGGATTCTCTCCCCGGCCAAGGCACTGGACGCCGAACCGGCTCTGCGGGAAGAACAACTCACCGGTGCCGCCCTGTACTGGGATTGCCGGATGGACGATGCCCGCCTGTGCCTTGAAAATGTCCTGGCGGCCATCGAGTCGGGAGCACAGGCCGCTAACTACCTGGAGGTGACATCTCTGATCAAGCGGGCCGGCCGCCTGGCCGGAGCTCGTCTGCTGGACCGGGAAACCACGGAGGAAATCGAAATCGAGGCCGAGGTGGTCATCAATGCCACCGGTCCATGGCTCGATCGGCTCTGCGCCCTGGACGGCGACTATTCCGGCAAACTCCGGCCAACCCGGGGCACTCACGTGGTCATCCCCCGCGTCGGCCGCGGCAACCGGGCTCTCTATCTTTCAACCGGCCGGGACAAGCGGTTGTTTTTCGTCATTCCCTGGGAAGCACACTCCCTGGTCGGCACCACCGACGTCGATTACACCGGAGATCCCGATGCCGTCATCCCCACCGAAGACGATATCGTCTACCTGCTTCGGGAAACCAGCCGGCACCTGCGTTGTCCCCCCATCGACCGTGCCGATGTCATCGCCAGCTTTGCCGGACTGCGACCACTGGTGACCGACCCGACGGCAACCGCGTCCCGCATTTCCCGGGAGCACCGGATCTATCAATCGGACTCTGGGCTGATTTCCGTCGGCGGCGGCAAATACACCACCTACCGCGCGGTCGCCGAGGAAGTCGCCATCATGGTCTGCGAGCGCCTCGGTCGAGGGCGGGGACCGAGCCGAACCGCCGAGATTCCCCTGCCCGGGGGAGCGACCGGCCCTTTCCCGGCCTTTCTCTCCGGCCTGACTTCGAGTTTGAGTAAAGAATTCGGCCTCCCGGAACCCACCATCGATACGCTGCTCAGGCGCTACGGCTCCCGTACTCGACGGCTCATGGACCTGCTGCATGCGCGTCCGGACCTCGCCCGGCCGATCATTCCGGGTTCTCCGTTGCTGGCAGGCGAGGTCATCTTCGCCGCCGATCATGAACTGACCAGAACCCCGGCCGACTTCCTGCGCCGGCGAACCCCGGCGGCCCTCCGTCCGGGAAGGGGCCTGGACGAACTGCCCGCCGTCATTGAACTGCTCGGACATCACCTGCGGGCATCGGCCGGGCAGCGCCGGCAATGGCAGGCCGACTATTGGAAACAGTACAACCAACACGAAAAGGATTCCTGATGGAAATTAAAATCGTCAGCGGCGCCCCGCTGGAAAAGAAAACCCCCTGCCTGGTCCTCGGGGTCTTCGAGGGCAAACTGAAAACTCCCCTGCTCAGGGATATCGACCGCCAGCTTGGTGGCGTCCTGTCCCGAGCTTCGCAGGACAAGGAGTTCAGCGGCAAGCATCGGGAAAAGATGCTGCTGTACCCGGCGACCGCCCTGGCCGCCGAACGGATTCTGTTAATAGGCCTGGGCAAGGAAAAAAGCGCCGGCGCCGAAAGACTGCGGCAGTCTCTGGGAACGGCCACCGGATTTCTGCAAGAGCGCGGAGTGTCGAACCTGGCCGTCGATCTGGGTTCGCTGGCCGTTCGCAATCTATCCATGGAGGCTCTCGTCCAACACGTGGTTGAAGCCGTTCTGCTTGCCGGCTATCGATTCCTGCGCTATCGCACCGAGACCGCCGACGAACTCCCGACGACCATGAAAAAGCTGGTTCTTCTGGTCGAAAAGAAAAATCAGATCAAGGAAGCCGGGCAAGGGGCGCTGATCGCCCGGGGAATCTGCCGAGGCGTCTACCTCGCCCGCGATCTGGTCAACGAACCGGGCAACGCCAAATCTCCCGAGTTTCTCGCCGGGCAAGCTCGCGCCATCGCCGATGAAACCGGGATGAAATGCACCATTCTCGAAAAACCGGAGTTGGAAAAGGAACAGATGGGCGCTCTGCTCGGAGTGGCTCAAGGGAGCGTCCGCGAACCGCGCCTGATCGTCCTCGAATATCAAGGCGACCGCAACAATTCCCAGCCCATCGCCCTGGTCGGCAAGGGGGTGGTTTTCGACGCCGGCGGCATTTCCCTCAAGCCCGCCGAAAAAATGGACGAGATGAAAATGGATATGGCCGGCGGCGCTGCCGTGCTGGGGACCCTGTTGGCCGCTTCGCTGCTCAACCTGCCAATCAACCTGGTCGGTATCATTCCGGCGGTGGAAAACATGCCTTCGGGCAGCGCCATCCGTCCCGGCGACATTTTGACCTCGAAGGCCGGTAAAACCATCGAGATCCTAAATACCGACGCCGAAGGCCGCTTGATCCTGGCTGACGCCCTCACCTATGCCCAGCGGTTCGATCCCCGGGTGGTCATCGACCTGGCAACCCTGACCGGCGCCTGCATCATCGCCCTGGGACACCATGCCTCCGCCGTTTTGGGCAACCACGAAGGACTGGTTCGACAGTTGATCAAAGCCGGCGAACAAACCGGTGAACGTCTCTGGCAACTGCCCCTGTGGGACGACTATGCCGGACAGCTTAAAAGCGAAGTGGCCGACATTAAAAAC
>Ga0154449_1109_pt1 | contig 11732 bp, 8 predicted proteins | sample RifGroC2_FD_105642 | JGI IMG/M metagenome (GOLD analysis project Ga0154449, IMG submission 105642) | Pelobacteraceae bacterium GWC2_58_13
ACAATGACTCGGGAGGAAAAATGACCAGGGAAGAACTGGCCCGGCATGACGGAAAATCGGGTCGCAAGGCCTATGTTGCGGTCAACGGCAAGGTGTACGATGTCAGCGGCAGTACCCTGTGGGAAGATGGCGACCACCAGGGTTTTCACCACGCGGGTGGCGATATGACGGAGGAATTGAAGGCGGCCCCTCATGTGCGGGCGGTGGTGGATCGTTTTCCGGTGGTCGGCCATCTGGAAGAACCGGAACCGCCGAAAAAGAAGAAGTGGGGTCTCTTCTGATTTCGGGAAAACAATCGAAAATCTCAAAAACAAGGGGCTGAACACTCATCCGGTGTCAGCCCCTTTACCTTTTCTGTTCACCGCTAATGTTTAGGCGGTTCAGTCCCCCAGCATCGCCCGCATGTTGGAGAAGAAATTCGACGCCATCACCTCCTGCTCCTCTTCGCTGGCCGGCGGCCGCCCCTCGCTGGTTTGCTCCTGCAGCAGGGCGGCGGGAATTTCCTGGAGGAACCGGCTGGGGACGCGCGGCTGGAGCTTGCCGTATTTCTTGCGGCTGGCGGCGCCCAGCAGCAGCAGGTGGCGCTGGGCGCGGGTGATGCCGACGTAGCAGAGCCGCCGCTCTTCTTCGATATCGAAGGTCTCGTTGATCGATTTTTTGTGCGGCAGGTATTCTTCTTCCATGCCGACCATGAAGACCACGGGGAACTCCAATCCTTTACTGGAATGGAGGCTCATCAGGATCACCGCGTCCTGTTGCAGCTTCTTTTCCTTGCTGTCGCGATTGGGCTGGTCCTGGTCGAGCAGGGAAACCTTTTCCAGAAATCCCGCCAGCGACGGCTTCTCGTCGCGCTCCTCGTAGGAGGCCATCGAATTGACCACCTCTTCGAGGTTGTCGACCCGGCGCCGGGCCTTGGCCGGATCGTCGGCGCCACGGTAGATTTCGTCTTCGAGCTTGATTTCGGCATACAGTTCGCGGACGGTGTGGGACAACTGCCGGGTGCGGACGAACGCCTTGCGGTAACGCTCCATCAGGGCGACAAAGGAGGCAACCGCTTCGGTCGCTTTGTCGCCCAGCTCGACGACTCCCGAAGGGTCGGCCAGCACCTCCCAGAGCGGCCGGTTCAACTCGGCCGAGTGGCGGATCAACCGGTCGGCGCTGGTTTCGCCGATCCCCCGTTTCGGGTAGTTAAGAATCCGCAGCAGGTTGACCTCGTCGCGGGGGTTGACCAGCACCCGCAGATAGGCCACCGCGTCCTTGACCTCCTTGCGGTCGAAAAACTGCTGTCCGCCGATCAGCACATAGGGGATATTCTCGTAACGAAACTGCTCCTCAAAAGCCCTCGACTGAACGTTGGTACGGTAGAGAACGGCGAAATCGCTGTAGTTCAGATTCCCTTTGAAGCGCTCGGCATGGATGCGCTCCATCACCAGCCGGGCCTCGTCCTCGCCATCCTCGCAGCGCAGATATTCAATCTGTCGGCCCTGGTCGCCAGATGTCCAAAGTGCTTTATCTTTGCGCTTCTTATTGTTTTTAATGACCGCGTTGGCGGCGGCCAGGATGTTGCCGGTGGAACGGTAGTTCTGCTCCAGGCGGATCACCTCGGCGCCGGGAAAATCCTTTTCGAAATCGAGGATGTTGCCGAGGTCGGCGCCGCGCCAGCCGTAAATCGACTGGTCGTCGTCGCCGACCACGCAGAGGTTGCGGTGGTTTTCGGCCAGCAGCCGCAGCAGCAGATACTGGGCGGCGTTGGTGTCCTGGTACTCGTCAACCATCAGGTAGCGGAAACGCTGCTGGAATTTCTCCCGCACCTCGGGAAAATCCTTCAGCAGCCGCACGGCGAGCATGATGATGTCGTCGAAATCGACGGCGTTGAAGGCCTTGAGGGATTTCTGGTAGCGGGGATAGACCTCGGCCGCCAGGTATTCGTACTCGTCCTGGTAGCGGACCACGAACTGGTCGGGCGGGACCAGGCGGTTCTTGGCATCGGAGATCGCCCAGAGGATGCGGTCGGCGTCGAATTTTTTACCGTCGACGTTGAGGCTCTGCAGGATGTCCCGCACCAGGCGCGCCTGGTCGGCGGTGGCGTAGATGGAAAAATTCTTCTTGTAGCCGAGCCGCTCGATATCTTCTTTCAGAATCCGCACACACATCGAATGGAAGGTGGCAACCACCATCCCCTTGGCGCGCTTGCGCCCGATCTGCTCGATGACCCGCTCGTGCATCTCGCGGGAGGCCTTGTTGGTAAAAGTGACGGCCAGGATCTGTTCCGGGGGAACGCCCCGCTCGCCGACCAGGTAAGCGATGCGACTGGTGATCACCCGGGTTTTGCCGGAACCGGCCCCGGCCAGCAGCAGCAAGGGGCCTTCGGTATGGCGGACCGCGGCCTGCTGCTGCGGGTTGAGCATGGATAGGTTCATATTTCGGTTAATCCGTTTATTTCGACGTAGGGGCAGCCCCCTGTGGCTGCCCAAATCCTGGCGACATAAAAACCAAGGGCAGGCACATGGGCCTGTCCCTACGGTCACAAAAAAATCCGACCGTCAGTCCTCCCCGGTCGGGCCGTTTTCAGGGGTAAAAATACCATGGAAAGAAAAATGAATACAAGTCGGGTAGAAAATTAATCTCCCCTTGATTTCATCCCACGATCTGTTGTACTGTTCGCGCCATGTTTAAAACAATCGTTATTCTCATCAGTATCGTCTGGGCCTCGCTCCTCCTGATTTCCTGGGGAGGCTCCACCGAACCGCCCGCCTCGCAGAGTCCGGCCGCCATTTCGGGAAGCCCCAATTCCTGAGGCGCTGTTCACGCTCTATCTGGTCCCAACGTCTCTCCCCCCCGGCGCAGGCGACGGGCTGACCTTCCCCTGGTTTCCGAAACACTCCGATCCCTGACGCGAACCGCGTTTTTCCAGTTCGGCATCGATGGCGTTCAGCACTTCCCACTTGTTCAGCGACCAGAGCGGAGCCAACAGCAAGTCGCGCGGCCCGTCGCCGGTCAGCCGGTGGATGAAGGTATCGGGGTGCAACCGCTCAAGAAAATCGGCGACCAGACCCACATACGCGGCCTGCCCGAGAATCTCGATTCGCCCCAGCCGGTACAGGTCTCCCAACGGCGTCCCCTTCAGCACATGCAACAGATGGATCTTGATACCGTCGACCCGCAGCCGGGCCATCTCGTCGGCGGTGGCCAGCATCTGCTCGGGAGTTTCCCCCGGCAGGCCGAGGATGACGTGAACGCAGACCTTGAGCCCGCGTGATCGGGCGCCCCGGAAGGCATGCAGGAAGGTCGCGTAGTCGTGGCCGCGACGCAGAAAGTCAAGGGTGGATTCGTGGATCGACTGCAAGCCGATTTCCAGCCAGAAGTCGGTGCGCCGGTGGTACCCGGCCAGCAGGTCAAGGACCTCGGGGGGCAGGCAGTCGGGCCGGGTACCGACCGCCAGGCCGACCACGCCCTCGACCGCCAGGGCCTGATCGTAGAGTGCTCGCAGCCGGGCGACCGGAGCGTGGGTATTGGAAAACGGCTGGAAATAGGCAATAAACTTTTTGGCCTTGTATTTGCGGAGCATGACTTCCTTGCCCCGCTCGATCTGTTCGGCCACCGGAAAACCGCGATCGATGCCGACCGCTCCCGAGCCGCCGGGATCACAGAACAGACACCCCGGCAAATCCCGGGTGCCGCCCCGGTTGGGACAGGAGAAACCGGCATCGACGGAGATCTTGTGCACCCGCCCGCCAAAGGTCTGCTTGAGATGTTCGGAAAAAACCCGATAGCGTTTGTCGCTCATGGCGGCACTATGCCACCCCGGCCCATCGAAGGGCAAGCCCAATCCCCCGCCACGCTGCCGGCGGCGGCTGAACCCCTCAAAATCCGTATACAAACTGGGCCTAATCTTTCATTGCATTGCCAGGCAGTCTTGCTATAATTCACTATGTTTTTCTTAAGGTGTACTGCTGTGCTCAAGTAACTGTCAGGAGTTTTCGTGCATTCAGGCTGCTGCTGGAATAAAGAAAATATCAACTCCGACGAGTGCCGCATTCTGCGACCCGGGGATGATGAACTGCTGTTCAACCGCAAAAAAAGATTCCTCAGCCGATGCCTCGAATGCCCCGGTTTTCTCGAAGACCTGCGACAAATGAACGACGACCCCAACGGCTTGGCCAGTCTTTTTTCCTACGCCATTGAAGAACTGCTGGCCCAGCGGGCCGAGATTCACGCCCTGACCAGCCAAGCCCAGTCGCGCAACCGTGAAATCCGCTTTCTCCACGAAGTCGGCCAGGTCCTGCAAACCTCGGTGGACATGGACGAGGTCCTCTCCATGGCTCTCACCGCGGTTACCTCGGGTAAGGGGTTCGGTCTCAACCGGGCGGTTCTGCTGTTGGTCGACAAGGAACGGCAGAACCTTAAGGGGCATATCGCCGTCGGACCCCGCAGCCGCGAGGAGGCGGGTCGCATCTGGCACGAGATCGAGGAACACGATTATTCGTTGAAGGACATGGGGCAGATTTTTTTCGAAAAAAAACTGCCCTCCGAAAAAGAAAAATTCCGCGACCTGCTCGAAATCCTTTCGGTGCCGATGAGCCGCTCCGATCACCTGTTCATCGCCACCCTCAACGAACAGAAAACCCGCCACATCAAGAATCTCTACCATGAGCCGGGGATCGATCCCTGGCAGGTCCAAAACCTCGACTGCGGCGAACTGCTGATGGTGCCGTTGATCAGCAAGAATCGCCGCATCGGCCTGCTGCTGGCCGACAACATCATCAACGGCCGGCCGATCACCGCCGAAGACGTTCAGTCGATCGAAACCTTCGCCCTGCCGGTATCCTTCGCCATCGAACGAGCTTCGCTGTACGAACGGCTGCAGGAGGAATTGGCCAAGGTCACCGCCGCCAACACCCAACTGCGCGAGCAGCAGGAGCTGATCGTGCGCATGGAAAAAATGGCCCTGGTCGGCAAGATCGCCTCCAACATCGCCCACACCATCCGCAATCCCCTGACCATCATCGGCGGATTCGCCCGCAGCCTGATGAAAAGCACCTCGCAGGAGGATGCCAAACGCACCTATATCGAGTCGATCATCCGGGAAACCCGGCGTCTCGAAGAAGTACTGCAAGAAGTACTGAGCTACTCCGAGTCGCTGCACCCCACTTTCGACTGGTGGGACATCAATCAGCTCATCACCGGGGTTTTTGCCGGGTTGCGCGATGACCTGCTGATGAATCGCGTCAGTTGCCGGTTCGACTTCGAACCGAACCTGCCCAAGGCCAAGATCGACTACAAGAAAATGGCCTACTGCCTGCGCAGCCTGGCCACCAATGCCATCGAGGCCATGCCCGACGGCGGCCAGATCCAGATCCACAGCGCTTTGTTCAACGACGAAATACAGATCACCCTCACCGACACCGGGCCGGGAATGAACGCGGAAACCATCCAGGCCATCGCCACCCCCTTCTTTTCGACCAAGGACTCGGGCAGCGGGCTTGGCCTGTCCCTGTGCGTGCGCATTCTCGAGGAGCACGACGCCAACCTCGACATCGCCAGCGAAGAAGGCAAGGGAACCACCTTTACCATTCGATTGAAAATATCCAGGGAGGACAAGCATGACCCGACTACTGATCGTTGACGATGAACGCGATATCCGCTATCTCTACGCCGCCGAACTCGAAGATGAAGGCTACGAGGTGGAAACCGCCGGCAACGGCGCGGACGCGGCGGAACTCCTGAAACACCACCAATTCGACCTGGTGGTTCTGGACATTCAGATGAAGGGAGAGAGCGGTCTGCAGCTCCTGCAAAAAATCGTCAAGGAACGCACCGACCTTCCGGTTATCCTGTGCACCGCCTTTTCCTGCTACAAAGAAGATTTCTCCTCCTGGCTGGCCGACGGCTACGTGGTCAAGAGTTCGGATCTCTCCGAGCTGAAAAAAGAAGTCGCCCGCGTTCTGCAGAAAAAACAACACTAACCCCGGAGACCTTCAATCCATGAAAGCTGTGATCATGGCGGGAGGCTTCGGCACCCGCATCCATCCGCTCACCATTGACCTGCCCAAGCCGATGATCCCGCTGTACAACCGGCCGATCATGTTGCACATCATCGAACTGCTCAAGAAACACGGCATCGACGAACTGATTCTGCTGCTCTATCACCAGCCGATGATCATCAAGAATTTCTTCGGCGACGGCAGCGAATTCGGAGTTCGCATCACCTACGTTACTCCCCTTGAGGACTTCGGTACCGCCGGCGCGGTCAAAATGGCGGCTAAGCACCTGGACGAGCGCTTCATGATCATCAGCGGCGACCTGCTCACCGACTTCGATCTGTCGAAATCGATGGCCTTTCACCAGGAGAAACAGGCCAAGGCCACCATCACCCTGACCTCGGTGAAAGACCCCCTGCAGTTCGGCGTGGTCATCACCAACAAGGACGGGAAAATCACCAAGTTTCTCGAAAAACCGGGCTGGGGCGAAGTGTTCTCCGACACCATCAATACCGGCATCTATGTGCTCGAACCGGAAGTCCTCGACATGATCCCCGAGGGGGAAAACCGCGACTGGTCCAAGGACATCTTTCCGCTGATGCTCGCCAACGACGACGCCCTGTTCGGCTGCAGTCTCGACGGATACTGGGCCGACATCGGCAATACCGACGCCTACCTGGAGGCCTGCCAGGATATCGCCGCCGGCCGGGTCGCCATCAATCTCAACGAAAAACCGGCCGCCTCCGCCGGAGGACAACTGTATCTGGGCGACGGGGCCCAGTTGGCCAGGGACGAAAAATCCCTGGTCGAAGGGATGGTAGTGCTCGGCGACAATAGTCAGATACTCGGAAAATCGCGCCTGATCAACTGCGTGGTCGGCCGCAACTGCATCATCGAGGACGGCGTCGAACTCAAGGACGCGATCCTCTGGGACAACGTCTACATCAAGAAAAACAGCACCGTGAGCGGCGCGGTTTTGTGCAACAACATCCGGGTCGGGCAAAAAGTGATCATCGAAGAAGGCGCGGTGATCGCCGAAGAAACCACCATCGGCGACGAGGCCTTGATCAAGAAGGACGTCAAAATCTGGCCGCGCAAGGTCATCGAGGGCGGCGCCATCGTCAGCACCAACCTGATCTGGGGCGAAAAATGGCGCAAAAGCATCTTTGAAGGAGCCATCGTCCGCGGTCTGACCAACGTCGAACTGACCCCCGAATTCGCCGCCAAGCTGGGCGCCGCCTACGGCTCGATCCTGCCCAAGGATTCCTTCGTCCTCTCCGGCCGCGATTCGGTACGGGCCTCGCGCATGCTCAAGCGCTCCTTCGCCGGCGGCCTGCTGTCGGCCGGCATCAATGTCCGCGACACCAAGATGATCTCGCTGCCGGTGCTGCGCTACAAGCTGACCACCTTCGGCGAGGTCGGCGGCATCCAATTCCGCCAGTCCCCGGAAGAACCGGCGGCCACCGATATCCTCTTTTACGACGCCGAAGGGATCGAGATCTCGTCGGCCACCGCGAAAAACATCGAGCGGATCTTCTTCAAGGAGAACTTCCGTCGGGTCCATTACACCGACCCCGGGGGAATCTGGGAAATCCCGCGCATCTACGACTACTACCACGAAGGCTTCCTGCGCGCCCTCGATACCAAAGCGATCGCGGCGGCGGCTCCCAAGGTGGTGGTCGACCTCAACCATTCGCCGGCCGGCGAACTGTTGCCGGGACTCCTCAACGAACTGGGCTGCGAAGTCATCGAACTCAATTCGCAAGTGACCGAAACCCGCACCGGCACCCCGCCGGAACAGGATGCCAAGGCCATGGATCAGCTTTCGCGCATCGTCGTCACCCTCGAAGCCAAGGCCGGTTTCTGGATGGGCCCCTCGGGTGAGCGGATGAGACTGGTCGACGAATCCGGCCAACTCCTGTCCGACATCGAAGCGATGACCGTCCTTACCGCTCTGGTCTGCAAAGCCGAGCACCGCGACTCGGTCGTCGTGCCGGTTTCAGCTCCTTCGGTTATCGAACTGCTGGCCGCCGAGGCCGGCATGCTGGTCAAGCGCACCAAGAACGACCCGCGCGCCATCGTCGAATCGGCCAAGGACCGCCGTGTCCAGTTTGCCGCTTCAATGGAAGGCCGCTTCGCCTTCCCCTGCTTTCAGCACAATTTCGACGCCCTCTTCACCGTGGCCAAGACCCTTGAACTGCTGGTCCGAACCGGTCTTTCCATCGGACAGGTGCGAAAAGGCCTGCCAAAGCGCTTTTATGAACATGTCGAGGTCTCCTGCTCGCAGGAATTCAAAGGGGGAATCATGCGCAAGATGAGCGAAGATTCGGTCGATCTCGAGGCTTCGTTCATCGACGGGGTCCGCATCCAGCTCAAAAACGACTGGGCCCTGATGCTCCCCGACCAGTACCGGCCGGTGGCCCACGTCATCGCCGAGTCGGCCGACGAAAAACGCGCCAAGGAACTGGTCGAGACCTATCGGAAAAAAGTCGAAAAATGGAAGCAGGAACTCCAGTAGGGGCGATTCACGAATCGCCCTTGCGCCCGCGGAATCGCCGCCTGTGCGTGTGGAAATGATGGTAACACGAGTGAATCGCCCTTGCGCCCTCGGAAGCGCCCTTGCGCCCTTACTGAATCGGCCCTGGTTCGAGGGCGATTCATGAATCGCCCCTACGCTGAATCAACCGGGGATCGGAAATACGGCCATGAAACCGCTTAAAGTTGCCATCATCTGGCACATGCACCAGCCTGACTACAGGGATCCGGTTTCGGGAAAAACCCTCCTGCCCTGGACCTACCTGCATGCGGTGAAGGATTACGGCGAAATGTTGAAAACCGCCGCCGAAGTCCCGGGGACCCGGATGACCTTCAACCTGGTGCCGACCATGCTGGAACAGCTCGAGCGCTATGCCGACGGCAGCGCCGGCGATGTCTGGATCGATGCCGCCGCCAAGGACGCGGCGATCCTCACCGCGGAAGAAAAAACCCTGATTCTCACCCAGTTTTTCTCGGTGCACGCCGACCGCCATGTTCATCCGTACCGCCGCTACCGCGAACTGGCCCGGCGTCGGGGCAGTGCCCCGATACCCGATAGCACGGCTTTTTACGAGCAGGACCTGCGTGACCTGCAAGTCTGGTTTCTGCTCGCCTGGTCCGGGCACCACCTGCGCCAGGAATCACCCTTGGTCAAGCACCTCCTGGTCAAGGGCGAACATTTCACCGAAGAGGAAAAATCCCAGCTCCTCACCCTCTACGCCCGCACCATCGGCGAAGTGGTCGGGCTCTACCGCCGGATGGAAGACGCCGGGGAGATCGAAATTTCGGTCACCCCTTACGCCCACCCGATCCTGCCGCTGTTGTGCGGCACCGCCACCGCCCGCGAAGCCACCCCCGGAATCCAACTGCCGGCGTCGACCTTCAAACATGCCGAAGACGCCCGCCTGCAGGTTCGTCTCGGCCTCGATTTCGTTGCTGAAAAACTAGGATCGAAAGCACGCGGCATGTGGCCCTCGGAGGGTTCGGTCAGCGAAGAAGTGGTGCGCATCCTCGCCGAGGAGGGGGCGGCCTGGGCTGCGTCCGACGAAGGAATCCTGTCCCGCAGCCTGCCCGGAGGGCTCGCCGACCGCCGTCGCCTGTACCAGCCTTATTCTTTTGCCGGCCTGCCACTGATTTTCCGTGACCGCGAGCTTTCCGACCGGATCGGTTTCGTCTACGCCCACTGGACGCCGGAACGGGCCGCCTCCGACCTGATCGAGCAGCTGAAAAAGGTGGCTGTCCTGGCCCCGGGCGGACTGATCCCACTGATCCTCGACGGCGAAAACTGCTGGGAACGCTACCAGGACAACGGCCATCCCTTTCTCCTTGCCCTCTATCAGGGACTACTGGCCGACCCCTCGCTGCAGATGGTCACCGTCAAAGAAGCCTTGACCGGCATGAAGCCCGAACCCTTGTCAAAACTGGCCGCAGGTTCGTGGATCAACTCGGATTTTTGCATCTGGATCGGTCATCCCGAGGAAAACACCGCCTGGGACTGGCTCGAACGAGCCCGTCGCGATACCCTTGAAGCCACCGGGGTGCAGATACCGGACGGCAAAAGCGGCCAGCCGCTGCCGAATATTCTCATGCACCTGTTGCGGGCCGAGGGGAGCGACTGGTTCTGGTGGTACGGCGACGACCATTCCACCGATCAGGCCGACATTTTCGACGCCCTGTTCCGCCGCCACCTCGAAGCCCTGTACCGCGAAGCCGGGCTGCCGGTGCCGCAGCATCTGTTCCAGCCGATCAAGCCGATCAAGGAAGTCAAAACCGTTCACGAACCGACCGCCCTGTTCACCCCAACCATCGATGGCCGGGTTTCGGACTACTTTGAATGGCTGGCCGCCGGTTCCGCCGACCTGGCCGCCACCGGGGCCATGCACACGGCTCATCACAGCGAGTTTTCGGTGCTACTCTACGGCTACGACCGCCAATATGTTTACCTTCGCCTCGACCCCGAGGAAGACTTGATCAGCCTGCTCGGCCCCTCCGGCCGGATCGAGGTACGTCTGGGCGTAGAACGCAATCGGACCGCCCGGGTCAACCCTGGTCTCGGCCAACTGACCCTGCACGACCGGGAAACCGGCAAGCAACTTGCCGAGGGTCCAATTTCCTGCGGCCGAATCGTCGAAATGGCCATTCCGCTGGCCCCACTGGAACTGAGGTCGGGAACGCCGCTGGCCCTTTCCATTCACCTGTACAAGGGGAACAATGAAACCGCCCGTTGGCCCGCCGAGGGTCCGCTCCACCTCCCTTACCGGGGCGAGGAGCTGGAAACGGACGACTGGATGATATAGCGGGTGGAGCGCCCCCCCTCGTATCGGACAATGAGATGTAGGGGCGCTGCTTGCCGCGCCCGTTTTTTACACCAGGGCGCGGCAAGCGGCGCCCCTACGCCGGAATAAAAAAATCTTGCCGCTTTTTGAAAGGATCGCACTTTGTCGGAATTACGCTGGGACCCCCTGAAAATGAGCTGGGTGATCATCGCCAATGAACGCGGACGGCGTCCTCGCGATTTCATCCTTGAGCGGGAAAAAATCCATCTCTCGGCCTGCCCGTTTTGCGCCGGCAACGAAGCCAAGACCCCCGGTGAGTTGTTTGCCGTACGCACCGGCGGCAGTCAGGCCAACGGTCCAGGCTGGAAAGTCCGGGTAATCCCCAACAAATACCCGATCCTGCGCATCGAGGGGAATCTCGACAAAAAAGGCAACGGTCTTTACGACACCATCAACGGCATCGGCGCCCACGAGGTGATCATTGAAACTCCCGATCACGAACGCAACCTGGCCGACCTTTCCGTCACCGAAATCACCGACGTTCTCGGGGCCTACCGGGCACGCCTGCTCGATCTGCGCAAGGATTCGCGGTTCCGCTACATCCTCATTTTCAAGAACTACGGGGTCGAAGCCGGGGCCAACATTCCCCACTCCCACTCCCAGGTCATCGCCGTTCCGGTCACTCCGACGGTGGTCGCTTCCAAACTGTCGGTCTGCCGCGAGTACTATGCGCGCAAGGAGCGTTGCCTGATCTGCGACCTGATCGAGCAAGAGCGCCACGACGGCCGGGGCATCGTCCGCGACGACGGCGATTTCGTGGTGTTTGCCCCCTTCGCCTCCTGCTTTCCCTTCGAGCTGCGAATCGCTCCCCTGCGCCATGGCCACGACTTCGCCCAGATGGACGATCATGCCCTTTCGCGGTTGTCGGAAACCCTCAAAG
>Ga0154449_1156_pt3 | contig 11720 bp, 12 predicted proteins | sample RifGroC2_FD_105642 | JGI IMG/M metagenome (GOLD analysis project Ga0154449, IMG submission 105642) | Pelobacteraceae bacterium GWC2_58_13
GCCTTATGCCCTGCGCCAAATCCACGCCATCCCCGATGACGCCTTTCTGTTCCTCTGCCCGGCCAGCATCCGGCCGGTCAAGGGGGTACTCGAACTGCTGTTCCTGTTCGATGCGCTGGCCCGCCGGCGTGACGAGTTCCACTTCGCCTGCTGCGGCCCGATTCTCGATGCCGGGTACGGCCGACAGTTTCTGGCCGCCGTGGCCGAGCGTCCCTGGGCCTCGTATCTCGGCATCATACCCGCCGAGGCGATGCCCGCCGCCATGCGTCAGGCCGAAGTGATCGTCAATAACTCGATTTCCGAGGGACTGTCCAATGCCCTGCTTGAAGCGGTCGTGCTCGGTCGGGCGGTGCTGGCCCGGGACATCCCCGGCAATGCCGCCGTAATCGAGCACGGCGCCAATGGCCTGCTTTACTCGGATGCCGCTGGCTTTTTGCGCGCCGCCGAGCGCCTGGTCAAGGATTCTGCGTTTCTCGCAACGATGTCTCGCCCCGCCCCGGAATCCTACCCTCCACGCCAGGAATCGGCCGAGTTGGACCGACTTTGCCGGCAACTGATAAAAGGCCGGGAATCCGCCTGAGTTTTCTCTTCTCGAATTTATTGCAGGATGTTTTTTTGAGCTCTCCGGTCCTGCCAGATCGATCTGATTCTGGGCCAAGCGGTGCCATTCAGGGTCGTCAGGTAGACATGGAGGATGATCAGGGCGCATAGCAGACAGCCATTAAGAAAATGGAGGCCCATGAGAAATTTGATACTGCCGAACAGGTCGATGATTTTCCAGGGGGGATACAGCGATTTCAACGCCACGCCGGTCACCATCTGGACGGGGAACAGCCCCAGCATGATCAGCAGGTAAAGGGTTTTTTCCAGTGGGTTGAACCGCTTTTCGGGGGTTACCTGGTGGGGATCGGGCCGGCCCCGGAAATAATGAAAAAAGTAATGGGCAAACTGCTGCCGAAGTCCGTGGCGCACTTCTTCTTTTTGCGGTAGATATACGGCCCCCAAGTTTCCGGTCATGATGGCGTAATAGAAAAACCAGAAAAAAAAGGTGAAGGTCACATAGACCCCAATTTCGTTGTGCATTTCGATGGCGGTGCGGAAGTTTGGGAAAATATGAACATTTTCGGAAAAGCGGATCTGGGCGCCGGTCAGGATCAGGGTCAGTACGCACAGGATATGCAACCAGTGCCAGAATCGAATCGGCAGGGGTGAGTTGCAGGATTTTGGGTTGGCAGCCATGGTTACATCCCTTCTGCCGGTGCCGGGTTGAGGTGCCGGAAGATGTTAATGCTTCTCTTCAATCTCTTCCCACCCGTCCCACATCGGTTTGAAATGAGCCCAGGGGGTGGGTCCGAGAGTTGCCAGGTAGACGTGGGTAAAGACAAAAGCGCAGAGGGCGCAGGCAATCAGAAAATGGAGATTAACCAGGATTTTGAGCCCCCCGACCATATGGACCAAGGACCAGGCCGGACCGATGTATAAAAGCGCTAATCCGGTGACGATCACCAGCGGGACCAGTATCAGCATGATGACCATGTAGGCCGATTTCTGCAGGGCGTTGAACTTGTTTTCGGGAGTGGCGTGATGCGGGTTGGGGCGACCGAGAAAAAAGTTGAAAAAATAGTAGACTCCCTGGCGCCAGAGCCCCGTTTGCAGGTCGATTCTGCCGGGAACATATTGTTTGGCCAGGGTGCCGGCGATAATGGCGTAGTAAAAAAACCAGAGAACAAAGGAGAGCGAAACGACGATGCCCGCCGTGTTGTGCAGGCGGATGGCCGTTTTATAGGTGCCGAACAGGTTGATAAATTCGGGAAAACGGATCTGGATACCGGTCAGTACCAGTGTTACCACTCCCAGGGCATGCAGCCAATGCCAGATACGCACCGGGGTCGGATTCAGATAGATTTTAGATGCCGTAGCCATGTTCCCTCCTTTTTCTCCCTTGGGTCAAGCGGCCCCGGGAGGATTTTGGGGATTTTTTTGATATGTTTAATATTACATAGAATGGACTTCCCGGCAAGGTATGTCGGGAATCATTTTCAGGAGTTATTGCCATTTATGGCAGAAGGAAAAGGACTTTTCAGGTGTCCGGTCTGATTCGCATTGATACGCAGGAAGCGCTCCGATCGTTTCTGGCTTCAATTGTTGAGTCTTCCGACGATGCGATCATCGGAACCACCCTCGATGGGCGCATCCTCAGCTGGAATCGCGGCGCCGGGCAGATTTACGGCTATTCCGCGGAAGAGATCATCGGCCGGGCGCTTGCGGTATTGGCGCTGCCGGAACGGTTCGATGAAGTGCCGCGGATACTGGAGAAGGTTCACCGCGGCGAACGGGTGAAGCATTTTGAAACCATGCACTTGTGCAAGAACGGCCAGGTGATTTCGGTGTCCCTGTCCATCTCGCCGGTGGTTGATGCCCCGGGGCGCATCATCGGCGTATCGTGCATCGCCCGCGACGTGAGCCGGCGGATCCGTTACCAGGAATCGCTGCGGGAAGCCGAACAGAAATACCGGCTGCTGTTTACCGCCGGCACCGACGCCATTCTCGTCACCGATGCCGAAACCGGGCAGGTGGTGGACTACAACGAGGCGGCCCTGCGTCTGTATGATTACCCCCCGGAAGCATTTTCCCGTCTGAATATTGGCGACCTGGCGATGACTTCCGAAATCAATCATCCGGCGCCCCCTGTCGAAACGCCCCCCGACAGCATTGTTCGTATCCCCCAGGAGCGGCACCGCAAACGGGACGGCACCATATTTCCCGCGGAAATGTCGACCAGCGCATTTGTCTGGAAAGGGCGCCCGCTGCAGGTCGGAATCGTGAGGGATATCAGCGAACAACAACGGATCCGCGAATTGCGCCAGTCCCTGTTGATGGCCAGCGAAATTCAGCGTCACCTGTTGCCGCGTCAGGCGCCGGAACTGGCGGGTTTCGATATCACAGCAGAAAGCCGCTATTGCGAAACCATCGGGGGGGATTACTACGACTTTGTTCCGCTGCCGGAAGAAGGGCCGAGCCTGTTGGGCTGCGTGGTCGGCGATGTCAGCGGACACGGCATTGCCGCCGCCCTGTTGATGGCCATGGCCAAAGGTGTGCTGCGGGCCGAGATCGAACGTTTTGGAGGGGATCTGTCGGGGCTGTTCCTGTCGATGAACGGGCTGCTGGCCCGAAACATCAATGATGACCGGTTCGTTACCCTGTTTTTCGGAGTCTTGGATGCGGAGAAAAAAACGCTGTGCTGGAATTCCGCGGCCCATGGGCCGGTGTTCTGGTATCGTCGCCGGGAGGCTGTCATTGAAGAGCTGTCGACCACCGGCCCGCCTCTTGGAGCGTTTGAAAATAGCGACTTTAAACCACGCGGTCCCATTCGCCTGGAATCCGGCGACGTCGTCCTCATCGGCACCGACGGTATCTGGGAGGCCCGCAACCCCGCTGGCGAGATGTTCGGCACCCGCCGGTTGCGGCAAGTGCTGGCAACCTGGGCCGACAAGCCCGCCGCCGCCATCCACGGGGCGGTCATGGAAAAGGTTCAAATCTTCTGTGGGACCTGTACGCCCGAAGACGACATGACTCTGATGATCGTCAAGGTCCGCTGAGGGGGATTGTCAGAGCCACTGTTTTCTTTTAAAGAACAGCACCATGGATCCGCTGACAAGTAAACACACCATCCAGAACGCGGCGTACCCCCAGCGCCAGTGAAGCTCGGGCAGGACGTCGAAATTCATGCCGTAGATACCGGCCAGGAACGTCAGCGGGATGAAGATGGTGGCCATGATGGTCAGTGTTTTCATGACCTCGTTCATGCGATTGCTGATGCTGGAGAGGTAGAGGTCGAGCATTCCGGCCAGGATGTCGCGGAAGGTTTCCACCGTGTCGATCACCTGGATGGTGTGATCGTAGATGTCCTTGAAGAAAATTCCGGTCCCCTCGTCGATCAGTTCCGATTCGCTGCGCTGCAGGCTGCTGATGACCTCGCGCAGCGGCCAGACCGATTTCCGCAGCAGGATCATTTCGCGCTTGAGGTTGTGGATCTTGTGCAAGGTGGCGGGGGCGGGATCGGCAAGCAACTCGTCTTCCAGCAGTTCGATTTCTTCCCCGATCTTTTCCAGGATCACGAAATAGTTATCGATGATCGAATCGAGCAGGGCATAGGCCAGATAGTCGGCGCCCCGTTTGCGGATGCGCCCGCGGTTGTTGCGGATTCGTTCCCTGACCGAGTCGAAGACGTCCCCGGCCTGTTCCTGAAACGAGATGACCAGCTTATCCTTCAGGATCAGGCTGATCTGTTCGGTGCGGATATCGGTTTCTCCCTGGGGCAGGAAAAGCATTTTCAGAACCAGAAAGAGGTAGTCGTCGTGCTCCTCGAATTTGGGGCGGTGCCCGGTATTCAGGACGTCCTCAAGCACCAGCGAATGCAGGTCGAAGCAGACGCCGCATCGCTCCAGAAGATCCACCTGGTGGATGCCGTCGATATTGAGCCATCGGATGGCCGGACTGTCTTCGCTGGCCACCCCTGCGTCGATGGTCGCAACGGATTTTTCCAGAAACTTTTCGGCGGTGTATTCGATCAGTGAAATTTGCGCCGTGTCGACCTTGCGATCACCGACATGAATCAGGGTTCCGGGGGAGGCGCCGATTTTTTTCGGGTGGGTTCGGATAACCTTCTTGGGCATGGGGGCGGCTCCTTGAAAGGATGCGGGTCAGGCATCCCGACGGACGACGGGCATGCCTTTTTCATCATTGAAAGGGTACCCCGATTTTCCCGCGCCGTCCATTCTCTCCTGGGGGTAAGTAGTCGGAAGTTTTCAAGTAAATACTTGCCATCCTGGGAGGGTCTGTATAAACTTATTAAGTCTGAAAAACTCTTAATGGGGAGGGTTGGGGGATGATTCTGGTCCGGTTTGAGGATGGCAGCTTTCGCAAGGTTCCCGCCGCATTGCTGGGCAAGTTGATCAATTCCAAGGAAATTACCCACTTCCGGCGCTCTTCCGGTTGGGTTGACGCGACCAGCGACTCGGTCAGGGCCCACTTCTCTCCCAGCTACCACGGCCAGGAAAGGCGCCGCCGTCCTCGGGGCACGGGTAACTGACGCACATTCAAAACCAATGATCCGCCAAGGCCGGGATGTCTGTTCCTGGCCTTTTTTGTCCGGTGAAGCCCGGGCGGATCATTCGTCCCCGTCGACCTGACGATTCCGTTCCGGTGATGACAAAGGCCCGGCGTCGCTCGGGGGACGGTCAGGCCGCTGTGTGGCCGTAGCACTTCCGGGTCTTTTCCAGCACTTCGTCTCGCTGTCCCGCGGACATCCAGCCGAGGTCAAACAGGATGTCGCCGAGCAGACGGTGCGGAATCCCTTCCATGTCGTCATCCAGCTGCATGATCATGGCTTGGCGCAACTGGGTCGGGGTGATATACCCCAGCTTGACGGCAATCATACCGAATCTCGGCGAATGGGGATATCTTCGAGGCAACATCTCCCGGTCTCCTTTCGCGAATAGACTGAATGGGGGTAACCGTTTCGGCTAAAAGACTTAGCGAACGGTGTTTTCTTGGGCATTTACCGAGCGTGGACGAAGGTGCTTTTGCTGGCAATTGCGGCGGAGGCGGCTTGGGGGGGTGCGGTCTGTGTCTGTGATTAGCAAAATAAATGCCGGTTCAGATCCCGGATTCCCAGGCGTAAAAAAAACAAGCCCCGCCGGGAAGAGCGAGGCTTGTTTTGGAAGGCGTCGTTACCACCCGAATGAGCGGACCGCGCTTACTTCTTGTGGCAGTCACCGCATTTGGTGGGGCCGCTCTGGGCCTTGTGGCATTCTTTGCACAATGCGTGAGCGGAGTCCTTGTTCAGCTCGATCATGGCCGGCTCGCCCTGATGGCAGGCTTCACAGCCGAGTTTGTCGGCATGCGCTTTGTGGTTGAACGTGACGTTGCCGTTCTTGGCCTGCATGACAACGGTGTCGGCGGCCAGGGCCGGAGCGGCGGCGAAGGCGACGAGCATGGCGGCAATAATCAGTTTCTTCATGATTGGTCTCCTATTCAAAGGTGGATTAAAACACGGATTAAAATAGAGATTAATCGGACGCTGGTCAAGGGATTTTTGTCGGATTAAAAGTCGTTTTACGGTTTAAATTTATGCTTTTTGCATTCCGGCCGCGAATGCGGGAAGGGCGCCCGTCCTGAAACGCTTCGGATGTTTTTTTGATTTACTTCATTCCGGGAGGTTTTGCCATGCCCAACGATGTTGATATCGCCCGTAAGTTCCAGGCCCGGGCGATCGATGAAATCGCCGCCGGTCTCGGTATTCTTAAGACCGATGTGCTTCCCTATGGCCGGGACATGGCCAAGGTTCACCTGAATGCCTTGACCCGGCCGACGTCCCGCAAGGGGCGGCTGGTGTTGGTGTCGGCGACCACCCCCACGGCTTCCGGCGAAGGGAAGACCACGACCACCATTGGTCTCGGGCAGGCTTTTTCCCGACTCGGCGAATCGGTCTGCCTGGCCCTGCGCGAGCCTTCCCTCGGGCCCTGCCTGGGGATGAAGGGGGGCGCCACCGGCGGCGGTTACAGCCAGGTCATGCCGGCCGACCGCATTAATCTTCATTTCACCGGCGACTTTCATGCCATCACCAGCGCCAACAACCTCCTTTCGGCGGCGATCGATAATCATATCTACCACGGCAACGATCTCGGGATCGATCCCCGGCAGGTGGTCTGGCGGCGGGTCATGGACATGAACGACCGAAGCCTGCGCCACATCGTGGTCGGTCTCGGCGGCAAGGGACAGGGGATTCCCCGGGAAGGAGGTTTCGACATCACGGCGGCCTCCGAGGTCATGGCCATGCTTTGCCTGGCGGAGGACCTGAACGACCTCCGGCGGCGCCTCGACCGAACCCTGGTGGCTTACACCTACCGTGGCGAGCCGGTTCACGCCGGCCAGTTGCGGGTGACCGGAGCCCTGTTGGCGCTGTTGCGGGACGCCGTGCATCCCAACCTGGTGCAGGCCCTGGAAGGAACGCCGGCCTTCATCCACGGCGGTCCCTTCGCCAATATCGCCCACGGCTGCAACAGCCTGGCGGCAACCCGCATGGCCATGCACCATGCCGACTGGGCGATCACCGAGGCCGGCTTCGGGTTCGATCTGGGGGCGGAAAAGTTTTTCGACATCAAATGTCGGCAGGCTGGCCTCGATCCGGTGGCGGTAGTGCTGGTCACCACCGTGCGGGCGCTCAAGATGCACGGCGGCAAGGCCAAATCCGACCTGGAGCGCGAAGACCTTCAGGCGTTGGTCATGGGGTTTGACAATCTCGACAAGCATATCGAGAACGTCGGCAAGTTCAACAAGACTCCGGTGGTGGCGCTGAACCGGTTTGCCAGCGACAGCGATGCCGAGGTGGCCCTGGTTCGGGCCCGCTGCCGGGAGCTGGATATCCCCTTCGCGCTTTGCACTCATCACGCCGACGGCGGCGCGGGGGCCATCGAGCTGGCCCGACAGGTGATGGCCCTGGCCAAAACCAGCGAGCCCTTCAGCCCGCTCTATCCCCTCGCCTTGCCGGTGGCGGACAAAGTGCGGGTCATCTGCCGGGAAATCTACGGGGCCGACGATGTTGCCTTCACCCGACAGGCGGAAAAAGACTTGCAACAGGTCGAGTTACTGGGATTGACGCAGCTGCCGGTGTGCGTGGCCAAGGCGCCCAGTTCCCTTTCCGACGACCCGGCGCTACGGGGCCGGCCGCGTCATTTCGACGTCACCGTCAGGGGAATCGAGATCAATGCCGGCGCCGGTTTTCTGGTGATCCTGACCGGGGATATCCTGCGCATGCCCGGACTGCCCAAATCTCCGGCCGCCGAGCGGATCGACCTGACCGCGGATGGATTCATTGAAGGGTTGAGCTGAGCCCGGGGTTCAGCGCAGACCCAGCCGCTTGAAAATCTTGCCGCCGTATTTGTTGAGGGGGTTGTCGCGGGACAGATGGGGGAAAATCGGAGATTTGCGCAGGCCCAGGCGTCTCAGTTCGGCGACGATCTGGTGATGCCCTTTTTGCCGCAGACCTTTGCGCAGGGTAGCGAGCGCCTTCTGCCGCTGGCCGGCAAGATCCTGAATCCGCGCCAGATTCAGATAGTGCAGGGCATTGTCGGGTTCTTGTTTCAGCGCCGACACACACATGGAACTCCCCATCTGAAACTGCTGATATTCCTTGGCCAGGCAATAGCCGAGACAGGACGCCACGGTCGGAGTCCGGTTGATTTTAGCGGCAGCTTCAAAGTGCATCGCCGCCACCAGCGCATGTCCCTCTTCGAGGGCGGAAAGCCCTTTGGCTATCAGTTGTTCCAGGTCGGTGGCCATGAATCACCAGAAAATGTTGAGTTAAGACTTCTCTCCGGTAGATAGGTTTATCGCAAAAGGTTCGTTTGACAATAGACCTTCCCCGTTTTCTCCCTATCCGTTCGCTCCAATCCTCAGAGTACGCTGGCATCGAGCGAATCGGTAATGGCCAGCTCCCGCATTTTCAGGGCGATGCGGCGGCGCACCGCCGTGGGAATTTCCACATGCAGGCACTGGACCTGCGGGTTCAGTTTGCGTGCTTCGATGCGCTGGTGCGCATTGGCGCCGGCACCGGGAAGCCAGCGCAGGTCTTCGGCCGGGAGGTAGGTGCGTTCTTCTCCGGCCAGCAGACTTTTGATTTCCAGGTGTGGATCGAGCCTCCGGCCAAGCATCTGCAGGCCGCCGAGCAGGGCGAATTGGTACCCCTGGCGAGGGGCGGCGCAGAACTGCACGTAGATCTCCTCGGACAGGTCGCGCAGCATGGCCAGGCCGCGTCGCAGTCGCCGTCCCGGGTGGAGATGGATAACCCCGCCGCTTTCCTGTACTTGTCCCAACTCGGTTGGAAAGGGGTAGGGCGGGAGACCGCCAAGCCCGACAATCAACCGGTAATCGTCGTTGCGGGTACCGACACAGCCGTGAATGTCGATGACCAGTTCCGGAGCCGGCCCGCCGAGAATCTTCACGTATCGTCCAAATCCCTCTTCCAGTTTGTAGCAGAGGGGATGCCCCTTGGCGTTGACGTAGGGATAGATGACATCGATGTTGCTCGGATTGAGCGGCACCCCCCAGCCCTTGAGTTTTTCCAGGTTTTCGTCGGTCAGCGGTTCTCTTCCGGAAAATCCCAGATTGATCATCGCCGCGTCCGCCTTGCCGGCCCGCAGAAAAAACAGGGCCACATCGAGGGTATGCGGATCATAGGGGCCGTGGCTGGCGGTCAACAGGGGCAGGGTGGGATCGCACTCCCCCGCGCGGCGCAGCAGCAGCACCCCGCCGGCGTGGTCGGGAATGAAGCGGGCTTCGAAATCGGCCGGCGAAAGGCAGGGGTGCCAGCCGGTTTCGCTGGTCGGCGCCTCGCCGAAAAACCGGGTCAGAGTGTGCTCGCGCCAACTGGCGACAAAGCGCAGAACCCGGTCGGGCAGCCGGTAATAGATCGAATAGTGGGCGACGTCGAGATAGACGCGGATGTCGAGTTTCAGCAGCAGATCGCGGTTGTAGTTGTTCTGGGTGGTTTTCAGCAGCCGCCCGGTGATGTCGTCCATGGCGGCAAATACTGCTTCGGTGGGGGGTTCGTCAAGGCGTTCCACCCGTTTCAGGTGGCGATAGTCCTCGCGGCCGATTTCCACCTCAAGGCGGTTGAGGTGTCGCTTGAAGGGGGCTTCGTAATCGACCGTGAAGTTGCTGATGAAAAGTTTCGGAATCCTGGGCCGGCGCTCGGGCATACGGCGATCCTTTTGTTGCTTTAATGATAGCGGTAATCGGGGATTCGGGCAACCGGTGGCGAAGCTTTCGGCGAATGGACCCGGAAATCGTGTTTTTTGCTCAGGATGTCAGTTTCCGGAGGGCTTGGCCGAGCGATTCGGATAGCGCGGCTTTGATTCTCTGCCAACGGTCTCCGTGCTCGCAGGGAAGGCGCTGGTTGATCTCCAGTTCGATCGCCAGGTAGGTCCCGGCGTCAAAGCGGCGGCGCAGGGCGGTGCCGAGACTGTCGGCCGCGCCCCGGTAGGGATAGTTGCGGCGGACGCCCAGCCGTGGTTCGGTTTTGACCAGAGCCCGTTGCCAGGCCATGCAGAAGGCTTTTTCCTGCGGCCGGGCCGGGTCGTACAGCAGGCCGATGTCGGCGTTGCGGACCTGGCCATGCAACTCGGGGGTAAAGGAGTGGATGGCGATATGGATTACCGGCCGGCCGGATGCGATGAGCCGGACCGCCTGTTTTTCGACCGCCTGTCGGTGGGGGCGATAGTAGCGGCGCAGGATGGATTCCTTTTCGGCCGCGGGCAAATCGCGGGTGATGAAGGAAAAGAGTGTCGGGTGACCGACCGAACGGTTGAGGTCGACCAGCAGGCGGGTGACCTCGGCGGATTCGAGGGGGGCGTCGAACTCCCGGGCCAGTTGCCGGGCCAGGGGCAGAATGCCGAGGTCATAGCCGCGATGGGTATGGAGCAGGTCGGCGTGGCCGGCGAACAGCGGGCGATAGGGTTCGGGCACGCGGTTACCGCCGTGTTCGCAGCTGAACAGGAGCGGTGGGTGGTCAGCCAAGGAACAACCTCCCTTCGGCGAGGCAGTCGCACAGCTCGCGGTAGATTTCGGTCTGGCGGGCTCGCGCCGGTTCGGGGCCGAGCGCCCGCCGCAGGCGCCGCGACAGCGGACCCTGGGCGAAAATGGTCGAAAGCGCCGCCGGCACGGATCCGGCGGCGAACAGCTCCTGCGCCAGATGTTGCCAGAGGTCTCCGGTGCTGGCTCGTTCGCCGGGGAAGCCGAAGGCCGCGAGGTAATTTCGGTCGCCGATGACGACCAGCTCGCCCCGGTGAACGCATTCCTCGAACAGCTCGGCCAACGGCGGAACCGCCCAGGTCATCTGCTGCTCGACCGTCTGCCAGCGTTCGGTGGTCAGGGCCTTGAGGGTTTCGGCGATCAGTATGGCGATGGCCAGATCGGCCGCCGGGCACTCCTGCACGTCCAGCACCCGGATTTCGATGGTGTCCCGCTCGAAGCGGGCGATGGCTCCCCGCGAGTTGAGCCACTCGTCCTGCAAAATACCGCTCGGATCGAAGGGGGCGATGGCCCGGTACATCGGCCGCAGGATGTCTCTGAAATAAGCGGCGCGGGTGAAAGCCGGCTCCGGGATGACCCGGCCGGCAATCTGCGGAATCCGTTTCTGGTTGTGGCGGTAGACCTCGAGCCGGCTGTCGAGCATCCCGCCGAGGCGGCCGTCGAGCATCGGCGAACTGGCCGCCAGCGCCGGCAGGATGGGGAGCAGCAGCCGGATCGCCGCGTGCAGCGCGCCGAACTCCTCGTCTCCCTGAAACGGCAGATTGATGTGAGCACTCTGCAAGTTGGCCCAGCCATGCCCCCGGCAGCCGAAGATGTGGTTGTAGCTGTCGTAGATCGGGCTGTTTTCGTGGGGCCAGAGGCGGGTTTCCCGGTGCGGGTCCATCCACGGGTGCATCGCCGTGGGCATCAGGCGGCCGCCGAGGGCTTGCAGGTGGCGGTTGACCGCGCCCACCCCGTTCTGGAACGGTTCGGTCAGCCCCTCCAGCCTGGCGCCCGGGCCGTTGGTCTTCAGCTCGATCACGTGCAGCACCAGTTCGTTGGACCAGCACAAGGGGCCGACTTCGACCTCGCCGACCCGTTTTCCGGCCTGGGCCTCCAGCACCCGGTCGGCCACCGGCAGCACCGAC
>Ga0154449_1003_pt1 | contig 11712 bp, 9 predicted proteins | sample RifGroC2_FD_105642 | JGI IMG/M metagenome (GOLD analysis project Ga0154449, IMG submission 105642) | Pelobacteraceae bacterium GWC2_58_13
ATCAACCTGCGGGAAACGGAGGACAGCTACATCGTCGAAACCCAGTTGCCGGGCATCGACCCCAAGGAACTGGAAATGACCATCCTTAAAGGAACCCTGACCCTTTCCGGTGAGCGCAAAAACCCTGAACAGGAAGCCGGCTCCTGGCATCGCCGCGAACGCAACACTGGAAAATTCATGCGCGCCATCGACATTCCCGCGGAAATCGACCTGGAAAAGGTACAGGCCGAATACCAGAACGGCCTGTTGACGGTAACGCTTCCCAAGGCCGAAAGCGTGCGACCGAAACGGATCGAAATCAAGGAGAACTGAAGCCTGCTGAAACATATTCAACCAACGACAAGGAGTGCAACCATGAAAGACAATGAACTCACGGTGAATAAAGACAATCAATTGGCCGCTGTCGACAAGGACCGGACGGCCTATGTATCCCCGGCGGTGGATATTTTTGAGACGGACAACGCCCTGATCGTCATGGCCGATCTTCCCGGGGTCGGCAAGGAGCAACTGGAACTCGGACTCGACCGGACCGTTCTGACCATTGAAGGAAATACTTCTTTGGGTACCGAACCTAATCTCTATCGGGAATTCGGGACGGCCGGCTATTACCGCCGGTTCCATTTGCCGGAGAATCTCGACCTCAATCAGACGACCGCTGAATTCAAGGATGGCGTTCTTACCCTGACGCTGCCCAAGGCGGCCGCGGCCAAACCCCGCCGCATCGAAGTCACCGTCCATTGACGACGGAAAAAGGGCCGGGCACAATCCCCGGCCCTTTTTCATAACCAACGGCACCCAGCGTATCACGCGGTATACTTACATCCGAACCGTACCAACCAATCGGGAGAAGCTGTATGGACATCAACAAAATGACCGTCAAAACCCAGGAAGCCGTCCAAGCCGCGCAAACCCTGGCCACCCGACTCGGGCATGTAGAAATCGATGGCGAGCATCTGCTGGCGGCGATGCTGGAACAGCCCGAGGGCCTGGCCCCTCGGTTGCTGCAAAAGCTGGATGTTCAGGTCGAGAATTTTTCCCGGGCCCTGAAAAAAGAGTTGGAAAAACGCCCCAGCGTTTCGGGCGGCGGCACGGAAGCGGGGAAAATCTATGTCTCTACCCGCTTCAACCGCCTGTTGGTCAAGGCCGAGGAAGAAGCCCGCCACCTCAAGGATGAATACATCAGCGTCGAACATCTGCTGCTGGCGATGGTCGAGGAAGGTTCGAGCTCTCCGGCCGGGCGCCTGTTCAAGGAATTCAAGATCGACCGCGACCGGCTGTTGCAGGCCCTGTCGTCGATCCGCGGCCACCAGCGGGTCACCAGCCCGGACCCGGAAGGAACCTATGAAGCGCTGGAAAAATACGGCACCGACCTGGTCAAGGCGGTGCAAAAAGGAAAGCTCGATCCGGTGATCGGCCGCGACAACGAAATTCGCCGGACCATCCGCATCCTCTCCCGTAAAACCAAGAACAATCCCGTGCTGATCGGCGAACCGGGGGTCGGCAAAACCGCCATCGTCGAAGGGCTGGCCCATCGCATCGTGCGTGGCGACGTCCCCGAGGGGCTCAAGAATAAGACCATCTTCGCTCTCGACATGGGCGCGTTGGTGGCCGGGGCCAAGTACCGCGGCGAGTTCGAGGAACGGCTCAAGGCGGTGCTCACCGAGATTCGCAACAGCGAGGGTCGCATCCTGCTGTTCATCGACGAACTGCACACCATCGTCGGCGCCGGCAAGGCCGAAGGGTCCATGGACGCCGGCAACATGCTCAAGCCGATGCTGGCCCGAGGCGAGCTCCATTGCCTCGGCGCCACCACCCTGGACGAGTATCGCAAATACATCGAAAAGGATGCCGCCCTGGAACGACGCTTCCAGCCGGTGCTGGTCGAAGAGCCGACGGTCGAGGATACGATCAGTATTCTGCGTGGGCTCAAGGAACGGTACGAGGTTCACCATGGCGTCCGCATTCACGATAATGCCCTGGTGGCGGCGGCAACGCTCAGCGATCGCTACATCTCCGACCGCTTCCTGCCGGACAAGGCCATCGACCTGATTGACGAGGCCTGCGCCATGATCCGCACCGAGATCGACTCGATGCCGAGCGAACTCGACGAAGCGACCCGCAGGATGATGCAGATGGAAATCGAGGAAGCGGCCCTGAAAAAAGAAAAGGATGCCGCCAGCATGGCCCGTCTGGAGCACCTGCGTCGGGAGCTGGTCGAGCTGAAAAAACGGACCGCCGACCTGAAGGAACAGTGGGAGGCCGAAAAAAGCTCCATCAAAACCATTCAGAGTTTACGCGAGGAGATCGAGAAAATGCGCCAGGAGATCGAACTGGCCGAGCGCAAGTACGACCTCAACCGGGCCGCCGAACTCAAGCACGGCAAGCTGCCGCAACTCGAACAGCAGCTGCATGATCGGGAGAAAGTGATGGCCGGCGACGATCAGGGCCCCCGACTACTGCGGGAGGAAGTCACCGACGATGAAATCGCCGGCATCGTCGCCCGTTGGACCGGCATCCCGGTCACCCGACTGGTGGAAGGAGAACGGGAAAAACTGCTCAAGCTGGACCAGGTGCTGCACAAGCGGGTCATCGGCCAGGATGAAGCGGTACAGCTGGTCGCCGACGCGGTGATTCGGGCCCGGGCCGGCATCAAAGACCCGCGCCGGCCGATCGGTTCATTCATCTTTCTCGGCCCGACCGGGGTCGGCAAAACCGAGCTGGCGCGCTCCCTGGCCGAAACCTTGTTCGACAGCGAAGACAACATGGTACGCATCGACATGTCCGAGTACATGGAAAAACATGCGGTCAGCCGCCTGATCGGCGCCCCTCCCGGCTACGTCGGCTACGAGGAAGGGGGACAGCTTACCGAGGCGGTCCGGCGCAAACCCTATTCGGTCATTCTGTTCGATGAAATCGAGAAAGCTCATCATGACGTGTTCAACGTCCTGCTGCAGGTGCTTGACGACGGTCGCGCCACCGACTCCCTGGGTCGAACGGTCGATTTCAAGAATACCGTCATCATCATGACATCGAATATCGGCTCACAGCACCTGCTGGAGGGCATCGGAGCGGACGGCCAGATCACCGATACTGCGCGAAACAACGTACTCCGCGAACTGCGTCAACATTTTCGTCCTGAATTTCTCAATCGCGTCGATGATATCGTGATTTTCAAAACTTTGACGCTGGCGGAAATCAAAGCCATTGTCGAACTGCTGATCCAGGAACTGCGCAACCGCCTGGCCCATCGCCGCATCGGCCTGCAACTGACTCCGGCGGCCCTTGACTTCATCGCGCGAAATGCCTTTGACCCGGTCTATGGCGCCCGTCCGCTCAAGCGATATCTGCAACATCAACTGGAAACCCGCATCGGACGGACGTTAATAGGCGGAGATCTGCACGAAGGCGCCACCATTTCCGTCGATGTCAATCAGGACGGCCTTTGCGTGACCCAAGTCAATCCGGCGGATAAGAATCCGTCCAACTGACCTTTCAACCATACAACGTTGCCCCCGCCAACCCCGAAGGACGTCTCGATTTGACGACTTTCGGGGTTTTATATTAATGAAAAACGCCCCGGATGCCTTGGCATTTTTCTTGCAAAAATTTCCAGACAACAGATTTAATGCATCAGGGATGGACGTGAAACCATGAGTAAACGGAAGCGTTTTGGCGAAATTCTGGTGGAGGCGAAAGTCGTCACCGAACCGATGTTGCAACTCGCCCTTGAAAAGCAAAAAGGGACCGGTAAACGCCTCGGGCAACTGCTGGAAGAGATGGGAGTCGCGACCGAAAAGGACACGGCAGTGGCCCTGGCCCGCCAATTTGGATTCCGAACCGTTCAGAACCTGACCACCTACAGTTTTCCAAGCGAAGTCCTGGCCCTTTTCACCAGCGATTACGCCCTGCAAAAAGGTGTCTTTCCGCTGAAACTGGAACAGAAAAACCTTTACCTTGCGATGGTCAATCCTCTCGATATGGACGCCATCGACGACATCACCTTTCGTACCGGGTTACGGGTTTTTCCTTGCGTCACCACGCCGGGAGAAATCCAGACAGCTGTTCATCGGCACTACCTCGGCGGGCGTCCCAATGAACCCGAGCAGAAAGACTCCGACTGGTGGACCATCCTGGTTGTCGACGATCAGGAACTGGTTCGCTCGGCCATCATTGCGGCATTAAAAAAGGATGGCTACCTGACGCTGGAAGCCACCAACGGCGCCGACGGTCTCAAACTGGCCTGCCAGCACAATCCGCACCTGATCATTTCCGATACCGTTATGCCGCGCATGGACGGCTACGAAATGTTCCGGGCCCTGCAGGCGCACAACATTGCTCGCAAGATCCCGGTGATTGCCCTTTCTTCGAAATCCGCCGCCGAAGAAGAGGCCAAGCTTCTCGACTCCGGCTACTTTGATTTCATTCCCAAACCGATCAATTCCGTCCGCCTGCTGGCGCGGGTGCGCAGAGCCCTGAAAACCACCTATGGTTCCAACGGGCCTCCGCAGAGATAAAGAAATACCTGGAAAAACGTTGAAAATTTCGTCGGATCAGTATAATATGACTCAAAAGGTCATATTTAGCATGTCCCTTCAAATAACAGGGAGGCTATTATGAGGATCGACATTCTTGGCAAGCCTGAAAGTGGTCAACGTTGCGAACGAACCCTGGAAAACGTCCGCTTGGCCTTGGCCCAAACCGGGGTGGAGGCAGAGGTTCATCTCTACCGCGACCGGCGGAAAATGATTGACCACAGGGTTTACGTTTCTCCGGCCCTGATCATCGATGACAGCGTTCGGGTGGCCGGTCGGGTCCCTGAAATCATAGAGATTGTCAGTATGCTTGCGGAACGGCCGCGTTACCAGAAACGGCTGCAGCAGGTCGCTTGATCCTTTAAAACACCCCCCTCAAATGGTTTGCTCCAAAACTATCGGCTCCTCTGCGTTCAGCAGGGGGGCTTTACTTTTTCGATTTCCTCGGTTAACTTGAACCAATTCAAAATCATTGATCTCTGAGGCAAAATGGCAACCATTCTACTCGTTGACGATGTCCAACTGTTCCTCGAACTGGAGAAGTCTTTTCTCGAGGATGCCGGTTATCTCGTCGCCACGGCCTCATCCGGCGAAGAAGCGCTGGAGAAGCTGCCTGCGATCAATCCTTCGCTGCTGCTGCTCGACCTTTACATGACCGGCATCGACGGCGACGAAGTCTGCCGACGGATGCGAAGCGACGAACGCTGGAAAAAACTTCCGGTAATCATGGTCACCGCGGCGGGAAAGGAGCAGGAAATCCGCAAATGCCTGGACGCCGGCTGCGACGATTACATCACCAAGCCGGTTCAGAAGCAACTCCTGGTCGAGAAGGTCAAACGCCTGCTGGGCGCGGTGAAGGCCCGCACCGAAGAACGCAAGTCCTCGTCTTTTCAGGTGCAGGTTCGAGGCAACGGCCAGCAGTTGGTCGCCACCGCCAGGGATTTTTCCCGCAACGGCATTTTTATCAAAAGTACCTCTGCGATGGCGCCCGGAACGACGGTCGAACTCAAGTTGAGCCGTCCCGAGGGAAGGGACATTGTTCTGCTGGGAAAGGTCAAGCGGATTCAGGATGGCCCGAACGGCGGAATGGGAATCTACTTTATCCGCCCTGAAGGAATAGCCATTGAAGAGTTGAACCAGTTGCTGGAAAACACCACGGAATCTGATTTAGCCGCCGCTCTCGCCGCGCCGCCAAAAAACCCGCGCACTCCGCAGGAAACCCAGGAAATGCAAAACACCAGACTGCGGGAAGAAAACAACTCTTTACGCCAGCGGATTCAGGAACTCGAAAACGAAAATCGCGAGTTTGCCGAACGCATCGTCCACACCGAAGAAGTCAACAACAACCTGACCAACCTGTACATTGCTTCTTCCCGTCTGCACTCGGTGCTGAATCGATCCCAAGTCAGCGAAATCATCCAGGAAGTGGTGATCAATCTGGTCGGCGCCGAAAAGTTCGCCCTCGCTCTCTACGACAAGGAAACCGGATCCTATCGCTTCGAAGGTGGGGAGGGCCTCGAACCGGAAGAATTTCCATCGGTGGAACCAGGGAGCGGCCTGCTGGGCCGGGTGGTGGCCAACGGCGAGGACTATTTCCGGGAAAGACCGGCGGCGGCCTCCGACGACCTGCAAAACCCGCTGGCAGCCATCCCGCTCACCATTCACGGCACCTGCATCGGCCTGCTGGCGATCTACCGACTGTTCACCCAGAAAAACCGGTTTGAAGATGTGGATTATCAGTTGTTCAACATGATGGCCCAACACGCCGCCACGGCACTCTTCTCGTCGAACCTTTACGAAGCCTCGGAACGCAAGCGGCAGACCTATCAGGGGCTGATGGAACTACTGCTCAAGTGACGCCCGCCCAGCCCCAGATCCACCGGCGCCAGAAATCCTTCCGCCAGAGCAAACCGCACGATTTCCTCCCCTTCGGAGCGCATCACGCTGCCGGAGAAAATCTTTTCTGCCGACCGCTGACCGTTACATCCCCGAAGCAGCTTGATAAAATCCTCTTCCAATGACTCGCACAAAACCTGTCCGCCCCGTCTCAGAAAAATGGCGACCGACCCGACCGGCCGGAACATCGCGGCAATCTGCTCCAGTTCGGCCTCGCCCATTTCAAGCAGATCGAGAATTTCATAGGCAAAAGACACCAGGCGGACCCCTTCGGCCACCCGCAACGGCGACTTCCACGGATCGACCCCGCGGAGGGATTCGGGAGAAACCGGCAGGGTTTCCGGACCCAACAGGGTTTCAGCGTAATGGTAATGATAGCGAAGTAAATCCTGGCCCGCCGGCAGCAGGTCGGTTCGCTTCCGCTTTTTGAGCAGAAACGCCAGGTAGCCTTCCTGCGACGAAAGAGCTTGGGCGGGCGTCCAGTGTTCGCTGTTCAGCAGGGTCTCGCGCGAGACCTTCTGCTCGGCAAGCAGCCATGCGGCAAAACCCCGCAGAAAGGCGACCGCGTCGCATCCGGCCGCCTTGAGCAGGGCAGAAAAAAACCCGACCGCCCGACCGGTGTTGTAAAAAAGATCGGCGGATGCCGCCAACAATCGGCAATTCTCCAGATCGGCGGCGCTCATGGTGGCGCTTTCGATGATTTCGTAGGGCGGATCGGTCTGGGCCAGCAGGCCGTAATCGGACGCCTCCCGATGAAGCACGGTGCCGGGCAGGACGGCCAGAGGAAAGAGGTCGATATGGTTGGGCGCCAGCCCGAGAGCGTAGTTGAGGCTCTGGCGGAAGCCCCGGAAATCGTCCCCCGGGAGTCCATAGATCAGGTCGAGACCGTAGGTCACCCCTTCCCGGGCCAGCAGCTGGATTTTGCCGGCAAACTGCTCGGGATCGAGGCCCCGGCGGATATGGCGAAGCACTTCGGGGCGGGCCGACTGCAAGCCGATCTGCACCGAGCAGGAGAGCTTCGCCAGCAGGCGAGCCGTTTCCCGATCCAGGAAATCGGCCTTGGCCTCCAGGTGAAAATGGATGTGCGGAGCTTTGCGGGCAAGGAGCTTGAGCAGGTGTTTACCCCGCTCCGGCGGATGATTGAAGGTCGAATCGAGGACCCAGACCTGGCTGACCTGCCGGCGGACGAACAGGTCCAGTTCCTTTTCCAGCCGCTCCAGCGGAAACAGGCGGGTGCCGCGACTGCCGCGGGCATCGAAACAGAAGGTGCAGTTAAATGGACAGCCCCGGGAAGTTTCCCAGAGCACGCCCCCGGCTTCCGTTGGAGACACCGCGCCGGCCAGCCACGGGGAAGGCAAACGGCTCAGATCCGGCGGTGCCGGCGCCTCGGCTTCTCCATGCTCGGCCAGCACCAGCCCCGGGGCCGGCGCCAACCCTTCGCCTTGAGCCAGTCGCTGCACCAGATCGCGGAAGGTCTCTTCGCCCTCGCCAAGGATAACGGCATCGAACCCGCCCTCCGACAACACCCCCCTCGGATCCGCATGTCCTTCGGGACCGCCGGCCAGCAACCGCAAATGGGGCTGGGCACGCCGCAATTGACGCGCCAGGCCGCATACCCGGCGCCGGTTCCAGACATACAGGGGAAAAGCCACCAACTGTGGCTCGCTGGTGAGAATCGCCTGCAGCATGTGCTGGTCGCTCTGTTCAGGGAACAGGTCAAGCAGCAGCGCCTGGGCACGTTGCGCCTTCGGCAGGGCGGCCTTCAGGCACCCGGCCGCCAACGGAACGGCCTGAGCCGAACGGCGAACATGCAGGGTCGGCAGAACGATGCGCATGGATCGGATCCTCCCGGCTGCCCTATCGAACGGCAACCGCTTAACGTTTTTATAGGTTTATCTCGGCCGGCGGCGGCGCGAAAAGGTGTTCGTCGGTAGTCCGAATCCGCAGGCGCTCGAAGGCGGTCTTGAATGTCGGATACTGATCCCGTAACTGTGCCAGGGTCAGTTGATAGCCATAATTCATCACATGATGACGAGCTTCGTTGCTCATCGGACTCTGAAAGAAGAACAACGATTCCTCGCGGCCCGGCTCGATCAATAACACCTCGACGTCGGGATGTTCACGGCGGAAATTGGTAATCGCCAGATCGAGCTTCTCCTTGTTTTCGATCCGCCGCGACTGCTCCCAGGCAAACGAGATGCCGAGGTCGGCGATGCTTGAGCACTTGCCAAAGGACAGCGAAGGGAGGCAGGACCGCTCCTGGTCATTGACCATGGGAACCCGGGGATTGACCACCAGGATCAGCTCGGCGCCCCGCTCGACGGCGATATCCAGATGACTCACCCGGCCGACGGATCCGTCCAGGTAATATCGTCCGGCTATGGGGTAGGGTCGAAAAAAATACGGGATGGCGCTGGAGGCGGTAATCGCCTGACAGATGCTGACATCCCGAAATTCCTCGCCGCCGAACACCACCCGGCGGCCATGGTCGATATCATAGGCCGGAATGTAGAGTTCGGCATCAAGCTGCCGAAAATCGTTGTGGATGCCCTCTTTACGAAAGGCCTGGCAGAGATACTGACACATCGGCTCAAGAGAAAAGAGGCCGGAGGGAAACTGTTCCTGGAGGATGGTGAAGAGGTCGTTCAGCGAAAAGGCCCAGCGATGGCGGCGATGAAAACCGAGAATTTTAAAGAGGTTGCGCAGTACCTGGCCACAGGAAGCAACAAGTTCACGGGCATCGAGCCGGTAGATATCCTTGCGCCGCCAATTGAAAACGGTGCTTTCGTTGTTGACGATGGCCTGAAACAGAGCGGCGGGTTCGATTTTATTGGCCATCAGGGTGGCAATCACCGACCCGGCGCTGACCCCGACGTAAAGATCGAACTGGCGGGCCGAAAACCCTGGCGCGAACAGCCGGTCCAGAGCGGTCAGACAGCCAATCTCGTAAGCAGCCCCCATGATGCCGCCGCCGGCCAGAACCAGAGCTGTCTTTCCCTTATGATGGGGCACCGGGCCTCCTATTTTTTGGCGCGCACCTTGATTTTCGGTTTGCCGTCTTCGGTCACCACCCGAAACTCGACCTCGCGTTCACCGAATTTTTCACGGATTTTATCCTTCTGCCGTTCCAGAAAGAAGTGAACCTGTTGGCGATCCGGCTCGGGTCCGGCGATGCCACAGGATTCGCGGGCCTGCAACAGCTCCTGATAAATCCGATCCAGGGGATCGACAACGGGAAGAGGTACGATCTCGGATACCTTTGATCGATCGGCCTTGGCGGTATGCCGGACGTAGCGCCCTTCATCGATCAAACGCAGAATGCGATCCCAGTAGGTGGAATAACTATGGAAACGGGTGGACAGGGTCTGGAAACGAAAACGCAGATCGGTCTGGATGATTTTGCGATTGACGAAACGGCGCAGACGGTTGGCCGCCGCCTCACGCTTCTTCAGCGGCTCGCGTTTCTCGACTCCGGCAAAATATTGCTCGTAGAGGATCTCCAGCTCCTTGAGATCCTGCTCGACATTCCCCAGCTCCCTCGCAATCGCATTCCGGTCATCCATTGAAGCCTCCAATATCTCGACTATACTGAAATCACCAGGTCTTTGTAAAGGAAAACGCGGGGATATGCCAGGGTCGGACAGGCATAATTCTTGACTCTCCGGAACCTTTACCCGATAATTGTTTTTTTTCAAAGGTCTCATTTTCAGGAGGGATCATGCGGACTCAACATCTGGCTGCGGTCATCCTCGCGGCGGGTCAGGGAACACGGATGAAATCGCAGCTGCCCAAGGTGCTGCACCCGGTGGCGGGACAACCGATGGTTTGCGCGCCGGTCCGGTTGTGCCGGGAACTGGGGTGCGAGAAAACCGTCCTGGTGATCGGTCACGGCGCCGACCAGGTGCGAAAAACGCTGGCGTCCGACCAGTTGCTGTTTGCTCTTCAGGAGCAACAACTCGGCACCGGCCATGCCCTGCTCTGCGCCGAGGATCACCTACAAAACTTCTCCGGCACCCTGCTGCTGCTGTGCGGCGACGTGCCGCTGCTGCGACGACAGACGCTCGAACGACTGCTGGCCTACCATGCCGAACAGCAGGCGGCAATCACCGTGCTGACCGCCGAAATGGAGAATCCCCACGGCTACGGCCGGGTGGTCCGCGATGACGAAGCGGTCCTGCGAATCGTCGAAGAAAAGGACGCCTCGGCCAAGGAAAAAACCATCCGCGAAATCAACACCGGTATTTACGCCTTCGAGGCTCCGCTGGTTTTCGACGCCTTGCGAGCCGTCGGCCGCGACAATGCCCAGGGCGAATACTACCTCACCGACGTGCTGGAAATTGCCCGGCGGCAGGGCCGGACGGTGCGCGCCATTCGTGTCGCCGACCCGGACGAGCCAATGGGGATCAACGACCGGGTCCAGCTGGCCGAGGCCAACGCCATCCTGCGTCGCCGCATCAACGAAGCGCACATGCGCGCCGGGGTGACCCTGCTCGACCCGGCGGCAACCTACATCGATCCCCAGGTTGAAATCGCTCCGGATTGCGTGATTCATCCGGGAGTCCATCTGCGGGGAACCACCCGCCTCGGCGGCAACTGCGTCGTCGAGCCGGGCGTGATCGTCACCGACTGCGTCATCGGCGATTCAGCCCATCTCAAGGCCGGTTCGGTCATGGCCGAGTCGACCCTCGGCCCCCATTGCACCATCGGTCCCATGGCCCATCTGCGCCCCGGCACGACGCTGGCCGGCCACAACAAACTGGGCAACTTCGTCGAAACCAAAAAGGCGATTCTGGCGGAAAAAGCCCAGGCCAGCCATCTCACCTACATCGGCGACGCCGAGATCGGCCGCAACGTCAATATCGGCTGCGGCACCATCACCTGCAACTACGACGGCGTCAACAAGCACAAAACCATCATCGAGGACGACGTCTTCGTCGGCAGCGACACCCAGTTCATCGCCCCGGTGCGGATCGGCCGCAACAGCCTGATCGCCGCCGGCTCAACCATCACCAGGGACGTCCCCCCCGATTCCCTGGCCCTGTCGCGCTGCGAGCAGAAGATCATCGAAGGCTGGCGTCTGCGCAAGAAGAAATGACGTAGGGGCAGCCCCCCGTGGCTGCCCTCGGTTTTCATCGCGCAAATCCGGGCAGCCACGGGGGGCTGCCCCTACAATGATTTGACTTCTCCGAAGAGGATTTACATATGTGCGGTATTGTCGGCTATATCGGTCTCCAGGAAGCCACCCCCATCATTCTCGACGGTTTGCGCCGACTCGAATACCGCG
>Ga0154449_1011_pt4 | contig 11694 bp, 11 predicted proteins | sample RifGroC2_FD_105642 | JGI IMG/M metagenome (GOLD analysis project Ga0154449, IMG submission 105642) | Pelobacteraceae bacterium GWC2_58_13
TATCCAGGCGTCCGGTCAGGTCAATATTGGCGTGATCGTCGTAAACGGCGCCATCCCCCGTGGTGAAATAGGTCCGCTCCGGGAATTTTTTCCAGAAGGTTTGTTGGTAGCCGACCGGATCCTTGAACAGGTCCTGCAGCATCGAGGGAAGCGGCGAGGCCAGCACCAGGCGTCCGGGTTCTCCCGCGGCGTTGATGGTCATGCCTTTGTGGTCCACGATGCGGGCATCCACCCCCGGCAGTGGACGCATCATGGTGTCATCCTCAAAATCCGCCACCCCCGGCACGCCGGCGATCAGGCATCCTCCCGTTTCGGTCTGGCCCCAGATCTGGATGATGGGGAGATTGTGTTTGTTGGTCAGTTCGTACTGCGCCCAGTTGTACACCTCTTCACTGAGCTTCTCGCCGCCGCAACCGATCAGGCGCAGGGAAATGCTGGAACGGTTCATGTAGCGTTTGCTGCTTTTCGCGCGCATGACGCTTCGCAGCAGCGATGGGTTGGTATACAGCACGGTCACGTGGTAGCGGTCCAGGTAGTCTAAAAACCCCTTGGTATTTTCATAGGAGATGGCGCCTTCATACAGAAACAGGGTGACTCCCAGGGCCAGCGGTCCGTAAACGGCATAGGTATGGCCGTTGATCCAGGCCAGATCCGAGGTATTCCAGAAAATGTCCGTATCCACCAGATCGAACAGCACCTCGGTGGTAAATTGCGCCCACATCAGATAGCCGGCCAGACCGTGCAGGACGCCGCGCGGCTGCTTGGACTTGGTCGAGGTATAGAGCATGAACAACGGCTCGTCGGCATTGCGCAGGGGGTTATAGACCGCGCCGGTGGCGAATTCGGGATCGGTAATCAGATCGTCGTACCAGATGTCGCGCTTCGGCCGCATCAGCGTGTGCTGACCGGTGCGGCGAACCACCACGCAGTGATGAATGTCGTAATCGATGCGCTCCAGCGCTTCATTCACCACCTCTTTGAGTCCCCGGCTGCGAAAACTGGTGCCATCGCAGGTAATAATGAATTTCGCCTGGCAGTGCTGCAGGCGCTGCGCCAGCGCTTCGGCGGAATAGGCCATGTGGTAGTTGATATGGATGGCGCCGATGCTGGCGCAGGCGAGCATGGCCACCACGGTTTCCGGCAGGTCCGGCAGATAGATCAGGACGTGGCTCCCTTTTTTCACACCCAGGTGCAGCAACCCGTTGATCAGGCACAAGACCTCATAGCCCAGGGCCTGATAGGTATAGGTGCGTTCCTCGGAATTGACCCCGCGCCAGATCAGCGCCGCCTTGTTTCGGCGCAAGGTATTCATATGCTTGCCGACCAGGTTTTCAAACACATCGAGCTTGCCGCCGGGAAACCAGTGGAAATAGGGCGGCGCCATATCGTCCAGAACCTTGCGGTAAGGTTCCGACCAGTTCAGGTACTTGCGTGCCAGCACGTCGAACAGTTCGATTTGCGACATGTTTCTGTAGGCTTCGTACTGATGGACGGAAATCTTGCGCCGCTGATAGTCAAGCTTGGGATGAACCATTACATATGATCCTTACGGGATAGATCCTGCTGGGCGCAGAACAGATCGTTAAGCGTCTTGTAGGACGATGCCAGTTCCTGCAAAATCTTCAGAAAAACCTTCGTCGTCGCAATGGAATCGCCCAGGGCCCGGTGACGCTGATCGCAGTTGACGGAGTAGGTATCGAGCAGGTCATCCAGTTGGGTATTGGTATTGTTTTCCATCACCAGTTTATGCAGCAGCATGGTGTCGAGCCAGGGCGCCCCTTCCAGGCCGCAGTCGAAATGCTCTTTCAGATGCCGGTTGAGCATCCGCAAATCAAAGTTGATGTGATGGCCGACAATCATGCTGGACCCGATGAAGCCGAGAAATTCCGGCAGCACCTCGGCGATCGACGGCTTATCCGTCAGCATGTCATCGGTAATGCCATGCCACTGGATCGATTCGTGTCGAATGGGAAGCGGCGGTTTGACATAGGACTCGTAGATTTTAGTGATCTTGCCGCGCTTCACTTTCACCGCGGCCGCATTGATGATGGCATCCTCGGCCACATCCAGCCCCGTCGTCTCCAGATCGATAATGCAGAAGGTGGCTTCATTCAAGGACAACTTCAAGACGCTTTGCGAGCGGATGACCTCGCAGCGTTGCCGCACATAAGCCGCCAGGGGGTCGCGTTCCGCATCGCTTTTGCGCGGACTCACGGTTTTCAGAAGGGTCTTCCACATATCCGGCTCCGCTGGTGGAGCAACATAAAAACTCCGGGCTGACAGTCTCCTGCCGCTATCGGAAAAAGAAGGCGTTCTTCAAGGCGCTCATGTGATATCCTGCCAACCCAATTCAGAACGTTGTGTTCACCAGGGGGGCGAATGCCAAAATTGGCAATACCGTTTTAAAAAACCCGAGGAGCCGTTGCCGGTTCTTTAACTTTGAGCTGGAGATTGCCCATCCGAGAGTTTATACTCATCTCCATATTTTTCAACAGGAGTCTTGTCTCATGAATTTAAAACCCTTCTTTATTCTCGGCATTATCGTTTCCCTCATCATGTTGCTATCCCGGTGCGAATACGGCGCGGAGCATCAGGAGGTGGAGACGAAATACAAAAACGCCCACCTGACGGCGGTCAGCGCCCAGAAACTGCTCAAATTGAAAAATTACGAAGAGGCCCTCAAATACTACGAGATGGCCCAACGGGAGATGGAGCACCCCAATGTTGGGGCCGACAAAGGCGAAGACCTTTACATCAACTATGGTTTTGTCATGAACGATATCGGCGTCATCCATATGGGCTGGGCGCTGTACGGCAAAGCGTTGAACACCCAGCGAGACCAGGTGGACATGGCCGCCATTGACCAGACGGAACTCAAGACGGCGCGCCAGGCACTGGAAACCGCCATCGATTTTTACCAGCGCTGGTTCGAGCATAATCCCAAGGAATATGAACGGTTTTCCCAGGCCATTGCGGAAAGCCTGGCCAATTACGGCGTGGCTCTGAAATACTCCGGTGAAATGGACCAGGCCCAGGAGGCGTTTCGCCGGTCGTTGTTGTACAATCCCGGCAACGGCAACGCCGAGCGGTCGCTCAAAATGATCGGCGTCGATCCACAACCTTTCATCGAAGCGGGTAAGGCCGAACAGAAGAAACATAAAGAATTTTCGTTATAATTCGCTTCCGCTGGTTTCTTTTTCCTTGCGGCGGGGTGCAACCCTGCCGCAAGGAAAGAACCGGAGCAAGCAGTCGCCGGACGGAAACCGTCGCGGCCATTCGTCTCCGGCGCTTTTTTCCCTTTCGTCTCTCACCTTTTCATTTCAACCCCTCTTCAATTCCCATTCGGGGCCGGATCGATACGTCCGTCCAAATCTCTTGTGTTAACAAATCCATGCCGAAGCTTTTACCTTGCTGGAGTTCCGCGTGGTCAATCCTGCCGCCCAATACCGACTCATCAAAGCTGTTGCCCGTAGTTGGCGTAATCCAGGTCGGCTTGCCGCATCGCGTACTGCCGGCAACCGCCGGCGGTGTGTGATGCCCCGAATGGAAAAGGCTGCTTCCGGGGGAAGCAAAGCAAAAAAACCCCCATTGCGAAGGCGCAATGGGGGCAAATGAATCGAATCAACAAGAAGATCTATTCGTCGTTATGAACCCGGTAAAGCAGTTCCTTGATCTCCCGGGCGGGCTCGGGCGTCATGAATGAAACCACGATCATGACAAGCAGCACCAAGGGTACGCCCAGTATCGCGCTGGAGGTGAAGGGGACGTAGTACGCCAGCACCGAAGTCTTGGGAATCAGCATCGAACCGAAGGTAACGACCAGACCGACGATCATGCCGGCAATGGCCGCTTCCTTGGTGGTGCGGCTCCACCAGATCCCGAGCAGGAACAGCGGGAAGAAGGTGTTCGCGCCGAGGGCGAAGGCGACGGCGACGATCTGGGCGATCAGGGCCGGCGGATTCAGGGCGACGACGATGATGGAAAGCCCGAGCGCGACGGTGCCGATACGGGCGATCTTCATCTTGGTTTCTTCCGTCGCGTTCGGTCTCAGCACGCGGAAGTAGATGTCGTGGGCGAAAGCCGAGGCTCCGGCCATCAGCAGACCGCCGACGGTGGAGAAGGCGGCGGAAACGGCGCCGGCGGCGAGGAAGCCGGCAAACCACTCGGGCAGCCCCGCCAGTTCGGCTGCGTTAACGACGATGGCGTCCGGCGCTATGGCGACGCCGGTGGTTCCCATCAGGTTGGAGAATTTGGCGAATGCCGCATAGCACGGCGCCGACCAGTAAACCAGGGCGATGAAGAACAGGCCCCATACCACCTGCCAGCGGGCGTCGCTGACTTTGGGAACGACGTAAAAACGGCCGATAACGTGGGGCAGGCCGGCGGTGCCGAGCATCAGGGTGATACAGAGGGCGAACCAGTGATAGGCCGTGTTCTGGATAAACGGCAGATAGAAGCTTGGCTCGGCCAATTCTGCCGAGAGACCATTGCCGCCGTGGCCGATGTCATACAGAGCGGCACCGTAACCGATCTGCGGCACGGCGGAGAAGTAGCCCAGCTTGTTGGCGATGAAAAACAGCGGCAGGAAAAAGGTGATAACGATAACCACGTACTGAACCTGCATGTTCTTGGTGGCGCCGAGCATCCCGGAGATCAGCACGTAGGCCAGAACGACCAGGGTGCCGACGACGACCGAGGTCTGGTAGTTGATGCCGAAGATCCAGTTGAACATCATGCCGATCCCTTTGTACTGGCCTACGGAGTAGACAAAGGAGATCAGGATGACGATCAACGCCGACAGCAGGCGCGCGCCCTGGGAATAGTAGCGGTCGCCGACGAAGTCCGGCGCCGTGTATTTGCCGTAGCGGCGCACCGGGCCGGCCATGAGCACCAGCAGCAGAACGTAGCCGCCGGTCCAGCCGAGCACGTAGGAAATCGCGAAAAAGCCTTTCAGGTAGATGAGGCCGGCCATCCCCAGATAGGAGGCGGCGGACATCCAGTTCGACGCGATCGCCGCGCCGCCGCCCATCTGGCCGATGCCGCGCCCGGCCGCCCAGTAGTCTTCGGTGTTCTTCGCCTTGGCGAAAACGCCGACCAGGACGAACAGGATCAGCAAGCTGATCATCAGGAGGCCCGGAATAACCTTGAATTTTCCTTCCGGGTTCAGGTCTTCAACCGCAGCGAAAACATTGCTTGCCATCAAGACAAAGAAAAGAGACAAGCCCCATTGCACCATTCGTTTCATTTTAAGGTCTCCCTTCCTTTTATTTGGGTTGTCCGGGCTTCTTCTCGGTCTTGCCGTGCTTCGCCTCGAGATCGTCGGAAAACTTGCAGTACCACCAGCACTGGGCAATGAAGAGCGCGATGCAGAACTCCGCCATATAAAAGTAATGGAACGGGAAACCCAGGAATCGCATTTCCGTCAGAAAGCTCTTGCCGGTGACCTGGGTGACCACTTCACCCGTGCTCAGGGTGACCTGCACCGTGTCGTTGGGGTCGGCAACCATCACCAGTAGGAACAGAAAACCGTACACGGCCACAAACCAGACCGCCAGAATGATTTTTGTCATGGCCACGTCTTTGGTCATGAATTCGCCAACCGGCTTGAAAAAATTGATATTGATATCTTGTGTTCCTAAACCTTGTTTTTCCATACCCATGCCTCCTTGGTGTGAAGTCTTCGGGGAACCACCCCCGTTGACTGCATAAACGTCAAACCGTTGTGAATCTTGAACAAGCCGATGTTTGTTATGGGCACCTCCTTTCGGTTAGATGGGTTATGAAGGGGTTGTGAAGGACTCGTGAAAAATTACTCGTATATTTGCATGGCTTTCTATTTGTGTTGCCGCCGCATTTCCGATCTCTTGGCAGGTTCGATCCAGTGGATTCAAACTGTGTTTAAAAGTAGATGCAGGAACCAAAACCGGAAAGCAGGGCGCTTCTATTCAGGGTTTCCGGTCCGTCATGAGGTTGCCAAAGAGACAACCCATGTTTTACTTCGCCAGTGTTCCATGAAGGCAAAAATGTTAACATGATGTCTATTGCCAGCTGAATTTGGCTACCCGGGTTCGGGGATACCCTTGTTTGCTGAATGTAGTCATGGCTCTCGATTTATGATCGAATATAACGAACGCCGTTTTCGGCAATGCTGTTCACGGTAATCGGAATAGTAGGAGAAAATAAAACAGATCAACGCCCCCCCCGTGATAATACCACCCAGGATGTAGTAAAGGGTATCGTCCATGCCTTCCTCCGTTACGCCTTTTAGCGTATAATTAAACAGTGTTTTGATCTCGCTGCTTTTATGCCACAGCGTATTTCGTGGAGTCAAGTAAAATGTTGTTATAAAATAATGAAGGGTACCAGGGCGCCTGTCAAGCGGTCGAACCACATTTTTATCGCAGGAATTCCCATCGAGGGTGAGACACATTAGAAACACCATGTTGGAATCCCTTTTGATCCACCGCAATGAATCGGTCAAGGTCGTGTAATCAAAGGGCTATGGCTGGGATATCGCACCCGGACCGGTCGGCTGGCCAACGTTTGGATGCCAAACGATTGGAGGATGGCTGGCATTTACCTGATTTGTAACTATTGAATATGGCAGCACAAAAATAATGCCAAGGGATGGATTAAAAACTGCGATACGTGGTTCGTCCCGGAGGGAAACGTCTTGTGGATTTCTTTGTTTCGGCGTCATTCTCACGGTTTTCTCACCCCCACGAGCAAGACACTTCAGAAAATATCGCCTCACAGGGATTTTTTAAAACAAAAATTCATTTCTGAAACCCTGTATTATCAAAGTCGTCCCGCGAGGCAACGTTTGCAAAAAGCGTTGCCGATGTCCGCTTTCCTCCCGGGGTGAAACTTTCTGATTGCATTTTGTTTCTCTGTTTTGTTTAATCTATGCCGTGCTTAATTAGTGAGGGGGAAAGAACTTTCCTGCGGGGAGCTAGACATGTCCAAAATAAACTATCCCAAAAAAATTCTTCTGGGCGAAGCCTTCGGCTTTGCCGTTATCATTCTGATGTTGTGGGTCGACGAGATCTACGATTTGCCGCATCGACTGCTGGGTGCCGAGCCGACCGCCGTCAATACCGTCGAAAGCCTGTTCGAAACGGCGATTATCCTGGTTTTGGGCTTGGTTGTGTTGACGATTTCGGCAACCTTGGCGAACCGACTTCAGCGTTCCGATACCGAAAAGTCCCGGCTGTTCGGGGTGATTTCCCACGATCTCAGAAATCCGTTCGCCAACCTGATCGGCAATGCCGATCTGCTCAGGAAGAATTTCAACACTCTTTCCGACGAAGAGCGGCGAACCCTGAGTTCCGGCATATTCGAGTCGGCCGACAAGGCCCACGACCTATTGAAAAACCTTCTGGATTGGTCCGAGATTCAGCTCCATCGGTCGATTCCGACGGCGACGGTTTGCGATCTGCGCGAACTCGTCGATGAGTGCATCGATCATGTCGGGTTGACGGCGACCCGCAAGCAGATCGTCATCACCAACGACATCCCCGGCGGCACCCTGGTGAATGTCGACGAGACCGCTATCCGTTCGGTGTTGCGCAATCTGTTGTCCAACGCGGTCAAGTTTTCCAAGGCCGGCGGGGTCGTCGAAGTGGTCGGTAAGGGACGCGGCGGCAAGGTGCGGGTGAGCGTCGCGGATCGCGGAATCGGGATGTCCAGAAACGAGCTTAGAAGTCTGTTTAGAATGGAGACTCGTTTGTCGAAACCCGGTACTTCGGGCGAAGTCGGTAGCGGGCTTGGCCTACTGCTCAGTCACGAGCTGATTCGTCGTTGTGGCGGCAAGCTCAAGGTTCGTAGCGACTCGGGCAAGGGGAGCACCTTCTCTTTTGCTCTGCCCAAGGTCAAGGGACAGAAACCCGCGGCAAAAGTTTCGACCAGGGCGGAGGAAAATCGGGAGGTCAATTTACAGGACTGAGCGGAAACACGATGGATTTTTCGGGGCGGTGTGGGCATGGATGGCCTTCATCGCCCCTTTGTGTTTCGACGTCGGGGCGAGGCCGCCAATCCTTCAGAGGTGGGGGGATAGCGCGGGCATCCCGAGTTTTTTCATGAATTGACGGATCAGTCGATAGGTGATCCCCCAGAGCAACGGGCGGTTCGGACCAAGCAGGTCGATGGCCGGCGCCCGTCGAATTTTCTGGTTCCAGGGAATGTCAGCCTGGACCTGCCGGGCGGGATTCCGCAGTTCGTCCAGCGGGAAAAAAAACAGTTCGCTGACTTCGTGGTTGAGGTCGGTGGCGTGGGCGACATCCTTCGCCAGCGCGTAAACGAAGCAGGAAACCTGCACCGGCAGATAAGCGCCGATTATATCGTCCAGTTGCCCCAGGTAGTCGGCCTGAGTCAAATCGAGCCCGACCTCTTCGAGGGTTTCCCGTTCGGCGGCTCGACGAGCGCCGGCATCGCCAGGGTCGATGCGTCCGCCGGGAAAGGCAAGGTTCCCCGACCAGGGATCCCGCGGGTGGCGCGCCCGCTCGATGAACAGCACCTCCAGCCCCGGTTTGGCGTCGCGCAAAATCAGGGCCACCGCGGCCTGTCCCCGTCCGGGGTCGTCTAGGAGCTTCGGCGGCTTGTCGGCGAGAGCGCGGCGGATGCGGTCGATGTCTACTGCTGATGAACGGGGCATTTGGTAAACCTTGGATAGCTGGAATTACCCTGATGATTTCGAAAATCTGATGTTTGTCCAGTTTGCCACAAATGAGTTCGGCAATCCAGCGACTGTCTTTGGATTCATGGTTGCCTGGAGGGCATTGGTGGATAAGGGGTCAGTTCGATCAGGGTGATTTCCGGCGGCGAGAAGACCCGGACCGGCGGACCCCAGGTGCCGGCCCCCCGACTGACGTAAAGGCGGGTTCCGGTGGCCAAACGGTACAACCCGTTCTGCATGGGGTATTCCAGGGCGGTCACCAGGTTGAAGGGAAAAATCTGGCCGCGATGGGCATGTCCGGAGAGCTGCAGGTCGAAAAATTCTTCGGCGGCGGCGGAAACCAGCGGTCGGTGCTTGAGCAGGAGGGTGAAGTGGCAGCGGTCGGTCGGCTTAATCAGGGCCGCTTCGTCGCCCGGATGACCGCCGGCCGGATCATCGACGCCGGCAACTATCAGCGGACCAACGCTGATCGCGCGGTTGCGCAGCAGGGTGAAGCCGCTGCGTTGCAGAAACCGCAGGGCTTGATCGAGGCCGGCGTAATATTCATGATTGCCGGTGATGGCATACTTGCCGAGAGGCGGCGAAACACGGGAGAAGATTTCGGCCAGGCCGGCCAGATGGTCGATCCGGCCGTCGACCATGTCGCCGGTCGCGACCAGCAGGTCGGGCTGAAGCTGCTCGACCTGTGTAATGACCCGGTCCAGCATGGCGTTTCTGTGAATCAGCCCGAGGTGCAGATCGGATATCTGGACGATGCGGAGGGGTTTCGCTTCGACCGGCAGCTTGTCTGTTTTAATGTGAATCGTTTCGACTTGCAGCTGGTTCGCCTCGAATGATCCATGGATACACAGGAGAACGGCCAGGGCCGGAACGAGGACGGCGCAACGCGGCCCGTGCAAGGAGTATTCGGTCAGCCCACGGTGGAGGCGCCCCAGGGGGCGCAGCAACAGATCCCAGGCAAACACGACAACAAAGCCGGCGAACGAGATAAAGACCAAGGCCATCCAGCTATAGCCGATCAATGCCAGCATCCTGGCGCCCGTTTCCAGCTCGATCCGTTCCAATACGCTGACCAGCACCGGGGATATGACCATCAGGGTCATAAAGGCCAGGGTTGTCCAGCGGGATCGGGGGCGAGGCGTCAGGATGGGACGGATGCCCCGGTAGACGAGGACATGCATCGCCCCATAGAGGGAAAGAAAGACGGTCAGGAAAATTGCCAGGCGGATCATGGGCGCCAAACTCCTTTGCCAATAAAATAGCATAAAAAAGCCCCCGGTCGGCAGACCGGGGGCTTTTAACCGAAATGGAAGCGATTATTCGGCGGTAACTTGGCCGTCTTCGATGATCAAGGCATATTGGTAGCCGTGCCCGAAGTCTTTGTCGGTGGTGAGAACGCCGGTAACCACGACGGTGTCGCCGACATTGGCCGTGGAGGTGGTGGTGATGGTCAGGTCATTGGTTCCCTCGGCGCCGGTGCCGTCCTGCAGGTGGATCCAGTTTTTGCCCATGATCTCGGGACTGAACTTGACGACCTTGCCGCGGACGGTGATTTGCTGGCCGGCCAGTTCGGTCTTGCCGGTGTAGATTTCCTCGATGGTCTTACCGCCTTCGGCCTTGACAATGCCGGTCAGGTCAACGTTGTCCGCCTTGGCAGCGCCGATTGCGGGATGTCCGCTGGGAAGTTCCGCGGCCGGGGCGGCTGCCGTCATGTCGCCGGCGCCGCCGACCATAATGGCCGGGACGAAATAGACCAGGTCGAAATCGCGATTGAGGGTTTTGCTGTGGTAGTTGGGCATGGGCATCCCCTCGGGAACCGCGACGCTGTCACCGACCGCAACCTTGAATTCGGGGGCTGCCGCCCAGAATTTTTCGCTGCCGGTATCGACCTGAACGTAGGTATAGCCGGCGGCGTTGATGGTTTCCGCGACGGTGCCGCTTTTGCCCGGGGTGGCCGTCGGCGCGGGAGCGGTGGCCTCGGCGGGAGCCTGGGGCTCGGCAGCGGTTTTGGGCGTCTCATCCTTGCAGCCGGCGGCCATGGTCAGCACCAGGGCCCCGATGGACAGGTATAAAAGTTGTTTTTTCACAGGGTTTTCCTCCAGATGGTTGTTGGTTTTGGGGCGTTGGCCCACCACGATATTGGTTTGAATGTTAATTCGACTTTGAAATCTAGCATAAAGGCAGGGAATGAAACAAGGGGGTTTTGATCTGTTGTGCTTCGTATATATCCACACTTCGATTAAAGGAGTTAGCATTCCGTCGGGTTTTTGCCGTTCGGTAGGTTGCAGGCATCCCTGATCCCTTGCCAGGGACCGGGAATAGTGTCATCATAATGCGGATTAAATAAACGAAACAAGGAGTCGGGATGGTTCGTGACAATGATCTGGTCGCTATTTTTCATTCCATTCACCGAGTCATGAAAGCCGAAAAGGCACTCAAGCAAGAACGGGTGGACATTCTTCTGATCCCGGTGCCGCGCCAGCTTACCTCGGATTGTGGGCTGGCCATACGTTATCCGGAGCAGGAACGGAACCGGGTGTTGCTGGTGCTGCTTCGGGAGGACCTGCTTCCCGCCGAGCTGTACAGTTACACCGGCAAGGAGTTTCGGCGCGTGGAGTTCTGATCCTTCCAGGGGGTTGTTTTTGGTTGGTTTTTCCCTTGACAAGGATTTTACGCTTAACTATAGTTCCCATTTTGGCGATAACCCGAACGGGCAGTGTGTGAATCTGGATGCTTGACAACCTGACGGAAAAATTTGATTCGGTTTTCAAGAAGCTCCGTGGCCACGGACGCCTGACCGAGGATAATATCAAGGAGGCTCTGCGGGAAGTCCGTCTGGTTCTGCTTGAAGCCGACGTGAATTTTCGGGTCGTCAAGGATTTCGTCGAAGCGGTGCGGGTTCGGGCTGTCGGACAGGACGTGCTCAAGAGCCTGACCCCGGCCCAGCAGGTCGTCAAGGTTGTTCGCGACGAGCTCGGTCGCCTGATGGGCGAGGGGGAGGACAACAGTCTTCAGCTCGG
>Ga0154449_1169_pt1 | contig 11689 bp, 7 predicted proteins | sample RifGroC2_FD_105642 | JGI IMG/M metagenome (GOLD analysis project Ga0154449, IMG submission 105642) | Pelobacteraceae bacterium GWC2_58_13
CGTCCGAAACTTCTGGTTTCGAAATCGGCGAAGCCGCGTGCGCCGGCAGTAGCGTTGCCGGCATCCAAGGGGGAACAATGGGGCGATTTTGAGAGTAGCCCCAGCCCAATCATCGCTCTGAATGACGACGAATTCGGCAAATATTAATTCCATTTTCGGCATTACCGTAAATCGCAGAAGAGCCGTATCCGCAAGGGTGCGGCTCTTCTGCGTTGTCGAGGGATTCCCGGTCCTTCGAAATTTAACGGCATTGTTTATGCTCTGAGGGTAAACTGGTTGAACATTTTCACGAACGCTAAAGTTACGGAGGTCCTTCCGATGAAAGTTGCCCTGGTTGTTGATGACGAACCTCTGCTTCGCCGCCAAGTGGGGGAAACCCTTTTGAATCATGGATTTGAAGAGATTATCGAGGCGGAAAACGGTCGCCAGGCGGTCGATATCGCACTGATCCGCAAGCCCCTGTTGATTGTTATGGACGTCTCCATGCCTGTTATGGATGGTGTCACCGCTGCGGAAAAAATAGGCAAAAGGTTGTCGGCGCCTATTGTGCTACTGACCGCCACCGAAGATTCGGAAACCATCGAGCGCGCCCGCGAGGCCGGGGTCATGAGCTATGTCCTTAAGCCGTTCCGCGACGCCCAGTTGCACGCTGCCGTCGACCTGGCCATTCATCAGTTCGTCGAGATATCGAACCTGCGCGAAGAGGTGGCCCATCTCAAGGAAACCATCGAGGCGCGCAAACTGATCGAACGGGCGAAGGGGGCGCTGATCAAACAGGGGTTGTCCGAACCGGAGGCTTACCGGCGCATGCAGAAAATCGCCATGGACAAGCGCAAAACCCTTAAAGAAGTCGCCGAAGCCATCCTGTTGATGGAAGGTTGATCGGCACGGCGGAATCGAGGCAAAAGGAAAAGGCCAAAGGAGTAGTGGGGGGATTGATGGAAGCGTCGCCGATGAACCTTTGTAATCTGCCGCCCTGGGCGATCGCTTCCCGGCATTTCAACGCCCATCCCCAGTCCCTTGAAATTCAGGGGGTACGACAGGCCAACCGGCTGCTGTTCGAACGGTTGGCCGCCCTGGACAACCCGATCGAGCGCGGCGCCCAGTTTCATGACTACATGGATGTGACCTTCCAATTGCATCAATGGGCGCAGGAAACCTCGGCCAAGGGACGAAAAAGTTTAAAAAACAGCTATCTGCGGTTCCTGCGCGGGTGGATGTTCGACGCCAATTCCCTGGAGGGGGCGGTGCTCAAGGGATGGGTGGAGAGCCGTTTCGGGCTGCCGCCGACCTTTCACCGCGAGCCGATCCGCGATATCCACAGCGAAGCCTATTATTTGTACATGATCGACCGCATGAAAGGGTCGGCCCGCACCAGCGCCATCAATTCCCAGTTCGACGTCCTGTTCGAATTCGCCCAGACCGAGCTTGGCCGCCGGCATCCCGGAATCAGTCATCTCACCCTGTATCGCGGCATCAACGATTTCGACGAACACATGGTCCTCGAACAACTGGGCAAGCATGACTACCTGCTGCGCCTGAACAATCTCAACTCCTTCACCAATGATTTCGAGCGGGCCTGGGAATTCGGCAGCAAGGTGATGCGGACCGAAGTGCCGCTGGCCAAGATTGTCTTTCAGGGCGACCTGCTTCCGTCATCGCTGCTCAAGGGAGAAGGCGAATTAATGGTGATCGGCGGCGAATACCAGGTCAAAGTGCTGACCGGCGGCTGATTTTTGATGTTTTTCCGGCGCAAGCCTGATGGATTCTGCAATGTTGACTGCTGATGAGATTTTGAGCCGGGGACGGGCGGCTTTTCTCGGACTGGCCATCGGAGATGCCTTGGGGGCAACCACCGAGTTCATGAATCCCCGGGAAATCCAGGCCCGGCACAAGGTGCACAGAAAAATCTGCGGCGGCGGCTGGCTCGGTCTGAAACCCGGATGCGTCACCGACGACACGGAAATGTCGGTGGCCATGGCCCGGGCCATCGTGGACGCCGGCGGCTGGAACCTGACCGGGATCGCCGACAACTTCGTGGCCTGGATGCGGGGCAAGCCGATCGACATCGGCTCCACCTGCCGCAAGGGAATCCGCAACTACATGCTCAACGGCGTGACCGAGTCGCCCTACAACGAGTGGGATGCCGGCAATGGCGGGGTCATGCGCATGCTTCCAGCGGCCCTGTTCACCCTCGACGACGACGCCTTGATGCAGCGTTGTGTCGTCGAACAGGCCCGCCTGACCCACAATCATCCCCTGTCCGACAGTGCCTGCATCACCGTCGGCCGCATGATCCAGCGGGCCATGACCGGCGCCAATCGTTTCGAACTGCACGCCATCACTCGCGAGCTGATCGACCGGCATCCCAATTTTCAGTTCAACAACTACAAGGGCAACGCATCCGGCTACGTGGTCGACACTCTGCAGACCGTGTTTCACTACCTCTTCACCACCGCCAGCTTCGAGGAGTGCCTGGTCGGCGTGGTCAACCAGGGGGGGGACGCGGACACCACCGGCGCCATCGCCGGCATGATCGCCGGGGCCTTTTACGGCCCCGACGCCATTCCCGACCGCTGGAGTCGCAAACTCGACGACGCCGTACGCCAGGAGGTGCTCGACCTGGCCGAGCGGCTGGTCCGGCTGTCCCCTTGGGGAAGCCTTTGGCAGCAGTAATCCACCGTTACTTTCTCAAACCTCTCCTAAAAATCCTTTTCTACCTGCTACAATTCAAGTTATTGTTAAATTCATTTCCTTTCCCTTGGGGGGGCCAAAAACATGAGCATGAAACAACGTGTGCTGATTGTCGACGATAGCCCGTCCGTACTTAAAATTCTCAACGATGCATTGCGCAACGAATATCAGGTCAGCGTCGCCACCAATGGCGAAGAGGCGCTGGCCTTTGCCGGAACCCAGAATCCCGATCTGATTCTGCTCGACATCAAAATGCCCGGCATGGACGGCTACGAAGTCTGCCGACGGCTGAAGCAAGAGGATGCGACGCGCGATATTCCAATTCTGTTTGTAACCATTCTGAGTGACATCGAGGATGAAACCAAGGGGCTGGAGATGGGCGCGGTGGACTATATCGTCAAACCGATCAGCCCGGCCATCGTCCAGGCCAGGGTGCGCAATCACATGCGTCTCAAGATGCACCAGGACCACCTTGAAGAACTGGTCCGCGAACGGACCCGCGAGCTGGTCGATGCGCGGGCGCGGGCCGAGCAGGCCAACCAGTTAAAAAACGAGTTCATTGTCAATATCAGTCACGAAATCCGTTCCCCCATGAACAGCATTCTGGGCATGACCGACCTGGTCCTGGAAACCGGGCTGACCCCAAAACAACGCGAATGCCTGAAGGTCGTCGCCGATTCGGCCACCCAACTGTTGGGATTGCTGACCGATCTCCTCGATTTTTCGAAAATCGAAACCGGTCGGCTGGTCCTGGAAAAAGTCGATTTGGACCCGCATAAGATCTTTGATTCCATGCTGACGGCGTTTCGCGCCAAAGCCGAACAGAAGGGCCTCGGCTTCAGTTGGCGGATCGCGCCGGACGTTCCCGGTGCATTGCAGGGCGATCCCGCCCGGCTTTGTCAGCTGATGCACAACCTGCTCACCAATGCGCTCAAGTTTACCCGGTCCGGCAAAATCGAGATGGAGTGTTCCCTGGCGAATGACGGGTCGCCGGCGGAAACCGTTTCCGGCCAGGTAACCCTGAAGTTTTCCGTAAAAGACACCGGGATTGGGATTCCGGCCGATCAGTGGGAACGGATCTTCGACCGTTTCTACCAGGTGGACGGGTCGCTTACCCGATCCCACGGGGGAGCGGGAGTGGGGTTGGCGATCAACAAAAAGCTGGTGGAAATGATGGGAGGACGGATCTGGGTGGAGAGCGTTCCCGGCCAGGGCAGTTGTTTCAATTTCACCGTCCGGCTGCCTCGGAGCCTGCCGGCGCCCCCGCTGGAGCCGCGGGTTTCCGGCGGGATTGGCAATGGCCTGCGGGTTCTGGTCGTGGAAGACATTCAGGCCAACCGGCGCCTGTTCCAGCTGATTCTCGAAAACATGGGATGCCGGGTGACCGGGGTGGAAAATGGCCGGCTGGCGCTGACGGCTCTTGAGCAGGAAACTTTTGACCTGGTCCTGATGGATATCCAGATGCCGGAGATGGATGGCATTACGGCGACTCGGGCGATCCGCGACTCGACGGCGGGACACTGGAACCCGCGCATCCCCATTATCGCCCTGACGGCCCATGCCCAGGCGGGAGACCGCCAGAAATTTCTGGAAGCCGGAATGGACGATTACCTGGCCAAACCGTTTCGGGCCAATGTCCTGCTGGAGAAGATCGATCGGTTGCTGATGAGCCAAAACGCCAACGGCGGAAGCGGGGCGGCCTGACATGAGCGACAAATCACGAGTTCTGGTGGTGGATGATGAGCCGATGAATCTTCGCATTCTCGGCGAGGTTTTGCGGAATCACTGCCGTGTCAGCGTCGCCACCTGCGGTCCGGACGCCTTGGAGATTGCCCGGGCGCAACAGCCTGAACTGATTCTGCTCGACGTGATGATGCCGGACATGGATGGTTTCGAGGTCTGCCGCCGGCTCAAGGCCGACCCCGCGACCAGCAAGATCCCGGTGATTTTCATTACCGCCACGGCCCAGCCGGAGGGTCTGGCCAGAGGCCTGGCGCTGGGCGCGGCCGGCTTTATCGCCAAGCCGATCGACCCTTCCGAAATTCAGGCCAGGGTGCGGTCTCTACTGGGCCAGCCATGAAAGAGTTTTCCGACGGTATCCACTGACGACGGCCAGGTCGATATCGCCGTGGCCCAGGAGGGACGATGATCCATCGGTTGTGCATAACGGCTTTGCTTCTGTGGTCGGCCTGGCTGGCGCCTGCCGCGTGCCCCGCGGCCGAGACGCCGCCGGCCAACGTGGTGATTGCCTGTAGCGCCGGCTCCGCGCCTTTTGAATTTCGGGATGAGCAGGGCCGGCCGGCCGGCATGCTGGTCGACTTCTGGCGGCTATGGTCCGAAAAAACCGGCATCCCCGTGGAGTTCCGTCTCGGCTCCTGGGGCGAAACCCTGCGGATGGTGCGCGAAGGCGAGGCCGACATCCACGCCGGGATATTCTACAGTCAGGGACGAGACGCCTACCTCGATTACGTCTATCCGCTCTACCCCTGTGAAACCCACTTTTTCTATCACAGCAGCATCAGCGACGTATCCACCCTGAATGATCTGCTCGGTTTCCGGATCGGGGTCATTGCCGGCGACTTTGCCCTCGAATATCTGAAAGAAAAACTCCCCCTGGCCGCTCTGGCCGTCTATCCCTCGAATCAGAATCTTTTCGATGCCGTCGAAAACGGCGAAGTGCGGGTATTTATCAAGGATACGCCCATCGCTCTTTACCATCTGATGAAGCGGGGAATTCTACATCAATACAGCTATCACCCCAATCAGCCTCTGTACAGCAACCAATTCTACGCGGCGGTTCGGCAGGGAACTTCATCATTGGAGACGCTGGTCGGCGAGGGAATGCAGCGGATTGGTCCCCAGGAACGAGCGGAGGTGGTTCGCCGGTGGATGGGGAAGCTTGGAGAAAAGGAACAAAGCGAGCTGGTCGTCGGCCTGGCGGACGGCGCCTTGCCTTTTTCCGGACGGAATTTTCGCGGCGAACCGGCCGGAATGCTGGTCGACATCTGGCGGTTGTGGAGCGAAAAAACCGGACGGCACATCGTGTTCCGTCTGTCCCCCCGGGTTCAGACCCTGGAAGCGCTGAAAAATGGAGAAATCGATATCCACGGCGGTCTTGCCAAGACTCCGGATCGCCAGAAAGACCTGGATTTTTCCCAGACCTTCTACCGGGCGGCTTCCGATATTTTCTATCATGCGCGGCTGGGAACGCTCCCGGAGAAGGGACCTTTGACCGGTTATCGCGCGGGAGCCATCGCCGGCTCCTATCGGGCCCAATATCTGCGCGAAACGTTTTCCGGACTCGACGTCCAAACCTTCCCGACCAGCGAGGCGATGATCAACGCTGCGATTCTTGGCGATATCGACATGTATATCGATGAAACGCCGGTGTCCCTGGCGGTGCTCGATCATCTGGGAGAACGCGGGACATTCCGCCGTCTGGGCGGGGTTATGTCCCTGCGGGATATTCATGCCGGAGTCAACCGGGGCAGTCCTTTGCTCAAAACGGTCGACGACGGCCTGGATGCCATTTCCGATCGGGAACTGGCGGAAATCGAAGGGCGCTGGATTGCTGTCGCCGAGGATCGGCAACTGAGCCAAAGCATCTCCCGGATTCGTCTCACGACGGCCGAACAGGAGTGGATCGAGCAACATCGCAGCATCCGCCTGGGGGTCGACCCCAGCTGGCCCCCTTTCGAATACTTCGATGACAGCGGCCACTATCTCGGCATGGCTTCGGACTACCTGCGACTGCTCAACGAGCGGCTCGGCCTGGACCTGACCCCGGTCGCTGGGCTCACCTGGGCGCAGGCGGTCGAAGGCGCCCAATCCCGCTCCCTCGACGGCCTGTCCTGCCTCACCGAAACCCCCCATCGTAAGACTTTTCTCGATTTCAGCGAACCTTACGTCAGTTTTCCCATCGTCATCATCACCCGGAGCGATGCCCCCCTGATCGGGAGCGTGTCGGATCTGAACGGCCATCGGGTGGCCGTGGTGGAAGGTTACGCCATCCAGCAATATCTCAAGGAACAGTATCCGAAAATCCGCATGCTCAGTCGGAAAACGCCTGTGGACGGGCTCAACGCGGTATCGTTGGGACAAGCCGACGCCTATATCGACAACCTGGCGGTTGCCACCTATCTGATGCAGCAGAACAGCCTGACCAATCTCAAAGTGGCGGCGCCGGCGGTGCAGTGGAGCGACGAATTGCGCTTCGGCATTCGTAGCGACTGGCCCGAACTGGTGACCATCCTCAATAAAGGGTTGGCCACCATCACTTCCGAGGAACATGAGGCGATTCGGCGCAAATGGTTTTCCGTCCGTTACGATTACGGCATCAATCCCTCGACCTTTCGCCGATGGCTGGCTTACACGGTGCTTGGCGTACTGCTGGTGGTGGGCGCCTTCCTGTTGCGTAACCGGACCCTGGCCCGCTGGAACGCGCGGCTCAGTGCCGAGATGGATGAGCGCATGGCCGCCGAATCGCGAGCCGAAGCGGCCAATCAGGCCAAATCCGAATTTCTGGCCAACATGAGTCACGAAATTCGCACACCCATGAACGCCATCCTCGGCATGACCTATCTCGCCCAACAGACTCCGCTGGATCTGCGTCAGCGCGATTACCTGGAAAAGGTCGAATCCTCGGGCCGGGTTCTGCTGCGTATCATCGATGACATTCTCGACTTCTCCAAGATCGAGGCGGGCAAGCTGGATATGGAATCCGTCGAATTCTCACTGAACGACGTGCTGGGGAGTCTTGCCAACCTGACCGCCGCCAAGGCTCATCGCAAGGGGTTGGAACTGGTTTTTTCCATCGATCCGGAGGTGAGCGGAAAGTTGATCGGAGATCCGCTGCGACTCGAACAAGTGCTGATCAACCTGGTGGATAATGCCATCAAGTTCACGCCTCAAGGAGAGGTGGTGGCGACGATTAAACAGGTCCGGGCAGAGCCGGAGCGGGTTTTCCTGCATTTTACCGTGCGCGATACCGGCATCGGTCTGAGTCCCGATCAGTTGGAGCGACTGTTCCGGCCCTTTACCCAGGCGGACAACTCGACCACCCGAAGATTCGGTGGAACCGGGCTGGGGCTGGCCATCAGCCGACGGCTGGTGACGATGATGGGAGGAGAAATCTCGGCCACCAGCGAACCGGGAAAAGGGAGTTGTTTCAGTTTTACCGCCAGTTTCGGGCGTCCCCAGACGCCGGGGACAGAAGTTTCCTTGCCCGATCCCGACCTGCGGGGATTGCAGGTGCTGCTGGTCGATGACAATGCCGCCGCCCGCGATGCCCTGCGGCGGGATCTGGAATCGCTGACCTTCGCCGTTACCGAGGCGGAATCCTTGGAGCAGGCTCTGCTTGCGTTTCATGGGGCCAGGCCCGATCTGGTCATTCTGGACGAAGGCATGCCCGGCATGGACGGCCTGATGCTGGCCCGCCAACTGGTTGAAACGGAAGGGAACCATCGGGTCATTCTGATGTTTGCCGGAACGGATTGGGAGCAAGTACAGGGTCGCGCCGTCAAAGAAGGGGTCAATTGGTTTTTGCCCAAGCCGGTCAGCCGCTCGGCCCTGTTCGATGTGATCATGAACGCCTTTGCCCGAACCACCGGGAGAGAATCTACCGGACATCGGCCCGGACATCGAGTCAGGCGTTTCCCGATGGGCGGCGCCAGGGTGCTGGTGGTGGAAGACAACGCGGTCAACCAGCAGGTGGCCCGGGAGCTTCTCGAGTCGGCCGGAATAGCCGTCAGTGTGGCGGATAATGGCAAACAAGCCCTGGAAATGCTGGATTCCGGGCAATTCGATCTGGTTCTCATGGATATTCAGATGCCGGACATGGATGGCCTGGAGTGTACCCGGCGCATCCGGGAACGCGCGGCATCCGGGGAATCGGCCCTGGGAGAACTGCCGATCATCGCCATGACCGCTCATGCCATGGTTGGGGATAAAGAAAAAAGTCTGGCCGCCGGGATGAACGATCATGTCACCAAACCGATCGATCCCGACCAGCTCTTCAGCGTATTGGCCGGATGGTTGGGGAATAAATGGAACAATGCGGCGCCGCCCGCGGTGACCATCCAGGAGGATGGCCCTCTTCTGCCGAACGAGCTTGCCGGGATCGATCTGGCGGCGGGCCTTCGATGCGTGGCGGGCAATCGCCAGCTTTATCGTACCCTGCTCGGCGATTTCCTTCGAGCCAACCGGGAGATGGCGGAAAAGATCAACCAGGCCCTGGCGGCCGGAAACCGGGACATCGCCCAACATCTCATTCACAATCTCAAGGGAGTAGCGGGCAATATCGGAGCCACGGAGATCCATGAGGCTGCCCGGTTACTGGAACTGGCCGTGCTCGAAAAAACCGAGGATATTTTCCCGTTGTTCGAACGGTTGCGGCAGGCCTTGGCGGCTGTGATCGATGGAATAACCACGTTGCCGGAAGAACCCTCGCCGACCCAGGCGGAGACCGGGCCTGTCGATGTCGTCGATCTGCACGTATTGACCGGGAAACTGAATGAAATCGCTGGGTATTTGAGGATGAACGATACGGATGCCGAAACCGTTTTTTCTGAAATCCGTGAAACGCTGAAACGACTTCGGCCGGAGGTGACGGCGGCTTTCGAAGAAAATTTACTCGTGTATAATTTCAAGGAAGCGCTCAAAATTCTTGATACTATTTCCAAGTCTCTGGGAATCGAGCTTGAGAGCCCCTTCTGAGTAAGTTCCCTTCGACTCCGCTCAGGGAACGGACGTACCCTGAGCGAAGGGTATCATGCGGAGTTACTTCCCTACAAAACGCCCCCGCAGGGGGCGTGAGTCGCTAACATGTGAATTTCGGAGGTGCCCGATGAGCGATCATCAGGTTGAAATTATCCAGGGCGACATCACCCGGCTGCCGGTCGATGCCATCGTCAATGCCGCCAACAGCAGCCTGCTCGGCGGCGGCGGGGTCGACGGGGCCATTCACCGGGCGGCCGGGCCGTCGCTGCTGGCGGAATGCCGTGCCCTGGGCGGCTGCCCAACCGGCGAGGCGCGCATCACCCGGGGCTACGACCTGCCGGCCAGCTATGTCATCCACACGGTCGGCCCGGTCTGGCACGGCGGCGGCCAGGGCGAGGACGACCTGCTGGCGGCCTGCTACCGCAACAGCCTGGCACTGGCGGCGCAAAGGCAGGTTTCCAGTATCGCCTTCCCCTCGATCAGCACCGGAGTCTACCGGTTTCCCATCGATCGGGCCTGCCGCATCGCCCTGAGCGAGGTGCTGGACTTTCTCCGCAAGCCCACGACGGTCACCCGAGTGACCTTCGTCTGTTTTTCCTCGGCGGACCTGGCCGTCTACCAGGCGGCCTACCGGGAAATTTTCAGGCGGCCACTCGTTTGCGAGGAATAGCGATGAAGCGATGGATGAAATTCGCCCTGGCGGCCCTCCTTGTTCTGATCCTGCCGATCGCGACGATTCCCCTGGCCCTGCCCTCGCTGGTGCGCAACTACGGCGGCGACTGGCTCAAGGAACACACCGGTCGAACCCTGATCCTCGGCGACCTTTGCCTGAATCCGTTGACCTGGACCCTTGAGCTGCGGGAGGTGTCGCTCAGCGAGCCGAACAGCGAAGAGAAATTCGCCTCGCTTGATCGGCTGACACTGAGAGTGAGCCCGAAATCCCTGTTCCAGCGGGCGGTGATCGTCACCAAGCTCGAACTGGTCGAGCCGAAAGTGCGGATTCTTCGCGACGACGACCGCTTCAACTTCTCCGATTTTACCGGGTCCCAACAGCCTACGCCCGAACCTCCGGTCGAGTCGGCGGCCGAACCCGGCGAGCCATTGCGGTTTTCCCTCAACAACCTGCGGATCACCCATGGGGAGGCTCTCTACGTCGAGCGCAGGGACGGCGTCGAACGGCAGCGACACAACATCCGCGACCTGAACCTGGCCGTGCCGTTCATCGGCAATACTCCCTACCTGGCCGATCGGTACGTGACGCCGGCCCTCCATGTGGTTATCAACGACGCTCCCCTGGATCTGGACGGGAAGCTCAAACTCTTTTCCGACGCCGTCGAAGTGGCGATCAACATCAACCTGAAGAAAGTCGATATCCCCTTCTACCTCGACCTGCTTCCCCAGGCGCTGCCGGTCAAGGTTTCCTCCGGCACTCTCGGCAGCAATCTCGAACTCGTCTACCGGGTAGCCGAATCGCAGCAGCCGCAATTGCAGGTGGCCGGCGAGGTGCGCTTCTCGGCCCTGCGCATCGGCGTGCCGCAAGGGGAAGACCTGCTGCTTCTGCCGTTCGTGGCGGTCGATATCGCACCGTCGCTGGTTCTCGACCGGCAGCTGCACCTCGATGCGGTGCATATCTACAACCCCGAGGCTTATCTCAGCCGCACCCGGGACGGTCAATGGAACTTTGCCGGACTGATGGTCCCGACGCCGTCCACGGAGCCAGGGGCTACCGAACCGGAAGGGGAACCGGAGGTCGAGACAGCCCCATTTCTGGCAACCCTCGGCAACCTCCTTCTGAAAAACGGCCGGGTTGAGTTTCGCGATGAGCTGCCGGAAGGGGGGTTCCACACCGAAGTTCACAATCTGGATGTAGCTGTCACTGGATTCTCGACCGCGCCGCAGACCCGCGCAAACTACTCCCTGTCGTTGCAGACCGGGCGGGACGAACACCTTCAGGTTTCCGGCGGGATGGTCCTCGAACCCCTGTCGCTGGAAGCCCGGGTCGCCCTGGCCGATTTGCACCTGGACACCTACACCCCGTACCTGACGCCATTCCTCACCGCCCCGATCTCCGGCCGCACCGGGCTGGAGGGGACGGTTTATTTCAGCAACGGCCTCGTCAAGCTCGAAGACGGCCAGCTCGACCTGATCGATCTTGCTGCTTCTTTCGGGGGCGACGAAGGGCTGAATCTGTCCCGCCTGAACGTCTCCGGCTGCCGTTTCGACGGTGGCGAAAACCGGCTGGAGATCGGCAGGATCGAACTGGCCGATGGCGCCCTGG
>Ga0154449_1141_pt4 | contig 11636 bp, 11 predicted proteins | sample RifGroC2_FD_105642 | JGI IMG/M metagenome (GOLD analysis project Ga0154449, IMG submission 105642) | Pelobacteraceae bacterium GWC2_58_13
GATTTATACAATCGGACCGAGCTAAGTTCATGTCGGACTCGGCCTGGATCAGCGCAATTTCGGCCTTTCATGAGAACAGAGAAGAGCAACGCAGCCGTGGTGACTGGGTCGGACATACCGGCTCCCGAGGCCTAGCAGGGCTTCTTCGCGGCCGGGCAAAGGAGGAACCTGAGCGATTCGCCCGGCTCCTTTCCCAACTGCCTTTGGATACCGCCCCCACCTACTTCAATGAAATTCTGAATGGCCTTTCAGAAGGACAACCCTCGGAAGAAACTCTTAAGGCAGCTATTCGTTTTACCCATGCGCTTCCCGACCGCCCCTGTTGTGAAGGGATCTGCCACCTGCTACAAAAACATCCCTCCCTTGCTTCTGATAACGACATTTTTACAATCCTCCGCTGGTATGTGGAGAATGGCCCTTCGGGGACGGATGATCAAAACGACAGGAAACGGACCGAAGAACTGCTTCTAACAACAGATCAACTGACTGAAAAGGGTGGCTTTTGCCAAGTTCGCTCCGGCTACTATGACCGCGGTCTTGCGACTGAAACTCTTGCAGCGGTTCTTTGGGAAAGTGCCCCACGATTGGAGGAAGGAGTTTGCCTGCTCCGAAACCGTATCGAACAGGAACCTTTAGAAAGCGTCCGCTGTTTTCTTATCGAGCCTATCTATTCCGTTCTTCGTCATGACAGCCGCATCGCGGCCGAACTGCTGAAAGAACTCGTCATTCGCCCCCAAGGCACCGATCTGCAACCTCTTTCAACCTACACGGGGACTCGTCTACTTTTCTATATTCTGCAAAATGATCCCGATATCGGTCGTGAGTTACTTAACCTGATGTTGACTTCCGAAAAAGAAGAACAGCGGCTTTTGGGAGCATTCCATCTCTTTCGCGAAGCTTTTTACGATGACACCAATGCTGCTCAAGCAGAGGTGCTTGTCGGACAAGGCGAGCAATATCGTAAACTTGCGGCGAATTCAGCAGCAAATCATTTACCTGAAGCGGCCTATCTGGAACGAGCGATACGGCAATTAACCACTTTCTTTGACGACCCGATCAAGGAAGTCAGAACCGAAGCAGCCGAATGTTTCCGGGAAATATGGAACGCCGACATTGAACCTTATCGTCATCTAATGCTGGAGTTCATTCGTTCGAAAGCCTTTGACGGCGATAATTTTTCATTTTTCCATCTTCTTAATGAAACTCATCAGCCAGTAACAGAGGAGGTCCTTCTGGCCGCAGAGCGTGTTCTAATATTGACTGAACCTCCGGACGATTTTCCATCCCCCTCTGGTCATCGTCAAGAAATGCACTATCTTGACGATTTGCTGCTGCGCGAATACCGCGCGACGGATGGTCGACCAATATTGCGAAAACGTATTCTTGACATACTCGACCAAATGCTGCTCCTCGGACTTTATGGAACCGATAAGATTATCCAGGAACATGAACGGATTTAAGGCTCACCCATGGCTGAATCTATCACGACCAAAAAATCATATCTCTTCACCCGCCTCCTCCCCACCCTCAAGGAGCATAACGCCTATTTCTCCCTCGCCGCCGTCAGGCACGCCATCGCCGAAGCCGGGATCGATCTGGCCGACGACACTCTGCGCGAGTATATGAGCGAGGCGATGAAGACCGGTATTGTCGCCGACGCCGGACGGGGGTGGTACAGTCGCCACCAGCAGCTCGTCATCCTCGATCCCAGGCTGGTCGCCAAAATCATCCGTGAGGTAGAGCAGGCCTTTCCCCTTCTCGACTTCTGCTGCTGGTCGACCGTGCAGTTCAACCCCTTCGCCCAACACCTCATCGCCCAGCCGACGATTCTGCTTTACGCCGATGGCGATGTTCTCGACACGGTAGCCGACACCCTGAAGGCCTCCGGTTGGGATTCCTGGGCGAATCCTGGGATCAAGTACGCGGAGCAGTTCATTCAACTGTCGTTCTCAGACCCTCCAAAGGGAGACAGCCGGAAGGAAAAGACCATGTCGCTCCCATAGAAAAAGCTCTGATCGACCTGATCGTCGAGGCAAACAGGTTGCAACTGATGGACGCTACCGAGGTCCAGCGGATCTTGGATGCCGTGCTCACCTCGGGATTGCTGCAACTTACTGCTTTATTTGGCTATGCCGAAGATCTGAAGAAAAAAATCCACTGTCAGGAGATAACCCATTAACTCCACATTATTATAAAAATGTGGAGTTAATGGGTTGAAGACATGATCGCTGAAATTTGTTTTACAGCCGACTGGCTGGAGAGAAAACGGACGGAACTGGGCGGGGTCGATCCCGCCCTTCTGGAACGGGCGCTGCACGCCTTCGCCCTGCTGGGGCATCTGGCGGAAAGCGACTTAGAGTTCGTCTTCAAGGGGGGCACCAGTCTGCTTCTGCATGTTCCGGTCATTCGCCGACTCTCCATCGATATCGACATCCTCTGCGCGGCCCCGGCTGAAGTGCTGGATCGATCAACAGACGGCAAAAATCGCTGCGGCCAAAGCCGGCCTGCTTGCCAAGTTGCTTCTGACTGAAAAGCCACCTTTTACACGACAAGACATTCGAACGGTCCCTGCCGTGGAAACCTTGCGACCCCTGACCATCACAGGTGAGTTGCAATATCTGAACAAACTCAAACAGATCAACCCGGATGCCTTTTATTACTGGTATCAGGCATCACTCCTATCGAAGGAAATTTGATTTTCCAATAGCTGGTCGCAGCGCTCTATCTCCGGCAACAGGTCGCCAGTCATAAGCAAAAAAGGCGGCCTTCTGGCCGCCTTAAAACCAGGGGATGCCTCGTGCGGGCATCCCCTGTCCACTATTGATCAGAACTGCCAGGCCGTGCCGAGGTAGACCATGTCCGAGTCGAAATCCTCGAGATCGACGACCTTGCGGTAGCCGATGTTCATGGCCCAGGTTTCGGAGAGGTTGGCTCGATATTCGGTGCCGATTTCGAAGTAATCGGTGTCGCCGTAGTCGTATTTGTAGTCGGTGGCGTCGTAAGTCCAGATGCCAAACAGGTTGACCACCTGATTCGGGGTCAGATGGAAACCAATGTTGGCCCCGGTCTTGATCAGATGCTGGTCGTCGTCGTCGAGATCCACGTCGTCCTGATTGTACTGGTAGGAAATCCCGCAACCGAGTTCATAGGCTTCCTGACTGTAGCGCAGGCCGGCACTCAGGCCGCCGCCATAGGTGTTGAGATCATCATCCTGGCCAAGGATGCTGAAGTCGGTGAACATGTAGTTGAGGTTGCCGGTGAAGGTCGCTTCCAGCTCCTCGGAAATGCCGAGATGGTACTGGCCGAAGAAGATGGCGCCGATGCGGTTAGCGGTGAAAGAGTCGAAATCGAAGTAATCGTAGGGCAGAATCAGGCCGAAGGTGTAGTTGTCCACATCGTAGGCCAGACCGAGGTTGAAGCCGCTGACCCGGCCGTTCTCGGGCCCGGCTTTGTCCACCCATTCGGTGCGCAGGGTGCCACCGAAGGTGCGCACCCCGCCCTGGGCCTTCTGGGCTTCCGTGCGCTGTTGCTCGGTGGCCGTCTGAACTGTCGGCACCACCAGTTCGGTGAAGACCAGCCGCGAGGTGGTCGCCGAAGCCGAGGTCGGCTCGGTGAGCGCCCCCGCCGAGGTCAGGGGAATGCCCAGGACTTCGGCGATCAGCAGAAGGACTTCCTGGCGATTGAAGATGTCGATATGGTCGAAGATCTGATCGCCGATCTCCAGGGTCGTCGTGTTGTTCAGGGTGTCGACGAACCAGAAAATAGTCTGGCCATTGACCTCCACCGAGCCCGACTCCTGACCGAAATAATCGTCGTAAATCATACCCAGGTCATCCAGGTTATTCGCCGTTAACGCTTCGGCCGAGGGAACGAACGCTCCCACCATCAGAGCGAAAAGCAGAAGATTGACAACCAGCAATTTTTTCACGGGACCTCCTTGCAAATAATGAGAAGAGTGGTTTTTCAGCCTGATCATTTCAGCCTGCGAATCAGCCCGGCCACGGCCTCGCGGATGGCGGCGTCCGAGGCCTCGCCGACATCGGCACCGCGTCCGGTGCCGCTGCCGGGAACGTATTCGAGGGTTTCCACATCGACGCAGCGGACCTGAATGCCCATCCGCGTGCTGAAATTCTGTCGCGCGGATAGTCCACCGATCTGCTCACCCCCTTGCGCAAAATCGTAGACTTCACCGTAAATCACCTTGCTGGCGCCAAGCATTCGCCCCATTTCCACGGCGGTCCCCTGATCCACCATGCCGGCCATGCTCATCCACTGGCGATCGAGGACATCCTTGACTACTTCGGGCTTCTCTTCGACAAACCGGAAGCGGTTGGTGTCGTACAGGGTTTCGATGACCCGGTTATGCACACCGAGGCCAACGTCCTTGGCCAGCAAGTGCGGATAGGCCTTGGCGGCGCGTTCGGAAAGACCGAGGGGCAGCACGGCAACAACAATTTTGGGTCCATCATAAGCGGGGAAATCGGCCCGCTCGGAGGTCGGCTTACTCGGTTGCGGCTCTTCCACATAGGTGGTGGCGCAACCCATCAGGGTCCAGCACCACAACACCGGCAACAACAAAAACAACCGTCGTTTCATGTCCCCTCGCCAATCTGTTTCATCAGTCCGGCCACCGCTTGACGCACCGCCTCCTGTGTTGCCATCCCCACGCTGGTCTGATCGAAATGGACCTTGTCTTCACGTACCTGGAACAGCACCCCCCGGGACTTGGTCGCACCCGTGCCCACTCCCATGCCAACGACCGGGACCTGGTCCAGCTCTTGAACGGAAACCTCGACCTCGATCTCGATATCGACCTTGGCGGTGGTAAACGGTCCCATAAAACCGCGCATGCGGGATTTGCTGAATTTCTTGATTTTAACCCTGGCCACGGCGTCGGCCCCCAGCTCTCCCTGGGGGACCTCGGCAACGTCGTCACCGGGAACGGCGGCAGCCCGAGCCAACAGCTCTTCCACCCTGGAGGTAATTTCCGGGCTGTCTTCGACCGGCACATAGCGCCCGGTGTCGTACAACTCCTGCGCAACCAGGTTGGCAATCCCTTGGGCAATCAGCAGTTTGCCGAATTCGGCCTCATCCGTTTGATTGGTCACGCCGACCACCGCCAACCGCATCAGCTCAGCCGATGCCACCAGCGGCGTCAGCAGCAGCATCGCCAGCGCGCCGGCCAGCAAAACCGGCCGGCAACCCAGGGCCTTTCGAAATAATTTTGATTTCATGCCGGAAAGCGCTTTCAGGTCCGAGGCCTTGTTTTATATTTGAAAATAACCATGTGAATTTACATTTTGTATACAATGGGAAGCTTGTGGGTGTCAAATCCAAATCCAAACCAGATCACAGCATTTCCCCGTACAACGAAAGAGGACGGCCTGAGCCGCCCTCTTTTATCCTTGTTATTTCCAACGGGTTCCCTCTTTCGAATCGAGGAGCAACCCCCATTCGCCAACCAGCTGGCTTGGGGAATTCCCTCAATCAGCTCCTTGATCGCCGCAGGGCCGCAGTGGTTCAGAATCAGTAACGACTCAATCTTCGATCCGCACCGGGTGCAGCATGCCGCAAGCCACGCATTTGAGGTAACGCTTCAGGGGCAATCGTTCGCGGTTGATCTGGGCGCACGCGCAGACCCAGATGATCGGGATGCCGCCCTGCGCCTGCACTTGCCACCGGAGATAGGCGGTCCAATCGATCGGAGGTTTCTCTTGGTTCTTCCGCACCAGTTCTTCAAGCAGCATCGCCATTTCCTTTCGTGTGCATACCGTATACAGTACAACAAAACAGAAATGGGATGCAAGACACTTTACGGGACGGCACAGCAAAAGGGCGGGGATCGCGAATGGTCCTATCCGTTCCCTTTTTTCTATTTGTGCCCCGTTACTTAACTTTCCAGCTCGTCCCCTGGGAACCGTCAAGCAGGATAATGCCCTTGGCGTCGAGTTCGTCACGAATCTGGTCGGCGCGGGCAAAGTTGCGATCCTTGCGCGCTTGCTGACGCTCGGCGATCAGGGCCTCGATGGCCTCGGGACGCAGTCCGGTCTCCGCAAGACCGGCGTTTTTCTGGCCATCGAGCCAGCCGGTCGGCGCGGAGATGAACAAACCGAGCACTCCGCCGAGCTTGAGCAGCTTGCCGCGGGCATCCTTGAGCCCGGCCAGCAACAGAGGGCAATCGTCAAAGGATTTTTCGGCGACGATGCGATTCATTCCCCGCACCAGGTCGAACAGGTGGCCGATGGCCAGGGCGGTGTTGAAGTCATCGTCCATCGCCTCGCAGAAGCGGTCTTCGACGATCTCGATGCGGTCGAGGATCTCCCGCATCTCCGGCAGCACCTCCCGGCAGAACACGCCTTTCCGCAGGGGATGGGTCGCCAGGGTTTCATCGGCCGATTTAAGGGCTTCGTAGAAGCGGGTCAGGCCGGCCTTGGCGTCATCGAGGTTCTGGTCGGAAAAATCGATGGGCGAACGGTAGTGGGCCGAGAGGATGAAAAAACGTACCACCTCGGCGTCGTACCTGGCCAGGATATCGCGGATGGTGAAGAAGTTGCCCAGCGACTTGCTCATCTTCTCCTGGTTGACGTTGACGAAGCCGTTGTGCAGCCAATATTTGACGAAGGGTTTGCCGCTGGCTCCCTCGCTCTGGGCGATTTCGTTCTCGTGATGGGGAAAAACCAGGTCCTTGCCGCCGCCGTGGATGTCGAAGGACTCGCCGAGATATTCCATGCTCATGGCCGAGCACTCGATGTGCCAACCGGGGCGGCCGGGACCCCAGGGGGACGCCCAGAAAGGTTCGCCGGGCTTGGCCGCTTTCCACAGAGCGAAGTCCATCGGGTTGCGTTTTTGCTCGCCGGGAGCGATGCGGGCGCCGGCCCGCATCTCATCCATGTTGCGCTTGGACAGTTTGAGATAACCGGGGAACTTCTCCACGGCGAAATAGACGTCGCCGGCCGACTCGTAGGCCATCCCGCGTTCGATCAGGCGCTCGACGATGGCGATGATCTGGGCCATGTGCTCGGTCGCCTTCGGCTGGCGGGTCGGCAGGTCGAGGCCGAGGGCGGCCATGTCCTCGTCGAAGGCGCGGATGAATTCTTCGGCCAGGGTCCGGCTATCGATCCCCCGTTCGTTGGCCCGCTTGATGATCTTGTCGTCGACGTCGGTATAGTTGCGGACGTAGTTGACCTCCAAGCCGGAAAACCGGAGGTAGCGATAAATGATGTCGAAAACGATGTTGGCCCGGGCATGACCGATGTGACAATAATCGTACACGGTGACGCCGCAGACGTACATTCCGACCTTCCCCGGGACCAGGGGCTTGAACTCCTCTTTACGGCCGCTCAGGGTATTGTAAACACGCAGGGACATGAAAAACCCTTTCTCTGGTCATGATCAGCGAACTTGGTTTGAACAGCGGCTTTAATACCACGGGAGGCCGGCGATTGAAAAGCCCCCGGGGCGATTTTATCGCTTCAGCAGTCTCGCCAGAACCGCCGGCATGGCTTCGAGGGATAGCACCTGCTGTGCCCCACCCAGGTCGATGGCCGCCTTGGGCATGCCGAAAATGGCGCTGGACGCCTCGTCCTGGGCAATGGTGTAGCCGCCCTGTCGCCGCAGAGCCAGCATTCCCTCGGCGCCGTCCTGTCCCATGCCGGTCAGCAGCACCGCCACCGTCCGCCCCGCCGCCGATCCAGCCAGGGAGTGGAACAGAACATCGACCGAGGGACGGCAGCTGTGGACCGGCGGCGCATCGGTCAGCACGACACGATCGTCGAGCAGGGTCAGGTGCAGGCCCTCGGGAGCCACCAGGGCCACGCCCGGTTCGAGGCGGTCGCCATCCCGGACCAGACGGACGCTAAAACGGCTTTCGCGGTCGAGCCAGCTGGCAAAATCGCCGGCAAAGCCACCGGCGATGTGCTGCACGATCAGCACCCGGGCGCCGTTGGCCGGGTCGAGGGTGGTCATCAGCTGCCGCACCGCCCTCGGCCCGCCGGTGGACGCGCCGATCGCCAGAATTTCGCGAACACTCTGGTCGAGTTGCGGACTCGCAAGCAGCGCGGACGGGACAATCGAGCTGCGCCGAAAATGATGCACCACCCGGATTCGGGCGAGAAATTTGACCTCGGCAATCAGTTTCGCGGCAAATTCCTCGAACGAAACACTGCCCAAACCGGAAGGCTTCTCCATCACATCGAGGGCGCCACGGTTGATGGCCTGAAAGGCATGGCGGTTTTCCTCGGGATTCAGATTGGCCGACAGCACCAGGATCGGGGTCGGGCGACAGGCCATGATTTCCGAAACCGCCGTGAGGCCGTCCATGACCGGCATCAGGATATCCATGATCACCAGATCGGGACGCACCCGAAGAACCTCGGCCAGGGCCTGCCGACCGTCGCCGGCCTCGGCGACTACGTCAATCCCGGCATCCCGCGTCAACAGGTCGCGGAGCACCTTGCGCATCAGTTCGGAATCGTCGGCTATAAGAACACGGATCATGTCCCTGGTCATCCGATAAAGGTTTCCACCGCCTGCAGCAATACGCCCTGGTCGAAACTCCCCTTGACGATATAGGCCTGGGCGCCGACGGCAAGCCCCCGTCGCTTGTCCTCATCAGACGCGTAGGAGGTAACGATGACCACCGGCAGGTCCCGGGTCTGTTTGTTTTCGCGAATCTTTTCGGTCAACTCGAAACCGCTGATGCCGGGCATCTCGACATCGCTGACCACCAGGTCGAACTGCTGGGTGGCCAACTTGCCGAGGGCGTCTTCCCCGGAAATCGCCACGGTCACCCGGTAGCCCCGGGTTTCGAGGATATTCTTCTCCATGGTCCGGGTGGTCACCGAATCGTCCACGACCAGGATCCGGCCTTTGACGGCGTGGGCCCGTTGCGCTTCCAGCTCCCGCTGCAGGTGGGTCGCCCCGGCCGAAAGGCTCGCCCCGAACAACCCGGCCACCGACAGGATCAGGGCCGGCAAGCCGCTCTGCAAAATGGTTGCGCCAGTGAAAAAGCGGACCTGTCGCAGTTGCCCTCCCAACATCTTGACAATGATTTCCTGCACCCCGAGGGAGCGGGACACCTGGCAAGCCAGCAATTGTCCGCGAAAGCTGAGTACCAGCGCGGTGAACCGCGATTTCACCGGTTGGTTCCGCTGCCTGGGCAACTCCAGGATCGACTGCAGGGAAACCAGGGGCATGGTCACTCCCCGGGCGCGAACCACCTCGCGCCCGCCTTCGTGAAGAATTTCCGCTGTTTCCAGATGCAAAATCTCAACCAGGTAATGCAACGGCACCACGAAGGTTTCTGCTTCACAGGCAACAATCAAGCCATTGATGACGGCCAGGGTCAGGGGAAACTGCAGCACGATGGCCGACCCCTGGCCGCGAACCGAATGAATCCGCAAATTACCCTTGACCTGATCGATGGCGGTCTTGACCACGTCCATGCCGATCCCCCGGCCAGAATGATCGGTCACGAACTCACGGGTGGTGAAGCCCGGCTTGAGAATCAGATAGAGCGCCTGCTCGTCGGAAAGGACGCGGGCCTCCTCGGCGCTGAGCAGCCGTCGCTTAATCGCCACCTGGCGCAACAGCTCGGGATCGAGACCCCGACCATCGTCGCTGAGTACCAGTTGCACCGCTCCCCCCTCGTAGCTGGCCCGCAGCTCGATCCGGCCGGATTCCGGCTTGCCCCCGTTATGGCGTTCGTCCACGGATTCGATGCCATGGTCGACGGCGTTGCGCAGCAGATGCACCAGTATCGGCCGGAGCGCCTCAAGCATCCTGCGGTCGAGTTCGAGTTCATCCCCGGTCACCACAAAGTCGACCTGCTTCCCCTGCTCCCGGGCCATGCCCCGCAGCAATCCTTCGAGTTCGTCGGTAATGACCGCGAGGGGGAGCATGCGCAGCGCCAGGGTTTCGCCCTGCAGTTCGTCCGCCAGGTACTGAATGGTGAAAACGTCCCGCTCCAGGCCGGCGGCCATCAGCCGGAAATCTTCACGCAGTTGACGGAGCTGGTGATACCCTTCGACCTGCCGCAGGTCGGGCAACATCCGGTCGAGCTGTCGCAGCAGCCCACCCAATCGGCTGCTGTGGTCAGCGAAAGACTCGCGGACGATGGAAACCTCTCCGAGCAGGTTGACCAGGCGGTCGATCTGAGCCACGCTGGTACGAACCGACTCAATGCCGGCCCGGGGCTCCTCGGCGGCGTTCGGCGACCGTTTCGTGGTCAATTGCACCAGGGTTCCGCTGGCCAGCCCGGCAATCACCTCATCGACCGCAAACCCGGGTTCACTTCCCGTAGCGACAGCGGCCGTCATGCTCGCCAGCGCCTCGATCACCGCCAGCAGCCGGTCGATCAACTCGGCCGTTACCTCTCGCGCTCCCTTTTCCAGGTCTTTGAGCTGATCTTCCAGGGCATGAGCCAGGCGACTGAACTCGACCAGGTTGAGCAGGCGCGCCGATCCCTTGAGGGTATGGACACTGCGCAGCAGGGGGCGCATCCGCTCCGGGTCGACCCCGTGTTTTTCAAGAGCCATGAGCCCCTGACGCAGAGACTGCAGGTGCTCTTCCGCCTCGCGACAGAATATGTCTATGTATTTGCTTGGATCCACCTCAGGTCTCGGCCTCAACCTGGTCCCGCAGCCGCTCGGCCAGGCTGGTCAGTTCGGCGATCGCCTGGGCGGTTTCCTCGGCGCTGGCGGCAACCTGGGTGGCCACCTCGCGGACCTCGACGGTGGTTTCGGCCATCTGCTCGCTGGCCGTGGTCTGCTGCTGGGTCGACAGCTTGATTTCCCGGGCGGCCAGCATGGTGTCCTGCACCACGGTGATGATTTTCTTCAGAGCCTCGGCAATGTCGGCCACCAGGGCGCTGGCCGAATCGACCCCCTTGCTCCCTTCCTCGGTCAGCATGATGCTCGAGTTGGTGGCTTTCTGAATCTCTTCGATCAACCCCTTGATCTGGGCGGTGGCGTCGACGGTTCGTTCGGCCAGCCGTTTGACCTCCCTGGCGACGATGGAAAAGCGTTTACCGGCTTCGCCGGCCCCGGCCGCCTCGATGGCGGCGTTGAGGGCCAGCAGGTTGGTCTGATCGGAAATTTCGTCGATGATATCGACGATGCCGCCGATTTTCTGGGAATTTTCCCCCAGCTCGACCATCGCTTCGGCCAGAGTCTGCACCTGACCTTTGAGCCGCCCCATCCCGGCGACCGCGGTTTCCACCGCCTTCATGCCGTTGCCGCTGGCGGCGCTGGCATTCTCCGCCTGGGCTTCCACCCGCCGCGCGTTTTCCGCCACTTGTTTGGCGGTGGCGGCAATTTCCAGCGAAGTGGTGCTGGCCTGCTGTACCGAGGACGCCTGCTGGTTGGCGCAACTCGACTGCTGGGCGGAAATCGCCATGATCTCGTTGGCGCTGCTGGAAAGCTGTTGGATCGCTTCCTTGAGTCCGGTCAACAACCGTTCGCTTTTGTCGATCTCGCTACGCAGGTTCTTGACGATGACCTGGGTCATTTTGTTGAAGGCCCTGGCCAACTGGCCGATTTCGTCATGGGTGTCGATCTCGATGGTTTCGTCGAGACGGCCATCGGCGATCCGATCGGCCACCCGGGTCAGCAATTGCAGCGGTTGGGTGATCCGCATGA
>Ga0154449_1172_pt1 | contig 11538 bp, 7 predicted proteins | sample RifGroC2_FD_105642 | JGI IMG/M metagenome (GOLD analysis project Ga0154449, IMG submission 105642) | Pelobacteraceae bacterium GWC2_58_13
CATAACCGGGCAGAGCAGGGACGGTAGGCGTGCCCTCCGGACTTCCGTGGGGTCTTGCCGCAAACACTCGAAATGGCTCAGGAAAAAGAGGGCTCCGCGAAAATCTTCTCCTGAGCGATTTGAAGGGTTCTCCCTTGGGCGGATTTTATCTGTTCCGCCGATTTGACAGAACTCGGGAATGGGGTTATTTTGGGCAACCGAGGGGAGGCAGATGCCAACCCTTTGGAAATCCTGGCTCTTTTTTGGCGCTTTTGCCGGATTCCAGGGAAGCTTCCCCTTTCTTGCCCTTACGGAGACCCCTCCATGCCCCAGAATCTGAAGAAGAGATTCCTCTTTCTCGGCGGTATCCCGGTATTCGATTACATGATCTCGGTAAGGCTCTCCGAGATTCAGCAGGCCGCCGAAAACAATGTGCTGATTATCGGAGACCGGGTGCTGTTGCCGGTAGGGGCTGTTTTCAAGGTGCGGGCAACGGGACTTGCCGAAGCCTTTTACATCAATCCTCTGGCCAATGGCGAGCTGCAGACCCTGCAGGATACGACCTACTGCGCCCTGACCTTCGGCGGAAAACATCCGGAGTCCCGAAAAAACACCAGCCTGCGGGCTGACCTTGCGACCATTGTGGCCGAGCTCAAGGAACAGTTTCCCGAAACCATTCGGGGCGAAAGCGACCTGAAAATCATCGCGGTCGGCGAACCTGCCGAGATTGTCCTGGGTGGGAACAACAAAAACATTATTGAAGAGATCCATACCCTATTCGCTTCGCCCCAGTTGTCCGGCCTGGTCGAAGGTTGTTCTTTCGAGCACATCTTCTTTTTCGACACCCAGAATCCCGGTTTCGAGATGGTTCGGGACCTCTACGACCGGCTCGGCGTGTCCATGGGAGATCCCAAGGAGATGCATGTGGCCGGCCTCGTGCCCCGAACCGGCTACGTTTTCACCATTCAGAACGAAGCGGGGAAAAACCTCGACCGGATCATTCTGGCCAACCGCACCAACGAAGAGATCATTCCCAAGGGACAGGTCAACGAACGCTACGCCAAACTTCAGAAAAGCCTCCGGGGTGACCGGTCGTTGCCGGAAACCCACCTGGTGATCAATTCCATGACCAACCAGGAGGAACTCCGACTCCTGGTCCGGGCGCTCAAAACCGCCCACGCCAGCGGGGTGCGGAGCTATCTTTGTCCCACCCTGACCCTGCTCAACGCCATGGAACGTCTGGTTGATGCGAGTTACTACACGGTCGAACGGGAACACTTTTTCTCGTTCCGCAAGGATTTCCTCGAAAACGTCATCATTCCCTACGTGGAGTACATCATCTGCAACAAGGATGAGTTGACCCTGCTCGACGACACTGCCGGCAAACGGGGCATCGACGAGGCCGCGAGCCTGCTTTCCAGCCGGATGAACCGGGGAAAACGGACCGGCAGCGAGGACGGGGGGAAGGTGATTGTCACCGGGGGGAGCAAGGGCGGCCGCTACACCGAACGGCTGGATCCGGAGCGGGCGACGAATTTCTGGCAAAAAGCCGAATTGCCGACGGGGCGGGCGGTACGATTCGCCGAGCGGCGCATCGTGTGCGGCGACGACTATGTCACCCATCTGACCTCTACGCTCGGCGCCGGGGACGTGTTCTCCGGCATCTTCATCGGCCTCATTGCCCTGGGCTGGGACGGCGGGCACGTGTTGCGGGCCGCCACCCTCGGCGCCCAGCATTTTATCCAGTACCGCAGCAAGCCCACCATCGACCACATGATCGCGGTCGACGAAGAACACGCCCGCATGGGGACCGAAACCGAACTCGCCGACGTCATCTCCCATCACCTCGACGATAGCGGCGATCCCACCCGCTACGGGACCATTTCCGATACCGTGATCACGGTACGAACCACCCAGATTCAGCATCCGTTCCGGGAGATTCTCGGACTTGCCTTGAAATTCGGGGAAAGTCGTCCGGCGGAAAATTTCTGAGGCGGCGGCCCGGGAAACCTGAATCCATCCCGGGACGTTTCTCCATCCCCCCAAAAAAACTTTTCAGCCGATGGCGAGCAGGCCGGGATGGTTGCCGGTCAGGCATCGCCCCCCCTCGGGCGTAACCACGAAGGTATTCTCCGTCCCCACCGCACCGATGCCGGCGATCCCTTTTTTGGGTTCGATGGCCAGGACCATGTTCTCTTGCAACGGCTCGTCGAATCCCTTGGCCAGTACCGGCCATTCGTCGATGTACAGGCCGATGCCGTGGCCGAGGAAACGGGCCTGGCGCGCGCCGAAGCCCATGAATCCGTCCAGAAACTCCGGGTCCAGTTGGCCGGTGATCTTGGCGTAGATCTCCGACGGGATCGCCCCCGGTTTGAGCATCGCGGCGGTGGCGTTCTGGATCTCGATGCAGCGTTTATGAGTCCGGATGGCTTCCTCCGGCAGCTCTCCTTTAAAAACGTAGGTCAGGGTCTTGTCGGTGTGGTAGCCGTCGACGCCGCAGCCGATGTCGACGAAGACCAGGTCGCCCTGCTGCAGGCAGCGATGCCGGCTGCCGAGCAGGGGGACCGCCGGGCTCATGCCGTAGTTGCCGCCGGGGCCGTCGAAGGAGGTGGGATAGATGGAGCTCTCGCCGAAACAGATGTGGCCGAGCAGGATCTCGGTTTCGTACATGCCGAAGCGGGCGATGCCGTGATGACCTTCGGCAACCATGGCCGGATAAAGGAGGCTGGCGAACTCGGCTTCGCTCATCCCCTCGCGCAGCAGTTCCGGCACCTTTTCTTCGAGGATAAGTTGGTGGATGCGTCCCGACTCCTCCATCCGTTCCAGCTCGTAGGTGCTCTTGACCGCCCGCACCGCGGACAGGGAGAGGTCGGCGGATTCGACTCGGGAAAAACCGAAGTGCTTGTTGAAGCGTGCATAGGCGGCCAGAGGAACCCGTTCGGTTTCGAGGTGGACGGTGTCGGGGATGTGTTTCATGGCGGCGGCCGCGTCGCGGAAGCTGGACATCGGCCGGATGTCGCCGAATTCGGATTCGTCCAGGGCCCGCTGCATGCTGCGACGCACCCAGTAGACGGCCGCGCCGTCGCGGGGGATCAGCACCAGCGCGTCCTGCATGGTGCCGGTCAGATAGAACTGGTTGATTTTACCGAACACCGCCAGCAGCTGCCATTCGGGACAGTCGCGATCCATGCGTGAACGCAGCGCCGCCAGCCGCTGCTCCAGTTCTTTTCGGGGAACCTTTTTAAACATTTGTGACTCCTTGGGGAAATAACATAGAAACAGAAGGGTTCAAATCGTTGCTATCGTACACGAGATGAACGGCTTCGCCTAGCTTGACATTGCGATCGGCGGTCGGCTTTTTGCCTGGGGATTTCCGGAACCGGCGGGATTATCCACGATATTTAAGGTTTTTTCGCGAGGATGATTCCGCGGGGAATGGCAGAGGTCGGCCGTTGGCGCTCAGGAGAGCGTCCCGGGCGCTTCCGATCCGGATTATTTGTGTGCCGTGACGCCCATGAGCTCGGCGACTTTCACGACCTTGGCGAAGCCCGCCGCCCTGAGCCGCTGTGCGGCATGGTCGATAAAGCCGGCGCCGCGTTTTACCAGATTCGGGTTGCCCGTGTAGTGGAACAGTGCCCCGCGCCTTTTCAGCACGCGATGAATTTCCCGGTAGAACCGCTCGCTGTAAAGCTCGCCGGCAAGGGAAAACCGGGGCGGATCATGAATGACCGCATCAAAGGATTCCGCCGTAAGCTCCCGGATGTATTCATCGATATCGGCATGAACCAATTGGATGTTGGGACCGAATATCTGTCGCGACCACGGGTTTCTTTGGCGGAGCGCCATGACCGTTGAACTCAGTTCGACGGAAATGACCTCGCGCGCCCCGAGCTTGAGCGCTGCCGAAGCCGCATAGCCGAGTCCGCTGCAGGTATCCAGTACCCGATCCCCTTTTTTTACGACCTGCGCCGCCATCCGCCCAGCACTTTCGAAAGGGTTGATCCCCTTCGAAATATGCATTTTTACCCCGCTGATTTCCAGCAGCGGCGCTTGATCGGTAGGGACGAGTTTGTAATAACCCTCATCCCGGATTTCGAGCACTTCGAGCCGGCCGTCTTCCAGAATGAAAATCCGGTTTTCCTTTCCTTCAATCCGCCGCAGCTCCTCCCGGCTCAGCCGATTATCCCCATCAAGGATCAGTTCGTCGCCGCGGAGGGCAAACGTCCCCCGGGAAAGATTCAGGTCGAGCGAAACGCCGATGTGTTTTTCGCCTCGGTCCATCGCATCGAGAATCTGACGGGCAACCGCCGAGTGGAACCAATAATCGTTTTTGCTCATGACATCCGTAAGCGTCAAAAGGTTCTTAGTGGCAGGCGACAATATTCGCCGTTTGCGACCTCAGGTCCAGAACGACTTTGACCTTCTTGTTCTTCAGTTGCCGAAGAACCTGTTCGACCTTTTCCTCCAGGGTACAGCCGGACTCATCCCAATCCGCGCCGTCCCTGGTCACAAACTCCTGGATCATATTCCGCAGCGTATCCGGATGGATTCGTTCGTAGGGAACCTCAATGCCTTCTTCGTGAGGAGCGATGGGGGAAAGTCGTGGGGGTGTGCCGGCCATATGGGGCTTCCTGTGGATTAAAGGAATGGATCGGTACTGGCGGAGAACCGGGTTATAACGAGGCAGCGCCGAAGTCCGTCAGCGGCCGCAGGCTTCGAGCCAAAATTTCGAAAGCCAGGTCGAGGTCGCCCTCCGGACTCAGCGTCGGTCCGAGAACGCGCACCAGCGTGGCCCGTTTGAGCAGGCGGTCGTCATAGCCGGCCTGCGGAGCCAGGCGTCGCAACGTGTTTTTCAGGTGGGCAAAATTGAGGTCGCGGGTCAATTGCATCGCGTCGCCGAACCCGTCGTAGTTCATCGCCGCCCGGTTGAAAATCACCGGTGTTCGTCCCCGGGCATACAGCCAGAGGGTCTCGTCGCGCACTTCGGAGGTCTGGGGCTGCTCGAGCGTCACTTTGCGGGTCATCGGCATGCCCCCGGCGAGCAGGGTCTTGCCGAGACTGAACTTGCGTTTCGTCACCGTGGCGGTGGTCTGGATCTGCCCCGCGCTGCAAATGGCGACCAGCAGCAGATCAATCGTGGCGTAGTCAATGTCACCGAGTTCTCCGGTAACCGACTCGACCCGCAGCGCCTGTTCTCCCAGTCCAAACCGGCGGACAAGGAAAGGGGGCTTCCGTTTGCGCACGGCCAGCGGATCGACCACCAGCGCCGGAACGCCGTCCCCGGTGAGCCTGCCCGACAACGCCTCGGCCTGGCGCGGGTCGGCGAAACACGCGAGTACCGCCGGTCCGCCGCCGGCGATCTTTTGCCGGGCCTCGAAAGCCACGGTTCCCAACGCGTCGGCGATGGTCTGGGCGACCGCCACTTCTTCTTTCTGCCAGCCAAAGGCCACAACAAGATGCATCCTGCACTCCGCTCGAAGGGTGGGAGAAAGCTTCCAGCCCATGTCTTTCTGAGTCTGCGAGGGTTTGCCGCCGCCAAAGCAACGGGGAGTTTGGCGTTCATGATCGATTCGCTATCGTTACGGATGACATAATATCACGGCAAGGGACAAAAAGGGAGCTTGTCCGGGGCCAAAGGGCGCCCCATCGAACCCCGTAACCATAGGCACACCCGAAACCCAGGTAACTTCATCTAAGCAGTCGACATTATTGTTTTTTAAACCGAACAGGAAAAACCACGCAACTTTGGTTACACCCCGGGTTTTTCTCCTCCCCGCCTGCCCGAACCGCCAACCGCCTGTTGTTGCGGCAACCTCGCAAGCGAAGAAGCTTGGCGCCATATTTGCAAATTTCCGAGTGCTGGAGGCGTTTGTGTCTCGCCTATGAACTGTCATGCCATCGCATCAAACGGTTGCTTACGGGAATTAAAATCAGCCATGATCGCAAAAAAATACTGGACGGGAATGCTGATCGCCGTCTTTGTCCTCTATGCGATAGGCACCTACGGCCTTCGATACCTGGTGATTCTACCGAGTTTTTCCGCTCTTGAAGAGGCCGATGCCGGGAAGGATGTCTCGCGGGTCATCGACGCGATAAACCGCGAGGCCTATCACGTCGGGCAGCAGGCTTCGGACTGGTCGGCTTGGGACGACACCTACCAGTTCGTTCAGGACGGCAACGAAGCCTACATCGTTTCCAATCTGGCCAGGGAAAGCCTTGAAGAAAGCGTCGGCATCCATCTGCTCTATATCTGCGACAGGGACGGAAGGGTTGTCTGGGGAGAGGTTTTCGACGCCTCCCGGGGCGGAAAGCTCAACCTCAGGGAGTTTCCGGCAGACACCCTGGGCAAGGATCATTTCCTGCTACAGCATTCTTCCCCTGTAAGCGAATACACCGGTATCCTGCTTACCGAAGCTGGCCCGATGCTGATCAGTTCCCGCCCCGTGGTCCCCACTTCGGGGGATGGCCCCGCTCGCGGTTCCTTGATCATGGGTCGCTTTCTTGGCGAAACTCTCCTCCGGTCCCTGAAACAGCAGACCCAAATCGACTTCGGCATCATGCCGTTCGACCTCGCCATGGGCGGGCCGAACATGGAGTCGATCCTCTCTCGCCTGCTCCGGGAAAGGTTCGTCATCGAAGAGATCGGACCCGACCTGCTGCGGGCTTACGGCATGATTGTCGATCTGAAAGGCCGACCGGCGTTGCTGGTTACCGCCAACCTTCCCCGGGAAATCATGGCCAAGGGGCGTGAGGCATCGAAATTTGCCTCACTTTCCGTCCTGGCTACCGCCATTGCCCTGGTGGTGGTCGGTTCGATTCTCGTCATGATGGTCGTCAATCTGCTTCTGGATGGACGGGACAAGCGTCGCTCGAAAGCCTGGGCGCCGCGCGAAATCATGGTTTTGGCCCTGGTCGCCATGGCCGGGGGCACCCTCTCTCTCGGTGCCTTCATCACCGTTCGGGGGATGGAAGAGGACCGGATGCGGACCACCTTTCAGGAGCGCGCCACCGAACGGTGTCTGCTCTTACAGAACCGGATCAACCACTATCTCGCTGAGCTGAAGGCGCTGCAACGCCTTTTCGACGCTTCCGCCGACGTCAGTCGGGAGAATTTCCGGAACTTTGTGACGCCGGTTCTCGACGAGCACCCCGACATCCTGGCCTTCGAGTGGGTTCCTCGTGTTTTTGCCGTCGATCGCGCCGCGCACGAGCAGTCCATCCGCGAAGAAGGACGGCCCGATTACCGCCTCACCGAGCGGAACCCCGACGGCACCTTGGTCCGGGCCGGCTGGCGCGAGGTCTATTATCCCGTCGCCTACGTCGAACCCCTGGCCGGCAACGAGGCGATTCTCGGCTACGCTCCAGGTTCCACCTTGCCGGGGCGCCTGGCAGCCATCGAACGTGCGAGGGATACGGGTCAGCTGGCCGCCACCCCGGCTTTCCCTCTGGCGCGGGGGGCTGAACAAGAAGTCGGCTTTTTCGTGTTTGCTCCGGTTTATCGCCACTTTTCTCCCTTGCGAACCATCGAGCAGCGTCACGGCGACCTGGTCGGTTTCGCCCAGGGAGTTTTCCGGGTCGGCTCGCTCTTCGAAACGGCAATCGCCGACAGCCAGGCAGGCGGCATCGACTTATCGTTGTTCGACCGAACCGATCCCCGCCAGGAACAGCTTCTTCACTTTCATGCCTCGCGAACCCGAAGCCGCAAAACCGATGCGCCCACCGAGCCCGCGGTCAAAGAAGAGTCCGTGCTCTCGCACTCCATCGCCATCGAACTGTGCGGACGCCAATGGACGGTGGTTTGTACCCCTTCGCCCAAATTCCTCGACGAACATCGTCAATGGCAATCGTCTCTGGTGCTTGCCGTTTCCCTGCTTTTCACCGCCTGGCTGGTCAGCTACCTGGTCGGCAACCGCCGCCGCGCCGCCCACACCGAAGCCGTCGTCGAGGAACGGACGGCCGAATTGCAACGAAGCGAGGCGAGATTTCGCCGCATCTTCGAAAGTATCCAGGACATTTATGTGGAAGTCTCCCTTTCCGAGGGCCGTATCGTCGAGATCAGTCCATCGATCGAAATCCTTTCGGGATATAAGCGCGAGGAAATGATCGGCAAGCTGACCACCGAGTTGTACGCCAGGCCAGAAGAGCGGGAAGCCCTCCTCCGGGAGTTGATGACCAAGGGTTACGTCAGCGACTACGAGCTCACCCTGGTCGACAAGGGTGGTGAAACCAAGGTCTGCTCCTACATGGCCAAAATTATTCTGAATCAAGCTGGGCAGCCGTCAAGGATTGTCGGCACCATTCGTGACATCAGCGAGCGCAAGCAGACCGAGGCTTCCGTGTTCAGGATGATGGAGGAGTCCCAGCGGGCCAGAGAGCAGGCCGAGCAATCGGAGTTCGCGCTGAGAATAAACCGGGAACAGCTGCTCGATACCCTCAACGAGCAGGAACGTTTCAACCGGCTGATGCTGGACCGGGAAGGGCGGGTTCTGGAACTCAAGCAGGAGGTCAACACGTTGCTGGTTGAGCTCGGCCGTCAAAAAACCTATGAAACAGCAGGAGACGGCCAGTGAAACGGAAGTTGACGGTAACCCTGCGAAAGAGCCTGGTGGCGGTTCTTCTTCTGGTGATGGCAGTCATCAGCCTGGCTTTTATGGTCCATGAATTCATCAAATTCCAGGATCAGGCTGAAGAAATCCGCAGCGAATTCCCTCTCGAAAGCAAGGCAAAAATCGTCGACCAAGTCAACCAGGCCTTCTCCTATATCGAGTTTCAGCGGCGCATGGAGAGCCAAAGGCTGCGACAAAATCTGAAAGCCAGGGTCGATGAAGCCTTTCGCATCGCTGAATTCCTCTATGCCCGGCACCTGGGGAAAAAAAGCCGGGCGGAGATTGAACAGCTCATTCATGATGCCCTCTATGCGCAGCGGTGGAACAATGGCCGAAGTTACTTTTTCGTCTTTGATCTGGACGGGGTGATGCGGGTCCACTCCAATGCCCCCTCCCTCGAAGGGAAAGATGTCATCGACATGCAGGATTCCGAGGGTGCCTACCTGATCCGCGACATGATCGGCATCGCCACTCGTCCCGGCGCGGGGTTTCTCTCCTACCTCTGGGAAAAGACCCCTGAACGCGGGGATTTCAGCCACAAGCTCTCCTATGTCAAGCTTTTCGAGCCGCTCGGCTGGATCATCGGCACCGGAGAATATCTGGACGATGTCCGGCAAAACACCCAGGAACTGATCAAACAGAGGCTCGCCGACATCCATTTCGCCAACGGCGACGGATATCTCTTCCTCTTCGACGACGACGGGCGTGCCCTCGTCAACAGTGCCTCGCCTGAAATGTTGGATAAATACTTTTACGACACCTTGGACATTGGCGGGATCAACATTTTCCCGAAGATGCTCGAGGCTGCCCGCGGTCCCGGCGGAGGTTTCGTCGAATACCAGTGGAAAAAACCGAGCACCGGGATCCAGGCGCCGAAAATGTCCTACGTCCGCCGCATCGACGATTGGGGGTGGTTGGTCGGCGCCGGCGTCTACCTCGATGACCTCGAATCCATTATCGAAAAAAAGCGCAAGCTCATGACCGAGGAAATTGTTTTCGGCGTGCTGATAGTCCTTCTGTTGCTCGGCTGGATTCTGAGCCTGGCCTTGATTTTTTTTAGACGGGTGGTCGATAAAGCGCAACGGGAGTTCGATACGTTCTGCGATTTTTTCGCCTTGTCCGCCGACCGCGGCGAGCGGATCGATCCCATGCAGCTTAAATTCGAAGAATTCGAACAGGTGGCCCAATCGGCCAATCGCATGCTCGATGCCAGACAACAGGCGGAGGATACCCTTAACTTCAAGGCCGAAGAGCAGCGCCTCCTGCTCGACACCATACAGACCCAGGTCTGGTACCTCACCGACATGGGTACTTACGGCGCGGTCAACCAGGCCCACGCGGACTTTCTGGGTCGCCCAAAATCGGCCCTGGAAGGCAAACGATTCGACGAGGTTCATGGTTCGGAAAAAGCGAAAGACCTGATGCGGGACAATCGGGAAGTCTTTTCCCGCGGGCGCCAGACCCGCGGTGAACAATGGATCACCAATGGCCGAGGGCAAGAGCGGCTGATTGCCATGACCAAAACGCCGAAATGTACCGGCAACGGAACCGTCGATCTGGTCGTCTGCTCCGCCGAGGATATTACCGAACACAGAAGGGCGGCCTCGGAACTTGAGGAGTCAAACCGTCTGCTCAAGGTCAGGGCCGCCGAACTGAGTCAAAACCAGAGGGTCATCCTGAGTATGATGGAAGATGCCAACCGGGCCAGGGAAAAAGCCGAAGAGGCCAGCCGCAATCTCGAACTGGCGATGATCGAGGTGAATCGCCTCGCTGAACAGGCCGAGCAGGCCAACCGGGCCAAAAGCGAGTTTCTCGCCAACATGAGCCATGAAATCCGCACGCCGATGAACGGAGTTATCGGCATGACCGACCTGCTGCTCGATACCCAGCTTGACGAAGAGCAACTCGATTACATCGAGACCGTCAAAAACAGCGCCCATGCCCTGCTGGTGATCATCAACGACATTCTCGATTTTTCCAAGATCGAGGCCGGCAAGCTGAAGATGGAAGCCATCGACTTCGATCCGCGAACGGTCATTGCCGATGCCTGCAAACCCCTGGCCCTGCGCGCCGAGGGAAAAGGCCTCGAATTCGTCAGCAGCATCGATGCGCATATCCCCGAAGATCTCTGCGGCGACCCGGGCCGTCTGGGCCAGGTTATTGTCAACCTGGCGGGGAACGCCATCAAGTTCACCGACCGGGGGCAGGTGACCGTTGCCGCCAGTCTCGAACACGAAGACCAGGGTCTGGCCAGGGTGCGATTCAGGGTTATCGACACCGGCATCGGTATTCCCCTCGACAGGCAGGTGTCCCTTTTCGAAGCGTTCACCCAGGCTGACACCTCGACCACCCGCCGATTTGGCGGCACCGGGCTCGGTCTGTCGATCTCAAAAAAAATCGTCACGATGATGGGAGGCGAGATCGGCGTCGAAAGCCGCGAAAGGGAGGGCTCTTGCTTCTGGTTCACTGTCGTTTTCAAAAAACAGGCGCGGGAGGCGAGGCGGTCAGGCTCGGAATCGCCGGCGAGGGATATTCAAGGGATTCCTGCTCACCAGGATATAAAGTCCCTTGGCTCAGCAAAAAAGAGCCGAACCCACATCCTGCTTGCCGAGGACAACGCGGTAAACCAAAAGCTGGTCCTGCGCCTGCTCGAAAAACGCGGTTTCGCCGCCGACGCGGTAAACGACGGCCGGCAGGCGATAGCCGCCCTCTCCAGCGGACCCTACGACCTGGTGCTGATGGATTGCCAGATGCCGGAAATGGACGGTTACGAAGCCACCGGTGTTATCCGAGACCCCTCCTCAACGGTTCGCAATCACGACATCCCGGTCATCGCATTGACCGCCAACGCCATGCAGGGTGACCGGGAAAAGTGCCTTGAAGCTGGGATGAACGACTACCTCCCCAAACCGATCGATGTTACGGCCCTGACGCGGATACTGGAGAAGTGGCT
>Ga0154449_1173_pt1 | contig 11383 bp, 6 predicted proteins | sample RifGroC2_FD_105642 | JGI IMG/M metagenome (GOLD analysis project Ga0154449, IMG submission 105642) | Pelobacteraceae bacterium GWC2_58_13
AAAGGGCGGCGGCGTGTTTGTTGAAATAGATCAGGCTGGCCGCTTCCACCCCTTCGATGTTGCGGCCGTAACCGGCCAGATTCAGATATGCGGCAAAAATCTCATCCTTGCTGTAATGGCGGCCCAACTGGAGGGCGCGGACGATCTGCGCCAGTTTGCCGCCGATGTCGCGGGTTTGCAGGCCCCAGTGCAGCCGCGCCACCTGCATGCTGATGGTCGAGGCGCCGACCGGCCGGGCGCCGGCCACGTAGGTGCTCCAGGCGGCGCGCAGCAGGGCCAGGGGATCGACCCCCGGGTGGCGGAAAAAATCCCGGTCTTCATAAAGCAGGGTCGCCTCGCGCATGACCGGCGCAACCTGCTCCAGCTCGACTGGCAGCCGGTAGCGGTCGTCACTCGCCAGGGTCAGGCGCAGCAGCCGGCCGTCGCGGTCGAAAAAAGCCCGCGACGAGCCGTGCCGCTGGGCCAGGTCCGGCCGGGGGATGGCCAGCCAGGCGACGGTCATCCCCAGCAGGGCGATGGCCGTCCAGCGCAGCCATCTCATGGCGCCGCTCTGACCTCGAAGCGGCCGGGGAGGGTGCCGGCATGGATCGCCCGGTCGTACATCGATTCGGCCAGCGCCGCCGGAATGGCGAAACTGCCGACGGCCGTGGCCCGGGCCCGGTATCGCAATTCCCGCACCGAGGTGTCGAAATCGCCGTAGAAGACCACCCGGTCCTCGCGGATGTCGACATAGGCGGCCTGCCAGCCCATGGCCGCGCGCGGCACCGATGCGCGGTCCACCTCGAAGCCGCCGGGGAGCAGGTCGATGAGCGCGACGTTGCTCACCGGCTGGTTCAGGGCCCGGATGCGCAGCCGCACCCAAACCTCGCTCCCCTGAACCAGGCTGGTGATTTCCTTGCCCTCTTCATCCAGGTAGTCGCGGACGATTTCCAGACCTTCGCGCGGGGCCGTGGTCGGCGGTTCGCGGTCGAAACCGGCCTGGGAGAACAGGTAGTAGATCGCCTGATCGGCGCTGATGCGGACCCGCTCGGTCGCGACCGGAATCGTGGCGGCCGGGAAGGGCTCCTGAGTCGTCGCCAGCGGTTGCTCCGTGCCCCCTGGGTCCACGGCCGAGAATTTCACCACGGTCGGCGGCAGGTCGCTCCGCAGCTGGCTCCAGGCGCCGAGAGCGAGGATCGTGTAGGCGGCGGAAATGGTGTTGTAGCGGCCTCGGAAGACCGGCTCGATAAGCCGCAGCAGGTCCTCGCCCTCAAGCCTCGCCGCGCGTTGCGGAAAGTGGCGGGCCAACAGGTAGACGTACTGGGCATCTTGGCTCAAGGGCGAGAGGAAATCGCCGAAGGACTCGCGCCCTTCGTCCGCAAATGAATATTGGCTGACGAGATCGCCGGCGTTGCTGTCCTTGTGCAGCAACTGGTAGGCCGCGGCCATGTACACGGCGGTCAGGTCCCGCCGCCAGGTCTTGTCCTTGGTTTCTTCCAGTCGGGTCTGCAGATCGACCAGAGTGTTGGTCGTCACGTCGCCGAGCCGGGTCAGCAGATAGACGGCATAGGCGCGCACCCGGGCCTGGTCGCGATCCGAACTGCCGGCGCCGGCGAACTCGCGCAGATAATCGCGGCCGCGGGCCAGCAGATCCTGCGGCACCGGATAGCCGAGATCCTGGGCTTCGATGAGAAAATGCAGGGTATAAACCGTGGGGAATTCCGCCACGCTGCCGCCTCCGGGCCAGAAACAGAAGCGGCCGCTCGAAAGCTGGCGTTCCCGCAGGCTCTGGATCAGTACCTCGAAACGCTGCCGGCTGTCCGGCATGCGGCTCTGGAAAGCGGGGTGGGCGAGGAGGCCGATCAGCGGGAAGACCTGACTGACCACCTGTTCGGTGCACCCGTGGGGGAAATGCTCAAGATAAGAGGAGAGGCCGTCGACCAGCACCAGCGGGGTGCGGTCCGCCGTTCCCTTCTGGTCGGCCAGCGGCGCGTAGAGGCGCCGATCCAAGGGCAGGTCGACCCGGCCGTTGTCGCTGAAACCGCTGACCAGGCTGGCGCGGTAGGGAATCGCCGGCCGCACGCTGAGCCCGACCGTGCGGCGGCCTTGCTCCTTGCCGAGGGTGGCGGTGAAGCGCAGGGTCGCCCCACCCTGGTCGTCGAGAGCCTTGACCATGAAATCGGCGCGTTGTTCATCCCCTTCGCCGATGGTCAGCTGCTGTTCGGCGGGCCCGTCGATGGCGAGCTGCGGCGAGGGTTCCAGGCGCAAAGTGACGGCGGCGTTCTTGCCCGAGCCCTCCACCAGGTTGGTCACGGCGACCGAAACCCGGAAGCGGTCGCCCGGCGCGGCCTGGGTCAATACGCTGGGGGTGAGGACGAAGGGGCCGCGCGCCAGGGTGCTCTTTTCGGCGACCCCCATGGCCGTGTCGCCCACGGCCACGGCCATGACCCGCAGCTTGCCGCTGAAGCTGTCCGGCACGACGAACTTGACCTGCCGCTGCCGGCTGTCGGCGTCGACGATGCCGGACCAGAAAACCGCCGGCTTATCGACCAGTCGGCTGAAGGGGTTGAGGTTGCGTGCCAGGATTTGGCGAGCACCGGCGCCGCCGCCGCTGGCCGCCATCTCCCTGACCAGATCGAACTCCGGCAGCACCAGGTCGAGGAGTTGCTGGGTCGTGACCTGGAGCGCTCTCTTGCGCAGAAAATGGTTTAACGGTTGTGGCGTAACATAGTCTGCAACCTGCAGAATTCCTTCATCGACCGCGAACACCACCAGGCGCGACGGCGCGGCCGTGGCGTAGCCGATGGTCATCTCCTCGCCGGGCTTCACCAGAGGGGCGACGTCGAGATCGACCGGCAGGGTGCGCTTGCCGCGATCGATGGTGAAGGGGATCACGGCATAGCTCAGCGGACTGCTGAAGATTTCCCTGGAATCTGCGGCGCGGACAAAGGTCAGGTTGACGTAGGCGTTCCCTTCCAGTCCGTCCGGGATACGGATGGTCTGCATGCTGCTGGTGGTGGTGCTTTGGAACCAGCGGAAGGCATGCACCCGGTCGCTTTCGATGCTGATGAGTCCGGCGCCGTGGTAGGGGGCGACGATGTTCAGTTCGATTTCGTCCCCGGCCTTGTAATCCGTCCGGTTCGGTTTGACTTGCAGTTCGGCGCTTTTTTCCAGGCGGCCAAGGAGGTTGCCTTGCCCCACCACGCTGAAGGTCACCCGTGTCAGGGGCAGGTCCCGGCCGTCGATCACCTCCAGGATATAGTCGCCCGCTTCCTCGGTCGGCAAGGGCAGGCTGGTGCCGCTCGCGGCAATGGCGAACGGTTCGCTGCGCAGCTCCCGTTCCCGTTTCACCGACTGGTATTTGAAGGTGCCGTTCGGCTGCTTGACCAACGTGGAGAGGGTCTGCACCTCCAGCAGCCGCAGGCGCAGATCGCCCAGATCGCGGGGTTGCAGGTCGCGGCCGATGGCCAGCAGCTCGACGCTCTGCCGCGCTCCCTTGTTGATGTAGGTCAGATCGGCGTTGCTCTTGTAGCCGACCAGGGTGTCGAGAGGAGAGAGGAGCACGCTGTTTTGGGCGCTCACGCTGCGGCCGTCTCCCGGCTCGAAGCCCTGGCTGTCGAAGGTCAACTGATAGGTCCCCCGCTCGAAACGTTCCAGCGGCAGGGTGAAGACCGCTTCGCCTTCTTCATTGCTGCGCAGTTCCGGCAGATCTTCCGTGACCCGCAGCGGCTCGGCCTTGGGGTCGTAATAGGGGTCGGCAAAGAGGTAGTCGCGGTATTCGGGAAAGGCGAAACGGCTGCTGCGCACGGTCATCCGGCCGGTGACGCGGCGGTCCTGCGCCGGGCGGCCGAACAGGTTCCGCAGCCGGACCCGGGCCTGCAGGGACGGGGCAGATATCCAGCGCTGCCGGTCCACGCCGAGCAGGGTCGTCTCGATCTTCATGGTGTCGGGCTGAAATTCCTCGACCCGGAAAGAGACGTCGCCGATCTGGCGGTCGCGGTATTTGCCGTCGCGCACCAGATAGAGGGACACCCGGTAGTCGCCGGTTTCCGTGGTCGGCAGGGTGGGGAAGCGGTAATCGAAGAAACCCTTGGTCGGCAGGGAGAGTTTATGGGTCGCGACCTCGTTGCCGCGCGGCCCGCTCACCGCCACTTCCAGGGGGATTCCTCCCGGGTTCCGCAAGGAGCGATCCTTGACGATCAGGCCGATTTCCACCTCTTCGCCGGGGCGGTAGATCCCCCGGTCGGTAAAGAGGAAGGCGTTCAGCTCATCCGCGCTGCCGCTCCAGTCCCCCCCCACGTCGAAACGGGAGAAGTCGAGGCGGCGCTGGGCCCGATCAAAGGGAAGGAACGAAGCGTCCCGGCCGAAGCGCGCCACGTAGGCCATCGGCTGCTGCTCCCGCTCAAACCCTTCGGTGCCGGGAAGTCGCACGTGGCCGTCGGCCTCGCTGACTCGCGAGAATAACGGCTGACCGTTGCGGCCGATCAACTCGACTTTGGCGCCCGCCACCGGTTTGCCGCTGCTCAGGGACATCACGAACAGGTCGTGGCTCCGATCGGCATTGTCCTTGACCAGCAGGCCGAGATCGGTGACCAGCACCAGCCGTTGATCGGCGGCGCCGCCGATCTCCTCCTGGCGCTGCGGGTCCCAGCCGGCGACCCGGACGAAGAACAGGCCGAAACGATCCGCCTCGGCGGGAAGCTGGCCGCTCAGGTCGAAGGAGGTGTAATTGGCTTTCTGCGGCGGCAGCGGGTTCAGGTCGATGAGGGCATGGGTGAATTCGACCAGGTCGTTCTCGGAGAAATTGTAATTGTCGAAATTGGGGTCGGCGATGTCGCCGCTGGTCTGGCTGACCAGGTGGTTGAGCTGGTCGGGGAGGAGGCGGCCGACGTTCATCCTCAGGGCGTCGAGGCCGCGGGCCAGCATGCTCAATTCATGACTGCCGGAACGGGTCAGGACCGAGCCGTCGCCCATGATGTGGACCTCCCGGGGAAAACGGGGCGCGCGCAGAACCGTGTCGTACTGGGAGGAGGTGAGATAATCGTTGACCGACTGCAGCCCCGCCGGAATCCGCAGGTAGAGATAGCGGTCCTCGGGAGCCGTGTAGCGGAAACTGAAGGTCGGCGCGTTATCGCGCGGATTGGGGATCAGCGACAGCGGCACCGGCGTCGCCTCGGCCAGCACCGCCTCGGTCACTTCGCGAGGGCTGCTCCAGTCTTCTCCTTGGCTCTGGCGGTTGTATTTCGGCAGCAGGACCGCCTGCAACTTGGGCAGAAGTTCGCTTTCGGCGATGAAATCGGTGAATTCCAGGGTCAGCACCTGTTCCGGCTCCTGCTGTTCGTTGCGCACGATGCTGGTGGCGGCCCGGCTCACCTTGAGGTAGCTGTAGCGATCCGGAATCAGCAATGGCTGCTTCAGCTCGTCGGCGGTCGGCTTGCCGCCGACGGCCGAAGCGATGCCGGCGGGAATAGCCAGCCACAGGGTGTTGGGCTGCTCCGGCAGGGTCAGCGCGGCGCTGTGGACATAAGCCTCGCGCCGGTTCTTGTCGTAACCGAGGGTGAAGGTCACCGGTTGCGGCGCGGTTTTGATATCGGCGCCGGACGGGCGCATCCCCAGGCGCAGCTTTTTTTCCAGGCTTTGCGGATCGACCGGATGGGTGAATTCGAGGGTCGCCACTCCCTTGCGTGATTGCGGGTCGGCCGGGTCCTGATAAAAAACGAATTCCTTCACGGCGACCCGGAACGCCGGGGTGGTGAAGCTTTCGTTGCGGCTTTGCAGGCGGATTTCCGGAGCGAAGATGGCGGGATCGAAATCGACCCGATATTCCGTGCCGGCCGGCCAGTCCGTTTCCGGCTGAAAGACCAGGGTCCCTTCATCCCACCAGGACCAGGTGCCGGGCAGGGCAGGGGAGAGCCGCACGCCGCTGTCGAGTTTTTTGTCCACCAGATCGAGGCGCGCCACCGACGGTGCGAGGGAAGAGTCCTCTTCGTCTTCCGGCGAAGGGGTGGCGGCAAAGGTGATACGCAGCGGTTCCGGGCGCGGCACCTCGGCGTTGGGCGTGATGTCGGGCGCCTGGATGCGGGCGGCCAGCATCCGGGGCTGGGGCAGGCTCCGGTAATACCAGTAGCCGCCGCAACCGGCCGAGACGGCAAACACCAGCAGTAGAAGGTATCCCCAAAACCGCCGTGGGTGTTCTCTTCGCCGGCGGCCGAGACTCGCCAGCCAGGGCGGTGCCTGCCAGTTCGGGCGACCGAAAAAAGTCTGAAAAATCGTGCCGATAAATGTCAGCAGCTGTTTCATGGGAAGCCCTCCCGGAGACCGGAATCCGCGACAGCCGACCTTGATGGCCGGAGCAAAGAAACTCTCCCTCCCCGGGATTGCGGGAATACCGGCAAAGGATTGAAATCAGGCCCAGATTTTATCACGGATTAGAAATCGCGTCAGGGTTTTCCGGGGAAAAATTCCGGATTCATGCCTCATCGATGGGCATTGCCGCCGGGAGTTCCCCCTTGTCCTTCGAGTTGATTCATGTTAATGGGTCAGTGTTTTTGCGATCGATATCGATGAAAAATGTCGCCATGTAAAACGCAGCGATGGTTAGAGTGGGGTGTGGGAGATCATTACCTCGAAGAGGGGCGGATCGGTTTTATGGGATTTAAACTCGACGAAATCGTACCTTGGGGACGCTCCCATGAGGAGTACGTCGACATGTTCGACCTCTCGGAAACCGATCTCCAGGGGTGCATTCTCGGCTGTGGCGACGGACCGGCCGGATTCAATGCCACGCTGACCGAACGGGGGGGGCAGGTCATTTCTGTCGATCCCATCTACGCGTTCGACGCCGGGCAAATCGAAAGCCGCATCGCTGAAACATACGACAGGGTCATGGCCCAGATGCGGAACAATCGGGACGACTACCTGTGGAATCCGATCGCGTCGGTGGAAGATCTCGGGCGTATTCGTTTGTCCGCGATGAACACCTTTCTTCGGGATTTCGAGGTCGGAAAACGCGAGGGTCGATACCTCGCCGGAGAACTGCCGTCGCTGCCCTTCCGCAACGAGACCTTCGACCTTGCTTTGTCGTCTCATTTCCTGTTCCTGTACAGCGACCATCTATCGGCGGAATTTCACCTCCGGGCCCTTCGGGAAATGCTGCGCGTAGCTCGTGAAGTCCGGGTATTTCCCTTGCTCACGCTCGACGGTAAACCCTCGCCCCATCTCGGCTTCGTTGCCAAACATCTTGCGGGCCGGGGGTTCGGGGTCGGGACCCGACCCGTACCTTACGAATTCCAGCGAGGTGCCAATGAAATGTTAGTTATCCAGCCCGTCCCGCCAGCTCCGCCTTGAAGGGGGAGTAAATCCCAGGCCCCGGTCGAGATTGATGTTGGCGAGCATTTCCAGTACCGCGTCGATGCCGGGGGAGAGGGCAAAGCCAGATCTGGAAAATAGAAACCGGCCCGGATGTAGGCATCGACCGGATTAACCCCGGCCGCCCCGACCTCGACCACCACTTCTCCCGGCCCCGGACTTTGTTCCGGAAAAACCATATCATCTTGAAATAGGGAAACAACCTGGTCAAAATTAGGATAAAGTAAGGGACGGGGTTGCCTGCCCCTTACCTGTCCTTTTGCATGAATGACCCCCCTTTTGCCGGAAATGAGGAGAGCTCGATGGGGAACAAAAACGATCAATACAAACGCGGCAACCCTCAGGATCAACACAAGCGCCGCGCCGCCGACCGCTCCGACCCGAAAAAAACCATTGGAAACAAGGAATACGAAGCGGCCCTGGCCGGGTTGCAGATCGAACTGGTCAAGTTGCAGGAATGGATCAAGCACGAAAAGCTGAAGGTGGTGGTGATTTTCGAGGGCCGCGACGCCGCCGGCAAGGGCGGGGCCATCAAACGGATTACCGAATCCCTCAATCCGCGTGTGGTGCGGGTGGCGGCGTTGCCCGCACCGACCGAGCGGGAACGGAGCCAGTGGTATTTTCAGCGCTATGTCCAGCACCTGCCGGCCGGCGGCGAGATGGTTTTGTTCGACCGCAGCTGGTATAACCGCGCCGGGGTGGAAAAGGTGATGGGTTTCTGCAGCGACGAGGAACACGCCGAATTCCTGCGCACCTGCCCCGAGTTCGAGCGGATGCTGGTGCGCAGCGGCATCATTTTGGTCAAATACTGGTTTTCGGTCAGCAACGAGGAACAGGAGCGCCGTTTTCAGCAGCGCATCCATCATCCGACCAAAAGCTGGAAGCTCAGCCCCATGGACCTCGAATCCCGCTCCCGCTGGGTCGAGTACTCCATCGCCAAAGACCAGATGTTTGCTTCCACCGATATCAAACAGGCGCCCTGGTACGTGGTCGACGGGGACGTCAAGAAACGTGCCCGGCTCAACGTCATCTCCCATCTGCTGAGCCTGATCCCTTACCGGGATTTAACCCCGGAGCCGATCGAATTGCCGCCGCGCCAGGAAGAAATCGGTTACGTGCGCCCGCCGATTTCCGACCAGACCTTTATCCCGGAGATCTACTGAAGGCCGGCCGAAAACCGGTTTAAACATCGCCGGAAAATCCTGATCTGTCCGAGGGGGAAGGAGGACCAATGAAAAGGACGAGGTTTTCGAGTGCCGCCATTTTTCTGGGGCTGATCCTGTCTTTCCCGGTCGTCATGCCCGCCTCCGGAGTCCCGGTCCCGACCTCGGTCCCGGCGGCGTCGGGACCGAGGTCCGCCGATGACAACCGGCCTCCGGTCAGGGTTTACATGCCGGACGGCCAGCTGAAATCGCACACCGTCCGGGTGTACCTGTCGCAAAACATCCACGCCGGGCAGAATCCCCGGCTCCGGCTGCTGCGCAGCCACGCCGTGACCAGGAAGGCCATCGACGAAGCCAACCTGCTGGAGCCGGGGCTGGTGGCGCCGGGGCAGGAGTGGGTCGAATCCGTGGACGGCGCCCGGGTCCGTCAGACCGGGACGCTGCTGTTGTTCGATCTGAGTGAAATGTCCTTCAGATTTAAGGCGATGCAGCGGGTGCTGCCGGTGGTGTCCTGGATGGAAGGCGGCTCCGAGCGGGTCGCGGTCGGCGCCAGTGAAGTCAATGTGGCCGATATCGTCGCCACCCTTTGCTACACCCTGGCGACCTTGGGATTGTCTCTTCTGCTGGTGATCTGGATGGCGAGGAAAGTCGGCAACCATCCGCTGCATTTTCTCGCCGGGGCCGACGGCCACCTTTCCCTGGCCCGGACCCAGGTCGCCTGTTGGACGGTGGCGGTGGGGGGCGTCGTTCTCGGCTACGGTTTCATCCGCCTGCATATCCCGGACATCCCGGATTCGCTTCTGGTTCTGATGGGGGCTTCCCTCACCACCGGCGGGGTCGGATCCTTCAAGGACGTCCAGAAACAGCGGGCGGCGGTTGTAGCGTGTCCGCCGCCGATTCCAGTCGATTTGCAGCTGGCCGACCTGGTGCGGGTTTTTACCCAGGGGCAGCCCCCCGAACTGTCCCTGGCCAAAGCGCAGATGCTGTTCTGGACCCTGCTTTTGCTCGTTCTTTTCATCGCCAAAAGCATTCTCGACGGCGCCATCTGGGAAGTTCCCTGGCCGCTGGTGGCACTCCTGGGGTTCAGCCAGGCCGGATACCTGGCTTCGAAGTTGAACCCGCAAAACCAGTGATGGTTCGGCGACCCGCGAAAACGGAATTTGCAGCACTGCGGAAAGGCGAGAGGGACAAGCCGTTCATCCCTTTGGATTTACGACTTGTTTTATCCTCGGGTGTTCTGCTATTCTCCCGGGCCATGGATCTTCGAATCGCGATTAAAAAATGTCCCCTGTTTGCCGGCGTGACCGATGCCGACCTGGACCAGCTGTGTCGAATCGGCAAGATGCGCGAGACGGCCAGGGGCGAACTCCTCTTTTCCGACGGCGAAGTCGCCGAAGGTTTTTACATTGTCGCCACCGGCAAGGTGAAGGTCTACAAACTTTCCCCCGAAGGGAAGGAGCGGATTCTGCACATCGTCCATCCCGGCGGCACCTTTGCCGAAGCGGCCATTTTCGGCAGCGGCATGTATCCGGCCTATGCCCAGCCCCTGGAAACCTCGCATCTGGTTTTTTTCCCGAAACGGGAATTTCTTTCCCTGCTGCGCGAACACTCGCAGATATCCATCAACATGATTGCCGGCCTGTCCCGTTTTCTGCGTCAGTTCGCCACCCAGATCGAGGAGCTGACCTTCAAGGATGTCCCCGCGCGCCTGGCCCGGTACCTGCTGGAGTTGGCCGGCGACGAAGCCGAACTGGTCGAACTGCCGATTTCCAAATCGCAGCTCGCCTCCAAACTCGGCACGGTCAGCGAAACCCTGTCCCGCACCCTCCGCAAGCTGGCCGATGACGCCATCATCGAGGTGCGCGGCAAGGTGATCGTGTTTCTTGATCGCGACCGCCTGGAAGATCTCTCCTTCAGCTTTAAAGAATAGTTCCAAGTCCTCATATTTTCGAATGAAAGGGCTCCTGTCACGCAGGGGCCTTTTGCTTTTTCGAATTGACCCCGGTCAAGGCCCGGTGCGGTATTTCCCCTTATGATGATGTTCGGTTGGATGTTTCATCCAGAGAGTTTGACTGGGGAAGAGCGTATAATGAGAAATATGAACGCGACCAAAAACCCGACACCTCAACCGACCCGGAGCGAACTGAAGGATCTCCTTGTGCTCGCCAGGTTTACGTCGGTTTACTGCCGGGCCCAGCATCGAGATGAACCGGCAGCGCGCGACGACGATGAATTGGCCCGGCTCGGAATCAGTTCGAGTCGATTTCCCCTGTGCGGCGAATGCCGGGATTTTCTGGCCTACGCCATTCGGCGCCGGTTGCGCTGTCCCCTCGATCCCAAGCCGACCTGCAAGCATTGCAGCGTGCATTGTTATCGCCCGGGGCACCGGGAGAAGGTGCGGGAGATCATGCGGTTTTCCGGCAGGCGCCTGATTCTGCGGGGGCGACTCGATCTGCTCTGGCATTATTTTTTTTGATTTTTACAAAGGCTTGATCCCGGTCAAGGATGATGACAGGGAATTCGGTTAGATTGACAGCATGACCCGGACAACTTCGACCGCTAATCGACATAGAGGAGCAAACCCCATGATCAGAGAAATCGTAAAAATCGACGAAGATAAATGCAACGGCTGCGGCGAGTGCGTTCCCGGTTGTGCCGAAGGCGCCATTCGGATCGTTAACGGCAAGGCCCGGCTGGTGGCCGACAACCTCTGCGACGGTCTGGGCGCCTGCCTGGGGCACTGTCCCATGGGCGCGATCACCGTCGAAAAACGGCGGGCGGACGAATTCGACGAAGCCGCGGTCGAGCAGCTCAGGCCCCTGTCTCCACCGGCCACGGCCCGGTAGGCTGCCCTTCTGCCCAGGTGCGCAGCT
>Ga0154449_1107_pt1 | contig 11342 bp, 9 predicted proteins | sample RifGroC2_FD_105642 | JGI IMG/M metagenome (GOLD analysis project Ga0154449, IMG submission 105642) | Pelobacteraceae bacterium GWC2_58_13
AAACATAAACTCCGAGGATGACCGCCAATCCGAGAAGCATCTGGACGGCGCGGGTGCCCTTGATCAAAAGCATAATGCGGTAAATGATAAAGGCGACCAGGCCGATATCGAGCAGGTCAAGCAACCACCTGAAGTTTTTCAGCCCTTCGAACAACCCGCCCATCACCCACCGCTCAATTGAATTCGAGTCCTATTCGCTGCCTGCCGCCCGAACGGCCCAGGCCATCATCGCCGTGTCCCTTGCCGGGGCGACATCATGCACCCGGTGAATCATCACCCCCTGCCGCACCCCGAGAGCCACAGTGGCCAGCGTGCCGTAAAGACGCCTGGCGGGGTCCTGCTCTCCCAGTATTTTGCCGATAAAACCCTTGCGGGACGTCCCGAGAAGGATGGGACAGCCAAGGGAATGGAATTCGCCAATCCGCCGTAAAAGTTCGAGGTTTCCCTCGACACTTTTGCCAAAACCGATCCCCGGATCGACCGCCAGCCGGTCCCTGGGTACACCTGCCTGTTCGGCCATGGCAATGCTTCCGCGCAGATAATCGATCACTTCAGCGACCAGATCCTGGTAGCGGATATCGGCCTGCATGGTTTCCGGACGCCCGCGGGTATGCATCAGAAACAGCCCGGCGCCGCTCCTGGCGGCCACCTCCACCATCGCGGGATCAAATTGCAGTCCACTGATATCATTGATGAACTCGGCACCAGCGGCGATCGCCGCGGCAGCCACCGAACTTTTGGTGGTGTCGACCGACAGGGGACAGGAAACCTCGGCACTCAACGCCTCGATCACCGGAGCCACCCGGTCGATTTCTTCCTGGGTCGAAACCGGCAACGCGCCGGGACGAGTACTTTCACCGCCGACGTCGATAATATCGGCACCCTCCCGCGCCAACTCCAGACCTTTTTCCAGAGCCGCCTGCAGAGAAAAATAACAACCGCCATCGGAAAAGGAATCGGGAGTGACGTTCAAGATGCCCATGATTCGGGGCCGGTCGAGAGAGAGGCGACAGCTGCGACCGGCAAGGTAAGCCGGAAGCCGATCAAGCCTGGCTAAAAGCCCCCGCAATTCGCCGGCCAATTCCCGCAGTCCGAATGGCTGCAACTCAAGGCGCCCCCCGAGTTGCCGCAGCTGCTTCAGGTTACCGATCAGGATGACATCGGTTTCGGGAACCGAGCAGGCGACGCTGCCGCGAGCTACGGCAGCATCGCCTCCAACGGAAAGCATTTCTTGTTTGAGAATATTCGCCGCTCGGCAGGGGACCTGAACCAGCGCGACCAATCGGTTAACCATCTTGGCCGCCATGCGTTCGACTCCACCAGGGTCGGCACCGATGCGCAAAATTTCGCGACGAGCTTCGGCCTCGGTCTCAACATGAATCAGGCGTGGAGAAAACGGCATTATTCGGCTGGCGTGGCCGTATTTTCCAGACAGGGACCTGAGCCCGGGGCCACCGTGTCACCTTGGGATGCAACGGGAGTCGGGCCATCCGTGCCGAAAACCATTTTGCGGATTTCGGCGCCATCGAGATTTTCACGCTCGAGCAGAGCCTCGGCCACGGTGACCAGCGCAGACTTGTTATCCCTCAAGATCACCTGGGTTCGCTGGTAATTTTCCTTGACGATGCGGGTGATTTCGTTGTCGATCTCAATGGCGGTCGCCTCGCTGTAGTTCTTCATGTGCCCCATGTCGCGACCGAGAAAAACTTCACCTTCTTTTTCGCCAAAGGCCAGGGGGCCGAGCTTGTCGCTCATGCCCCACTCGCAAACCATCTTGCGGGCGATGGCGGTGGCTCGCTCGATGTCGTTGCTGGCGCCGCTGGTGATGCTTGAGAAGATGATCTCCTCGGCCACCCGTCCACCGAGCAGGGTGCAAATGCGGATGTGCAGACCGTCCCGGGTTTCATTGTACTTCTCCTCGGTGGGCAGATACATGGTCACGCCCATAGCACGCCCGCGGGGTATGATGGAAACCTTATGGACCGGGTCGGCGCCAGGAATGAAGAGCGCCACCAGGGCATGGCCGGCTTCGTGATAGGCCGTCACTTTCTTTTCTTCTTCGGTTATGACCATCGAGCGGCGCTCGGCACCCATCATGACTTTGTCCTTGGCCGCCTCAAGATCATCCCTGTCAACCTGGTTTTTGTTGCCCCGAGCCGCCAGCAAGGCCGCCTCGTTGATCAGGTTGGCCAGATCCGCGCCGGAGAAGCCAGGAGTTCCCTTGGCCAGTACTTCCATCTCCACATCGGGATTTAGCGGAATTTTACGGGCGTGGACATTGAGAATTTTCAGCCTGCCCTTGACATCGGGACGGGGCACCACCACCTGCCGGTCAAATCGACCCGGACGCAGCAGGGCCGGGTCGAGAACGTCCGGACGGTTGGTTGCAGCGATCAGGATAACTCCCTCGTTGGACTCGAAACCGTCCATTTCGACCAGCAACTGGTTCAGGGTCTGCTCCCGCTCGTCGTGCCCGCCGCCCAAACCGGCGCCGCGATGACGACCAACGGCGTCGATCTCGTCGATGAAGATGATGCAGGGGGCGTTCTTTTTCCCCTGAACAAACAGGTCGCGAACGCGACTGGCGCCGACGCCGACGAACATTTCAACGAAATCGGAACCCGAGATGGAGAAGAACGGCACCCCGGCCTCACCGGCGATGGCCCGAGCCAGCAGTGTCTTGCCGGTACCAGGAGCACCAACCAGGAGCACCCCCTTGGGAATGCGCCCACCGAGGCGGGAAAACTTTTTTGGTTCTTTCAGAAAAGAGACGATCTCCTCAAGTTCATCCTTGGCTTCGTCTATCCCGGCCACGTCCTTGAAGGTAACCTGGGCCTGGTTGTCGGTCAGCAACTTGGCCTTGCTCTTGCCGAAACTCATCGCCTTTCCGCCGCCCGACTGCATCTGGCGCATGAAAAAAACCCAAACCGCGATCAACAGCAGAATCGGCCCCCAGGAAACCATCAGGGTAAACCAGAAGCTGCGGTCCTCGGCCGGACGAGCCTGGATCACCACCCCCTTGGCTCGGAGTTGTTCAATCATCGAAGGATCATCGGGGGCAAAGCTCTTGAACAGGGTATCGTCCTGGTATTTACCCTCGATATTGGACCCCTGCACGGTTACTTCACGGACTCGCCCCTCATCAACGGCAGCAAGAAACGCCGTATAGGTAATTGGCTTCTGTTCCTGGTCTTTCTGCGTCATCATGTTGAAAAGCAGAATCATGACCAGGGAGATAACCAACCAGAGCGAAAGATTTTTATAGAACTGATTCACTGTACCCCCTAAGCATCCATTTATTTCAGTCAAAGCATCCAATGGAATGCGACTGAACTACGCCCAAAATATAAAGGGAAACTTACCATAAGACCTGCGATTTCACAACCCAATTGTCTAAATATACAAATCCGTATAGACGATGCGGACAATCCGTCGACAACCCGCCAAGGGCTGATATCCCTCACAGCGCCTGAGCCCCACCAACCAGAGGATTTCCGGCCCAACCAGAAGCGGTAAACATCGCCGCTCTTCAAGCTCGATCCGATTGTCAATGAAGAAATCCTTGAGCTTTTTTTCGCCGGAACCGCCGGCCGGGCGAAACCGGTCACCGGGCTGGAAACTCCTGACCAGCAGGGGAAACCCGATCGCGTCGCCGTCGAACTCCACAACCCCGGCCCCTCCCTGCCCCCGCTGTTGTTCCCGAGACACCGTCAGGCAACCGCCGGAAGGCAAATAAAAACGTCCGGGCCCGGCAATGTTGATCAAAAATGGCTCCGGCGTCACGGGAGTTGCCGAACACAGCCGCAGGCGCTCATAGCGACGGCCAACCCAGGCGCGGGGGAGATGCAATTCCCCCTGGGGACGCGCGCCGCACAACAGTGAATCAATGGCCATCAAGTGGTCGGAGTCAATCTCCAGGAGATCCCCACGCACTTGCTCGAGGGCCCGGCGCAGAACCCTTGCCCGCAGCGCCGGATGAATGTCCAAAAGCTTCGAACGGTCAAGAGTCAGGCCGTCGCCATCCGGGCGGGCCATTTCGGCAAGGGTGCGATTTTCCTGTTGCCGCCAAAAGTCTTCTTCCACGGCAAACCGGCGACTGAGAGCGGTCAGGTGTTCATCGATACGGGGGTTGAAAGAGCGCATCAGGGGGAGAAGGTGGTGACGGATCCGGTTGCGGGTGAATCGCGGGTCCCGGTTGCTTTCATCTTCCACATAAGGCAAACCGGCCTCATCTAAAAACTCCAGCAACCGATTCCGGCTGAATGGAAGCAACGGCCTGATAAAACGGTCGTTCCTCATGGCCATGGAGGCCAGTCCGGAAGCCCCCGTCCCACGCAGCAGTCGTTGCAGAAAAGTCTCCGCCTGGTCACCTCGGTGATGGCCCAGGGCAATAACCGCACAGTTCTGAGCGTCGGCGGTTTCCAGCAGAAAATGGCGGCGGGCCCTCCGGCCCGCCGCCTCCAGTCCCTCGCCGTCGGCGTGGGCCAGGGTGGGAACATCGGCCGCTCCGACGGTCAGGCCGACCCCCAGGTCGGCGCAGAGTCGATCGACAAACCGGGCATCAGCCTCGCTTTCCTGGCGTATCCGATGATCGAGATGGGCCACTGTGACAACAATTTCCAGCGCCGTCGCATTACGACACAACAAGCCCAGCAAAGCAACCGAGTCCGGGCCCCCGGATACAGCGACCAGAACCCTGTCCCCAGCGGCAAGCAGTCGGTTCTCTCGAACCACCCGGATAAATTCACGGTCCATCGACGCTCCCCAGTGCCACAAATGCAGAAACCCCCTCCACGAAATGAAGGGGGTTTCTTTGAAGATGGTGGCGGTGCAGAGATTCGAACTCCGGACACTGCGGATATGAGCCGCATGCTCTAACCAACTGAGCTACACCGCCGTGAAACTTATAAGAAACCTCCCACCTGGGGAGGTTTTTAGGTTTTGGTTGCGGGGGAAGGATTTGAACCTCCGACCTTCGGGTTATGAGCCCGACGAGCTACCAGACTGCTCCACCCCGCGTCACGGAATCGGGACTTTACCGAGATCACAGAAAGAAGTCAAGGAAAAAAATCCAACTTTTTCGACCCGTCCGCGGGCCGCGAAAGATCACTGTTTTTTTACGATTCCAGCCAACCTCTCTTCAATCTTCAAATGTTCAGCCGCCTGTCCAGCGGCCTCGCTCCCGGCGTAGGGGCCAACCATAACTCGATACCATACCCCCTTTTCGGCGAGGTTTGCTTCCTGGGTGAACACGGCGTAGCCGTTTTTCACCAGCCGGTCTCGCAGAGCGGTGGCATCCGGCAACTGCTTGAACGATGCCACCTGAATCACATACGCCCCCTGCGCGGCCATTTTGGGGACGGGCGGCGCCACAGCCTTGTCAGGCACAGCAGGGACCTCGGCCACCGGTGCGGTTACGCCAGGCGAACTCTCCGATTTTTCAGGGGTCTTGGATTCAGGTGGCAGATTAATGCCACTGCCGAGCGGCGGCTGTTCTCCCTTGGGCAGGGCGTCATAAAAGGTTAAAACTTCTTTTTTCGGCTCCGGTTCGGCAGCAACCAAGGGCTCTGCCTTCGGCGGCTCCGCCAGCACCGGGGAAACCGGCAGGGGCTTGGTAATGGTTTCAGTGTTAACCACGGCGGATGTCGTGCCGCTGCGACCAACCATGATCCCTAGAAAAAAGCTGACCAGCGATATGCCGAAAAGAAGGACAACCAGCAGAACTGCCTGCTTTTTCTCCATTCGACGCTGGGTACGTGATTTGACCTGTTGAACCATGAACCCTCCCCAAAGATGTATGAATACGCGGCGGCAAAACGCAGGATGAACAGAAACCGCCCACACCCGCCGCCGGCTGTTCCTAGCCAGTTAAATATAGCAGCCGGGACGACGTGCGCCAACTCGATTTCTTGCAATGAGAAACCGATGCGGGCCGATCCCGCGAAGGTCGCGAGGCGCCAGACGCCTCTCTGTCGTGGACAAGCAAGACGATTGCATCCTAGCCTCACAGGTTGGCGGCTGTCAAGAAATGCGCATATCCCTGAACCTGCCGGAGAGACGGGATGTTACAGAAAAGAAGCCAGCTATTTTTCGATGGGTCCGGAATCCGCTAAGGGTTGGCCGGGTTGTGCAGACTCGGTATCGATCGCTTGGGCAGGGACGCGGACAACGTTTCCGCTGGGTGATCTGAACTGGTAAACCAGTTCATCTTCCCGGACCATTCCCAACTCCTTGCGGGAAATGGCCTCGAGATAACGGGGATCGGAACGCAGAGATTCGATCTCCTTGCGCAGGCCCTGATTGACCAGTTCCAACGTGCGGACCTGCTGCTGCAACAGCTCTTTTTCCTGATTTGACTTAATCGCGCAAAGGATTCCCTTCTCCCCAAAAACCGCGGCGGCCAGAACCGCCAGCAAAAGCACGCCGGGAATAAGGGATAGCCAAATCGATTTGGGTGCCGACTCGGGCACTGACATTATGAGCTCCTGTGATTCATCTATTAGACCTGCCGTACCCGGACTGAGTTCGGGTACGGCAGGGAAAGAAATCAATTCGTTGAAACCAGCGGCCTGATCTTTTCCAGGGATTTTTCCCCGATCCCCTTAACCTCGACCAACTGGTCGACGGCAGAGAAGGGACCCCGTTCGTTGCGGTAGTCGATGATCCGCTGCGCCGACACCGCGCCGATCCCTGGAAGAGCTTCCAACTCCGCTAACGTTGCGGTGTTGATGTTGACCGATTGAACCGTCGCCACTTCCGGCTCAGCGGCCACCGCAATCTGGAGCGGAGCAGACAGGGCCAGAGACAATACGATCATACCGAGGCAAAACATTTTTTTCATCTTTTTTTCCCTCCATCAGCAAAATATTGGATTTCGACACGGCATTCCAGTGCGACTCGATCCCTCCTTCCTGTAAACGCATTGAATATTACCGTCCCGCCGCCGCTGAGCAGGACGGAGCACGATAAAACATTGGTTTAATTTTATTAACAGAAAATAATATTTTGTGTCAACAGCAAATTGACCGGGCCCAAAAAAAGCCGGCGGTTGCCGGCTTTAATAAACGCTGCGGGGTTCGAGTAACGCTATTCTTCGCCACTGTCTTTCGTTCCGATTTCGCCCCCCATCCGAAATACATTGCCGATACCGCTCAGGGCAAAGGTCAGCATGTACTCCTTGTCTTCGAGGCGGTCGCGCAAGGTCAGAAAAACGCTCCAGCACTGAGCCCGATATTCGAGGGCAAACAACTTTTCGAGGGTAATGCGATCGGTAAAATCGTAGCGGTGCTGATAACCGAGATAGATCGGCTCCAACCATGCCAGTTCGGCCGTTCCGGCGAAATACTCGTTGCTGTCCCTGACATAGCGATAATTCACGGATAGGCCATTGCCCTCTTCATCCTGCAAGCCGCTACGGGCATTGAAAGCCTGCAGGAATCCCCCGTGGGGATCGTAACGGACATCCAGGTCGAGATAGGTGACGCGGGTCGGTGAAAAAATCAGCTCGGCCCGGATATCGGAAAAGGGATCGCGCCCCGAAAGATCTTCCCGGTCGTGCCGCGACTGGCGGAAGTCAAAACTCTGGGACAGGCGCAGATAAAGAAATTCGAGGTATTCCGCCTCCCCCTGTTCCGGTTCGAGGCGCGCGGTAAACCGGTTGGTCAGGGAGTAGGTAACCTGGTTTTCCGGGGCGATCCGGTCGAGGGCATCGAACCGCGGCAGATGATCCTGATTCACATTGGGGAGGTAGGAATAATAGACCTCGGGGTCGATACTGTGGCGAATTTTCTTATAAGGGCCGAGATCCGAGGCGTAAACCCGGGAGAAACTGGTGCCGATGCGGGTGGAAAAATCGTAGATTCCTTCATCTTCGTAACCGGGACCGGCGTCCGAGGTCTGATAAAACCGTTCGCGGTAACCAATTTCGGGGACGACTTCGAGCCAGTCCAGCGGGGTGAAAAAGGTCGAAATCGCCGGGCGGACACTCAGGCGTTGCCCCTTGACCTTGTCATCGATGTCCGACCGATCATACACGGCCTCCTCCTGCCGCCAGAAATAGGTGTAGGAGGTTCCGAGGCTATAGAAAAAAGGGGTTTCGCCAATGCGCTGTCGTAGCGCATCGAAACGGATTTCGGGAAGACGTTGCAGGGTGGTGTCGTCATCCACCTCCAGATCCTTGGTGTAGTTCAGTTCCGCGGCCAGGGTGTAATTCTGCCAGGCGCGACTCAAAAAGACTTCCGACTCGGCCTGATCCTTGTTGTACTCCTCAGCCGACTCGCCGAATTCTTCAAAATAATCACGGTTGCTTACATATTCAACATCGGAACTAAGGCGCCAGTTCCCGGGGAGGGTCCCCAGATGATTCCATTCGACGGCGTAGCGATCGCTCTCGTCAAGGGTTCCTTCAAGCGAGGGGTCTTCCTTGATCTGGTCTCTCAGGTATTGATCGCGAACATTGTTGACGTAATACCCCTTGAAAGTCCCCTCGTTGTCTTCCCCGAAAATATAGCGGTACTCGATTCCCTGGCCGGTGCCGAAATCGGATAAATAATCGAAGAAGAAGGTGGCATCCTGGTTCCGGGCGATGACCTGGTAGTAAGCCAGCGACAATTCGACCCCACGCTTGTCCGAATAACCGTAGCGGGGCATCAGCAAACCGGATTCCCGCTCGGTCTTGGCGGGGAATATCACATAAGGAAGATACAGCACCGGGATGTCATGCAGGTAAAAAAGAACGTTGCGCGCAGTGGCATATTTGCCGAGGGTGACGTCGACCCGGCTGGCGCCGAATTTCCAAGACGGCACCTCCCCGTCGCAGGTGGTGAAGGTGCCGTCCTCAACCCGATAGGTCTGCTCGCCGAGTTTTTCGATTTCAGTGCCGACCAGATAAAAATTGTGGTCGGCCATGAACACCGTGCCGGAGGTAAAACGACCCAGACCGGAATCCAGGTTGTATTCAAGTTGTTCGGCCTTGACATAACCGGAAGGATCGGTCAGGTGAACGTTGCCGCTGGCCCTGGCCTCGGATGTCGAATCGTTAAAAAAAACCTGATCGGAAGTGAGCGTCAGCGCCCCCTTCCGCAATCGGACATCGCCAGTGGCCCGATAGGCCGAGGCGGCCTGATCGTAAATCAACTCATCCGCCTCAAGATTGACCGGCAGAGGCCCGCCCAAGTCGTCGATTCCCTCGCCAGCGCGGATAGCTGGTAGGGGCTTTGTTGGTTCGGCAGGTGGCCCTTCGCCCCCCGGTGGCGTGGCGGAAACCGGGGTCGACGGTTCATCGCGGGACTCCAGGGGCACCGCTTCGGCAAGGACCTGCAGGTCGGTCCGGGGGGAAGGCACCGGCGAAGCAACAGGTGACGGGGCCGGAAGAAGCGAAATGGGTGTCGGCACTTGGGAAACGGACGGGACCGGACGGGCGGTCAGGTCGACCGGCATGGCGACCTTGGCCCCCAGCAACCGGGCGATGCCGACTTCCGCCAGGATCTGGCGTCCCTCGGGATCGCCGCTCATGGCTGTCAGTACCACCTCAAGCCGGCTGCGGAGACCGCGACCGAGCCCCTGCCGGGCCATCACCAATTCGGAGGACGCTTCGGCGGCCCGGCCTTCGGGAACAACGGTGGCCAACAGCTGGAATTCCCCGGGTGACTGGTCACGCACGTAGTCGACCTTGAGCACGGCCATATCGACCACTCGGTACCGGTTCAGCCATTCGTGCAATTCGGCAGGCTGCTGAAAAACCCGGACATTGACTTCTTCGCCAAGACGTTTTTCGAGATAGGTAGCGAACCGCTGGGCTTGCGGCACGGTGGGAAAGAGTTCGGCGGCCTGGGGCACAATCCCGAAAGTAACCTTCGCCTGGGTCGGAGCAACCCAGCAAAACCACACCATCAGCAAGGCAATCAGCCTAAATCGCATCACAAAACAGATCCTTCCGACGAAGCGGGCGGTGGTCCGCCCTCAACCCTGCGCAGAGATAAGAGATTCGCCGTTCAGCAAATATTCACGAGCGGCGGCCACCAGAAACAACGAGCCGGCCACCAGCACGATTTCTTCCTCGCCGCAATCCACCAGAGCGGCGATCAGGGCCTCTCGGCACGAGGCGAAGACGCGAGCGGGGCGACCGGCCGACTCGGCCGTGGCGACCAGAATTGCCGGCGACACCGCGTCCTCAACCGGAGGAACGGTGCAATACAAGGCCGTCACCTTTGGGAGCAGCAGGGCGAGAATCGATTGGGGATCCTTGTCACCCTTGATCCCGACGACCCAGCGCACCCCTTTGTTTTCAAGGGTTTCGAGATAGGCCGCTAACACTGCGGCCCCCCCTTCATTGTGAGCCCCGTCGAGCAGAACCCGGGGGTGACCGGCCCACCACTCGAGCCGACCGGGCCAGAGAACTCCGGCAACCCCGGCGCGCATGGCGGAACAGGAAATGGGCACACCCTGTCGACGCAACTCTTCGGCGGCAGCCAAGGCCAGCGACAGGTTTTCGTGCTGATGCGCCCCGATTAAGCCGGGGCGCAGGTGGTCCAGTTGCACATCCATGCCCCTATAGGTAAAACCAGCCGGACCGGAATGGGGGCCGAAATCCCGTCCGCACAGACGCGCCGGCGCCTCTCGTTGCGTGGCCAGAGCCAGCAACACCTCCAGCGCCCGGGGTGATTGGCGGCCGATGACCAGCGGAATCCCGGACTTGATGATCCCGCCCTTCTCCGCCGCAATCTCCGAAAGTTCCGCGCCGAGGTGGGCCATATGGTCACGACAGACCGGGGTGATCACCGAAACCCGGGGCCGTTCAATGGCGTTGGTCGCATCGAGCCGTCCTCCCATCCCCACTTCGAGCACCACAAAATCGACCTTCTGGCGTTGAAAATGGAGCAGCGCCATGGCCGTTGTGAATTCGAAAAAGGTCGACGGAATCTCCCCTGACAGCATGCGCAGTTCATCGGTGTACAAAGCCACCTGCGCTTCGCTGATGGCCTCGCCGTCTATCTGGATGCGCTCGGTAAAGGAGTGCAGATGGGGCGAGGTATAGAGACCGACCCGGAAACCGGCCTCGCGCAGAATCCGGGCCAGACCGGCGCAGACCGAGCCCTTGCCGTTGGTCCCGCCGACATGGATGACGCCGTAACTACGCTCGGGATGGCCAAGGCGAGCCAGCAGCGCCCGGATGTTATCCAGGCCCAGCTTGATTCCAAATTTCTGGAGGCCGTACAGGTAATTGAGACTCTCATGAAAATCCACGATCAGTCCTTGGTGAAAATCCGCAGAATCTGGGAAAGGCGCTGTTTCATTTCCCGGCGGGGGACGATCATGTCCACCATGCCGTGCTCAAGCAGGTA
>Ga0154449_1046_pt1 | contig 11149 bp, 10 predicted proteins | sample RifGroC2_FD_105642 | JGI IMG/M metagenome (GOLD analysis project Ga0154449, IMG submission 105642) | Pelobacteraceae bacterium GWC2_58_13
TAATTCAACCAGGAGCTGCTTTTGAAGTCGATCGAGTCGCCATACACCGCTCCGTTAATTCAACCAGGAGCTGCTTTTGAAGTCGATCGAGTCGCCATACACCGCTCCGTTGATATTGGCTGCATGTTTAACTGTGATATCGGCGGCGGGCGCATAGATCAGACCATTAATATTAGCCGCATTATTAAAATTGATGGGATCGTCCGACCTGGAATAAATGCTGAAATCGGTGGGAACTCCGGCAATATTGATATTGACATCCTTCTTGGCTGTCAAGGGGCCATCCAGATAAATGTTGACCTCGCCTGCACCGCCGCTGGTATCGATTTCGATCGTGACGGCTTTGTTGAGGGTGATACTGGTAAAATAATAATCCCCCGGCGGCAGCGATATCGTAGTGGCAACCGAAACAGTTAAGTCGGTCCCCGAAAGGTATGGACTGAGGGCGGGCGTGGCGTTGTCATTGGTTGTCGTCGCTGCGGTGAAGTCCGAATCCAGACCCCCTCCCGGGGTCAGCAGCCCGAGGGGGTCGTCGCTGACTCCGGTTCCGTTGGAGGTCACCGTGCCGTCGACGGTCGCACCGGCCTTGAGCGTCACCGCCCCCTCGCTGAAGACATCCGCCTCGCCGGGCTCGGCATTCCCCGTGGCAGAGTCGTAGGCCACCACGAAACTACCGTTGTGCAGGGTCACGAAATCGTTGCCGTAAGCGGCGTATTGCAACGGATTATTGATTACCACCAGATTAAACTCGGCATCAATGGCAGCCGCTGCGTTGCCGGCGGCCGCACCGCTGCTTCGGATCCTGAACCGGTAGGGATCGGCGACGGTGCCCGACCCGACCGGGGTGACGGCAACGGGGGCGATGGTGAAGGCATAACCCGTTGGGGGAGTGAAATCCGGCGGACTACCGGCGAAACCGGCAACGAAAACAGCCTGGTTGGACGCATTGACAAAAGCGTTGCGAATCTGCGCCCGGGCGAATTCCACCCCCGACTCCGCCGCATAGAAAGCCAGCCGATTGCTTTTGTCGTTACCGGTCACCCGCAGTTCGTTAACCGTTGAATTCAGGGCGATGGTGCCCAGGACGATTAACAGAGCCATGATCACCAGCGCCGCCACCAGGGCGATGCCGCGTTCATTGCGCAAAGGCAACTGCATGGACATACCGCCTCCTCCCTTGAAAGTCATGCCGGAGATTTGATGAGATTGATCGTGTAGGTTTTGGCGGCCCCGCGAAACTGCCAGGTCAGGGTGAGGGCAATGGTTTTGTATTCGTTGGCGGCGCCGCTGTTGACGGTGGTCACGATCCACGAGAAATCGCTGTCGGTGTGGGTTCCGTCGGCAAGGTTGGCATCGCTGTAGGAAAGCGCATACAAGGCTTCGGCCTTCGAGCTGGCCTGAAGCACTTCGGCGCTGAGCACCTGGGCCTGGTGATTGCCCCGAACCGCCGAAGTCTGCATGGCCCCGACGCCGAGCAGGGCGATGGCGAAGATCGACACGGCAATGAGAATCTCGATCAGGGTAAAACCGCCTTCGCGGGCAAACATCCGAACCGGTTTCATGCCTTCATCACTCCTCACAGACCGATATTCCGGCATTCGACCTGCACCGACAGCAGCCGGCGACGATAATTTTCGGCCCCGGTAGGCACCGTGAACACCGTCGTCCCGAGCTGGCTTTGATAACCGTTGGTATCGTTGTAGTCCGCATCCGGCCGGGCGGTGCGGGCCACCACGGTAATCACCACCTGACGGATACTCCCGATGCTGGTGACGACGGTGCCGGCCGCGTCCAGGTATTCGAAATAGATGGCTTCGATATTTTCGGCGATCGGCGTACCGTTTTTCTCCAGCATCAGGCCGTTGAGGGCATAGGTAATGCTCTCGTCGCCATCGCAGGTATCGCCGTTGCCGTTGAGATCCTGCGTGAAGGTCAGGGTGCTGGTCTGCGCATTCTTGATGCCGAACGCTTCCGATTCATCGGTCATCAACGTAGCCGAATCGTCATCCTGCGAAGGGTCGTCGGTACCGTCGCAGTCGATATCCTCGCCCGCCCCGCCCGAATCCACCCCGGTCGGATTGTAGCCGGCCATGCGCACCTCGCGTTCCATGAAATAAATCGCGGCCCGCAAATTCTGCTGCACACTGACCACCTGCCCCTGCACCGAAGCGGTCCGGCTCTGGGAGATGAAGAGGGAATAAATGGCGCTCAGAACGATGCCGACGATCGCCATCGACACCAGCAGCTCGACCAGGGTAAATCCCGACCTACGCCATCGGGAAATTTCACGAATGTCTCCGGAGCGGACTACTGCCAAGCGCTGCCATCCCATTGCTTGAGGCGAACCAGACCGCTGGCGAAGGTACCAACGGCATAGGTTTTCGGTTTATTGCCGGTGATATAGACATACCCCGTAGCGCCGGCCGTGCCGTTGGGGGCAAAAATCAACTCATCGTCGACATAGTCCACATTGTCGGTAATTGCTGCCGCGCTGTCCACCTTGGTAGCGCCCGGCTGATGTCCGAAAGCGACCCCGCTGCCGTAACTGGACAACACCACCGAACGGCTTTCGATATTGTCCCCGGGAGTCGAAATAACGCCATCCGGACCGCTGGAAACAACGACATATCGCTGCGGAGCACCGGCCGAAAAAACCACGGCCCACTCCCTGTTTTCAGTGACCGCCTGAGATTTGGCATAGTGCATGTTGTTGAACAGGTCGCAAGCGGCCGCCTTAAGCCGATAGCCGGGCAACCACTGATTCAGGAAAATCGCGGAAATTGCAGAAACAATCCCTATCAATGCCAACACGATGACCGCTTCGATCAGCGTGAATCCCGAGCTTTTGGACATCCGGCAACCCTTCACTTCCAGCGAAACAAACACAAACGATTCCAGAAGGGTACCACACATGAAAATAAATTAACACCCAGCAAACGGGGTGTTGTCGGAGACGATCCGCCCCCCATCGTCGTTTCAGGCAACGGCGATGGAGGAACTCAAATCAGACCCGCACCACCTCGACCAGATAACCGTCGGGATCGGCCACGAAATAGAACTTCGGCTTGCCGCCGGCCAACCCCTTGAGCGGTTTGGGATCGAAACCCTGCTCCCGATGCTTTTCATGGGAGCCTTCCAAATCGACGACGCCGACGGCCAGATGCGAGTAGCCGTTGCCGAGCTGGTACGGCTCTTTCTGGTCATGGTTGTAGGTCAGCTCCAGTTCGAAATCGCCGCCGGGGGCCTTCAGGTAGCTGAGAGTGAATTTGTAGTCGGGAAAATCCATGCGCCGGGAGATCTCGAAACCGAACGCCTCCTGGTAGAATTTTTCCGATTTTTCCAGGTTCATGACCCGGATGCAGCTGTGAATCATCTGATAGTTCATGACGGACTCCTTGTCGATCGTTGGCGCGCAAATATTCACATTATTGAATAATGCCACAGGACCGGGCCGATGAAAAGAGGCGAGTCGGGCCAAAGGAGAAACCCGCTGTCTTTTTTCTTGTTCTCCGTTACAATTCAGACGTTGTGAACCTTCCTTGTCCGCCATTCTCGCCGAGGTTTTACATGTTTTTCATCCGCCGATTTTTCGACGAGGTCGCTCCCCGCAACCAGGAGGCGATGCGCCAGGTCCAGACCATATTGCGCGAGCAGTTTCCGACTCTCAAGCAAGAGGACATCGACAAGATTCCCGATCTGCTGCGCAGCCCGCTCAAGCACCGTTTCCGCTCGATCCTCTACGTCTCCGAAGACAATCGCGGCATGGTAACCGGCTTTGCCCTGCTGTCCCACGATCAGGAGTTGCACTTCGCCTACCTCGACTACATTTCGGCGGCCAGATCGGCCACCGGCGGCGGCATCGGCGGGGCGCTTTACGAGCGGTTGAGGGAGGAAGCTCTGACTCTGGACTGTTGTGGGATCTTTTTTGAATGTCTCCCCGACGATCCGGCTTTGTGCCGGGATCCGACAATTCTGGCCCAGAACCGGGCCCGGCTGAAATTCTACGAAAAGTACGGCGCCCGCCCGATCATGGGCACCGCCTACGAAACGCCGGTGCAGCCCGGCGACGACAATCCCCCCTATCTGGTCCTTGACGATCTCGGCCGGAACCGGCCCCTGCCTGCGGAAACCGCCCGCAAAATCGTCCGCGCCATCCTCGAACGGCGCTATGCCCAACTCTGCCCGAAATCGTACATCGACATGGTGGTCGCCTCATTTCGCGACGACCCGGTGCCGCTTCGCCCGCCCCGTTATGTGCGCAAGACGCCCAAGGCCGCCAACTTCAGCGTCAGCGGCAAACTGCGGCGCATTCCACTGGTGGTCAACGACCGCCATTCCATCCACCATATTCGGGAACGGGGTTATGTGGAAGCGCCGGTGCGCATCGAGGCCATCCTCAGGGAACTGACGCCGATGGGCCTGTTCGAACCGGTGCCGCCGAAGGAATTCGCCGAACGGCACATCCGTGCCGTGCATGATCCGGCCTATGTCGACTACTTCAAAAAAGTCTGCGGCAACCTCGGCAAAACCCGCTCCATCTACCCCTACGTCTTTCCGTTGCGTAACCAGGCGCGGCCGCCGAAAGAACTGGCGGTGCGGGCCGGCTACTATTGTATCGACACCTTCACCCCGCTCAACCAGAATGCCCAACTGGCGGCGACCCGGGGAGTGGACTGCACCCTGACCGCCGCCGAGCGGATTCTCGAAGGGCACCGTCTGTCCTACGCCCTGGTGCGCCCGCCCGGCCACCACGCCGAATATCGCGCCTTCGGCGGCTTCTGCTACTACAACAACGCCGCGATCGCCGCCCACTACCTGCGCCACTTCGGCCGGGTCGCCATGCTCGACATCGACTATCACCACGGCAACGGCCAGCAGGTGATCTTCTATTCCCGCAGCGACGTGCTGACCGTCTCGATCCACGGTCACCCGAGTTTCGCCTACCCGTACTTCAGCGGCTTCGAGGATGAAAAAGGAGAAGGACCTGGACTCGGCTTCAACCGCAACTACCCGTTGCCGGAGACGATTACCATCGAGCAGTACCTGCAAACGCTGGATAAGGCATTGCAGAAAATCCGCGCCTTCAAGCCGAGCATCCTGGTTTTATGCCTGGGGCTGGATACCGCCAAGGGCGATCCGACCGGCACCTGGCCGCTCAAGGGGATGGATTTCGAGGCGGTGGGGAAACGCATCGGCGCGCTGGGACTGCATACGCTGGTCGTGCAGGAGGGGGGGTACTACACCCGCAATCTGGGGGTGAACGCGCGGCATTTTTTCAGGGGGTTGTGGGCGGGGGCGTTCGGGGAGAAGGTGGGAAACGGGAGGAACAATGGTCTTTAAAACCTTAAAACCGGCGGGTCGCGTCCCGCCAGACGCCTTACTTTTTGTCCAAGCCGACAAAAAGTAAGCAAAAAACGGCTCCCTGCCGGGGGCATTGCTGTCGCTTGGCACAGTGCTCCAATCACCAGTGGCAGTAATGAATCCGGCAGCACTTCGTGGCACCTCCCCGTTCATGAGCGCGTGCCGAAGCGTCATCCGCTGTGCTGTTGACCACCTTTGGTGCAATCGCGTTGTTGAGGAAAAACCCCTGTGCCCGCACCGGTCATTGCCCGATTCGCACCGCCGATGTTGGCTCCGCCTGGAAGAATGACGGCGTATCAGCGTTAACGACGAAGCAGTGGCGACGTTAGATTTACCGGCAGTGATAGAAGCACCGAACCCCAGCGCACGCCATGCCCCACGCAGTGGAGAGTTTCTTTTGGTTACTTTTCTTTACGTTTAAAGAAAAGTAACCCGGCTGTCGGGCCGGGACCCGACGGTTTTCAAGGTTTTTCGAACCGGAAAAGAAACTACCGCGGTTTCGGCAGCAACGCCGCCAGCAACACGGCCACCCCGGTAAGCGCCGCCGAAGCCAGATAGCTCGCGGCGAAACTGCCGGTGGTTTCGGCCAGCAGGCCGGCGCTGGCCGGGCCGATGGTCTGGCCGATGGCGAAGCCGAAGGTGATCAGGGAAAAAGCCGAGGCCGCCCGGGACAGGCCGAGATAATCGCCGACGGCGGCCGCCATGATGGTCGGGATGGCGAACATCCCCAGGCCGTAGAGCACCACCGAAGCCTGCACGACCAGCGTCCCCAGTCCCGACCCGGCCAGCAGGTAAGCCAGCGTCTGCAGGGCGAAAACCGCCATCAGCCCCCCCTTGCGACCGATCCGGTCGGACAACGAACCGAACAGGATTCCGGAAAAACTCCCGAAAAACCCGACCCACGACCAGAACATGCCGGCGGTCCCCTCGGGAAAGCCGAACTGCTCCACCAGGGTGGTGACGATAAAGGTGCCGTAGACCATGTAGGTGGCGCCGAACACGGCGTAGAGGGCGCCGAGTTGCAGCAGAATCCGCCCCGCGCCGGGAGCTTCGTGGGGGACCAAGTCGGTTTCGGCGAGCTGCCGCACGTGGCCGACCGGTTCCAGGCCCAGATCGGCCGGATCGTCCCGCAGCAGCAGGGCCACCACCAAAGCGATCAGCAGGGAGATCGCCCCAAGAATCAGCCAGCCGCTACGCCAGCCCTGCTCGCCGAGCAGACGGTTGAGATACGGGATGAGAAAACCGGAAAAGATGATGCCGACCCCGTTGCCGGCCACCATCAGACCGGCCGCCCGCCCTCGCCGCTCGCGGCGGAACCAGTGGGAGACCAGCACCATCACCGGGATGTTGGCAAAACCGCCGCCGGCCCCCACCAGCACATAGAGGGCAAAGATCACGGCGAACTGGTGGCTGCGGGAGATGCCGAGCAGACAGATGGCAATCAGCGCCAACCCGAGGGAAATCAACAGGCGCGGCTTGAACCGGCGCAACAGAAAAGGGGCCAGAGCCACCGAAGCGAGGTAGCCGGCAAAGTTCCCGGTGCTGATGAATCCCATCTGGTCGTAGCCGAAACCGAGCCCTGCGCGCATCGCCGGCAGCAACATGCCGAAGGCGAAACGAGCCAGTCCGAAGCAGGCAAACAGGGTCAGGGCTCCGGAAAAGGCAATCACCCAGCCGTAATGAAAAGGCCATCTGCCGGTTCGAACATTCATGAATTGCCTCAGCCCGCCACCATCCGGTGATCCTGCCCGCTTTTTTGCAGATAGTATTCGTAATCCCCCTCGTAGGGACGCATCTCGCCATGGTCGATCTCGAACACCCGGTTCACCAGGGAGCGCAGAAAGTGACGGTCGTGGCTGACCAGCACCACGGTGCCGTTGAACCCTTGCAGCGCCGCAAGAAGGATCTCGCGTGACTGGATGTCCAGATGGTTGGTCGGTTCGTCGAGCACCAGAAAGTTGAGCGGCCGACCCAGCAGGGTGGCCAGCACCAGCCGGCTCTTCTCGCCGCCGGAGAGCTTGTCGACCCGCTTGTCGACGTCGTCCCCCTGAAACAAAAAGGCGGCGCAGAGATTGCGCAGAACGCCGATGTTGGCGAGCGGCAGGGCGTCCTGCACCGTTTCGAACACGGTCCGCTTGGGATCGAGCAAGTCCATGGAGTGCTGGCTGAAATAGCCGAGATGGACGTTGGCGCCGATGGTCACGCCGCCGGAGGTCGGCTCGGTCTGCCCGGAAAGCACTTTAAGAAAGGTCGACTTGCCGGCGCCGTTGACCCCGACCACGGCGATCTTTTCGCCCCGGCGAATCAGCCCGGAGACGCCGCCGAATACCGATTTGCCGCCGCCATCCGGCAACGACCAGACTTTGGCCAAGGAGTCGAACTTGACCACGTCGTCGCCTGAGCGGGGCGGCTCGGCGAACTCGAACTTGATGGTTTTCTGCTCCGGCGGCAGCTCGATGCGCTCGATCTTTTCAATCTTCTTGACCCGCGACTGCACCTGGGCGGCGTGGCTGGCGCGGGCGGCGAAGCGGGCGATGAATTCTTCTTCCTTGGCCAGCATCTCCTGCTGGCGGCGGTGGCTGGCGAGCAGTTGCTCGCGGCGGATCTCCCGCTCGCGCAAATAGAAATCGTAGTTGCCGCCGTAGGTGGTGATGGTGCCGCCGCCGACTTCGATGATGCGGGTCACCAGACGGTTCATGAAATCGCGGTCGTGGCTGGTCATCAGCACCGCTCCCTGGTACGTCTCGGCCAACCAGTTTTCGAGCCAGATGATCGATTCGACGTCGAGATGGTTGGTCGGTTCGTCGAGCAGCAGCACGTCGGGGTTGATGGACAGGATTTTGGCCAGGGCGATGCGCATCTTCCAGCCGCCGCTGAAGCTCTCGACCGGGCGGTGGTACTGGTCGGGGCCGATACCGAGACCGGTGAGCACGGCCTGGACGCGGGCTTCGAGATCGTAGCCGCCACGGTGCTCGAACTCCTCCTGGGCGTCACCATATCTTTCGAGCAAGGCGGCCAGGGCGTCGTCCGCCATCGGCTCGCCCATGGCCGCTTCCATCGCCTGGATCTGTTCGCCCAACTGCATGGTCCGGGCGGAGGCGGCCATGACTTCCTCCAGCGCGCTGCGGCCGGCCATGTCGCCGACATCCTGGGAGAAGTAACCGATCACGGTCTTTTTGCCGCAGGTTATTTCACCGCCATCAGCCGTTTCTTCGCCGGTGATCAGGCGGAAAATGGTCGATTTCCCGGCGCCGTTGGGACCGACCAGGCCGCTGCGGCTGCCGGGCAGAATCTGAAAACTGGCATTCTGGAACAGCACGCGATTGCCGTGCTGGCGGGTGATGTTGGTCAGGTGAACCATGTTGAAACTCCGTCGGAAAAAGTCTTGCACTGTTAGCACAGGCGAACCCGCCAGCGCAACCCCCTTTTCTGTTTCGGCCCGGGAAAACCGCTTGGGGAAAGGCTGAATATTTTTTTGTATTTTTCCTCCATAAACCCATCTCTCCCCCTTAATTTTTTTCTGCATTTCGGTTATACTCCAGCAACTTTTACCAAAAACCTCAGCAAGGAGCACATAATGAACGTCGGTATTGTCGGATGGCGGGGCATGGTCGGATCGGTCCTGATGCAGCGCATGCAGGAAGAAAACGACTTCGCCGGTATCGAACCGGTTTTCTTTTCTACTTCCCAGGCGGGCCAGGCCGCGCCCATGGGCGCCGGTACCCTGAAGAGCGCCGATGACATCAACGAGCTGAAAAAGCTCGACGCGATTTTGACCTGCCAGGGCGGAGACTACACCAAGGCCGTCCATTCCGAGCTCCGCAAGGGCGGCTGGAAGGGCTACTGGATCGACGCCGCCTCGACCCTGCGCATGGAAAAAGATGCGGTCATCATCCTCGATCCGGTCAACCGCAACGTCATCGACAAGGCGCTCAAAAACGGCCAGAAAGATTTCATCGGCGGCAACTGCACGGTCAGCCTGATGCTGATGGCCCTGGGCGGACTGTTCCGCAACAACCTGGTCGAGTGGATGACCTCGATGACCTACCAGGCCGCCTCCGGCGCCGGCGCCCCCAATATGCGCGAGCTGCTGTCGCAGATGGGCACCTTGTACGGCACCGTCGACACCCTGCTGGCCGACCCCGGCTCGGCCATCCTCGAAATCGACCGCAAGGTGACCGCGACCCTGCGCGACGGTTCGATGCCGACCCAGGAGTTCGGCTTTCCGCTGGCGGGCAGCCTGCTCCCCTGGATCGACCGCGAGGTCGACGACGGCCAGAGCCGCGAAGAATGGAAGGGTCTGGTCGAAACCAACAAGATTCTCGGCACCGAAAAGCCGATCCCGGTCGACGGCATCTGCGTCCGGGTCGGCGCCATGCGCTGCCACAGCCAGGCGCTGACCATCAAACTGAATAAAGACGTACCGATCGCCGATCTCGAAGCGATGATCGCCAACGACAACGAGTGGGCCGAGCTGGTTCCCAACACCAAGGCCGACAGCCTGGCCAAACTGACCCCGGCCGCCGTCTCCGGCACCCTCAAGACCCCGGTCGGCCGCGTCCGCAAGATGAAGATGGGGCCCCAGTATCTTTCGGCCTTCACCTGCGGCGACCAGCTGCTGTGGGGCGCCGCCGAGCCGCTGCGGCGGATGGTCCGCATTCTCGGCGAAAAGTAATCCGGCATCCGGTAGGGGCAGCCCCCTGTGGCTGCCCTTGTAGGAGTGTTCGCCGGATTTGAAGAAGGGCGAACACAGGGGTTCGCCCCTACGAAAAACAAACAGGGGCCAGGCATTATTGCCTGGCCCCTGTTTTCACTTCGGGAGTCTTCGTGGAATTCACCTTTCGCGCCGTCGGCATCATCCGTTCGTGCTTCAAGGAAAAATTCGGCATCCCCCGCCAGCCGGGGCTGGTGCCCGACGCCCGCGCCACGCTGGAACTCCTGCCACCCTACAACTGCGCCGAGGCCCTGCGCGGGCTGGAAAATTTCTCCCACCTCTGGCTGCTGTTCGTCTTTCACGCCTGCCCGGACAACCGGGAGCGCACCACCGTGCGCCCGCCCCGGCTCGGTGGCAATCAGCGTCTCGGCGTCTTCGCCACGCGCGGCACCCACCGCCCCAATCCCATCGGGATGTCGGCAGTGGAACTGGCCGGCATCGAGCAGGTAAACGGCCAATGGCTGCTGGACCTGAAAGGGGCGGACTTGCTCGACGGCACCCCGATCATCGACATCAAGCCCTACCTTCCCTACGCCGACAGCCTCCCCGATGCCCGGGGTGGTTTTGCCGACAGCGCCCCGCCCCCGTCGTTGCGGGTTGAGTTCAGCGAGGCAGCCCTGGCCTGCTGTCGGGAGTTGGAGGCGGACCGACCGGGTCTGCAAACGCTGATCGTGCAGATCCTGCGCTACGACCCCCGTCCTGCCTACCGGAAGAATCAGGAAAGCGCGAGGATTTACGGCCTGCGGCTGTTCGACCGGGACGTGCGCTGGCAAGCCGGCGACGGCTGGGCCAGGGTAATCGAGATCGTTCCCGCCAAAGCACTTTAGCGGCTCAACCGTTCAGCCGACTCACCTTTTTTCCAGTTTTCAAACGGGACCAAACTGTGTTACCAATGATGGCTCACCTGTCTCCGCCACATTTCATTCAAGGACGCATCCGATGTATTTCGACAAGATCGCCCTCCAGGTTCCGACCATCCTGCTCCCCAAAACCGGCCTCGATCTGACCAAGTGGGCGGTGATCGCCTGCGACCAGTACACTTCGCAGCCCGAGTATTGGGATGAGGTCGAACGA
>Ga0154449_1133_pt3 | contig 11107 bp, 10 predicted proteins | sample RifGroC2_FD_105642 | JGI IMG/M metagenome (GOLD analysis project Ga0154449, IMG submission 105642) | Pelobacteraceae bacterium GWC2_58_13
GAATCGCGGATGTTATCTTTCGGATTTTTTCCAACGGAGCCCTCATGGCCTACGACAGTATCGACGAAGCCTTCCACTATATCAGTGACGCCCCGTTCGGCGAACGGGTGGCCGTGGTCCACCGGCTCACTGGCCAGGTTTTTCTCGCCTCGCGCAAAGCCGGCTTCGACGAGCGCCCGGCCGGAACCGAAAACGACCCCGACTACCTGACCATCCCCCATCGGCAGGAACTCGATCCGGGAAAGCCGCTGGTGCTGGAATTCGTCCGGAGCCATTGCCCGACGGAACTGGCGCGGGTCGAAGCGCTCTTTGCCCGTCCCGGCGCTTTCCGCAACGTCAAGGATCTGCTGCGCCGCAAGTATCTATTGAATAACTGGCAGGTTTTCGAGGGTCGGCGGATGGAGGAGTTGTTGCGTCAGTGGTGCGCAACGCAGGGGTTGCCGCTGTAAATGACTCCTGTCGAAGCGCCGACGGAAACCCGTGGCGTCAGGCCGATTCCGGAACCCGGCCCCGGGCGATCTCGGCGTGGCGGAAGCAGCCGACAAGGTGGTCATTCACCATTCCCACCGCCTGCATGAAGGCATAACAGATGGTCGGCCCCACGAAATTGAATCCCCGCTTCTTCAGATCCTTGCTCATGGCATCGGAGATTGCGTTTCGGGCCGGTAGCTCGGCCAGGGACCGCCAGGTATTCTGTTGCGGCCGATGATCGACATAACGCCAGATGAAGGCGTCGAAAGATCCGAATTCATTTTGGATGGCCACGACCCCCCGGGCATTTTTTACGGCGGATTCGATTTTCAGCCGATTCCGCACGATGCCGGGGTCGGCAAGCAGACGCTGAATATCCTCTGCCGAATAGCCGGCCACCTTCCGTGGATCGAACCCTTGAAAAGACCGGCGATAGTTGTCCCGTTTTTTGAGGATGGTCAGCCAGCTCAGACCCGCCTGCGCGCCCTCCAGAACCAGAAACTCGAAAAGCCGCCGGTCATCGTGGACGGGAACCCCCCATTCATGGTCGTGATAGTCCACATACAACGGATCGGTGCCGCACCATTCGCATCTGTTTGTCATAATTTCAACGTTCCCGATTTTTCCATCCCCGGCTACGGGTCTGTGTCTCGCTGGTTTCGATTGCGTCGAGAATCTCCAGGTAGGTGGCATAACGTTCGGCCGTAATCCGGCCTTGCGTCACCAGGGCACTGACGGCGCAGCCCGGTTCGGTGCGATGTCGGCAGTTACGGAACCGGCAGCTCTCGGACCGGCTCTGTTCAAAGCCGGGAAAGTAGAGGGACAATTCCTCTGCCGAGATATCCACCAGGCCGAAATCGTTAAAACCGGGGGTGTCGATCAACTCTCCTCCCGCCTCAAGGGAATGGAGGGTGGAGACCGTCGTCGTGTGGCAGCCCTTGCCCGTGTGTTCGTTAAGCGTGCCGACCTGCAGGTTGATTTCCGGACAGAGGGTATTCAAGAGTGAACTCTTGCCGACTCCCGTGGTGCCGACAAAGGCCCCCCGATGTCCGGCGGCGAAGAATGCCCGCAATGCGTCCAGCCCTTCTCCGGTGGCCGCGCTCAGGGGAAATACCTCCATGGTGGAGGCATAAGTGGCCTTAACCTCGGCGAAAAAGTCCGCGGAAATTGCAAGGTCGCACTTGTTGACCAGGACAAACGGCACCAGCTTGGCGACCCGTGCCGCCACGATCGCCTGGTCGACAAAACCGGGCGGAGGCGGGGGCGCGGGGCAGACGACGATGCCGAGCACATCGAGATTGGCGCCGACCAGATGAACCCCGCTCATGGCGTCCCGGCGCCGCAGTTCGGTGTGGCGGGGCAACTGTTCCAGGACTTCGCCCAAAACCCGCACGGCGTCCCCGACCACATGCCCGGAGCGGCGCTTGACTCGTACCATGCGTCGTTCGCCGCTGCTGAAGCGAACCTCGACGGCGACGCCGTGATGCGCGACGATGATCCCTTCCCCTTCCGGAAGATGCGCCGACGAATCCGTCGCCGGTGGGCTGGTCGCTGGTGGTGACAATTTTTTCACGTCAGATCCTTGGGTCAGGGTCCATCATTGTTCAGGGGGCGGACTTCGTCCCCAACGGTCGACGTCGGGGACGATCGGGTCGCGAAGGTGTTCGCGGAGAAAGCATGGTCTCAGCTGACCTTTTCGATGCTCAGGATTTTTCGCGCGTCGGCCGGCCCCGAGGGCAACTGATCTCCGACCCGTTTGCCGATCAGACCGCGTCCCAAAGGCGAACCTGGGGTGATGATGACGATTTCCCCGGGGGGGACGGGGATTTTGAGGCCGCCGGCTTCGGGGCCGAGAAAAACCTGTCGGCTGATGCCGGCCTCGTCTACGAGGGTGATCAGGGCGGTCAGGCGGATCGGCGTGTCTTCGTCAAAGTCCCTCGGCTCCAGCTTGCGGTAGGCCTCCAGCGCTCCCCGAATCTCCTGGGCGCGATTCGCCTGTCCCTGGGCGATGTATGAAGCTTCCAGCGCGGTGGTGTCGTACTTGTTGTCCGGAAGGCATTCCTGGTGGGTTGCCGCCGCATGGGCCGTCCGGGCGGCATGGGAGAGGACGGCGAGATCGCCGTTCAGGGTGGCGATGATCTGTTGCAATAGTTGGTTTTTGGTCATGTCCTCTGATGTTTTCGAAACGGTTGAAAGCTGAAGGTGGAGGGGAGCAGGACTCAGCCGGCCATTTTTTCGCAGCCGTTGCAGTCGCAACGGCGTTCGCCCCGCAGCATCTCTTCAACGGTCTTTTCAAAGGCCTGTTCCAGCTCGCCGACGATGGCGGCGAACTGGAACGCCGTCAGTCGGCCGCCGCAGGCGGGGCAGGTGAAACCGCCCTGTTTGAACCAGTTCAGGGGGCGGTGGATGTTGCCCCGGCAGGCGGGGCAGTCGAGGGAGACAAGTTCATCGGTGGACACGGGTTCACTCCTTGAGGTCGAGGCTGGTAAAGGATACCAGAAAACGATGAAAATTGCATCGTTCGATCAAAACGCTGGATTTCCGCCCCCTTTCCGCCCTGTCCCTCGACCGATTCATTCTCATCCCATGGTTCTTTACTCCCCCCGGTTATCGCGACCATCCCCGAATTACCGGGTATACTTTTCATGCCACCGCCGAGGCGCTCAAGGAGAGACCATGACCACGATCCGCGAACTGATCTGGCAGCGGGAGCGCCGGGCGGACCAATGACCTCGGTAGGACGTGCCCCGGGATGTCGGGGTCGCGGAAGATTTGGTAGACTTGAAGTAACCGATGGATGGAAAGGACCGGCTCGTTATGGCTGCCCCTAAATTTGAGGAACCCTGGCAACGGGTATTGTTGGTGATGGCGCTGCTGGTGGCGGTGAATATTGGCTACCTCTTCCTTTTTCCACCCCAGCAGGAATCGGTCGCGGAAATATCTTACAGCCGGTTCAAGCAGGAGCTCTCCCGCGACCAGGTGGCCAGTGTGGTCATGCAGGGAGAAACATTGGACGGCAGTTTCCGCGCGCCCGTCGAATTGCCCGGAAAAACCGGGACGGAGCCGGTTTCCCACACCAGGTTCCATACCGTTCTGCCGCCGATCGACGACCGGGAACTGATGCCGCTGCTGGAAAAGAACCAGGTCGAAATCGACGCCAAATCGGCCCGGGAAACCGCATTCTGGGGGTCGCTGCTGATTTCCCTTCTCCCCTGGGTATTGATCATCGGCGTCTGGCTGTTCATTCTCAAGCGGATGCGCGACCAGGGGGGGCCGGGCGGGGGGGTGTTCGGCCAGTTCCGCAAGTCCGGGGCGAAACTGTACAGCCAAAAAACGTCCAAGGTCACCTTCGAGGATGTGGCCGGGCTTGTGGAACCCAAGCAGGAACTTGGGGAGATCATCGACTACCTGCGCGATCCCCTTCATTTCACCCGGCTCGGTGGCAAGGTGCCGCGCGGCATCCTGCTGGTCGGCCCGCCGGGAACCGGCAAAACCCTGTTGGCCCGGGCCGTGGCCGGCGAAGCGGCGGTGCCGTTCTTCAACATTTCGGCTTCCCAGTTCATCGAAATGTTCGTCGGCGTCGGCGCCAGCCGGGTACGCGATCTGTTCGAAAACGCCAAGAAGAGTGCTCCCGCCATCATTTTCATCGACGAGCTCGACGCCGTCGGCCGTTCCCGCGGGACCGGCCTGGGGGGCGGCAACGACGAGCGGGAACAGACCCTCAACCAGCTCCTCTCCGAACTCGACGGTTTCGAGCCGCATCAGGAGGTCATCGTGATGGCGGCCACCAACCGCCCGGATGTCCTCGATACGGCGCTGTTGCGTCCCGGCAGATTCGATCGCCAGGTGGTGGTCGAGCGCCCGGACTGGCGGGACCGGGTCGAAATCCTCAAGGTGCATGCCCGCAAGGTCAAGCTGGCCGAGGATGTCGACCTGGAAACCCTGGGCCGCGGCACTCCCGGCCTGGTTGGCGCCGACCTGGAAATCGTGATCAACGAGGCCGCGTTGATCGCCGGGCGGGAGCAGGCCGAAGCGATCACCATGGAACATCTGGAAAAGGCCAAGGACCGGCACCTGCTGGGGATGGAACGCAAACTCTACATGTCCGATGAGGAGAAACGGATCACCGCCTTCCACGAGGCCGGGCACACCCTGGTGGCCCGTTGCCTGCCGGGCAGCGATCCGCTTCACAAGGTCACCATCATTCCTCGCGGCCAGGCTCTCGGCGTCACCCAGCAGCTTCCCGAAGATGATCGTTATCATTACGGTTTCAGCTACCTGTCGACGCGCCTGGCGATCAGCCTCGGCGGACGCGCCGCCGAACATTTGATCTTCGGCGAATACTCGACCGGCGCCCAGAACGACCTGAAACAGGTCGCCGATCTGGCCGAAAAGATGGTTTGCCAGTGGGGCATGAGCGAGAGACTGGGACCGGTGAGTTTCGATCGCGGGGTCGAACATCCCTTTCTCGGCCGCAAGCTGGCGACGGAAAAAAGTTTCAGCGAACAGACCGCTTGGCTGATCGACGAGGAGATCGAGGCGCTGGTGCGGCGGGCCGAGGGTTGTGCGGAAAAAATCCTGGAACTGAATCGGCCGGTTCTCGAACAACTGGCCGAACGGCTCCTCGCCGAAGAAGTTCTGGAGCATGCGGCCCTCAAGGCATTCTTCGACGGAGTCGAGTTGCAACAGCCCGAAAAAGAGTGTTGCGGCGTTAACAAGGGAGATGGTCCAAAGAAGGGCCGATGATTGAGATTTTCGGTAAACCACTGGCTCTGCCGGTGTGACTCCTGTCAATGATCCGATCTGGAAATTGATGTCGACTCACCCGGGCCGGCCCGGATTTCCGCGGAACCCGGACGCGGAGTTCAATTGGGCCGTTGCCTTCAGCGCAGCGTTGCGGTCAGAAACTCGCCGAAGCGTCGCCAGGATTTTTCGTCGGCCTCCTTACGGTAACGGTCGCCGCCAAAGACGGTAAAGGCGTGCGGAGCGCCGCTGTAGGTGGTCATTTCGTGGGAGACGCCGGCCGTTTCCAGTTCGACCGCCAGCGCCGCGAACTCGTTCATGCTCACGCTGCTGTCGGCGGTACCGTGAAACACCAGCAGGGTGCCCCTGGTCTGGCGGTAATCCTGCCCGGCGGGGGTGGCCAGGCCGCCGTGGAAGGTGACGAACCCCTTCATCGCGGCGCCGGAGCGGGCCAGTTCCAGCACCGCCGCCCCGCCGAAGCAATAGCCGACGGCGACCGCGTTGTCGACCTTTGCCCCTTGAGTTTCAGCCGCCTTCAGCGCCCCTTGCAGCAAGGCGCGCAGCAGGGTCCGGTCGTTATAGAGGGCGCCGGTGAGCCGGCTTTTCTCCTCCAGCGTGGTCGGTCGCACCCCTTTGCCGAAGAGGTCGGCGGCGAAGACCGCATAGCCCATCGCGGCCAGCATGTCGGCGCGCTTGAGCTCGTAGCCGGTCAGCCCGTCCCAGTCGTGAATCAGCAGGATCAGGGGGGCGGTGGGGGCAGGGGCGGTGTAGTAGCCTTCGAAAGAGGTGCCCTCGACCGCATAGCCGACCGCATTCCCGGCGGCCGTGGCGGTCGAAGCCAGCCCCAGCAGCAGACAGATCGAAAAGAAGGTTTTCATGGCGGTACTCCTCGATACGAAAATGGAACCTGAACGGCTCTTTGCTTGAACCTTATCACCGGATGAGTCGATGGCAATCCCCAGCGCCCGAAGCCGGCGAAGGCGGCAATCCCGCCGGGATTAAAAAAATCGAAACCCGCCCCGCGACGTCCTCGCCAGGCGTTGCCGACCGCCGCTGCTGTGTTACGCTGTTTATGAAACCTGCGTAACACCAAACGCAAGGTAATGGCTCAACTTCATGGCTTGCTGCAAAAGGAGTCAACGATGGAAACCGAACCAAAAAAAGAACACCAGTGGCTGCACAAACTGGTGGGTGAATGGACCTTCGATGTCGAGGCGACCATGGAAGCGGGATGCCAGCCCGAGCATTTCAAGGGCTCCGAGCGGGTGCGGTCCCTCGGCGGTCTCTGGGTGGTGGCAGAAGGGGAGGGCGAGATGCCCGGCGGCGGAACCGCCACGACGATGATGACCCTCGGCTATGATCCCCGGAAAAACCGGTATCTGGGCACATGGATCGGATCGATGATGAACCACCTCTGGTTGTACGACGGCGCGCTCGACGCCGCCGAAAAGGTGCTGACCCTCGATTCCGAAGGACCCAGCATGACCGGGACGGGGCAGATGGCGAAGTTCAGGGATGTGATCGAATTCCTCGGCGACGACCACCGGATGCTGTCGTCCCATATGCTGGACGAGTCCGGCGAATGGCGCCAATTCATGACGGCGCATTATCGCCGGAAGGGGTAAGCGAAAGCGCGGCCCGGTTCGTCGAGCCGGGCCGCGCCAGGGGAGCCGGTGGCCGCGAACAACATCGATTCAAGGCGGTCCCCGAACCCCTGGGACTCGCGATATGAAAACGGTCATTTACCTTGCCGGCCAAAGCGTCGTCGGTGATATCCGGTCAGCGGTCCGGCAGAAAGGAGTTTTTTCATGAACAGAATTTCCGTTTCCTTCTGGCTGCTTCTGACTTCCGTAGCGCTGCTGTCCGCCTGCAATCCGACTCGACTGATCGGTACCTGGCAGGCCGAGGATTACCAGGGCGGACGTTACCGCAAGCCGCTCGTGCTGGCGGTGACCGACGAGGGCGCCGTGCGCCGGATCACCGAGCAGAATTTTGTCGAGCAGTTGCGGCAGCAGGGCGTGCAGGCGCTCACCAGCTCGGGGATCTTTCCCACTGAAGAAAAGATGGATAAAAACGACATTCTGGCCAAGATTTCCCAGTTCGACGTCGATGCCCTGATTGTCACCCGGGTGGTCCGGCGGCAGAAACAGGCCGAACAGCACACCGATTTCTTCGGCGATACCTTCTACGACCAGCCCTGGCGTTATCGAAACTACGACCGCTATTACCGAAATTATTATGACAGATCCCTGCGGCCGGATTACTACTCAGACTGGTACGGTTATTACAGTCACAGCCACCAATTCAGCCAAGCCCGGACCTATGTCGTCGAGTACCAGATCATCACCGCCGAGACCAATCTCTACGATGCCCGAAGCGGCGGCCTCATCTGGACCGGCCTGGCCGAAACCACCACCTATGACGATGCCGTCGCCGCCATGAAATCCTACACCAGGACGATGGTCGAGCAGCTGACCAAGGCCGGCCTGATCTAGGAGCCTGTCCGCGAAGAAGCCTTAGCCCCGGTCCATGGATGCTCCCAGAGGCGGTGCAACGCGGTCAAAACCGATCATTTACCGGTCGCGGTGGCGAACCCATCCCCCTCGACCGGTAAATCCCTGGATAACCTGTCTGCTTATGGCTACAAGAACATTCTAATCCGCGCTGAAAACAGGTTCCATTTCCCAGCTTAATCCTGCTGGTTCCAAAAGATTAATCCCCTTTTCCGCCACTCCGGTTTCGTCAAAAAGCGGCATTGTCTGCATTTGGAGACAATGCCGGCGAAGACCGCCAAATCAAGGGATTCAGCCGCGCTTTTTGTCGCATAATCCGTACTCTCTCCTTTCTTTTTGCCCCCCGATTCGCGGAAAGCGGCCGGGCGAAATGCCTTCTTAAATCGCTTATGGATTTATAATATTCCAAATAACATACGTGATTTCAGCTAATTGTAAAGCGCTGAGTGGCAATTTAATCTAGTGTGCCATTTTTGGCAATTCATTTGCTTATAAGGCTACAGGTTTATCCGGCACCAATTACTTGTCTTTTTTGAAGTGGAATAATCGATTACCATTTCTACCTTAATTCTGTGTCCGACACTTTTTAACCGACTCGTTGGACCGAGGAGAAACAAAGATGATTAAAGAGTCTCTACGCAACACCTTGCTGAACCTCCTCTGCTTGGCGGCGTTGATCGCCACCCCCGTCCTCCTGAGCGCCTGCGGCGGTGGTGGCAGCAGCGGTGGCAGCAGCGCCGACGCTACCCCGGCGACCACCGACAGCGGTTCGACCGCCGTCTTCCAGGCCGTTGACCCCTATATTGTCGGCGCGGTTTTTCAGGAAATCGCCGAAGACGGCCACACCTTGCTGCAGCGCTCCTCCACCGCCAGCGACGCGCAGGGGCACTTCACCTTTCCCAATGCGCTGTCGCCGAGATCTTTCGTCGAGTTGAAAGCAGGGTCGAAGGGGATGCATCTCGGCACGAACTATCAGGGGATGCTGCGTTTCAGGATTCCCGCGGAAGGCGTCAGCGAGGAGGCCGACGTGGTCGTATCCCCGCTGACGACGCTGGAAGCCAACGGTTTCAGCCGGCAGGGCATCATTGCGCTGCTGGCCAACGCGGGACTTCCGGGGCTGACCTCGGCCGATTTCGATTCCGACCCGATGGCCGGCCTGCCGGGCCAGACGAGCGGCATAACCGCGGCAGACCTCCGACCGCTCCAGGCCAACATGGCCATCAATGCCTTGCTGGAGGCCTTGAACGATTCGAATTTAGCTCCGGCCGACATGAATGATCCGGCCAACACGCAACTGTTTCAAGGCATCGTCGGCGCGACCATCGACACCCTGAACCCGACCTTGTTCGCGCAGATGGCGACCGATGTCGGCCAGCAAGTCGGCGTCGCCATTCGTATCGATGACCTGATCTACGCCGCGGTCAATGCCCAAGGCACCATGGTCGGCCGCATGCGGGACGCCATTGCCGCCAACGGTCTTCCCCTTCCTTCCACCCTGCTGCCCACGGCGGTGGAAGACTGTCTGGCCCAGACCGGCGCCTGGATGGCGAGTCAGGCCGAATCGCGCGGCGGTTCCCACCAGGGCAATACCGGCAACACCGGCAACACCGGCAACACCGGGACCGCTGACAATTCGGCAGGAAAAACGCTCTACGACACCAACTGCGCCGGCTGTCACGCCTTGGGCGCTTACGACACCAGCGGTTTCATGGATCTGGATGGGCTCGGGAGCCTGGTCGCCGGCAAAATCACCGCGGGCCATCAGGGGATCGGCCTGACCGCTTCCGAGCTTACCTCGCTGGCTTCCTGGATCGACAATCCGGTTCAGGGCAGCACCGGGGGTGGCACAGCTCCCGACCCCGGCACCACGCCCGATCCGGGGACCGTGCCCAATCCCGGCACCGTGCCCGACCCCGGCACCACCAGCGACGGGCAGACGGTTTACGACTCCAACTGCGCTTCCTGCCATGCTCTCGGCGGTTACGACACCACCGGTTTCCTTGATCTCGCCGGCAAGGGGAATCTGTTCAACGCCAAACTGGCGGCCGGCCACAACGGCATCAGCCTTAACGTTGCCGACGAGGACGCCCTGATCGGGTGGGCCGACAGTCAGAACGGTGGCGGCACCACCGTCCCGCCGGTAACCACCGACGGCGCCACCCTCTACGCCCAGGAATGCCAAGGTTGCCATGGTCTCCTCGCCAGCACCGATATCGGCAACCGTACCGCGGCCGGCATCGAGTCCGCTATCGCGGGCAACCTCGGCGGCATGGGCGGCATCAGCCTCGCGGCGGATCAGGTGCAGGCCATCGTCGATGTTCTGCCGGTAGCGACTCCGCCCGATCCCGGCACTCCGCCGGCCACCGATGGCGCCAGCCTGTACGACGGCAACTGCGCCAGTTGCCACCAGATCGCCACCTACGATGAGGCCGGCAGCGCTCCCGATCTGGGCGGCAAGGGGAGCGTGATTGCCGATAAACTGGGCCTTGGCCATATGGGCCTGTCCATGACGACGACGGACCTCGACACCCTGGCCGCCTGGCTCGATACCTTCACCGCCGTGGTGGTCGAACCCGCTCCCCTCGATTGCAACGCCTGCCACGGCCAGCCGCCCACCGGCGTCGACTATCCCAACGGCGCGGGAGCCCATGCGGTTCATCTGGCGTTGCAGGGAATCGACAGCTGCGACACCTGTCATCAGGGGGCTGCCCACAACAACGTCGTCGATCTGGCCTTGCCGGTCAATTACGATGCCCAGAGCGGAATGGCCGTGGTCAATGCCGACAGCACCTGCAGCAACGTCAGCTGTCATGGCGGCCAGACCACCCCCAACTGGTGGACGGGGCAATTGTCGGTCAACAGCGAATGTGTTTCCTGCCACACCTCCGGGACGACCCAGTACAACGGCTACAACTCCGGCGAACACAGGAAGCATCGCAACCAGTCGTGTACCGTCTGTCACAACACCGGTGCCCTGGCCAACGGACACTTCGGCAGCTTGAACACCTCCGGCCTGGAGGGCAATGCCCCGGCAACCGTTGGTGGCGGCTCGACCAGGGTCACGAGCTATGATCCCGGCACCGGGAATTGCACCACCAGCTGTCACGGCCGGGAAACCTGGTAAAAATTTTTATCCGCACAACCCTCCGGGGAGCCTGCAACGGCTCCCCGGAGTCGTATTGAAAGGCCAGCGAGCAGGTCCGATCGACCACTTTTCTCCTTGCTCGGCTTTGTCCAAAAATTGTAGCGAGGCAGCCGGAATGTTTTTGCGCCGTGCGGATTTATGTTTTCGAAGGGGAGTGTTTAGGTGGTCTTAATTATAATTTGTGTTGCAAAATACCCAGGGTACCTATAGGGTATACGCATGAAATGATTCAAGG
>Ga0154449_1174_pt2 | contig 11067 bp, 3 predicted proteins | sample RifGroC2_FD_105642 | JGI IMG/M metagenome (GOLD analysis project Ga0154449, IMG submission 105642) | Pelobacteraceae bacterium GWC2_58_13
GTGGATGTACCCCACGCCCTTGCGCCTCAACAGTTCCCGGATCTCCGGATCCTCTGCCATGCCCGCCCCTTCGATGGGGGGAAGCATCAAGGCCTTGATGCGGATGTCGTTGTTTTCCCGATGGAGGTTTGCAAGTAGCGCGGACATCATCCGGTTGGCTGCAGCATAGTTGGTCTGACCGGGATTCCCCTGGATCGCTGCGGCCGAGGAAAGGCCGACGAAAAACCTCAATCCGGCTCCTAGCGCTGCCGAGAAAAGATTCCAGGCGCCGAGGAATTTGACGTCGGTGACCAGGGAAAAATCATCCGGGGTCATCTGGCTCAAGAGACCGTCTCTGAGGACACCGGCGCCGTGAATGATCCCGTCGATCCTGCCGTAACGATTGACCACCTCACCCAGGATCGCACGGACCGCTTGGGAGTCGGTCACATCGCAAGGATGGTAGCTGGCCTCGATCCCTGCGGCGTGCAAATCAACCAGGGTCCGTGTAATTTCCAGGGCCCTGGGGTTGGCAGCGATCGTTTCGGCAGAGGAATGTCCGAGGTGCAGCCTGGCCAAATCGAGGCCGGGAGGCAAAAACGTTCTCCCCAGAAAGACCAGGCGGGGCGTGAAGGGCACGAGACTGCGCGCCAGATCGGCGCTGATCCCGGTTGCTCCCCCGGAGATGACGACAACGTCTCCTGGGCTCAGCTTCAGACCAGGAGAATTCCCGCAGAGCGCCGGGGCGACGCGCCCCTCCGAGGTGAAAACCCGGCCGTCACGATGCACGGTCTCCACCGAACTGCAGCCTCTGTCCAGAGCACCGTGCAGCGCCGCGCGCAGGTCGGTATCTCTCTCGAGCGCCAGGCTGCGGAACTGGACCGACGGGTATTCCTGCGCGGCGCTCAGAAATAGCCCGAGCATCCCTTCTGCCAGTATTTTTCCAAAAGCGTCGGTCTCTTCCCCAGCACGGAGGAGTACCAGAAATTTCTTTTTAGGTGATTGCAGAAAGGCCTGCAGGGGGAGAAAGAGTCCCCTGAGCAGCCGCGACACATCCTCCATGCTGCTCAACTTATCCGAACCGCCCTGCGGCAAGGTGATAACCATCCCGGCGAGGTCCGTACGGCCGGCGATGCTCTCTGCAGCCCTGCCGGACCCTGCCTCCGTCAGGAGCTCGCCCCTCCCCTCCTTCGGTGCCAAGTCCTCCGGACGGAACAGCATGGGCAAGGTGTCGACTCCATAATCCCGGCGGAGGATCTCCATTGTGCTTCGCCCAATCCTGTCCTCCTTGTCCGCTGAGAGCAGGAGGACTGCCTCGCCCGGGCTCAATTCCAGAGGGACAGAGGCCGCCGACTCTACAGGGACGTGATTGAATACGATCCGCTTCAAGCAAGCCTCAGCCTTCGCGGGTTTCCGTATCTCATCCCGGGCCGCCTCGGAGGCAGCAGCCCTGGTGCCCGGCTGGAGGCTGGCGCCGTCCTGTCCGGCGATTATCCCGGAGATCCGCCGGGCGATGTCCTGCACGGTACGGACATCGATAAAGTCTTCCATTTCGATCGTGATCCCGAATTGACGTTCCGCCGCATCCATGATGATGGGGAGTCGGCTGGAGCGGATGGAGAGATCCCTTCTGAGATCCATGTCGGGTCGGATCTCGTCTCTCTCGAAGCCGGTGGCATCCATGATGATGTGAATCAATCGTTCGAGAAGATCCTCATCGACAGGCGTTTCATTGCCTACAGGTGACGACTGCCCGATGCCGGCCGCGGCGGGGTCGACAGCGCTGGTTTCCGGCGGCAGACCGGCACCTCTCTGTCGGGCGATGATTCCGGCGATCTTTCGGGCGATGTCCTGCACGGTGCGGACATCGATAAAATCCTCCATTTCGATGGTGATCCCGAATTGGCGTTCCGCCGCATCCATAATGATGGGAAGACGGCTGGACCGGATGGCGAGGTCCCTTCTGAGATCCATGTCGGGGCGAATCTCGCCCCTCTCGAAACCCGTTGCATCCATGATGATGCGAATCAGCCGCTCCATGAGATCCTCCCCCACGGGTGGCTCACTGCCGCCAGACGATGCCTGCCCCTGGCATGCCGCGGCGCTGGGGGAGGCGTCGGGCGTTTTCCCCGGGGCGCCGAGGGAAAGCCACCGGGGTTCTTCGGCAACCTGCAGATGACCCTGAACGAAGAGCTGAGCCAGAGCGGTCTTCCAGGTCAATTCCTCGGCGGCGGGCAAGCACGACTGAATGCATACCGGTTCAGGAAGCGTGTCCTCGATGAGATTGCTCAGTGCTTCACCGGGTCCCACCTCCATAAAAAGCCGGATACCGAAGTCGTGCCAAAGGGTCTCGACATTGTCCTGCCAATGGACGGAAGATTCCAGGTGAGACATGAGGATCCGTTTGATCGCAGCGGGATCCTCCGGATAGGGTGCCTTGGTTGTGTTGGAGATGACCGGAATCTGCGGGGAATAAAAGGGCATTGAGGCAACGTATGTTTCGAGCTCATCATGAATCACGCGCATAATGGGCGTGTGGAAGGCCATGCTGACTCGCAAAAAGGTGGATCGGTAACCCAGCTCTCTAAGTTTGTTGCCAAAACTCCTGAGTTCCTCGGTTGCGCCGCCCAGAACGACCTGTTTCGGTGAATTGATATTGCTGATATGGATAGCGTCCCGGCCCTGGAGCATCTCCTGCAGCAGTACCAGGGGGGCGTCCGTGGCCGCCATGACTCCGGGGTCGACGTTGGCGACGGCGGCCTTGTCCATGCAGAGGGCCCTCTGGTTCACAATGCGAAACCCGTCCTCCACGGAAAAGACCCCGGCCAGGCACAAGGCGGTCAACTCGCCCAAACTATGGCCGGCCATCGCAACCGGCTGCATCCCCAGGCTGATGAGGTAGCGGGCCATGGCGTGTTCCATGGCGAACAGGGCCGGTTGCTGCCACCGGGTCTTCTGCAGATTCTCCTCGCGATCATGGAACATGAGGTGAAGGAGGTCGAAGTCCGCTGCCGCTGCCGCCCGATCCATCCACTCCTTGATGACGGGAAAGGACTCGTAGAGCTCCCGTCCCATCCCTGCATACTGTGACCCCTGTCCGGGAAAAACGAAGGCGAGCGGCAAGACGGGTATATCTTCGCGGCGCAGGAAAATACCCTGCTGCGCCAGGGTGCGCAACGCCTTGGACGAGCCGCTTCCGGCTTCGGTCTGAGGGACCGACCTTTCGATGAGCGTGAGGGCCTCGGTTACAGACTCTGCCACAACCGCCAGGCGGTAGTGGCAGCCGTCCAGTTCAGTCCGGAAGAAGGAGATGTCCTGGATCGTAGTTGGACTGATGCTCATCACCGCTGCGAGGCTGGACTCCCGGTCCGGGCAGACCATGACTGTATCCGTGTCATCCATGGCCTGCTCCACCTGCACCACGTAGTTGGAGCCGCCGAAGCCGAAGGCGTTGACCTGAAACCTTCTTGGCTGGTTGCCCCGGCATTTCCAGTCGACAGGCTCGGTGTTGATGAGCAATCCCGATCCCGGCAGACCCATCTCGGGGTCTGGGTGTTCATAGTTGAGGGTCGCGGGAAAAACCCCGGCCTGCATGGCCATGGTTCCTCGAATCAGGCTGTTGATGCCCGAGGCGCCCAGCGTGTGCCCGATCTGGGATTTGAGCGAGGTGAGCACAGTGCGTGTGGAAGGCGTGAAGAAGGTCTTCAGGGCACGGACCTCCTGCGCGTCCCCTTGCCGGGTGCTCGTGGCATGGCATTCCACCAGGTCCACGGCATCGGGTCCGTAGGGCAGCCCCTGGAACGAGGCGCGAATGGCGAGTTCCTGAGTGACACTGGCGGATTCGACCATGCCCAGCCAGCTGTTGCTGGCGCCCATGCCGGTGATGACAGCCTCGATGCGCGCCCCTCTGGCGCGCGCCAGGTTTTCCCGCTCGATGACGAGCATTCCTCCGCCTTCGCCAAGGACCAAGCCGTCTCTTTGGGCATCGAAGGGGCGAGAGGTCTGGTGCGCGGGCATCTGCCGTCCGGACAACCCGTAGAGGGCGCCGACGGCGGCGAACTCCAGGTAATGCAGGTGGGTGAGATCCTCTTCGCCCCCACCAACGACGGCAGCGTCGATGACGCCGTTGCGGATCATCTGCATGGCGCTATAAAGGGCAACCAGTGAGCTCGAGCAGGCCGCGGATACGGCAAAGCTGGGTCCCTTGAACCCGTACCGGTTGCAGATGAAGCCGGGGGCTGCACAGTTGAGTCGGCCCAGCAACGTCGTGTCATCCGGGGCCATGCGCCCGGACTTCACCTCCTGTTCGATGGCGCGTTCTTGCTCCGGCGTCAGGGGTACCGCCCTTTTGATGGCGGCGAGGATATCGTGAACGTAGGCCCTGATGATGGTACCGTTGAGGGTTCCCGCCGCCTCTCCCGAGTTTTGGGCGATGATGACGGCGATACGTTCGCGGGGGATACCTGACTCCAGGAGGCCGGAAGACCGGATTGCCTGGTCCGCCAGCCACAGAGTGAGTTTGGTGGCGGAGGTCATGGAGCGGAAATCCTGGGGTGGGATTCCGAGTTCCGTGCGGGAGACTTGAAAATCCAGGAAGGCGCCGACGTTGCAGTAGGTCCGATCCGCGACCTGTGGCCGGGGATCATAAAAATAGCTGTGATCCCACCGGGACGGCGGCACCAGCGTAATCCCGCTCTGCATGGCCAGGCTGGCGGCCCATACCTCCTCGGGACTCTTTCCCAGGGCATTGATAATGCTCATCCCGGTGATGGCAAGCCTGCCCTGCGCGTCCACGGAGGAAGGAACGCGCCTGCGTCCTGAGCCGACGGCAGGGGCTGGAGGAGCCATGGGCAGCGGCGGAGCGGCTTCAGGTTCCGCAATCGTCTCGAACTCCCCGACAACGGGATGTTGCAGCAAGAGCGGCCCTTCGGCCAGTTCACGGTGAAAGGCCTGCAGCTTCCGGACATCACGGATGAGGCCGGCGCAGGCCCCACTCATAAACTGCCCGCGCTCCAGGCAGACCTGTTCATCCAGCGGCGACTGGCCAGACCTGTCCACACCTCGGGCCGCGATGAAAAGGCTCCTCGACGCCATTTCCTCCATTCTCGTCCGGAAAGAGGATTCGCCCTGATCACCTGCGGCAAACTCCCTCTCCAGGGATAAAACAGTTTTCGTTCTCGGGGTCCGCAAAGACCGTACCCGAAGTCCGGTCTCCTGGCCTGAAACAACGGTCCCTCCCGGCGGCGATCCCAGGACCAAACGCTGATAGAGCGCCGTCAAGGCGCCCGTTTCAACGATCTCTCGGGTAGCCAGGTAGGCGGTACCCATCTGGATGGCGTCGGCGCCGAGCATGGCGGCCATAAATGCGGTCTCCCGATTAAAAATTCCCCCGGCAAGAATCATGCAGGAATTTAGAAACAGGGAGGGCATGCGCCGCTTGAGATCCAGCACCGCCTGCGCCAGGGTGAGCGTGCTGTGCCGCCCGACGTGGCCGCCGGCCTCATACCCTTCGCAGACCACGTATTTCACGCCCGCCTCGAGGGCGAGGCGCAATAGCGCTTCATCCGGCGCGAGATAAATGACCTCAAGGCCGCATTCGATCAATTCTCTTAAATGGGAGAGATCTCCGCCTGCGATCACAACAAAACGCGGTCTCTGCTGCTTTATCCACGCCAGATGCATCTCCCGAAAAGGATTTTCCGCCAACGTGACCACGTTCAGGGCATAAGGGCGCCCGCCCATGATCTCCGGCATGCGTCCCAGTTTCCGGTCGAGGGTCTCCGCGTCCATCAGGCCAAGGGCGATGGTGGGCAATCCACCGGCGTCGGCAATGCTCGCGGCAAACTCCGGAACGTCGGTGATCCAGGACATGGCGCCCTGAATAAAGGGGTAGCGGGTGCCCATCTCTGCGGCTACAGGGCTGTCGAGAAAGCCATCCTTTTTTGCCTCGGCCTGGCGGCACAGGTTGCGGATTTCCTCCATGAAGGCGCGTACGGCCACCTCGGTGCCGGCTCCGAAACGCTCAATGAACGATGTAGCAAAGGCCGCTTCCACACCCAGGGGGATGACTTCGTCAGGTCCGAACCGGCTCTCCAGCGGGTGAATGGACCTGGCCTGCACCCGGTTTACAAAGGCGCGGCAGCACTCCTCCCGGTCCTTTGCTCCGAACAGCGAAGCTTCGAAAGAAATGATCTCCTTGAACGCCAGAGAGTTGCCCTTGTTGAAAAGGCGACAGGGAACCTGCAGGTTCACGCCAACAAGGTCGGTAGCATCCAGGCGGAGCCTGGCAAGCCGCTGGCGCTGAGTTTCATCAACGGCAACCAGATCGGTCAGCCAATGGACGCTCTCGAAAACGATCCCGGCCGCTCCGGTCGACAGGAACGCCGAGGCGGCCTCGGCGGTGGCGACGCCCCCCCAAATGAGGATATCGAGGGGCTTTGCCGGTGCGGGCAGCATCGCCTTGAGTATCGCATAGAGGACCGTGGTCGTCTCTGCGCCGACGAATCCGGAAGCTTCGCATCCCTTCAGGACGATGCGCCCAACGCCCGGATTGTCCTGGATCAATGCGGCCAGGAAATCAATGTCGCCCGTGATTGGAAAGCAACAGTAGGTTGCCGATAGTTCCCGAAATCTCTGAAAAAAGAGGGAAGGATTCCCTTGCATGAACAGGGGGTGGCATTCTACCCAGAGGTTCTGGACTCCGGTCTCTTGCAACAACGGTCCAAAGGCTGGATCAAGGAAAGTCGGGAGAGAAATCTTGATATCCCTGACCTGGCCGGCAGGGTCCGCCTTTCGCAGGAAAGAACACAGCCCGTCCACCCCCATCATGGAAAAATCGAAGACGGCTCTGCTCCCGGTTCGCTGAGCCATTTGCATCACCACTGGGGTAATCTCCTGGCACCGCCAGACGAAGCCGATGCGGGAAGCCCGATGCTCAGCCACTAGGTCAGAACTTTGCTGCAAAGCCATTCTTTCTCCTGTTCATGACAATTCGCCAGTTGGTTCAGTGTCGTCCGATACGCCCAGACACCAGCGTGACCGTCACTGATTCAAACCCAGGTACCATTCTGTAACATCACTGCCGATTCCTAACTGAGTCAACTGACGCAGGTCCGTTTCCAGTACGTCGGGCGTGCTGTACTCCAGAATGCGGTATTGAGGATCCGTCCAAACTCGCCGCTTCCGACCCCAAACCTTCGTTTCCTGCGGCACGGTGAGGCGGATGCGGTGAGTCAGGTTGATACCTGCGAGCGTCGCTGTTTCTATCACCATATCAGTGCAATTGTTGGTCCTCACGCCGAACTGGTCGTACTTCCTCTGCATCACATAGTCATAGATCAGTTTATACTTCAGTCGCGTAATCGGCATTCGCCAGACGAACGTGGGGGGACGATTGGGCTTGCCGGTCTGAAACTGGCCATCGAACCTCGTTTGCCACAAGTAGGCGATAGGATTGGGATGCCCCTCCCGAATTCCCTGAAACACGCCGTCATGATAACGCAGTTTACTCTGCCCTAAATCCCCGGTATGCCCACATTCCAGACGATCCTGGGGACCTTCCAGGATGAGCCAACTATGCCCCCACGGACGCTGCCAAATAGAGAAGAGCAGCGACCTCGTAGTGCTGTAGTCCCACTTGGCGGCTTCGTTCAGGAGATAGAGGTAATATCCCTCGTCCCCCACAGGTGTTCCAGTATCGGGATCCAGATCGGCATCGGGGGTAAAACGGCACCCGATCGCGAAGGGCTGAACACTCCAGCCATCGGGTTGCATCGGAGCGAAGAGCCTGGGCTTGCGGCAAGTACAAGTACATTTGATCGCAACCCCCGCCAGCCATCTCAGCACTGCGAGGAACGTCTCTCGGTAGCCCCCTTCGGTTACTTTTTTCTTCATAGGGTTTTTCTGAATATTCGATATTTCTTGTATCTTTTGGCGCCCGCTTCCTCGATCAAGGAGTTGATCGACTCGTTGTCCTCCAGGGTCCAGCCCATCTCCAGATTCCGATAGTTCTTTTTCCCCCTGGCAATCTCATAGATGTGGTGAAAGGCCAGCATGGGAAACCCCAGTTGTCGATACTTCTCCTTGATCCCGAACATCAACAGCCTTAATCCTTTGATTTCCCGCCGATAGAGGAGCGCCTTGAACAGACCCGACAGGCCGATCCGACCGTTGAGGCGTTTGAGCAGAGTGTTGACGTCAGGAAAGATCACGCAGACCGCCGCCGGTTCCTCGTCATAATACATGAAGAACACCAACTCCGGGTCGGCAAAGGGCTGCACACTTTTTTGGATGCCCCGCATCTCGTTATCGGTCAGAGGCACGAAACCCCAGTTGCCGGACCAGGAGTCGTTGTAAATTTCCCTGATCAGGGCGAACTCGGCATCCAAACGCTTCGGATCGACTTGCCTGATGTGGACACCCTTTTTTTGTGCGGTCCGCTGCGCAAGACGCTCCATCCAGTCCGGAAGCCGGTACTCGCCATCGATCAGGAAGGCCAGCAGGTCCTTCTCCTTGGTCAAACCGCACGACTCAACCAGCCCCAGGTAATACGGCGGGTTATAAGCCATCCCCACAACAGGTGGATAATCGAAGCCCTCGATGAGCAATCCCGACTCGTAATTCATCGACGGACTGAGCGGCCCCCGCAGGAAAGTCATCCCTTTCTGGCGAACCCACGTCTCCACGGAAGAGAAGAGTGCCGCCGCGGCCGCCGGATCGTCAGCACATTCGAAAAATCCCCAGATACCCATCTTTTCGTTGTGGACCTGATTATAATGGCGATCTATGATGCCCACGATCCTTCCCACCGTTTCAGAACCACGTCGGGCCAGGAAAAGGATGCGCTCGGAAAACTCCCAGAAAGGGTGGCTGTGGGGGTCCAGGATCTGGCGAACCTCTTTCTTGAGGGGAGGAACCCAGTGGGGGTTTGCAGCATAGATACTCCACGGCAGGTCAATGAATTCCTTTAATGCCGACCTCCCTTCCACAACGATAATATCTATTCCGGCCATAATCGCCCTTTAGAAAAGGTTCCATCCGAATTTCATTTCTTTAATTTTATCACGCCGGCAACGTATAACCAGTACGCTTCAACATGCCAGCCTTAAGTCCGGCAACCCGGGGCGTTACGGGGCGGTTGCAATTTCGCCGAAGGGAGTTTATAAATTGCCATGCGCCCCGTCTTGAAACCTTACGACCTGCTGACCATTGCCTTTCTGATCCTGCTCTCCTGTCTTGCGGTTTTCTCCGCCCCTGGGAACCCGCAGTGGACCACACTTCTGGCGACCTACGCCGTGCTGGCGGTTGCGATTCTTGCAACTGCCGTTTATCGCACGCGGGTGGGTCCGGCCAAACAGGGCTTCCACCTTTCGGTTGTCGTCTCGGTGATTACAGTTCTCCAGGTTTTCAATAGCCTGGGAGTGCTCATCGCCAGCCTTCATGCGTCAACCTTCGACCCTTACCTTATCGCCGTCGATCATGCGCTCTTCGGCGTTCACCCCACGGTGTGGATGGAGCGGTTGATCAGCCCTCTGCTCACCGGCCTGCTCCAGTTCGCTTACATCAGTTATTATTTCATCCCTCTCTCGCTCGGTATCGTGCTCATTGCCAAGGACAGGTTCGGCGCATTCGAAGAGGTTCTGTTCGGCATCCTGCTCTGCTTCTACCTCTCCTACCTCGGCTATCTGTTCTTCCCGGCAATCGGCCCCCGCTTTACACTCAGCCAACTCCAGACCGGGGATCTGCAATTTTCCCCATTCATTAAAACAATCCAGGAGGCGTTGAACGGTCTCGAAAAAAACAAGACCGATGCCTTCCCGAGCGGCCATACAGCCGTTTCGCTCATGTGCCTCTATTACGCATGGAAAGAACGGGAGAGAATACTTTTTGCGGGATTGATCCCGGTGGTGACGGGACTGATCGTCGCGACGGTTTATCTCAGGTATCACTACGTCATCGACGTTATTGGGGGGATAGCGCTGGCGGGCTTGACAGTTGCCCTGGCACCGGGACTGCGGCGCCTGCTCTCCGTAACGCGCGGTCAGTCGGGTTTTGAAGAGGACAGCCCCGAGCCCTCGCGAGATGATTCATGAAATTTTCTTTTCGAAGATACGGTATTTTTTATAGAGCTTGCCGCCCATGAGTTCACAGCCGCGCCGCATCAGGACGTTGTCCTCGAGAATCCACGACATTTCCGCCCGTTCATAGCCTTTCTTCACGGCCGCCTTGAAGGATTCGAGATAGAGCAGACCCTCTATGCCTTTTTTCCGGTACTCCTCGGCCACCCCCATGACCATCACCCGGATGGCGCTGATTTTCCGGGAATACCACAGGAATTTCGCGATCCCCAGAGGCCCGAGCGTCCCGTTGATCTTGCCCAGGACCTGGTTGTAATCGGGAAGTGTAACGATGAACGCCGCCGGCTTGCCGTTTACCTCGGCCATGATCATCAGTTCCGGCACGATGAGTGGCTTGAGCCTTTTGGCCAGGGATTCGGTCTCCGCGTCGGTCATGGGCACAAAGCCCCAGTTGTGGTTCCAGGCGGAGTTGTAAACCTCCTGTACCGCTGCCACCTCCGACTGGAACTGCTTCATGTTCGCAGGCCGCACGGTGAGTCCGGGGACTCGTCTCTTTACGGCCCCTGCGAGTTTCTCCAATCTGCCCCCCGCAGCAACATCCCCGATGACAAGGTTGTAGGCGTAGAGGTCCCGTGCCTTGGTCAAGCCACAGTGCTCCATGTAGTCGAGGTAGTAGGGCGGCGTGTAGGTCATCATGATCATCGGCGGGGAATCGAAGCCTTCGAGAAGAAATCCGCACTCGTCGTTCATCGACGGGTTCATCGGGCCCCGCATGATCTTGATGTCGCGCTCCTTGAGCCAGTTTGCGGCCGTGTCCAGAAGTTCCCGGGCAATGGCACAATCGGGAAGACATTCGAAGAAACCGAAAAACCCGACCGGTTCATCATGGAATTTGATGTGGTTGCGGTCGATAATCGCAGCGATCCTGCCGACGGGTTCTCCGTTCTTGCGCCCAAGGAAACAGGCGGCTTCGGCGTGGTGAAAAAAAGGGTTCTTCTTTTCGCTCAGGAGG
>Ga0154449_1114_pt2 | contig 11045 bp, 12 predicted proteins | sample RifGroC2_FD_105642 | JGI IMG/M metagenome (GOLD analysis project Ga0154449, IMG submission 105642) | Pelobacteraceae bacterium GWC2_58_13
GGCCGAGCATGCCGATATGGCCGAACAGGGCCAGGGCCATGTCGTCCCAGGTTCCGCCACGGGTTCCGCTCAGCCAGAGTGCTAGATCGGTACTGCCGCTGCCGAGCAGGTCGTCGCTGTCGCCGGTGGGCAGTTTGAGGGCGGCGTGCAGTGCCGTTCCCCGGGGCGGGCCGGCTTCCGAGCGGCTGATCTGCCAGGCGGCGCGCAGGCGGATATCCCCCAGCCCCTCGGCGGTTTCGTCCACCAGGACTTCCTGTTTTCCGTTCCTGATGTAGCTGTAGCGCAACTGGTCGCGGGGGTGATTGTCGCGACCGCTCTGCGGCAGGCCGAAGGTGTCGTGAAACCCTTCGATGAAGCCGTCGAGGAAACCGCCGCGGTGCCACAGATAGGGGATTTCGATGCCGGCTTCGAGCCGGGGAAGGAGGCCCCGGCGCAGGGAGAGGTTCAAACGGTAGGTTTCGCCGTCGAAGAAGGACACCTCGTCGTCGCTGGTGTTCTTGCTGAAGTTCTGCGCCGTGTCTAATCCGAGCTCCGTGGCGGTTTGACCGGACTCAAGGAGGATGGCCGTGCCCGGTGTCGGCAGCCCGAAGATCTGCGTCATCGGCGCTCTGTTGCCAGTCTGGAACGGGACGATGTCGAGAGAGTCGGCGGATGCGGGAAAGGAGGTCAACAGCAGCAACAGGAGCGGCAGGGTACGTTTCAGGGTCATGGTCGGCACCGTCTGGGAATGAGGTTGACCGCCGAGAAAAGAACGGCCGGCGGAAGAAATTGCCAGTTTTCTCTTTACCGTAGCACCCGTCGGTTGTCAAACCGAGATCAGCGGTTTTTTGCCACCCCTGCAAGCCTCCATGAGCGGTCAGGTCCCGGATCGATCGCTATTTTTCGAAATAGGTGTACCCCTGCAGGCTGGCGGAAAACTCGTTGAGGATCTGCTGCCGTTCCTTGACGCAGATGCGTTTTTCCCGCACCGCGGCTTCGGCGATGGCGCGGAAGTTTTCGAACAGGGTCTGCGGGTTGTATTCGACGTAGCTGAGCACGTCGGCGATGCTGTCGCCGATGATTTCTTTCATTACGTCGTAGCTGCCGTCTTCGTTGATGCGCACGCTGACGATGTTGGTGTCGCCGAACAGGTTGTGCAGGTCGCCCAGGGTTTCCTGGTAGGCCCCAACGAGGAAGGCGCCGAGGATGTAATCCTCCTCCTTGTGGATGGCGTGCACGGGGAGGGTGGGACGGAGCCCGCGGCCGGTGATGAAGGTGTCGATCTTGCCGTCGCTGTCGCAGGTCAGGTCGGCGATGATGGCCTCGCGGGTCGGCGCCTCGTTGTTGCGGTGCAGGGGGACGATCGGGAAAATCTGGCCGATGGCCCAGGTGTCGGGAAGCGACTGAAAAACGCTGAAGTTACCATAGTAGATATCGGAGAGGCTCTGCCGCAGGCCTTCGAGACCGACGGGGATTTCGTCGAGGCCGTCGATGCGGGCGGCGATGCTCTGAGCCAGGGCCAGAAAGATATTCTCCGACAGCGAACGTTCGCGCAGGCTGATCTGCCCCTGGCGAAACAGGTCGCGGATCTGGCCGCGGATGGCCATGGCTTCAGTATAGCGGTCGGCCAGGTTGTGGTCGTCGATGTCGTCGCACAGATCGAACAGGTGTCGGAGTCGCTTGTGGCTCTTCTCGGGGAGAGTGTCCGGCAGGGAAACGGCTTCGAAATGCATGACGTCGAGAATGTTGAACATCAGCACCGACGAGAAGGCGACGGTGGCCCGCCCCGATTCGGTGACGATGTGAGGATGTTGGATGCCTTGAACGTCGAGAGTGGCGCGGATGACGTCGATAATTGTCCGGCAGTAATCAACCAGTTCGTAATTGCGCGAATGGGCGTGGGCCGAGCTCTGGGTCCCCAGGTAGTCGACCGCCAGCCCGCCGCCGAAGTCGAGATAACCCATCGGCGCGCCTTCCTTGACCAGCGCCGCGTAATAACGGCAGGCTTCGAGAACTCCGGCGCGGATGTCGGCGATATTGGGGATCTGCGAGCCGAGGTGGCAGTGAAGCAGTTGCAGGCAGTCGAGCATGTCGCAGTCTTTGAGCTTTTCGAACACTTCGAGCAGTTGGGTCGAACTGAGCCCGAAACTGCTGCGATCGCCGCTCGATTCAGTCCATTGGCCGCCGACCTTGGCGTAGACCTTGGCCCGGACCCCGATCAGGGGGCGCACCCCGAGGGCCTTGCTGCGGCCGAGGATCAGGTCCAGTTCGGCGGGCGATTCGATGACGAAAAAGCAGCGGTAGCCGAGTCGCACCGCGCGCAGCCCGAGATCGAGGAATTCCTCGTCCTTGTAGCCGTTGCAGATCAGCAGGGCATCGGGTTTCAGCGAGGCCATGGCGAGTACCAGCTCGGCCTTGCTGCCGGCCTCCAGACCATGGCCGTAGCGGGCGCCGAAGTGGGTGATCTCCTCGATGACGTGGCATTGCTGGTTGACCTTGACCGGGAACACCCCTCGGTATTCGCCCTGATAGTCGGCCTCGGCAATGGCGGCGCGGAAGGTTTCGTTGAGAAAGCTGATACGGGCGTCGAGCAGGTTCTCGATGCGCAGCAGTACCGGCATGGCGTGATCCCGTTGACCGATGCCCCGGGCGATTTCCATCAGCGAGACGGCGACCTCGCCGGAGGGGAATTTGACCTTGACCGTGACATCGCCGTTGGCATCCATGTCAAAGAATCCGGCACCCCAGCGACGGATGCCATAAAGGGCGGCGGAATGTTCCACAGACCAGTGTGCTGTCGTTCTCGGATTCATCGGGCAGTTCTCCTGGATGGCGCTTATGATGATGTTCGGGCGGATGTCGGGGCGGCCTGCCCGGTATTTACTCCGCGATATTTTCTTTGACGAAGGTCGGCAGCATGAAGGCGCCCAGATGCAGGTCTTCATTGTAGTAGCGGGTGGAAAAACCGCGTTTTTGGGCTTTCTCGCGGTGAAAATCGCGAATCGGGTGATACCTTTTGCTGGCGAAGGCGAAGCTCCACAAACCGCTCGGGTAGGTCGGGATGAAAGCCTGGTACATCTCGACCATGGGAAAAACGGCCCGCAGGTTTCGATACATGTGTTTCTGGATTTCCCCGTGGTAAAAGGGGGATTCGGTCTGGGCGACCATGAGGCCGTCTTCCTTGAGAGCGCCGAAGACCAGGCGGTAGAAGTCCTTGGCGAACAACCCTTCCGCCGGGCCGACCGGGTCGGTGGAGTCAACCAGAATCACGTCGAAGGCATTCTGATGCTCGCGGAGATAGACCAAGCCGTCGCTGACCCTCACATGTACTCGCGGGTTGCTGCCGTTGATGTCGCAGGCCATCGAAGGCAGCAGTTCGATCGATTTATCGATGACGAGACCGTCGATTTCGCACAGCACCGCTTGCTCGACTCCCGGGTGTTTCATGATTTCACGGATGGAGCCGCCGTCGCCGCCGCCGATCACCAGCACCCTTTTGGGGTCGGGATGGGTGAACAGGGCCGGATGGACGATCATCTCGTGATAGATGAACTCGTCGCGTTCGGTGACCATAACCAAGTCATCGAGGAGCATCATCCGCCCGTATTCCGGGGTTTCGACGATTTCGAGTTTCTGAAATTCGCTTTCGCCCGAAAAGAGGGTTTTCGACACCTTAAGGGTGAAACCGGCATGTTCCGAATGTTTTTCGGTGTACCAGAGCTCCATGACCACGCATCTCCATGGGCCGCATCAGCGATGCCCCTGCAAGGTTAATTCTGGTTTTGGAAAATTACCGGGGCAAAGGCTTTGCCTCGGGTGAAAAAATGACTGGTCGGGTGGCGAAAATATCCCGGCGACGGTCCCGAACAAAATATTCTTGCACCATAACAAGCCGGGGCTGAAATGGCAATGCCGCAATGTTGGGAAAATAGCCTCAATATCTATTGGGATCGGGGGGTTATACTCCCTTTGCGGCAGAGGGTCAACGGTTTTTTCGCGGCTCCGTCCCCCACGGACTGTCTCCTTGACAGGACGGCCGGTTTTCTATTTACTGGAACGCAAGCGTCGGCCCGGACGGCCGCCGCCATTGAACGGTGAAAGGAGCGGTTTTACAATGAAATCGATTACAAAAATAGGCTTCATCGGCGGCGGCAACATGGCGGATGCCATGATCAAGGGGCTATTGTCGGGAACTTTTCCGGCCGATCGGGTGCTGGTGGCCGAACCCGACGAAGCCCGGGGGCGCCTGATGGAGAGCCGTTACGGCATCCGGGTGGTGACGGAGAACCTCGAAGTGGTCAAGGCTTGCGAGTTGGTGGTGCTGGCGGTCAAACCGCAGATTGCCGAAGAGGTGCTGACCGGGATCGCCGGAGCGCTAACGTCAACAAAACTGCTGATATCGATCCTGGCCGGGGTTTCCACGGCCGTGCTGGAAACCTACTTCGACGGCACTCCGCGCATCGTCCGGGCCATGCCGAACACCCCGGCCCTGGTCGGGGCCGGAGCCACGGCGCTGTGCGCCGGGCATTACGCCGGGGCCGACGATATGCTGACGGCTCGGCATCTGTTCGAGGCCGCCGGCAGCGTGCATATCGTGAGTGAATCCCAGATGGATGCGGTCACCGGGCTGTCCGGCTCCGGTCCGGCCTACGTCTTCACCATGATCGAAGCGCTGGCCGATGGCGGGGTGCAGGAAGGCCTGCCCCGCGATATCGCGCTGGCCCTGGCGGTGCAAACCCTGCTCGGTGCCGCCCGCCTGGTGAAAGAAAGCGGCGAACACCCGGCGGTGCTGCGCGACCGGGTCTGCTCGCCCGGCGGCACCACCATCGCCGGGGTCAAGGCGCTTGAACAAGGAGGCTTGCGGGCGACGCTGATGGAGGCGGTCAGCCGGGCGGCCAGACGCTCCCGCGAACTGGGGAGCAAATAGCGATAAAATGAGGGCCGGCTGAAAAGCCGGCCCTCATTTTATCTGGGGTCGTGAAAGGGTGCCGCTGATGGTGAAGGGGAAGTTGCCGGCGACTTCTTTTGAGAACGTTTTCAGCAGATCCAGCAATTGAGGGTCAAATTCCGGCGTTGGTTTCAAGGAGCCGCTCAGGTTGATCCGACTTTTTTCAATCGGGTTGGCCAGGAGCAAGGTGCCGCTGCCGGTCATCGAAAGCTGACCGTCGCTGGACTCGATTCGGTCCAATTTGAAGGAATTTCCCGTCCCGTTCCCCTGCAGAACCAGGGTGCCGAGTTCCAGCTTTTTGCTGGCAGCGCCGATGGCGTCCAATCCAGTGACCTCGACATTATCGATGCTGAGACGGAGATGATTTTCCGCGTTTTCCACCGGCGGCCAGTGCGCCGATAGTTGCCCCCGGGCAAGGGTTCCGGCAACGGCCAGGGTGGAATTTTTCAGGAGCGGAAACGCCAACTGAAGGTTACTCAGTTCGAGATGGATTTCTCCTCGGCGGCGCACGAAGCCTTCGGCGTGCCCCCCCATGATCGCGCCTTCAAAAGCCAGTCCCGGGTTGCCGGTCGGCAAGGACAGCCAAAGTGGTTTCACCCTGAGTTCGGTGACGGGGATTTCCGCTATCGGTGACTGATTCAGATGGAGCATCGCTTGCCGGGCGGACAAAGCCAGCGGCAAACGCAGGGCGACCTCCTCCATGACAAGATGGCCCTTGCCGTGCAATTGGGCCGTTATTTCGTTCTCGATACGATTTTCCAGCGCTGCCGTCGGGAAAAAAAGCAGCAGGCCAGCCCCCCAACCGACCAGTAGCAGAACCACGGCCAGGGCGGTCCGGGCCATCCTTTTTCCGACCGGGAGTGGAAGGCCGGAAAATTGGCTCTGCCATCGGCGACCAAACCGTCTCATCGGTTTTTCCCGAAGGATGCAACCGTCAGGACCGAATCGAGGCGGTGGGGGTCGTCGAAGCGGGTTTTGATCCGCAGATTTTTGACTTGCAGGGGCATTTCGGCCGATTCCACTTCGTAAAGCAGCCGCACCAGTTGGAGAAGGTCGACGCGCTCCAGCTTGATCTCGACCGACTCTTCCCGGAAACCGTCCTTTTCCGCCGGCGGCTGCGGCCGCATGTAGATCAGGTTCTCCCGGCCGACGTGGCGAACCGCCAGGCTTTCGAGAAACGAGAACATGGAAAATGCCGACTCCTGATCCAGTTGTTGCTGAAACGCATTGAGGTTCTGTTTCAATTGCACATATTGCCGCCGCAGGGTCTGCATATCGACCAGTTGTTGCTGGCGGCTGGCGATTTTTCGATCCAGGCCGTGCAGGGCCTTCCGGTAGGGCGTGACCAGGCCGAAGTAGACCAGCATCAGCAAAACAAACAGGGCGCCGATGATAAGAACGATGCGTTCGCGTTGGCTCATTTGAGAAAACATCGGTCAAAGCTCCTTACGCAGCGAAAGAGTGACGCGAAAGTCGACCTGATTGCCGTCCAGGCTCATCTTGGCGTCATCGATCCGGACGGCTTCGAACAGCGGCGACTGCTGCAGGGTTTTGCTCAACCGGTTGATGGCGTCGAAGGAACTGGTGACGCCCTCCATGCGAATGGATTCCGGCGTGTAGTTGAAGTCGCGGATGTCGACTTTGATATCCGTCGGGGTATGGCGGGATATTTCGGCAAGAATGTTCAGGGTGGAAAACGAGTCGCCGGCGCCGACCATTTGGCCGACCTTCTGCAATTCAGCCAATTGCGCACGCATCTGCAGCGGCGCATCGACGATTGCCTGGGTGCCGGGGAAGGTTTCCTTGAAGATGCGGTTCATCTCCTGTTGCAGGCCGGCTGCCGTTCCGGCCTTCCGGGAATAGGCGAGGTAGGCCGAAGTGGATAGCATGACAAGGGAAATCGCCAGCAGTATCGCCATGGCCAGCATCCGTTTTTTCATCCGGCCCCATTCGCTTTTAAGGGCGAAACGACCGACCCGAAGGTTGAAACCCCGATCGCGGTCACTGACCCCGGCGCGCTGGGCCAATGCCAGGGCCGGTAGAAATTCCGCCGCCAGCGGCTGTCCATTCAGTTCGATGCGGGGGATGTCGGCCGTTTCGCCCTGGTCCCGCAGGCGTTCCAACAGGGAGGGGGTGGCGCCGCTGCCGATCAGATAGAACGTAAAATCGTTTTTGCCGGTACTCCCGCGAAGCAGGTTGCCCTCTCTCAGAATCCCTTCGGCCAGTTGGATTTCATCGATGTCGGCCGGGTTGGGCAGCAGCCGGTAATTGGCAACCTCGCCGTCGACGACCAAAGCCAGGGTGGTTTCCCGAGGATTGAGGGTAACCAGCAGGCCGTTGGGAATCAGGAAGGCCAGTCCCCGGGCCAGGGTGAAGGGGGCCAGCCCGAGAACGTTAAGCGGGATTTCCAGCTGGTCAAAAGGGGCCAGCGCCGATTCGATGGCGGAGGTTTGGACCGCCGCCGCCGCGACCCGGAACCCGTTTTCCACCGGGATCGGCTTTTGAAAGGCGAGGGTACAGGTTTCGCTGGCCACCGGCAGCTGGAGGGAGAGTTCCATCGGCAGGACGGCGGCGATTTTCTTTTCTTCGGAAAAGGGAAAACGCAGCCAGCGGGTGAATGTCGCCGAGGCGGGGAGAGTGGCGGCGAGCCGGTCGCCGAGGCGGGGTTCGCCGATAACCTCGCGCAGGATGACCGCCAGCTCATCGGCCTCGGCGCGGGGGCGTTGGTGCACCCCGAGCAGGGTCAAAACGCCCTTCTCGTCGTCGATCAGGGCGGTCCGGACAAAGTTATCGTCGATATCGACACCAATGAGTCGTCTGGCCATGTTCTCTTAGTCCACCTTGAAATAAAGAAGCTGGTTTCCATCCTTGACCACGATTGCTTCGGCCTGTCGGGCTCCGTCGTTGACCGCGGCCCAGGCTTCGATGCGATAGACGCTGCTGGTCACCTGCAGCGGTTCCCGCAACAGGTTGGAGAGGCCGGGGATGCTGTTGATCCAGGCCAGGGCCGCGATGGTTTTGAACGGTTCCTTTTCGCGCCGGGCGATGATGCTTTCCGCCGCGTCCCGGGTGATTTCAGGGTCGGCGGAGAGGGCCATGAGTACTTCGGCGCTGGCGCTGTTGACGTTGATCTTGTCGTTGCCGTACAGCGTGACGTAGGGAGCGATCCGTTGAACCAGTTCAGCCGAAAATTCACGCACCAGTTGGAGTTCTTCGAGGCTTTCCAGCGGGCCGTTCTTGCAGTTCACGGGTTTTTCCCGCTGCAGATAGTAGCTGGCTTCGGCGCCGGTGGCCCGGTTGGTGTCCGGATCGATGTAGACCCGGTCGTCTTCATCGATCCAATCGATCAGGGCCGCTGTCAGGGTTTCTCCCTCGTTTATCCCGAGGTTGTCGAACAGTCGCTTCACCCGGTCTTTCACGGTTGGATTGACGTTGCTGCCGTTGGTGTTAACCAGGGCGTTAAGATTAATCATACCACCCAAATCTATAATCCGAACTGAAACCACGCCATCGCCCACGGGATACTGGGCAATCCCCTGACTCCACAGCTCGGCCGGGTCACCCGGGGCATCGTAACTGTTACTATCCCGCTGCAGAATGCTACTGCCGGCGCGTACCCCGCCTTTGGCCAGGTAATAGGCCTTGGTGCTGTCGCGGAAGGTTTCCGTGAGGCGCAAATCGACCAGGGTCGAGAAGGCCAGCTCGGTAACCAGCGCCGCCAGCAGGGTGATCACCACCAGCACCAGCAGCAGCACCATGCCCGATTCCTGTCGCAGGATCTTCATTGGCGCGCCTGAATAACGGGAAGTTCGAAAGCCGAGCGAAACGGCACGGCGATTTCGCCGGCCCTGATCCGCATGGCGACTTCCACCAGTTGCGGTAGCCCCTGGGTGCTTGAATCCCAGTCCTCCTGCCAGTCGTTGCCATTGTAGAAGCGCAGGCTCATGGCTTCGATCCCCGGAGCCAGTCGGTACCCCGGCTGGTCCCGCGCCGGGTTCAGGGGACTGGTTTCGTGGCGCATGAGCACTTTATCCCCGGTTTTGACTTCGGGGTCGTCGATCAGCTCGTAAGAAACCACCGCGACCCCCCTGGCATCGCTCTGGGGAGTGCTGGCAGTGGTGGTCAGGGTCAGATAAGGAGCGTCGTCCTGGTTGCGTCCTCCCTTGATGAAGGTGTCGGTGCCCGAGTCCTTGACATAGGCGCTGCGGATTTCCTTGCCGATCCGGTTGAACAGCACCCGGGCCCGGTGATAGGCCTCCCCGTCCGTTTCCAGCCGTTGCTTGGCGCCGCCGACCGAGGTGAAGACTCCGTACACCGCCAGCATCACCATGCTGGTCATGACGACGGCGACCATCACTTCGACCAGGGTAAAGCCCTTTGGCGCCGGTTTGCCAGGGGCAAGCCTCGGGTTTGCCCTGTCGTGGGCGATCGCAAGGATCGCCCCTGCGTGCTTTTTATCCAAAGGGAGTCGCTCCTCAACCACAAAACGGATCCATTTTTCAGAACAGAAACGAATTCAGTTCGACCAGTTGGTTTTTCTTCTCATCCCCCCACAAAACCTTGACGGTCACCATCCGCACCGAGGGCAGCGGGGTGTCTTCAAAAGAGATCTGCCAGCGGAACTCGTCGTAGGGGGGGGTGAACTCCCCTACCTCGTTCTCATACTGTAGCGTGCCACGGTCGGCGGCCGATTCGGTTTCCCCCATCTTGCCCTGCGCCAGCAAGGTGGCCTGGGTGATTTTCTGCAGACGGCCGTTGACCCCGATGGAGCGGTTGCTCAGGGACAGCAGGGCGACCAGGGCGATGCCGGCGATGGCCAGGGCGATCATGACCTCCAGCAGGGTAAAACCCCGAGCCCGGTTCGACAATCTCAGCAGGTCAGAATTCACGATACCCCTGGTACACTTCCGTCGCCCCGGTAAAGGGGTTGATATGCAGGGTCAACACCTGGTCCGCCCCGTCGTCGAGATGGATGGTGGTCTCTTCCATCCAGCCGATCGGCAGGATTTCGGTGGTCACCTCGCCGTCGCTGACGGTGCCGCGACCGCCGACGACCAGATCTCTGAACCGGGTATCTCCCTTGAGCCGTTGCTCGCGGACGATGCCCCCCTCGGCGGTCAACTCGCCACTGGTTTCGAGGCGGGCGGCCCGATAGGTTCCCTGGGCAAGGTTGTAGGTCAGCCGGTAGGGCCGACCCGAAAGAGCCGCTTCGTTGAACAGATATTTCACGGTGCCGGCCAGCCGGCGCGCCGAACTGTCGAGCCCGCTGTCGCCGAGGCGGCCAAGAAGCGGAATGGAGAGGCCGGTAAACAAGGCGATCAGCAGCACGACCACGGCCAGTTCGAGCAGGGTGAAGCCGGCTTGCTTATTCAATTTCCCAGCTGTTGACATCCGCGTCGTTTCCTTCGCCCCCCGCTTCGCCGTCGGCACCGTAGGAGATGATGTCGAAATCGTCATGGATGCCCGGCGAAAGATAGATATAGGCGTTGCCCCAGGGATCCTGAGGGATTTTTTTCAGATAGCCCCCTTCGTGGTAGCGGTTGGGGATGCGGCCGGTTTCCGGCTGGGTGACCAGCGCCTGCAGGCCCTGTTCCGAGGATGGATAAAAACCGTTGTCGAGCTTGAACAGGCCGATGGCTTCTTCGATCCCCTTGATGTCGATGGCCGCCTTGGTTCGGCGGGCTTCCTCGGGCCGCTCCAACAGGCGGGGCACGACGATGGCGGCGAGAATGCCGAGAATGACGACGACGACCATGATTTCGATCAGGGTGAAACCCCGGTGGTTGCGAAGAATAGACTTGTGCATATCGTAGGTTGCTCCTTTGTGGGTGTAGGGGCGAACCTTGTGTTCGCCCGTGGTGAAGGGCGAACACAAGGTTCGCCCCTACATCAAGCCTATCCCATCCCCTGGCTGGCCTGGAAGATCGGCAGCAGGATCGCCAGCACGATGAAGCCGACCGCGACCCCCATGACCAGGATCATCAGTGGTTCGAGCAGGGAAAGGAGTGCGGCGATACGCAACTCGGCCTGATGTTCGTAGGCATCGGCCACCCGCAGCAGCATCGATTCCAGTTCGCCGCTGCGTTCGCCAACCGCAGCCATCTGGGCGACCATCGGC
>Ga0154449_1121_pt2 | contig 11026 bp, 14 predicted proteins | sample RifGroC2_FD_105642 | JGI IMG/M metagenome (GOLD analysis project Ga0154449, IMG submission 105642) | Pelobacteraceae bacterium GWC2_58_13
ATCGCCGGGCCTTGTGCCATCGAAAACGAAGACCTGACCCTGCGCATCGCCGAATTTCTCAAGAAGCTGACCGCTTCGCTTGGAGTCGGCCTGGTGTTCAAGGCCTCCTACGACAAGGCCAACCGCACTTCGGTCAGTTCGTTTCGGGGCCCCGGCCTGGATGAAGGCCTGCGGATCCTGGGGCGGGTCAAGGCCGAATTTGAACTGCCGATCATCTCCGATGTTCATGATATCACCCAGGTGACGCCTGCCGCTGAAGTGCTCGATATCATACAGATTCCTGCGTTCCTGAGCCGGCAGACCGACCTGCTGGTCGCCGCGGCGAAGACCGGCAGGGTAGTCAATGTGAAGAAGGGGCAGTTTCTGGCCCCCTGGGATATGAAAAATGCGGTGGGCAAACTGGAAGCCAGCGGTAATCGCCGGATTCTGCTGACCGAACGGGGGGCCTCGTTTGGTTACAATAACCTGGTGACCGATATGCGTTCTCTGGTGATCATGCGCGAAACCGGCTGCCCGGTGATTTTTGACGCCACCCATTCGGTGCAGTTGCCGGGCGGTGCCGGAACCGCATCCACCGGACAGCGGCAGTACGTCGGCGCGCTTTCCCGGGCGGCGGTGGCGACCGGCATCGATGGCCTGTTCTGGGAGGTGCATGAGAATCCGGACCAGGCCCTGTGCGATGGCCCTAATTCCCTCCCTCTGGGCGACCTGAAGAGGATGCTTGAACAGATGCTGGCCATTGATGCCATTGTAAAAGGTTATTAGACGTTGAAGCAGATGATTGAAACCGCAAAGCATGTTCTCAGGGTCGAAGCGGACGCGATATTGGCCCTGCTCGACCGGATTGACGGCAGTTTTGCCCAGGCCGTGGAAATGATCTTCGCCTGCAAGGGGCGCCTGGTGATTACCGGGATGGGAAAATCCGGGCTGATCTGCCAGAAAGTGGCGGCAACCATGGCCTCGACCGGAACTCCCGCGCTTTTTCTGCATCCGGCTGAAGGAATCCACGGCGACCTCGGCATGCTGATGAAGGGCGATGTGGTGATGGCTGTCTCCAATTCCGGGGAAACCGAGGAAATTGCCCGCATCCTGCCCGTTATCAAACGCATGGGATTGCCGCTGATATCCATGACCGGCAATCCCGGCAGCACCCTGGCCAGGGCAGGCGATGTCTTTCTCGATATCTCGGTCAAGGAAGAAGCTTGTCCGCTCGGGCTGGCCCCGACCGCCAGCACTACGGCCACCCTGGCCATGGGCGACGCGCTGGCGGTGACCCTGCTGATCCGCAGGGGATTCAAGGAAGAGGATTTCGCCCTGTTCCACCCCGGTGGCACCCTGGGTAAACGGTTGCTGCTCAGGGTTGAAGACATGATGCATTCCGGCAGTGCCATCCCCTTGGTTGACCAAGATATGCTGCTTAAAGAAGCCCTGTTCGAGATTACCAGCAAAAAGCTTGGAATCACCGGCGTCTGCGACAGTCGGGGGTTTTTGGTCGGTGTCTTTACCGATGGTGATTTGCGGCGGGCCATCGAAAAAGGTCTTGAAGCCCTTAATCTTCCCATCCGCGAAGTGATGGCGGTCAAACCCAAGCGTATTCTGCGTTCGAATCTGGCCGCCAAGGCCATGCAGAAGATGGAAGAATATTCGATTACTTCACTGTTCGTCTTTGAAACGGATGAAAGTCGGATCCCCGTCGGCATCATTCATCTGCACGATTTGCTCAAGGCCGGAGTGGTTTGATGCTGAAGGATTTGGGTAAAATCAAGCTGCTGCTGCTTGATGTTGATGGCGTGTTGACGGATGGTCGCATTACATTCGACAACAACGGGGTAGAAACAAAGTCGTTTGATGTCAAGGATGGGCACGGCCTTAAACTGGTGCAACGGGCCGGGATTGCCGTTGGCATCATTACCGGGCGGTCGTCGGAGGTGGTCGCTTTGCGGGCCAGGGAACTCGGCATCGAAATCGTTCACCAGGGGGCCAAGGATAAACTTGTCCCTTACGTTGAGCTGTTGGAATCCCTGGGGTTGACCGATGAACAGGTCGCCTACGTGGGCGATGACGTGGTCGATCTCCCAATTTTGCGCCGGGTCGGTTTTTCAGCGACCGTGGCCGACGCCGTCGACGATGTCAAACCTTTGGTTGATTACGTCGCCAGGCGTCCCGGTGGCCGTGGCGCGGTACGGGAAATCTGTGATTTCATCCTGAAAAATTCAGGAGCCTGGACCGAGGTAACCGACCGCTACTTCGGAGGTCGACAGTAAGGGTGAAGGTCCTTTCAAATCTCGTGCCAATGACCCAGGATTCGTCTTTACACCTCCCCTGTGAAATGCTATACTGACCGTCAGTTATGAAAGCCAAGCTAACACTACGGAATGTTTTAGGTTTTGTTATTGTGCTGATGGCATTGTCGTTGGCTTTGACGGTGGTGCATAATTTTCGCGGCGGGTTGCCGGAAGAGATCTTGGATGCATTGCCCAAGAATGTCGATCTGGCTCTGAAAAAGATTGATTATACCGAAACCCGCGACGGGGTCAGGCGTTGGAATTTGACAGCGGATTCGGCTGAATACAACGTTAAAAGCGGTACGACCGTCGTGCAGAACGTGTCCATGACGTTTTACGATGAAAAGGGTCTCGAAGCCGGAACCCTGACGGCACAAGACGGTGAAACCCAGTCCGACAATAAAATGGTCCGGGTCCATGGGGATGTGGTAGTCAAGAGCACGAAAGACTACATTTTTTATTCGGACCAGCTCGATTATTCCGACGTGACGCGGATGATCAGCACCGAATCGCCTGTCCGTATCATTTCTGCGCAAATGGAGTTGACCGGCAAAGGGCTTCAACTATACGTGGATACTCTGGCATATCGGGTTTTTTCTGACGTGAAGGCTCGCCTCCATGGTGATGAAAAACAATGAAGAAAATAATGTTGCATATAGTTCTGCTGCTGGCATTGTCACTCGGCGCGATTGCGTCCGGCGGGGCTGAAGAAAAGTCTATACTGGGCAGTTATTCAAGTGATGCGCCGATCGAAATTGCATCCGACCGTCTTGAGGGCAATGACCAGACGGGAACGGCCAAATTCTCCGGCACTGTTGTGGCAAAGCAGGGGGATGTAACAATTTATGCGGAAGAGCTGGACGTCTATTATCAGACCGGGAGCCGTCTGATCGAAAAGGTTGTCGCTTTGAACGGAGTCCGGATTGTCCAGGGTGAGCGGATCGCAACGGGGGACAAGGCGGTCTTTTTCAACCAACAGGGAAAGGTTGTTCTCACCGGGGAACCGAAGGTTCACCAGGGACAGGATTTTGTTCAGGGTGACGAGATTACCGTTTTCCTGAATGAGGAACGCAGCGTGGTGACAGGCAAGGAAGGCGCCAGGGTCAATGCACTGTTTCATCCCCAAGGGGAGAAGCAGTGATTCGTCGGCTTTCTGCCCGGGGACTGTGTAAAGCCTACAAAGGGCGGCAAGTGGTCCAGGCCGTTGATCTTGACGTTGCTTCCGGTGAAGTGATTGGGCTGCTGGGCCCCAACGGGGCAGGTAAAACCACCTCGTTTTACATAGTGGTTGGCTTGGTTCGTCCCGACCAGGGCAAGGTTTTTCTGGACGAGAAGGATATCACCGACCTGCCCATGTATCAGCGGGCGAGGGCCGGGATTTCCTATCTCCCACAAGAAGCTTCGGTGTTCCGCAAGCTGACGGTCGAACAAAACCTGCTGGCGATTCTCGAAACCCTCGATCTTTCCATGAATGTGCGGATGGAGAGGATGCAGCAGCTGCTTGACGATTTTCGCCTGGGGCATGTTGCCAAATCCTACGGCTATGCCCTTTCGGGGGGCGAGCGAAGGCGCGTGGAAATTGCCAGGGCGCTGGTTATCGAACCAGCTTTTATCCTTCTTGACGAGCCATTTGCCGGGATCGACCCCATCGCGGTTATGGATATCCAGAACATCATCAACCAGCTCAAGGAGCGCGGTATTGGGGTTCTGATCTCCGATCACAACGTACGTGAAACTCTGGGAGTGTGCGATAAAGCATATATCCTGAACGAGGGCGAGATCCTCGAATATGGCGTGCCAGCGGAAATTGCCGCTAGTTCAAGAGCACGCACCATTTATCTTGGTGAAAAGTTCCGGCTTTAAGTCGGGGCAAATAACGTGAAAGCGTTTACTAACGGAATGAGTCGGTAATGGCCTTAGAACTCCGGCAGCAACTAAAACTCAGTCAGCAACTGGTGATGACACCCCAGTTGCAACAGGCGATCAAGCTGCTCCAGTTGTCCAGGATGGAACTGGTCGACATGGTTCAGCAAGAGCTTGAGGAAAATCCCGTTCTCGAGGAAGGGGCCGAAACCCCTGAAGAAAAAGAACTGGAAGAGGCTGCCGCGGAAGCCAAAAAAAGCGAAGAGGCGGCCGAAGAAATCAAGGAGGTTGCCGGCGACAGCGAAGGAATGGCTGACATCGACTGGCAGACCTATCTCGAAGGATATAGTCTGGGCGGTTCCACGGCCGATTTTTACGAAGAAGATGATGACCGTCCTTCCTACGAAAATCTGCTGACTAAGAAAGGGACGCTGACCGATCATCTGATGTGGCAACTCAACTTGTCGCGCATGAATGACGACATTCGCCAGATTGCCGCAGAAATTATCGGCAATCTCGATGACGATGGTTACCTGCAGGCATCGCTCGATGAAATAGCCGAAACCTCCGGCGTCTCTTTAGAAAAGGCCGTCGAAGCTCTTGATATGGTACAGGATTTCGATCCTCCGGGAGTTGCTTCCCGCAATTTGCAAGAATGCCTGCTTTGCCAGATTGAGCACTTGGGCATGGCCGGAAGCCTGGTCGAATCGATTCTCCGGGAGCACATAGCCGAGTTGGAAAACCGCAAATACTCGGTGATTGCCAAAGCACTCGGAGTTTCCCTGGATGATGTTTTTGGCGCCGCCAAGATTATTTCCGGGCTCGATCCCCGCCCAGGCAGCGTCTATAGCCAGGAAGACGTTCATTACATCACCCCGGATATTTTCGTTTACAAAATCAACGAAGAGTACGTCGTTGTGCTCAATGACGAAGGGTTGCCGAATCTTCGCATCAATTCTTTCTATCGCAACGCTCTTTCCGGCGGTGAAAATATCGACGCCAAAGCCGGAGAGTATATTCAAGACAAGATGCGTGGCGCGGTTTGGCTGATCAAGAGTATTCATCAGCGGCAACGGACGATTTATAAAGTCACTAAGAGCATCGTCAAGTTTCAACGTGAATTCTTCGATAAAGGGGTTGCTTATCTCAAACCCCTGGTTCTTCGGGATGTCGCTGAGGATATCGAGATGCACGAATCAACGATCAGTCGAGTCACGACCAATAAATATGTTCAGACGCCGCAGGGGCTTTTTGAGCTGAAATACTTCTTCAACAGTGGCATCAACACGACGGAAGGTGATTCGATCGCCTCTGAAAGTGTGAAGAGCAAAATCAAGGAAATCATTTCGACCGAAAACCAGCGTAAACCTTATTCCGACCAGAAGATCGTCGATATCCTGCGTCAACAGGGGATCGATATTGCCCGCCGCACGGTTACAAAATACCGCGAAATGCTCGGTTTGGGATCTTCCACGGAGAGAAAACGGCTTTTTTAATTCCGTGCGTATGGCCAACATTCAAGATACCGTTATACTTGAAAAAAGAATTGGTTTCACCCGGCGGAAACTTATCACCAGGAGGTTTTAGTATGCAAATTGAAGTCACATTCAGACATATGGAAGTCAGCGAACCGGTTCGCGCTTACGTAGAAGAGAAACTTGACCGGGTCAAAAAATACATCGATGAACCGATTGATGCTCAAGCGGTTCTTTCCGTTGAGAAAAAAATCCGGCATAAGGCTGTTGTGACAATTTCCGCCAAGGGGATCACCATCAAGGCCTCGGAAGAAACCAACGACATGTATGCTGCGATCGACGCCATGGTCGACAAGATCGAACGTCAACTGAAACGCTACAAGGAAAAACTTAAAAAACACAAGCCGGCCAACGGCAAGGAACGGCAGGTTCAGAAAACGGTTTTCGCCGCTGAAAGCATCGATGTCGGTTCTCCCGAGCCAACCATCATCCGCAGCAACAGTTTCCCGGTGAAACCGATGGCGGTCGAAGAGGCGGTCATGCAGATGGACCTGCTGCATAAGGATTTTCTGGTTTTTACCGATTCGATGACCGAAGAAATCAACGTTGTCTATCGTCGTAAGGATGGTAACTACGGTTTGATTGTTCCGCAGGTGAAATAAGTTGTTCTCTGCCCGACAGAGGGGGATTCCCCCCTGTCGGGCTTTTTAGTATCCTCGAAACTTATAAAGCATACAGGTTATGAAGATAGCAGACCTTCTGAGCTCGGCGGCAATTGCCGGCGACCTCAAGTCGACAGGCAAGAATGAGGTGTTGGCGGAGTTGACCGACGCCATCGTCAGGGTGACCGACAGTCTGGATCGAGAAGAGGTCATCAGGGTATTGCAGGAACGGGAACTCCTTGGCAGCACCGGAATCGGGGAGGGCGTTGCGATTCCCCATGGAAAGCTCAAGGACATCGATCAGCTCCTATTATCCTTCGGCCGAAGCCGGGGAGGGGTCGATTTTGATTCGATGGACGGCAAGCCGGCGCATCTGTTCTTTCTTTTGGTGGCACCGGAAGAGTCGGTCGGTATTCATTTGAAGACCCTGGCGCGAATATCCAAACTGTTGAAGAACCCCGCTGTTCGCCGGCGTCTTATTGAGGCAGCCGATAGTGAGGATCTCTACCGCATTATCGTCGAAGAAGAAGACAAGTTATAAACGACCTTGGCGGTTCCACGGGGCTTGCTGCTTTCATGTGAACCAGAGTGGATCAGGAAGGCATGTCTGGACTGAGTATCCAAGAGTTGCTGGGGGAGAAAGAGGCCGGGCTCGACCTTGAGCTGCTGGCTGGGGAACGAGGTCTGGGCAAACGGGTACAGGTTCCGCGCATCCAGAAGCCAGGATTGGCCCTGGCCGGTTACACGACGAATCTGCACCCCGATCGAATTCAGGTCCTGGGTTCCACCGAGTTGAGTTACCTTGAACAACTCGATCCGGCAGTCGCCGAACTCAACCTGCGCCGTCTCTGCGAGCTTGACGTTTCCTGTTTTATCATTACCAAGGGTCAGACCCCGCCCCAGTTGTTGATCGATAAGGCCGAAAAATATTCGATCCCCCTCCTGCTGTCCCGGCACCAGAGTTCCAAGTTCATTTCTTTAATCACCCAGTTTCTTGAAGAACGGCTGCTCCCCTCAACCACGGTGCATGGCGTATTGGTCGATGTCCTTGGCGTCGGTGTGCTGTTGCTGGGAAAGAGCGGGGTGGGCAAGAGTGAATGTGCTCTTGATCTGGTTCTCAAGGGGCACCGACTGGTTGCCGATGATGTAGTGAGGATTCGCATGAAATTGCCTGCGGTTTTGTTTGGAGAAGGCAGCGATCTTCTGCATTATCACATGGAAATTCGCGGCCTCGGCATCATCAATATCAAACACCTGTTCGGGGTGGCCGCGATACGCGAGCGAAAAAAAATCGATGTCGCGATCGAATTGGTTGAATGGCAGGAGAATGGTGAGTATGACCGCCTGGGTATCGAGGAGATGACCTACAGCATTCTCGGTTTGGAGATTCCCCTGTTGAAAATTCCGGTCCGCCCAGGGCGCAATATCACCACTATTGTTGAAGTCGCCGCCCGCAACCAGCTACTCAAGGAAATGGGTTACCACAGTGCCCAGGAATTCCAGGATCGGCTGGAAAAACGAATGGCTGAAACGGCTTGGCTGCACGCCCATTCCATCATCGGGGATAATCTTGAATAGCCGCAAGCGTGTCATCATCATCACCGGGCTGTCCGGGTCGGGCAAAAGCTCGGCGGCCCGCGCCCTCGAGGACGAGGGTTTTTTCGTCGTCGATAATCTGCCGTTGGCTCTGCTTCCCAAATTTCTGACGCTGGCCGAACATGGGGTGCATTTCACTTCGGAAGTTGCGGTGGTCATCGACGTGCGCAATCGCGATTTTCTGGCCGGTTTCGAAACCACCCTTGAGGTGGTGAGGCAAGACGGGCACGTGCTCGAAATCTATTTTCTTGATGCTTCAGACGAGGCTCTGACCCGACGTTATTCGGAAACCCGCCGCCGGCATCCCCTCGGTTTGCAGGGGGGAGTTGCCGGGGGCATCCGCCAGGAGCGCCAACTGCTCGCCGGTTTGCGCGCCCAGGCCACGGCCATCGTCGATTCTTCCCGGTTGACGCCCCACCAGCTTCGGTCAAAAATAGTTCGACTCATTCGGGGCGACGAGAATGTTCTGCCTCTGGTCGTCCTACTGCAATCATTCGGTTTTCGATATGGACTGCCAGCCGAATCGGATGTCGTGATGGATGTACGGTTCCTGCCGAATCCGCATTTTGTTCCCGAACTGCAACCATTGACCGGAGTTGACAGCGAAGTGAGCGACTATGTGCTGCGACAACCGGAAACCCATGAATTCCTCACCCACTTCAAAGACCTGTTCGCTTTCCTGCTGCCCCAATACCAAAAAGAGGGCAAAAGTTATCTGACCGTATCCGTTGGCTGCACCGGTGGTCGGCATCGTAGCGTGGCCATTGTCGAAGCCCTGCGTTCGAGTTTTTCTTCCACGGGTGTTACGCTTGAGGTGGTTCACCGGGATATCGCCAAGGGGTAAAACATGATTGGACTGGTAATCGCGACGCACGCCCGCTTGGGTGAAGAACTGATCAACGCATCGGAAATGATCATCGGGCCAGCGGAGAATGCTCGTTCGGTGTGCATCGGCATGGGAGACAGCGTCGAGAGTATTCGGGAACGCATCAAGACGGCCATCGGCGAGGTCGGGAAAGATGGCGAAGGTGTTGTCATCATGACCGACATGTTCGGCGGTACTCCTTCCAATATCAGCCTGTCGTTTCTCGAAACCGAGCGGATTGAAGTACTTACCGGCGTCAATCTTCCCATGGTACTCAAGTTTTTCAACAGCCAGGAAGGTCTTGCCCTGAATGAGTTGTCCGGCATGCTCAAAGCCTACGGGGTACAGAGCATTTCCCTTCCGAGCGAGCTTCTGAAAAAATAGCGTTTCTTTGCTGGTCGCCAGAGAGTTGCCATGAGTATTGTGCTTGCCCGCATCGACAATCGGTTGATTCATGGTCAGGTGCTGGAATCCTGGGTTCCCTATGTCAACGCCAATTGTATCGTGGTGGCCAATGACCAGGCGGCCGGCAATGGTTTTCAGAAACTCCTCATGGAAGCCGCCGTTCCCAGAGGCATCCGGGTCGTTATCGATACCGTTGAAAGGGTTGCCGATCTCCTTTCGTCAATGGAATTGACTGACCGGAAGGTCCTGCTGTTGCTGGCCAATTCGCAGGATGCCTTGGCCATTCATCGTCGTGGGGTCGGTTGCGGCAAACTGAATCTTGGAAATATGCATGGAGGGCAGGGGAAGCAGCGGGTTGCCTGCACGATTGCCCTCGATCCTGCCGACGTGGACAATCTTCGGATTCTTGAAGCGGATGGCGTGCGCATCGTGTCTCAGTGCATTCCTTCCGACCGGGAGAAGGATTGGAAGAAACTCGTTCAGAGCCTGGGAGCTTGACATGCCCTTTGCCGCGGAATACATCTTTGCCGGCGGAATATCCATTCTGGCCGGTCTTGATCGAACGGCGGCAATGCAGTTCATGGTGTCGCGGCCGATTGTTGCCGCACCGGCGGTTGGCCTTGTCCTGGGCGATCCGTGGATCGGATTGCAGGGGGGAATTCTCATCGAGCTGTTATGGCTTGGGCGTCTCCCGGTCGGATCTGCCATCCCTCCGGACGATACCCAGATTGCCGTTGGCGGAACGGCGCTTGCGATCATCATGGGACGCTGGACCGGTATCCCCGGCCTGCCGATGATCCTGCTCTGTCTGCTCGTGACGATGCCCCTGGGCAAGGTTGGACAGGTTTTTGACCGCCTGGCCCGCAAAGGTAACGGAATGTTGCTGGAAAAGGCCGAGAATGCCGTGCTGCGAGGACGATTGTCGGCCGCCGACCACTGGCATCGGTTGGGAATTGTCCTGTTCGCGGCGGCCTCGCTGGCCACCTATCTGGTGATCGTATCGGCCGGAACGGTTGCCGTATTACATCTGACGCCGTACCTGATGCCACTCATCAGTGAGGCTTCGCCTTGGGTTCGGCTGGCTTTTCCACTGGTCGGGGTGGCGATGATTATCAGCACGATTAATCTCAGCCGCTCGATTGTCCTGTTCGGAATTTCGTTCCTGACCGTGTTTCTATTTCTCTGGTGCCGGTAAAACTCAGGTTAAGCTTATGCTGTCGCGATGGGTTTTGATTCATGTATTTATGCGCTCCTTCCTGCTACAGGCGAGCTGGAATTTCGAACGGATGCAGAGCCTGGGAGTGCTCTATATCCTGGGGCCGGCCTTGCGGGTTTTTTATCGCGGAGAGGAGCTGACGCAGGCCTGTCAGCGACATTTGGCGTATTTCAACACGCACCCCTTCATGGCTTCGCCGATCCTGGGGACGACGCTCGCGCTTGAGGAAGCACTCAGCCGGGATGAAACGGGTGACCCGGTCGATATCGACGGATTCAAAACCATGATCATGGCTCCTTACGCCGCCATGGGGGATGCATTTTTCTGGGGCGGCCTCCGCCCACTTTCGGCTTGCATTGCGGTTTATATTGCATTGCAGGGTTCCATGTGGGCTCCGGTAGTTTTTCTCGTCATGTTTAACATACCTCACCTGGGTTTTCGCCTTGGAGGACTGTTCGGCGGATACAAGCTCGGAATCAAGGTGGTCCCGGTCATTCAGCGATTTCACCTCCCCGATCTGGCTGTTCGCTGCAAGGAAGGAACCGTCATTTTCCTGGGAGGATTATGTGCACATCTGGTTTTTCAATGCCTGGAAAATGAAGGAGGGTGGCCCGGCTGGGGATTTGCGGCTATCCCGACGGTGGTTCTGCTGGGTTGGC